>Ga0335081_10016453_pt1 | contig 11968 bp, 11 predicted proteins | sample Lox_Sample_35_FD_206713 | JGI IMG/M metagenome (GOLD analysis project Ga0335081, IMG submission 206713) | Soil microbial communities from Loxahatchee National Wildlife Refuge, Florida, United States - Lox_Sample_3.5 | ecosystem: Environmental > Terrestrial > Soil > Wetlands | place: USA... | reverse complement strand
GTTGATCTCGTTGACCAAGATCTGGCCGGACGAGGTATAGAAGAAGTCGACCCGGGCCAGCCCCTCGCAGGAGATCGCGTCGAAGGCCGCGCAGGCCAGCCGCCTGATCTCGGAGGCCGCCTCCACGGGGACCGGCGCCGGGATCCGCATCGTGGTCGCCGACGCGAAGTACTTCGCCTCGAAGTCATAGAACGAGGAGCCCGGGTCCACCACGACCTGGCCGGGCACGCTCGCCTCGGGCGGGCCGCCGTCGATGCCCTCGAGCACCGCGCATTCCACCTCGATTCCGTCTACCGCCGCCTCGACCAGCACCTTGGGGTCGTGCTCCCGGGCCGTCTCGACGGCCGGCTCGAGGTCCTCAAAGCCGCCAACCCGGGTGATCCCGATGCTCGAGCCGCCGCGGGCGGGCTTGACGAACACCGGCCAGCCCAGCTGCTCGGCGATCTCGTCCAGGACCCGCTTGCGTTCCGAAACAGCACGCCAGTCCCTGTCGCGCACCACCACGTACCGGCCGACCGGCAGGCCGCGCGCGGACATGAGCAGCTTCATGTACTCCTTGTCCATGCCGGCCGCGCTGGCGAACACGCCCGCGCCGACGTACCGGGTGCCGGTCATCTCGAGCAGGCCCTGCAGGGTGCCGTCCTCGCCGTAGGCGCCGTGCAGCAGCGGCAGCACCACGTCCACCGCGCCGAGGTCCTCCGGGACCGAGTCGGGGCTGGTCACCTGCAGGACCGAACTACCCGGCCCGGTCCGCGAAACGATCTCACCGTCGCCGACGGCCACCGAGTCGACCGAGGGCACCGACCCGGAGGACAGCGCCAGCCGGGCCGGGTCGCCCGAGGTGAGCACCCAGCGCCCGTCCGTGGCGATGCCGATGGGCAGCACCTCGTACCGGTCGTGGTCGATGGCCGACAGGATCAGGCCCGCGCTCGCGCAGGACACAGCGTGCTCGGTGCTGCGGCCGCCGAACACCACGGCGACCCGGATCTTGCGCTGCCCCACGCGTCCTCCCGTCAGCCGACCCCCACAGGTAAGCCCCCAGGCTATGGCCTGCTAAGCGACTCCAGGGCGACATACGCGTCAGAAATCAGATCCTCGCTGTCCTCCAGGCCGATGGAGAAGCGTACCGCCCCGGGGTCGATGCCGCCGGCCGCCAGCGCCCGGTCATCCAGCTGCCGGTGCGTGGTGGAGGCGACGTGGCTGACCACGGTGTGCGTCCCGCCGAGCGACGTGGCGAGCTGGGAGAGCCGCAGCTTGTCGGCGAACGCCATGCCCGCCTCGCGCCCGCCGTGCGGCGTCACGGTGACGATGGCGCCAAATCGCACCCCCTCCGGCCCGGCGTCGAACAACCGCCGCGCCACCTGGTGGCCGGGGTGCTCGGGCAGCCCGGGGTAGTCGATCCGCAGCACGGCCGGGTGCCGGGACAGCGCCGCGGCGAACACCGAAGCCGTTGAGCAGGCCCGCCGCACCCGCAGCGGGAGCGTCTCCAGGCCCCGCCGCAAGAGAAACGCCTCGTCCGGGGACAGCGACCCGCCGGTGTCCACCCGGACGCCGCGGATGCTGCTGATCAGCTCGATGCGGCCGGTGACCACGCCGCCGGTAGCGTCGGAGTGACCGCCGATGTACTTGGTGGCCGAGTGGATGACCAGGTCGGCGCCGTGCTCGAGCGGGCGGCAGATGACCGGAGGAGCCAGCGTGGAGTCCACCACGAGCAGGGCGCCGGCGTCGCGCGCGATCTCGGCCAGCTTGCGCAGGTCGGCTACTGCCGTGGTGGGGTTGGCGATCGTCTCGGCGTAGATGATCCGCGTCGTCGGGCGGATGGCCGCCCGCACCTGGTCCAGGTCGGTGATGTCGACGAAGTCGGTCTCCACGCCGAACCGGGACACGACGTTGCGCAGAAAGGAAAACGTCCCGCCGTAGACCGCCGACGAGGCCACCACGTGCGCGCCGGTCCTGGCGAAGGTCCAGAACACGCCGCTGATCGCGGCCATCCCCGAGGAGAACGCCTGCGCCGCGGGCCACCGCGGCAGGTTTACCCCCTCCAGCGCCGCCACCGCCCGCGCGAACGCGTCCACGGTGGGGTTGTCGATCCGGCTGTAGGTGTAGCCGGGCATCTCGTCGTTCAGTACGGCCCGGTACTCCTCGGCCGTGCCGAAGGAGAACGACGCGGTCCGGAATACCGGCGTGCCGAGCGGCTGCTGCGAGGGCGTCGGCGGGGCCGGCAGGTGGACGGCGCGGGTGTTCTCGCCGGTCTGCTTGCGCACTATGTCCACGAGGTCATTCCGCCGATCTAAGCATCAAGAGCATCAAGAACACCAAGAGCATCAGGGACCGTACCACTCCGGCTTGGCTGAGCGTGACGCTAGCATCGACGCGGCCTCCGCGACGGGCAACCCGTCGCGCATGACGGCGTCCACGACCTCCGTGATCGGCATCTCCACCTGGTGCGCCCGGGCCAGCTCGAGCACCGGGCCGCTGGACGACACGCCCTCCGCGGTCTGGTTCATCGCCGCGATGGCCTCGGCCACCGTCATGCCCCGCCCCAGGTACTCGCCGAACGTCCGGTTCCTGGACAGCGGCGAGCTGCACGTGGCCACCAGGTCGCCCATCCCGGCCAGCCCGGCGAACGTCTGCGGTTGCGCCCCCAGCGCCGAACCAAGCCGGGCGATCTCGGCCAGCCCCCGGGTGATCAGCGTGGCCTTGGTGTTGTCGCCCTGCCCCAGCGCCACCGCGATGCCCACCGCGATGGCGATCACGTTCTTCACCGCGCCGCCCAGCTCGCAGCCGATCACGTCGGTGTTCGTGTACGGCCGGAAGTACGGGGTGTGGCAGGCACCCTGCAGCGCCAGCGCTCCGGCCTCGGAACTGCACGCCACCACGGTCGCGGTGACCTGCCGCCGGACGACCTCACCCGCCAGGTTAGGTCCGGAGACCACCGCGACCCGGGACGGGTCCGCCCCGGCCACCTCGGCGATGACCTCGCTCATCCGCAGGCAGGTGCCGAGCTCGATCCCCTTCATGAGGCTGACCAGCAGCGCGCCGGGCGGGATGAGCGGCGCCCAGATCGCCAGGTTCGCCCGCAGCGACTGCGCGGGCACGGCGAAGGCGACCAGGTCCGCGCCGTCCAGGGCCTCCGCTGGATCCAACGTCGCGACCAGCGCCGGGGGAAGCGCGATCCCCGGCAGGTAGTCCGGGTTCTCGTGCGTCCCGGAGATCGCCTTGGCCACGTCCGGCTCCCGGCTGAACACGACGGTCTGGGTCCCGGCGTCGCAGAACACCTGGGCGAACGTGGTACCCCAGGACCCGGCTCCCATCACCGCGGCCTTCATCGCCTGTCCCCTCACACCCCACCGGAGGCCGGCGAGTCCGCCTGCGCCTCCCCGCTCAGGCCCCCGGCCGGCGCGGTCGGCGAAGCGCCATCCGTTCGGTCCGAGGAAGGGGGGAGGGGAGGTGGGTGGGGACCGTCCGCGGCGGGATCCCAGGGTACGGCGGGCGGCGTCTCCTGCCTGATCGTGGCCAGCAGGGCGGTGATGTCGGCCATGATGTCGGCGGTCGCGGCCCGCAGCGTCGAAGCTCCGAGCCGCTGGCCGGCGTAGGCGGACAGGTCCACCGGCGGCCCGGCGGCCATCCGCACGGTCTTGCGCGGGAACAGGTGAACCTTCTTGGTGCCGTAGGGGAGGACGTCCTGCGCGCCCCACTGCGCGATCGGGATCACCGGTGCCCCGGTGGTCAGCGCCAGCCGGGCGGCGCCCGTCTTGCCCACCATCGGCCACAGGTCCGGGTCCCTGGACGCGGTCCCCTCCGGGTAGACGATCACGCAGGCGCCGCCCGCCAGCGCCTGCTCGGCCTGCTTCAGCACCAGGCCGGCGTCGCCGCGGCCGCGGTACACGGGCAGCTGCCCGACCTTGTGCAGCAGCGCCCCGATGAACTTCACCTCGAACACCGGAGACTTGATCATGAACACCGGGTACCGGCGTGCGTAGGAGTCGCTGAACACGGCGATCGCGGGCCAGTCGGCGTAGGACAGGTGGTTCGGGGCCAGGATGATGCCGCCGGTCTTCGGGACGTTCTCCTTGCCCGCCCACTTGTACCGCATCAGCAGCCGGAGCAGCGGATGCAAGATGATGCGGGTGAACAGCCGCCAGCCCCGCGAGTACCCCCAGCTGGACGTAGGCTGGTCGGCGCGTTGGCTCATAGTGCCAAGTCTCCTGGTTCAGGTGGTCCGGTGTCGAGGCAGGATCAATCCCATGACCGATAAGGGCTGGTCGGTTCTGATGCCCGTCAAGGTGCTCGCCGAGGCCAAGTCGCGGCTGGCCGGGCTGGCCGGGCTCTCGGGCCCCCGGCGGGCCGAACTCGCCCTCGCTCTCGCCTCCGACACCGTGACGGCCGTGCTCGGGTCCGACGCGGTCGCCCGGGTCATCGTCATCACCGACGACCAGGTGGCAGCGGTGGCGCTGGCCGCGCTGGGCGCCCTGGTGGTGCCGGACGAGCCGCGCGCCGGGCTCAACGCGGCGCTGCGGCACGGCGCCGGGTACGCCGCTGCCCGCTGGCCCGGCGACGGGACCGCCGCGCTGTCCGCCGACCTGCCCGCGCTGCGGCCCGAACAGATCGGCCGGGCGCTGCGTGCCGCCGCCGTCTGGCCGACCGCCTTCGTAGCCGACGCCGAAGGTGACGGCACGACGCTGTACACCGCGACGTCGGGTGCGGCCTTCCGGCCCGCGTTCGGCCTGGCCTCGCGGGCCCGGCACGCCGCGAGCGGCGCCATCGAGCTCGTCCTGGACGGCATCCCGGGGCTGCGCCGGGACGTGGACACGCCGTCGGACCTGCGCGGCGCGGCCGCGCTCGGGCTAGGCCCGCACAGCGCGCCGCTCGCCGCCGAACTGCTCAGATGTGCACCACGGGGCAGGTGAGCGTCCGGGTAATCCCGGGCACCGACTGGATGTTCGCGGCGACCAGACGGCCGAGCTCGTCGACGTTCTCCGCCTGGGCGCGCACGATGACGTCGTAGGGGCCGGTGACATCCTCCGCTTGGGTGACACCGCTGATCTTGCCGATGAGCGAGGCCACATCGGCGGCCTTACCGACTTCTGTCTGGACGAGGATGTAAGCCTCCACCATGAGGTCCTCCCAGTGCATGACGGGACGGTTGCCCCTGTGCCTCACGGTACCGTAGAGGTCCAGACCTGTGACACGTGGCGGGGGTGGGTTATCACCGGGCGAGATCCGCGAACGCTGGCCGAGGTCGGGGAGTTCGGCCTGATCACGGCGCTGTCGGCGTGGCTGCCTCCGGGCCCGGGGACGCTGGTCGGTATCGGCGACGACGCGGCCGTGCTGGCCGCCCCGGACGGCCGGGTGGTGGCCACCACGGATTTCCTGCTCGAGGGCAGGCACTTCCGCCGGGACTGGGCCGGTGCCGGCGACGTCGGGCACAAGGCCGCGGCCCGCAGCCTGGCCGACGTCGCGGCCATGGGCGCCAAGCCGTCCGCCCTGCTGGTGGCGCTGGCGGCGCCGCCCGTGCTGCCGGTCAGCTGGGCCCGTGAGCTGGCCGCGGGGCTGGCCGCCGAGTGCGCCCGGGTGGGCGCCAGCGTGATCGGCGGCGATACCGCCCGCGCTGAGGCGGTGGTGCTGGCCGTGACCGGCCTGGGCGACCTGGCCGGGCGCGCCCCGGTGCTGCGCTCCGGCGCGGTGCCCGGCGACCTGGTCGCGGTGGCGGGCGTGCTCGGCCACGCCGCGGCCGGCCTGGCCCTGCTGGAGGCCGGGCTCAGGCAGGATCGGCTGGTGACCCCGCTAGTCACTGAGCACCTGCGGCCCGCGCCGCCCTACGACGCCGGCCCCGAGGCCGCGGACCTGGGCGCCACGGCGATGATCGACGTCAGCGACGGCCTGCTCGCCGACCTGGGCCACGTCGCCCAGGCCAGCGGCGTGCTCATCGACCTGGATTCCGCCGCGCTGCGCCCGGGTGACCGGCTGATCGCCGCGGCCCGCGCAGTAGCCGGATCCCGCCGTCATGTGGCCCGAACGGACCCGGTTACCCGCCCAGCCGACACCGAGGCGCGGCGATGGGTGATGTCAGGCGGCGAGGATCACGCGCTCGCGGCCGCGTTCCCGGCGGGCACGCGGCTACCGCCACGGTGGACGGTAATAGGTGCCGTGCGTGCGGGGCACGGCGTCCTCGTCGACGGCCAGCCGTGGGCGGAACCCCCCGGCTGGGATCACTTTGCTAACGGGTGATCTTGCCGGCCTTGATGCAGGAGGTGCACACGTTCATGCGCTTGGGCGTGCCGCCGACCGTGACGCGGCGGCGCTGGATGTTCGGGTTCCAGCGGCGGCGGGTACGGCGGTGCGAGAACGAGACGTTGTTGCCGAAGACCGGCCCCTTGCCGCATACGTCGCAGACGGCAGCCACAGTTCGCTCCATTTGACTAGGTTTCTTCAGGGCCGTGTCCGCCGGCCGGGCGGATCAGGCAGCCGTTGAAGCTTACCCGATGGCGTGGCCAGGCGCGAACCCACCGACCGAGCGAAGCGACGTGCGGGGGGTCCCAGGGGGGTCGTCCCCCCATGGCCAGCATTGTCATCCTGCCCTTCTATGCTGCCAGGTGTGACCACGCTCAGCGAACCGCTGACCCGGGCGCTCGGGCCCAAGACGGCCAGGGCGCTCGAGGCCGCCTTCGGCATGCGCACGGTCGGCGACCTGGTGCGGCACTACCCGCGCCGCTATTACACCCGGGGCGAGCTGACCGACCTGTCGTCGCTGCGTGAGGGCGACCACGTCACCGTGCTGGCCCGGGTCGACCACGTGAGCACGCACCAGATGCCTTCGAAGGGGCACAACGCCGGGCGGGCCGAAGTGATCATCACCGACGACCGCGCCAAGCTGGTGCTGAGCTTCTTCTGGCGGCATCCCGGCGGACGCTACGTCATCAAGCCGCTGGTGCCCGGCACGGTCGGCATGTTCGCGGGCACCGTGTCCCGGTTCCGTACCCGGCTGCAGCTGGTTCACCCGGAGTACGAGATGCTGCCCGGCGCGCCGCCGAACGCCGACCTCACGCCGGAGCTGGCGGCCGAGTTCGCCGCCGAGATGATCCCGGTCTACCCGGCCAGCGCCAAGGCCAGCTCGTGGATGATCGCCCGCGCGGTCAAGACCGTGCTGGACCCGCTGGACGCGGGGGAGGACCCGCTCCCGGTCGAGTTCAGGGAGCGGCACGGGCTGGCCGGCCGGGCCGAGGCGATCCGCGCCATCCACCGGCCGCTCGACCAGGCCGACCTGAAACGGGCCAGGGAGCGGCTCAAGTGGGACGAGGCATTCCTGCTGCAGGCCGCGCTGGCGCAGCGGCGGCTGGCCGCGGCCGCCATGCCCGCCATGCCGCGGCCGCACGTCGACGGCGGCATCGCCGACGAGTTCGACGCCCGCTTGCCGTTCACCCTGACCGCCGGACAGGTCGCGGTGGGCGAGACGATCGCCGGCGAGCTCGCCTGCGCTTACCCGATGCACCGGCTGCTGCAGGGCGAGGTCGGCTCGGGCAAGACGGTGATCGCGATCCGGGCCATGCTCCAGGTGGTGGACGCGGGCGGCCAGGCGGCCCTGCTCGCGCCGACCGAGGTGCTCGCCCAGCAGCACTACCGCTCGGTCACCGGCATGCTCGGCCCGCTGGCCCAGGCCGGCCAGCTTGGCGCGGCCGAGCACGCCACCGGCGTGACCCTGCTCACCGGGTCAGTCGGGGCGGCCGCGCGGCGCTCGGCGCTGTCCGACGTGTTCACCGGCGACGCCGGGATCGTGATCGGCACCCACGCCCTGCTCGAGGAGCAGGTCCAGTTCTCCGACCTGGGCCTGGTGGTGATCGACGAGCAGCACAGGTTCGGGGTGGAGCAGCGGGACGCGCTGCGCGCCAAGGCCGCGGACAACCGGCCGCACGTCCTGGTCATGACGGCCACGCCGATCCCCAGGACGGTGGCCATGACCGTCTACGGCGACCTGGAGACCTCTACGCTGACCGAGCTGCCCGCGGGCCGTTCGGCCATCGCCTCCCACGTGGTGCCCGCCGCGGACAAGCCGAGGTACCTGGAGCGCGCCTGGGAGCGGGTCCGGGAGGAGGTATCCCGCGGCCAGCAGGCCTACGTGGTCTGCCCGCGCATCGGCGACGGCACCGATTCCGACACCGATCCCGACGAGGACGAGCTCGGCCGCGTGGACCTGGAGGGCTCCATCCCGCGCGGCATCGGCGAGACCGGCCGGCGCCAGCCGCTGGCGGTGCTCGACGTGGCCGCGACGCTGGACGCGGGTCCGCTGGCCGGGCTGCGCCTCGGCATCCTGCACGGCAGGCTGCACCCGGACGAGAAGGACCGGGTGATGCGCGAGTTCTCCGCGGGCGAGATCGACGTGCTGGTCGCGACCACGGTGATCGAGGTCGGCGTGGACGTGCCGAACGCCACCGTGATGGTCATCATGGACGCCGAGCGGTTCGGCGTGTCCCAGCTCCACCAGCTCCGCGGCCGGGTCGGCCGCGGGACCGCGGCGGGCCTGTGCCTGCTGGTCACCGAGGCCCCGCCGGCCAGCCCGTCACGGGAGCGGCTGGACGCGGTGGCCGCCACCCTGGACGGCTTCAAGCTGTCCCGGCTCGACCTCGAGCAGCGCCGCGAAGGCGACGTCCTCGGCGCCGCCCAGGCCGGCCGCCACTCCAGCCTGCGGCTGCTCCGGCTGCTCGCCGACGAGGACCTGATCGGCCTGGCCCGGGAGGAAGCCACCACGCTGGTCACCGCCGACCCGCGGCTCGCCGCCCACCCCGCCCTCCGCGCCGCCATCGACGAGTTCCTAGGCGTCCAAGCCGAATACCTCGACAAAACCTAGAGCGGGCCCTGGTTGAGACCCCTGGTGCTCCTGCGTTTCGGCAACATTCCCGTGACTGCCGATCCCGCCCCGCCGCCCGGCTCCGGCTTCGCGGATACGACATGGATGCCTCATCCACGTCGCTCACTGGAACGACATGAAGGCGGCATCCACGCCTTACGATCTGGGGCGAGTGGTGTCAGAGTGACGGAAGTCCGTTCTCGCGTCCGCGTGCTGCCCTGCAGGGACCCCAGATCCTCCCGGATAACCCGAACCCTCCGCGCCGCATTCGTCGTCTCCGCACCTGTGAGCGAATTCAGGATGCGGAAGAGGCTCACGGGACCTGACGCGTCGTGCCCACGGGCGGGCGTGCACACTTGTGGTGTGGCACGCGTTATCGCCGGCGAGGCGGGCGGGCGACGGCTGGCCGTCCCCGACGGCCGGGATACCAGGCCGACCAGCGACCGGGCCAGGGAAGGCCTGTTCGGCACGATCTCGTCGATCGTGGGATCGCTGGCCGGAGCGCGGGTCCTCGACCTGTACGCAGGGTCGGGCGCGGTCGGCCTCGAAGCGCTGTCCCGGGGCGCGGCGCACGTCCTCCTGGTCGAGCACGGCGCCCGGGCTAGCCGCGTGATCAGGGAGAACATCGAGGCGATCGGCTTGCCTGGCGCCGTGCTCGCGGCCGATAAGGTAGAGCGCGTGCTGGCTCGCGGACCGGAGGGCGACCCGTACGACGTAGTGTTCGCCGATCCGCCGTACGCGCTGGCGGACGCCGCCGTGTCGCGGGTCCTGTCGATGCTCGCCGGGCAGGGCTGGCTGGCGCCCGGCGCCCTGGTGATCGTGGAGCGCGCCACCAGGTCAGGCCCGCTGAACTGGCCTGACGGGTTCGTGCCCGATAGGGTGCGCCGATACGGGGAAGCAACCTTCTGGTACGGCCTAGTCCCGCCGACAAGCAGAAGGGGAGTCTCTGCGTGCAACGCGTAGTCTGTCCGGGTTCCTTTGATCCGGTCACCAACGGTCACCTCGACATCATCAGCCGCGCCGCGGGCCTGTACGACGAGGTGATCGTCGCGGTGCTGATCAACGTCACCAAGCACAGCCTGTTCACGGTCGACGAGCGCGTCGAGATGCTGAGCCAGGTCACCAGCCGCTACGGCAACGTCAGGATCGAGCGGTTCCACGGCCTGCTGGTGGACTTCTGCGCGGCCAACGGGATCACCGCGGTGATCAAGGGATTGCGCGCCGTCAGCGACTTCGAGTACGAGATGCAGATGGCGCAGATGAACTACCGGATGGCCAAGGTCGAGACGCTGTTCATGACCACCAACCCGCTCTACTCCTTCCTGAGCTCCAGCCTGGTCAAGGAGATCGCGAGGTACGGCGGGGACGTCAGCGGCCTGGTCCCCGATCTCGTCCTGTCCCGGCTGCGCGAGCGCCTCGCGGAAGAGTAGGCCCGGACCGGAATAGCGGCCCCGGCCGTCAAGTTGGGAATACCGCGCACCGCCGGTAGGCTATGCGCTCGGTTTCCCATTAGCTCGAACGAGTACACTGTCATGCCCAGCACACGCACACACGCACCCCGGGGGGCGCTTGTCTTTGACATGCGCCAGCTCGGCCGTCAGGCCGGGTCCGCGCTGACCCGGACGCGGATCGTCCCCGCGCCGGATGACCTGCGCCTGGAGCTCATCCGGGTACCGGCCGGGACCGACGTCGCGCTCGAGGTCAGGTTCGAGGCGGTCTCCGAGGGCGTCCTCGCCACCGGGACCGCGATCGCGCCCCTCGAGGGCGAGTGCGCGCGCTGCCTGGTCCCGTTCAGCTCGTCGGTGACCGTCGGCTTCCAGGAGCTCTACCTGTACGCCGACGGCCGCCACGGCAAGCACGACAGGCATGACAAGCACGATAAGCATGACAAGCACGACAGGTACGCCAAGCATGACGAGCAGGAGGAGCAGGAGGAGCAGGACGCCGAGGAGCTCTACTACCTCGACGGCGACCTGCTCGACCTGGAGCCCGCCTTCCGTGACGCGGTAGTGCTCGCGCTGCCGATGTCACCGTTGTGCCGGGAGGACTGCCCCGGGCTCTGCGCCGAGTGCGGCGTGCCGCTCGCCGACGCGGGTCCCGGTCACCGGCACGAGCCGGCGGCCGACCCGAGGTGGGCGGCCCTGCGGCAGTTCGCTGACACCGAAGACGACAACCATCAGGACCGGCGCGCCGGCGCCATCGACCTACAGGAGGGCTGACGTGGCGGTTCCCAAGCGGAGGATGTCCCGCAGCAACACCCGATCGCGACGTTCGAACTGGAAGGCCACCGCGCCCGCGCTGGTGAGCTGCCCGCAGTGCCACGACCCGAAGCTGCCGCATGTGGCCTGCCCGACCTGCGGCACCTACCGGAGGCGTCAGGTCCTCAATCCATCCTGAGGGGGCTGAGTCGGTCCCGGGCCACAGATACGGGGTTATATCTCGCGCCCGGCCGGGCATCATCAGCGAGTGCTAGGAGGACGCAGTGGGCGTCGTGAGCCGGTCCTGGGACGGCGGTGTGAACGCCGGAAGAGACCCCGCTGAGCTCAGGCACGCCCTCGGCGTGCCCATCATGCCCGCCTCGCTCGAGCGCGCCCTGACGCACCGCTCCTATGCCTACGAGAACGACAACCCGCCCACCAACGAGCGGCTGGAGTTCCTCGGCGACTCGGTGCTCGGCCTGGTCGTGACCGACACCCTGTACCGCGGCTATCCGAACCTGCCCGAGGGCCAGCTGGCCAAGCTGCGCGCCGCGGTGGTCCAGATGGGCGCGCTGGCCGAGGTGGCACGCGAGCTCAGCCTGGGCGCCTACGTCAGGCTCGGCCGCGGCGAGCAGGTCACCGGCGGCCGGAACAAGCCCTCGATCCTGGCCGACACGCTCGGGGCGGTGATCGGCGCGGTGTACATCGACTGCGGCCTGGACGAGGCCCGGGCGCTGGTGCACCGCCTGTTCGACCCGGTCATCGCCCGGTCGGCCCGGCTCGGCGCGGGCCTGGACTGGAAGACCTCGCTGCAGGAGCTCACCGCGGTCAAGATGCTCGGGGTGCCCGACTACCAGGTCGAGGAGAGCGGCCCGGACCACCAGAAGTCGTTCCGCGCCACGGTCAGGGTGGGCGGCCAGGTGCT
>Ga0335081_10016452_pt1 | contig 11969 bp, 8 predicted proteins | sample Lox_Sample_35_FD_206713 | JGI IMG/M metagenome (GOLD analysis project Ga0335081, IMG submission 206713) | Soil microbial communities from Loxahatchee National Wildlife Refuge, Florida, United States - Lox_Sample_3.5 | ecosystem: Environmental > Terrestrial > Soil > Wetlands | place: USA: Florida... | reverse complement strand
CGCCCATCCAGCGGCTACCAGGGCAAGCAGGATCGCAGTCCAATGGCGAAGAGCGAATCGGGCCATTGCTGATATTGTGCCTTCGCGTCGCTGCCCGGGAAAGCTGCCCTCAGCAAATCTCCGGCATTGCCAGAGGGCTACGAGAGCAGACGTGCCGCAGCCTTATCGAGGAGCCAGACCAGTTCGCCGTTCGTTGGTGAAATTAGCTGGGCGGGGAACTTCTCTGGGTCGCGTGGCCCTTCAAGAATATTCCAAACCGCTTGAGCCTTGTTCTCGCCAGCGGCCATAAACATAACCCGCGCAGCGTTGTTGAATACCGGCGCTGTTAGCGAGACGCGATGGCGTTCGGGAGCATCGACTTCGACCGCCACCGCCATCCGCTCGATCTCGCGAATCGCCGAACTGCCCGGAAAGAGCGATGCCGTATGGGAATTCTCCCCCAGTCCGAGTAAGACGAGGCTAAATTGGGGGAATTCCCCCTCGACTACCCCGAATCGCGTCCGAAGCTCGTCTTCGTATGCACGCGCAGCCTGTTCCGGGGGTTCTTCACCGCGAATGCGATGCACCTGGTCCGGTCTGATGGCGAGACGCGACAGCATCGCGCGGTTGGCCATCCCGTAGTTGCTACCCGGGTCCACCGGTTGGACACAGCGCTCATCGCCCCAGAAGAATTGCACCTCCTTCCAGTCCACGCTCAGGTGAAAGCGTGTCGCGAGTAACTCGTAAGTCGCCAGCGGCGTCGAGCCGCCAGACAGGCATAGCGTGAATTCACCATGGGTGCAGATGGCTTCGCCCGCGAAATGGGCGATCTCTTCGGCCCCGCGCACGTAGAGAGCCTGCGCGTCATCCGTCACAATAATGTTGCTCCCGCTCATCCGCTTCACATCCAATTGGTTATCGCCCGCGACCCTATAAGAAACAGCGATCTGTGTGCCAGAGTCCGCATCGCGCAACTCAACCGGTCAGCTAAGCGCCTCTTCTATTGAACGACGCAGAACACCCAGTCCGGCTTCATGGTCGCCATGGAGATGAACACGAATTACACGACGACCGTGATGCTGCAGTGATTCGTAGTCGCCGAGATACTGCGCTTCGTTGAGCGTCGCGAAACCATACTTCGCGCCCGGGATCGCGGGATTATCCGCGTGATCTTGAGTGATTTGTAAGAAAAGCCCGGTATTAGGTCCGCCCTTGTGCAACTGGCCGGTCGAATGCAGGAAGCGCGGTCCGTAGCCAAAGGTCGTCGCAGTCCGGAGATGATTGCGCACTGCGACGCGCATCTTCGCGATTTCCCGTTCGACCGCAATGCTCGGAGCAAGGTAAGCCATGATTGCAAAATAATCGTGCGCGTTAGCGAGCTTCAGAAAGTCCTTCAGTAAGTCGCTAAAGCTACTCACCGAGCCGATCGCACCTCTAACTGTCGCAGGGCAGTAGAGTGAGAAGTTGCCGTGCTCGCTGGCCGGCGCCTCGCACGGCAGCTTGCCGCTGCGCTCGAACTCCTTCAACAAACGGCCCGTGTTGTCCTTGCTCTCCTGAACGTTGGGCTGGTCGAAAGCGTCGATGCCGAGAATCGAGCCTGCGGTCGCCGTTGCGATTTCCCACCGCATGAACTCTTCGCCGAGACCGATCTTGTCGTCGATCGAGATGCGCACGACGGGGGCTCCGGATTTCTCCAACGCCTCAACCGCCTCATCCTGGGCCGGGTCGGCGCCGTTCGTCAGCCTGAGGTAAGCAAAAATCCGATCGTCCCCATAGTCCCGAGGCGCGCCGACCGGTTCATCGCACACCGGTACCAATCCTAGGCCTTCCTTACCTGTGCTCTCCGCGATCAGCTGTTCGACCCACAAACCAAAGGGTGCTATCGGCGGGGAGACGATAAACGTGAGCTTGTCACGACCGGCGCGGCAAAGAGTGCCCAATGCAGCACCAAGTGATACGGCAGGGTTATTTTCGACGCGAACACATCCAGCGGAACTGTGTTGCATCCGAACGGCGCGCGCGAGCATAGCGCCAACGTCCATCCCGACCAGTGCGGCCGGCACCAACCCGAAGTATGAGAGCGCCGAGTAGCGTCCGCCGATATCGGACGGGTTCAGGAAGGTGTGGCGGAAACCGTCTTCGCGCGCGATCTTTTCGAGATTCGTACCGGGATCGGTTATGGCGACAAAGCTTCGCCCGGCGAGGATTCCTTTGCGCGCCTTGACCTGCTCAAAGAAGTAGGCGCAATGCGAGAGCGTCTCGACCGTGCCGCCGGACTTGGTCGACACAACGAAGAAGGTCTGGGTGATATCAACGCGCCTTTCGAGCTCAGCGATTTGCGCAGGTGTGGTCGAATCGAGCACGTGCAGCCGTGGGTATCCCGGTTCGCTGTAGAATGTGCGCGCCAGGACCTCGGGGCACAGGCTCGAGCCGCCCATCCCGAGCACGACCGCGTCGCGAAAGCCGTCTTTCCGTACCCCGTTGGCAAACTCGCACAACGGGGCAACCTGCGCCGCCATCTTTTCGGGAACGGTGAGCCATCCGAGCGCGTTGGCGATGATCGCCTGATGCTCCGGCTCCTTCTTCCACAGCGTCGCGTCCTTGCGCCACAGGCGAGTCGGGAACTCTTCCTTATCGAGTCTCTTGTAACAGGCCGCGATCTCGTTGTGACAGACGTTCGCACTTACTTTCTGGAGATTGAGCGCTCCGGCTACGATCGCATCGTGCCGCCCTCTTATAACGGCGAGCAGATCATCGAACGATTTGATGAAGGCGTCGACACCTTCCCTCTGCAGCTCTTCGCCTATGGCATCGAGGTCGATCCCGGATGCAGCGAGCCGCCTGACGATATCGCGTGTACCGGCCAAGTCCTCCTCGAGCGAGGGGCGCGGCTCGCCGTGGTCGCGAAACGCATCCATCGTTGCCGGCGGCATCGTGTTGACGGTGTCAGGACCGATGAGCTCCTGCACGTACTTGATATCGCTGTAGGCGGGATTCTTGGTGCCGGTGGAAGCCCAAAGCGGACGCTGCGCCCGCGCACCCTTTGTTGCCAGGGCCCTGAAGCGATCGCTTCCGAAGATCTCCTTGAAGCGCTGGTAGATGAGCTTGGTGCCGGCGACGGCGGCAGCCCCGCGTAATGCCGCGATGGCCTCGTCGGCCTGGACTTTGAGTTTTTCCTCAAGGCGTTTATCCACCAGCGTTTCGACTCGGCTCACGAACACGCTCGCCACGGAGGCGATCCGGTCGATAGGAAGCCCCGCCTGGGCGCGCCTTTCGAGTCCACGAATATAAGCGTTGGCAATCGCTTCATAATGCGCGAGCGAAAACATCAGAGTGACGTTGATGTTCATGCCCTCGCTAATGAGCTGCTCGAACGCAGGGACGCCGGCCGGCGTGGATGGCACCTTGATCATCAGGTTGGGCCGGTCGACAAGTTTGAAGCAGCGGCGCGCCGCAACCAGAGTGCCCTCGGTTTCGTTAGCCAGCCGTGGCGGGACCTCGTAGCTGACGAAGCCGGTCCGCCCTTGGGTGCGATCGTAAATCGGTCGCAGCGCGTCCGCAGCCATCCTAATGTCGGTGGAGGTTAGGGCGTCGTAGATTTCATCGACGCTTTTGCCGGCGCGCACGAGTTCGCGGAGTTGGTCGTCATAGTCGGACGACCCCGCGATAGCCTTCTCGAAGATCGTAGGATTCGAGGTCATTCCGCCGAGACCGTCGTCCTCGATCAGGCTGCGGAACTCGGCAGACGTAAGAAGGTCGCGCCGGATATAGTCGAGCCACACGCTCTGGCCAAGGCGTTCGAGCCTGCGTAAAGGATTTTCAGCTTTGTTCATGGTCTGTACTCCGACGAAGTCAACTCCGCGCATCGCAGCGAACCGGGTGAGACCGTCTCAGCGCGCGAGCAGTTGCAACGTGCGTTTGACCACATTTTCCAATGTAAACCCGAAATGGTTCATCAGGTTCTGGTAGGGCCCAGAGGCGCCGAACGTGGTCATCCCGATCACGTCACCATCCAGACCGACCCAGCGATACCACGAAAGCGGCGCCGCCGCCTCGATCGCCAACCGCCGCCTTATCGTAGGCGGCAGCACCGAATCACGATAGGTGGCGTCCTGGCGTTCGAACAATTCAAAGCTGGGCATGCTAACCACGCGCACTGCATGGCCGCGCTTCTCGAGTTCCGGCTTAGCTTCAACCGCGAGATGCACTTCCGAGCCACTCGCAATCAGTATGACATCCGGAGTCTTGCCGGCCGTCTCGCCTAGAACATAAGCGCCTCGCGCCAAAGCGCTGGCGGGCGCAAAGGCGCCGCGATCCAGCGTCGGGAGCTTTTGCCGCGACAACACAAGCATCACCGGACCGTGCTTGTGCTGTATCGCGACGCGCCACGCCGCGCAGGCTTCGTTGGCGTCGGCCGGGCGAATCACGGTCAGGTTAGGAATAGCGCGCATCGCCGAGAGGTGCTCGACCGGCTGATGGGTGGGACCGTCCTCGCCCAGCCCAATCGAATCGTGCGTGAAGACATAAACGATGTGCAGTCCCATCAGGGCCGCGAGACGAATCGCCGGCCGGCAATAGTCGGTAAAGACGAAGAAGCTGGAGCCGTACGGAATAAATCCCCCGTGCAACGCGATCCCGTTGAGAATAGAGCACATCCCGTGTTCACGGATTCCGAAATGGAGGTTGCGGCCGGCGTAGTCGGCGCGTTCGAAGTCGCCGCCGTCCTTGACGTCAGTAAAGGTGGATTCGTTGAGGTCGGCCGCGCCTCCAAAGAGATTCCATACGTGTCTGGAAATCGCCTGCTCGACACGCGAGGCGGATTCGCGCGTCGCCAACGCGTCCTTGGGGGTAAAGACGGGAAGATCCTGATCCCATCCGGCGGGCAGTTCGCCCGCCATCATCGCACGAAATTCCGCCGCTTCCTTCGGATTGGTCTTGGCGTAGGTCTCGAATGCGCCGCTCCACTGGCGCTCGAGATCGGCGCCGCGCTCGACACATCTGCGGAACTCCGCGAGCGCTTCGTCGGGGACATAAAAGTCCGGTTCCAGGGGCCAGCCGTAGAATTGCTTGGTCAGCTTGACCTCATCGGCGCCGAGCGCTTTGCCGTGGGCCTCGGAGGTGTCCTGCCGATGCGGGCTTCCGTAGCCTATATGGCTGCGCAATCGAATCAGAGAGGGGCGATCGCGTTCGGCGATTCCATTTTCGATCGCACGGGCGAGAGCCTCCAAGTCATTGGCGTCTTCGACCGCCTGCGTATGCCACCCATACGCCTCAAAGCGCCGGCACACATCTTCGGAAAAAGTGATCGCCGTGCGGCCATCGATCGTAATGTGGTTGTCGTCGTATAGATAGATGATATTGCCAAGGCCCAGATGCCCGGCGATCGACGCCGCCTCGCTCGCAATACCTTCCATCAGGTCGCCGTCACTGACGATCGCGAATATCCGATGATCGAAGAGGGAATCGCCATTGCCTGCGAAGCGCGCCGCCATATGCTTTGCGGCTATTGCCATCCCGACGCCGTTGCCGAAACCCTGACCTAGCGGGCCCGTTGTAGTCTCGACGCCGGGAGTAACGTGCCATTCGGGATGGCCCGGCGTTTTGCTGCCGAGCTGGCGGAACTGCTTGATCTCGTCCAGAGGCAGGTCATAGCCAGTAAGGTAGAGCAGGCTATACAGCAACATCGAGCCGTGGCCAGCCGAAAGCACGAAGCGATCTCGGCCGTGCCAATGCGGGTTCCGCGGGTTGTGACGCAAGAACCGGGTGAATAGCAGATAGGCAGCGGGCGCCATACCCATCGGCATCCCGGGATGGCCTGAATTGGCCTTCTGCACGGCGTCGATCACGAGCACGCGGATCGAGTTGATGCAAAGTTGGTCGAGGCTCGGAGTTCCCTTGATTTCGGGCGCTAGTGCCACCTTTTGGTCTCTTCCTTGTGAAAAATAACGGCAGTCAAGAACTCACCGTGAATCGTCAGCAAGCGTACTGGTGCGACCTCTTGGGAGGTCCCTCTTTCCGAAGCCGAACCAGGGCTACCACTCGTTTTCCGGCTCGTCTTTTGTTTCGCCGGCCTTGTGCCGCATGAAATTCACGGCGACCTTGGCCGTGCCCTTGTCTCCGAAACTGAGCGCCTGGCTGAAACGCTCGGCGATCAACCGCATCAGCTGGCCTTCGTCTGAATCCAGCTCGCCGGCCAAGGCGGCCAGGCGTTCCATCGCGGCGCGAATAGCTGCGATTGCCTCCGTCATGTCGCCCTTGCCATGGCTGGCCGCCGCCTCGGCCAGCCGGGTTCTCACCTCGGCGATCACCGGACAAGCCTTGGGGCCGACCGTCACCTCGAGTTCGCGCAAGCTTTCAGCGAGCCGAAGGAACGAATCGAAATCTGCGACGCTGGACGACACGCTAGAATTGTCGCACTAGGACGTGAAGGCATCAAGTTTACCTCTCGAGATAGCAGTGGTTGAATTCACACCGGCTGCGTCCTTGCGAAACAATCGCGTGCATGTTTTCGGCTCCGGCTTCTGTTAGACTCAACAGTGCTTGGATAACGTGCTCGGAGGAAAACGGCTCCAGATGAGACGAAATGTTGACCGCCGAGTGGTGGTGACCGGGATGGGCCTGGTTACCCCGTTGGGTACGGGGGTCGAAAAGAACTGGGAAGCGCTGATCGCCGGGCGTTCAGGAATCGGTCCGATCACGCGCTTCGAGGCATCGGACTTCAGTTCGCGCATCGCCGGTGAAGTGCGGGATTTCGACCCACTTGAATGGATCGAGAAGAAGGACATCAAGAAGATGGACCTCTTCATCCAGTACGCGCTGAGTGCCGCCGAGCAAGCGATGCAGCAGTCGGCTCTCAAAATCGACGAGAGCAACGCCGATCGTGTCGGCGTGCTGGTTGGCGTCGGGATCGGCGGCCTGTGCACGATCGAAGAGAACCACCTCAGTTTCATGGAGAGCCGGCTAAAACGGGTTACGCCGTTTTTTATTCCAAAGCTGATCGCGAACCTCGCGCCCGGCCAAATCTCGATCCGTTTCGGCGCCCGTGGCGAGAATGTCGCAACCACCAGTGCCTGTGCGTCGGGCAGCCACGCTATCGGCGAGGCCTATCGTATGATCCGCCACGGGTACATGGACGCGGCGATAACGGGCGGCGCCGAGGCGGCGCTGACGTCTTTAGGTGTCGGTGGATTTGTGGCGATGCGCGCCCTCTCGACCCGCAATGACAATCCGGAGGCGGCGAGTCGTCCCTTTGATCGCGAGCGTGACGGTTTCGTGATCGCGGAGGGTGCGGCGGCCCTCATCCTCGAGGAACGCGACGCGGCGATCGCTCGAGGCGCGAAGATTTTTGCGGAAATTGTCGGCTACGCATCCAACGCTGACGCCTATCACATTACCTCGCCGTCGCCGGAAGGGCTGGGCGCTGCGCGCTGCATGCAGCTCTGCCTGGCTGACGGTGATCTCGATCTTAACGAGGTCGATTACATCAATGCCCATGGCACTTCGACCCCGCCCGGTGATCTTGCTGAGACGCAGGCAATCAAGCGTGTGTTTGGCGAGCGGGCCGCCAAAATCGCGGTCAGTTCGACCAAGTCCATGACCGGACATACCCTTGGCGCGGCCGGCGCGATTGAATCGGTGTACACAATTCTCGCTATTGAACGCGGTACGGTGCCGCCCACCATCAACTACGAATATCCGGATCCCGAGTGCGATTTGGATTATGTGCCTAACCGCGCGCGGCCGGCAAAGGTCCGCCTGGCTCTGAACAATTCATTCGGCTTCGGCGGGACTAATACCACGTTGGCTTTCCGGCCGGCGCTGTCTTAACCAGCGGATAAAACATGGGCTCGAGAATCGTCGCTACCGGGCGCGCCACACCGCGTTCGACCATCACTAATCTTGACCTCGAACGGCGCATGGATACTTCGGATGAATGGGTGCGGACGCGTACCGGTATCGTACAGCGCCACGTTATCTGCAGCGGCGAATCGCTGGTCGAGATCGCTGCCCTGGCGAGCCGGACGGCGCTGGCCCGCGCTGGAATGAAGCCGAGCGACCTTGACGCGATAGTCGTCGGCACTGTTTCCTCCGACTATGGATTTCCCTCGTTCGCCTGCCAATTGCAGCATGTGCTCGGCATCGACTCGATTCCAGCCTTCGACGTTGCGGCGGCGTGCTCCGGCTTTGTTTACGCACTCAGTGTTGCTGACGCGTCGATGCGCGCGGGTGAATGGACCCGAGTTCTTGTCGTAGGCGCCGACGCTCTCTCTACCATGGTGGATTGGAACGACCGTTCCACGGCAGTGCTTTTCGGTGACGGCGCGGGTGCAGCTGTGATGGTCAGCGAACAGGGCCCGCACGGCGTGCTTGGCAGTCTGCTGCGCTCCTCGGGTGAGTACTGGGAATTGCTCTCGGTGCGTAACCGCGGCGTGCAGACAACGATGGACGCCGAAGTACGCCGCCAGGCCGACGATGCGATCAAGATGAAAGGGCCCGAGCTCTTCAAAATCGCGGTCAAGAGCATGGAAGATGTTAGCCGCAAGGTCGCCGAACGCGCTGGCGTGGCGCTCGATGACATCAGCCTCATCGTGCCGCATCAGGCTAATCTGCGGATCATCAACGCAGTCGCGCAGCGGCTCGGGCTGGGGCCCGACAAGGTCTACACCAACGTCGATCGATACGGTAACACCTCGGCCGCCTCGGTGCCGATTGCGCTGGACGAGGCGATCGAGGCGGGGCGCATCAGGGACAACGATCTTGTCATGCTCAATGCATGCGGGGGCGGATTAACCTGGGGTGCGAACCTGGTGCGCTGGTAGGAGACGCCTGCCACTCGCTGCGCTTTACATCCGTCGGGCTGCCGCGCAATTGTTATGCGCTACTTGAGATTACCCGAGGACCATGGGCGCAAGTACAATCGGCGGCAGAAGGGTTGCGGTAAAGGACGTTGAACTTGAAGTGTTTCATGAAGGTTCTGGTCCGATCCTGCTCCTCCCGCACGGCGGTGCCGGGCTCGACCATCGAATCTGAATTTCTTCGCCTTCTCGCTCGCCGGTTCGAAGTAATAGCACCGTCCAATCCGGGTTTCGGACGCACCGCATTGCCCGAACGATTCGACAGCGTTGACGACCATAATCCCAAGCTGCGGTACCGTCTGGACCGCGTCCGCTTCGCAATGGGGATCTCTCCCGGCTCAAGGAGTTGAAGTAGAGCAAGGCGATGCTCGATGGGATGGTGCCATGGCCGGCTGACGCCAGGGCGCGTTACAAAGCGCGCGGTTACTGGAAAGGAATCCCAATCGGCCGACTTTTCGACGAATCGGTGCGGCGTCATGCTGAACGCGAAGCCGTTGTCGACGGCGACCGCCGCGTTACCTATCGCGACTTGGGGCTTGCCGTCGATCGGATGGCGCTGCACTTCGCCGATCGCGGCATCTCCTCTGGTCGCCGCGTCATCTTTCAGCTTCCTAATTGCGTGGAATGTGTGATCGCCTACTTCGCGTGTCTCAAGGTCGGCGCGATTCCGGTCACCTGTCTTCCTGCCCACCGTCACACCGAAATCGATCATCTTGCGCGTTTCACCGAAGCCTACGCCTGGCTCATTCCTTCTGAGCATCGCCGCTTCAACCACGTTGCGATGGCCGACGAACTGCGCGGGGCGCTGCCCGCACTGAGTGAGGTGATCGTCGTGGGTGACCGCGCCGGTGCCGGGATGACGCTTTTTTCCGATCTGCTTGGCGATCGGATTGAGGAGCGAGCCGCCGTTTCAGCCCTTGATCGGCTAGAGCCCGAAGCGGATGACCCCGCCGTCTTTCAGCTTTCCGGTGGAAGCACCGGATTGCCCAAGGTAATTCCGCGCACCCACGATGATTACCTCTACAATTGCGGCCTGCTTTCGACGAAGTCTGGCTATGACGCCGACGGTGTCGCGCTGGTGGCGATCCCGATGCTGCACAACTTCCCGCTCGCAGGCGCGGTGCAACCAGGGCTTCTGACCGGCGCCAAAGTCGTACTCGCTTCCAATACCGACGCCGAAACGATCTTTGACCTGACCGAGCGCGAGCGCGCCACCTGGATTTGCGCCGTTCCCGCGATGGTCGTGGGTTGGCTCAACGATCAGCGTATCGCGCGCGCCAATCTCTCTTCGCTCAAGTCGCTCGCCGTCGGCGGTTCGCGCCTCAATCCCGAACCCGCGCGCCGCGTCCTTGATGAGATAGGCCCCGTGCTCACGCAGGTCTATGGAATGGCGGAGGGATTGTGCTGCGCGACACATCCGGATGACCCGGTCGACGTGCTGGTCGAGACCCAGGGGCGGCCGCTCTCCGAGGCAGACGAGTTCAGAATCGTCGACGAGGACGGGCGCGACGTTCCCCCCGGCGAACTGGGTGAACTCATCACGCGCGGGCCCTATACGATTCGCGGCTACTACAAGGCCGCCGATCACAATGCCGCTGCCTTCACGTCGGACGGCTATTACCGCACCGGCGACCTCGTGCGGCTCCATCGCAGCGGCAACTTCGTCGTCGAAGGCCGCCGCAAGGATCTGATCAACCGCGGAGGCGAGAAGATCAGTGCCGAGGAAATCGAGAATCTCATCCTGACTCATCCGGCCGTGCAAAACGCCGCCGTCGTCGCGATGCCCGACCCCGTCCTCGGCGAGCGGGCGTGCGCCTACGTGGTCTTGCGACAGGGCGCGACTCTCGATTTCAAGCGTTTGTGCGGGTTCCTCGAAGACAAGCGGATCGCTCGCTTCAAGCTGCCCGAACGGCTCGAACTGATTCCCCAGTTGCCGACTACGGCCGTGGGTAAGATCTCCAAAAAGGACCTGCGTGACGATATCGCTCGCAAGCTCTCATACGAGGGAGGATCGTAAAGGATGAACGAAATCCTCGACGAAATCCGCGACGCCTATGCGCTTTGGGGTATCGAGTTGGTCGTCGCCACTTACGGCACCTATTACCGGCTCCGCTGCGGCCGCTGCGGAAGTCTGCTCGGATGTGTCGGCGACAAGCTGCTGCCTGCGATGGCGAAGGAGATGCTCAACGGCCAGTTCGACCTTTACGCGGCCGGGCTTATGGGCTGCAAATGCGGCTATCAAGCGGAGCGCGCCCGCGCGCTGGATCCGGTGCGCGCCGAAGCCGCGATCACGAACCTCAACTGAGATGCTAAAATAGAAGCTCGGCACGCATGGCAGGCAAGGAGTAGTACCGTGGGGCAAAATGACGGCGAATTCGATAATCTCGGTACGGCAGCGGAGCCCAGGCGCGATCGCGGCGCCGGTCTCTGGCCCTTCTGGCCATCGGTGTACGCCCAGGGTGACCCGATGCCCGACTTGAGTTGCAAAACCCCACGGCCCAGCTACGTCTTCGACGAAGGCGACGCGCTGCCCGAAGAGTACAAAAACCTGCTCATGAAGATGCTGCGCCACGAGGGGGAGCGCGCCGGCAACAAAAGCTTCCTTGGCCTGATGAGTACCTGCCTTGATGCCGCGGAAACGCTGGCGCCGACTCCCGAAGCCAAACTGCTCAAGTCCGAATATCTGGCCGAGGAATTGAAACACGCGATCATGTTCCATCGCCTCGCCGTTGGCTTGGACAAGGATTTCGCGCTGCGTGACATTCCTTATGCCCATTACGCATTCCATCTGCCGAAGGAAACCTGGGCCGATGACGCTTACTTCCATTTCCTGATGGATCTCAACGGCGCCTTCCACTCGCGGGACTGGCGCGAATCGAGCTACCTGCCGCTGCGCAAGATCTCCCGTACGGTCGAGCGCGACGAATTTGGCCATTCCGAGATGGGCTACTACTTTCTGCGCGAGATTTGCAGCGAAAGGAAAGGACGCATTATCGCCCAGGCCTTGCTCGGCAAGTGGTACGCGGCCGCCCTCGACATGTTCGGCCGTTCCGATTCGCCCAATACTCCGAAGTTCATTCATTGGGGCCTCAAGAGCGTGGGTAACGCGGAGATTAGACAAGCCTACAAACAGTA
>Ga0335081_10016451_pt1 | contig 11969 bp, 8 predicted proteins | sample Lox_Sample_35_FD_206713 | JGI IMG/M metagenome (GOLD analysis project Ga0335081, IMG submission 206713) | Soil microbial communities from Loxahatchee National Wildlife Refuge, Florida, United States - Lox_Sample_3.5 | ecosystem: Environmental > Terrestrial > Soil > Wetlands | place: USA: Florida... | reverse complement strand
GCGCCGATCCCAACGACAAAGGTATCTACGGCCTGCCGACGCAGATCACTGTAAGCGCTCCCTTCGTCAATAAGACGCTCTTCGAGCAGGCGAAGGTCGAGATGCCTGGGGCCAAGGCGACTTGGGAGGATTGGGCGAAGGCGACCAAGGCAGTCGCGAAGGCGACCGGTGTGCCCTTCGCGATGGCCTGGGACCGCAGCGGGCACCGCTTCTCCGGCCCCGCAGTGAGCCAGGGCGCCAAATACTTCGCGGCGGACGGTGCGCCGGCTGTCGTCGACGACGCCTTCAAGGCGATGGCGCGGAGCTTTGTCGCCTGGAATCAGGACGGGACCATGCCGAAGGAGGTCTGGGGCGGCCAAGGCGGCGGCGGCTATCGCGATGCCTTCGAGGAGTTCGCAAACGGCCAAATCGTGCTCTACCTCTCCGGAAGCTGGAACATCGCGCGGATGGAGAAGCAGATCGGCACCAACTTCGATTGGGTCGCGGTGCCGAATCCCTGCGGTCCAGCGGCCTGCAGCGGCATGCCCGGCGGCGCCGAGTTCGTCGCCTTCAAGACGAGCAAGCACCCGAAGGAGGTCGCGGCCTTCCTCGACTTCATGGCCTCGGAGCCGATCTACGCGGAATGGATGTCGATGACGCGCAACATCCCCGCGAACGCCTCACTGCAGAAGAAGGGCGTCGAATACGCTCTCTCGCCCGCGGGCACGGCCGCGATGAAAGTCTTCGTGCAGCAAGGCGCGCAGCTCTCCCCGGTCGCCTATCGCCTACAGGGCTATCGCTACAAGCAGGTGATCTTCAATCCGATTGCCGACCGCCTCGGACAGGCGGTCGCCGGGCAGATCACCGTCGACCAAGCGCTCGACCGCATCACTGCCGACGTGAAGGACCAGCTTGCGACTGCGATGAAGAAATAGTGGCAGGACCCTTGAGCGACGCCGTCACGGATCGAAGCGGGGCGCTCGCCCGGCTCGGCGCGTCGCTCCTCGGCCTCGTCTTCAACCTCGCGGAGCGTCCGATGGCGCTCGCGCAGAAGGCGCTCGGTCCCCGCCGCCTTCCCTGGGTGTTCCTGACGCCAAACCTCGTCGTCTTCGGCATCTTCACCTTCCTGCCCATCGCAATCGACATCCATTACGCGCTTACCGGCGGCGCGCAGCTCCTTCCTTCTCAGCGTCCCTATGTGGGGCTCGAGAATTTCCACGACCTCTTCGAGTGCGAGAACTATCTCGACCCCACGAGCTGCAAGCGCGACCTCTTCTGGTTCGGGATCTACAACACCGCGGAATTCGTCGTGCTTCAGGTCGGCCTCATGATCGTCTTCAGCCTGATGACGGCGCTGGTGCTCAATCGCAAGATCATCGGCCGGGGCTTCTTCCGCGCGGTCTTCTTCTATCCCGTGCTGCTCTCGCCAGTTGTGGTGGCGCTGATCTGGAAATGGATTCTGCAGCGCCAGGGTCTACTCAACGCGGCGCTCGACGGCGCCGGCCTCTCGACCACGGACTGGCTTCTCGACGCGCATTGGGCCTTCGGTTGGACGGTCTTCGTGAGCATCTGGGCGCATATGGGCTTCTACACGCTCATTCTGTTGGCGGGGCTCCAGGCGATCCCCCGCGACGTCTATGAGGCCGCGGAAATGGACAGCGCGGGCCCCTGGCGCGTCTTCCGCCGCATTACCCTACCGCTCCTCGCGCCCAACCTCGCGGTCGTGGTGGTACTCGCGCTGATCCGCGCCGTGCAGATCTTCGACGAAGTCTACGTCCTCACGGGCGGCGGGCCCGGCTCCGCCACGACCTTCATGGTGCAATACGTCTTCCAGACCGCCTTCACGCAGCAGGTGCGGCAATACGGTCTCGCCGCCGCGGCCTCCCTCCTCCTGGCGGGCGTGCTCTTCTGTCTCACGCTGGTGCAGCTACGGGTCATGCGGAGCAAGGGCCGATGACGCGCCTCCTCGCGATGCTCACGGCAAGGCGCGGGCGGGGGCATCTGCACTGGACCGATTGGGCGAGCTACCTGCATCTGCTAATCGGTCTCCTGCTGATGTTCGGGCCCGTGCTGTGGCTCGTGCTCTCCTCCTTCAAGAGCGAAGCCGGGCTCGTCGAGTTCCCGCCGCGTCTTCTCCCCTATGAGCAGGCGCGAGTTTCCGTCGAGGGCTATCAGCAGCCGCTTGCGCTCTTCCGGATTACCGCCGGCGACATGAAGGGCCGCGAGCTCGCGGAGGTGCGTCGCATCGGTTTGCAGGCACAGATGGTCGATCCCGCCAATCCCCGCGAGATCATCCGCATCCCCGCCCAAGACCGCGAGCGCGTGATGCGGCTTCACTTCGCGCTCGAGAATTACGGAGACCTCACGGGCCGCTTCGCCTTCGGGACCTATCTCTGGAACAGCGTCTTCATCACGGCGATGGCGACGCTGATTACACTGCTGGTGAACTCGATGGCTGCCTTCGCGCTCAGCAAATATCGCTTCTCAGGGCGCGATGCGGTCTTCGTCACGATCCTCGCGACCCTGATGATTCCGCCGACCATCATCCTCGTGCCGAATTTCTTCATCGCCTCGGCTTTGGGCCTCGTCAACAGCCCCTGGGGCGTGATCTGGCCGGGGGTTGCGACGCCGACGGGCGTCTTCTTGCTGCGACAGTATATGCTGACGATCCCTGACGAGCTCATCGACGCCGCGCGCATGGACCACGCGAGCGAGTGGCGGATCTATTGGCGGATCGTGCTGCCGCTCTCAGCACCCGCGCTCGCGGTGCTCGCGATCTTTTCGGTGATGTGGCGCTGGAACGAGTTCCTCTGGCCCATGATCGTCCTCAACCGCAGCGAGACCTTCACCCTGCAGCTCGCGCTCAACTCGTTCCAAGGTGAGCTCACGACCTCTTGGAATTACCTGCTGGCGATGACTGTGCTGACGCTGCTGCCGGTGACCGCGATCTTCCTGCTGCTGCAGCGCTACATCACCCAGGGCATTGCGTCTGCGGGAGTGAAGTGATGGCAACCCTGCAACTCCGCCGCGTCGTGAAGCGCTTCCACGAGACCGCCGTCATTCATGGCGTCGACCTCGAGGCGGCCGAGGGCGAGTTCGTGGTCTTCGTCGGGCCCAGCGGCTGCGGCAAGTCGACCCTCCTGCGCATGATCTGCGGTCTCGAGGAGGTGAGCGAGGGCGACATCCTCATCGACGGCGTGCGCGTCAACGAGGTACCGCCTGCGCGACGCGGCCTCGCGATGGTCTTCCAGTCCTATGCGCTCTACCCGCACATGAGCGTCTATCAGAATCTCTCCTTCGGTCTCGAGAACCTGCGCCTGCCGCGGGCGGAGATCGATGCGAAGGTGCGCGAGGCGGCGCGGATGCTCCGCTTGGACCAGTTCCTCGAGCGTCGGCCGACCGCGCTCTCCGGCGGACAGAGGCAGCGCGTCGCGATCGGCCGCGCGATCGTGCGCGAGCCCCGCATCTTCCTCTTCGACGAGCCGCTTTCCAATCTCGACGCCGAGCTCCGCGTGCAGATGCGCGGCGAGATCGCGCAGCTTCACCATCGGCTTGGTACGAATATGATCTACGTGACCCACGACCAGGTCGAGGCGATGACCATGGCGGACAAGATCGTGGTGCTCCGCGCGGGCCGCATCGAGCAGGTAGGGGCGCCGCTCGAGCTCTACAACGCGCCCGCAAACCAGTTCGTCGCAGGCTTCATCGGTTCACCCCGCATGAACTTCCTCGAGGGCCCCCTAACGGCGGTCGACGGCTCGATCGGTGTCGTGGTCGAGGGCATCGGTACCATCCGCACCGATGCCTCCGGCGAGGGAGTGACGGAGGGCGCGCGCGTGACGCTCGGCATCCGCCCCGAGCACGTGGCGCTCGGCCGTTGCGGGTGCAACGATGTGAGCTTCGATGTCGCGCAGAGCGAGCAGCTCGGCAATACCACCACACTTTTCTTCGCGTCGCCCGGCTTCGCGGTCCAGGTCGCGGGCCAGGTTCCTGCGCGGCGCGGTGAAGCCATGAGCCTCAACCTGCCGCCGGATCGCTGCCACGTCTTCGACGCCGATGGCAAGGCGCTGCCGCGGCAGTCGAAAGGAGCCGCCGCGTGAGAGAGATTGCGCGCGCGAAACTCGCGCGCCGGCTGGAGCGCGGCATCGAGCTCGATTGCGGCCGAGGCCTCGCATGCCGGGTCCTGCTGCCGTCGCCCGGCCTTGTGCGCGTCGTCTTCATCCCGGCCTCCGGCTTCCGGGAGGGTCGGAGCTGGATGGTCTCCCTCGGCGCCGACGATGTCCCCTGGGAAGGCCGCGACCGGCTCGACGTCGCGGACGGCGCGCCCGTCCCGTTCGAAGTCGCGACCGCCGAGGATCGCGTCACATTGACCAGCGAGGGGCTCTCGATCGAGATCGGCCTCGCCGCGCTTTCGATCCGCTGGCGGCGTCCGGACGGTGCGGTCTTCGCTTCCGATCGCACGAGCCGCGCCTACGCCTTCGGGCGGCACCAGCCGAGGCTGCTGCACGCAATGGCGCGGCATCCTGATGATCGCTATTACGGGCTCGGCGACAAAACCGGCGCGCTCGATCTCCGCGGTCGTCGGCTTCGCACGGTCATGACGGACGCGCTGGGTTTCGATCCCGCGACCGGCGACCCCCTCTACAAGCATTGGCCCTTCCTCATCGTCCGCGACGGCGAGACCGGGACCTTTTACGGCATCCTCTACGACAATCTCGTCGCCGCGACCTTCGATCTCGGCTGCGAGCACAGCAACTACTACGGCCTCTACCGCAGTTACGAGGCCGAGGACGGAGATCTCGACTACACGCTGATAGCCGGGCCAAGCCTCGTCGAGGTGATCGCGGGCTTCGCTCGCCTCACCGGGCGCATGGCTTTCGGCCCGCGCTGGAGCCTCGGTTTCGCACAGACTGCGATGGCGCTTGCGGATGCGCCCGACGCGCAGGAGCGCATCGCAGGCTTTGTCGACCGTTGCGCCGGGGAGGCGGTGCCCATCAGCTCCTTTCACTTCGGCTCCGGCTACACGATGATCGGCCGGCGCCGCTATGTCTTCAATTGGAATCGGCAGAAATTCCCGGAGCCGCAGCGCTTGATGGCGAAGTTCAAGGCGGCGGGAATGCACGTCGTTGCCAATTTGAAGCCATGCCTCCTCGAGGATCACCCGCGCTTCTCCGAGGCGACGAAGGCAGGCGCCCTCATCGCGGACGCGACGACGGGAAAGCCTGCGACGAGCCAATTCTGGGACGGCGAAGGTGCGCATCTCGATTTCACGGGACGCGCGGGGATCGAGTGGTGGCAGCGTGGCCTCCGCGAGCAGATCCTCGCGATGGGCATCGATTCCGCCTGGAACGACAACAACGAATACGAGCTCTGGAACGAGGACGCGCGCTGCGAGGCTTTTGGACACGCGGCACCGCTCGAACTCGTTCGGCCCGCGCAGGCGCTATTGATGACACGCGCCTCGATCGAAGAGCAGGCGAGAATCAAGCCCGCTGAGCGCCCCTTTACCGTGACGCGCGCGGGCTGTCCGGGCATCCAACGCTACGCCCAGACCTGGAGCGGCGACAATTCCACGAGCTGGGCGAGCTTGCGCTGGAATCTCCGCACGGGCTTGCAGATGAGCCTCTCCGGCATGTTCAACATCGGGCACGATGTCGGTGGCTTCTCCGGCCCCGTACCGTCCCCGGAGCTGCTGGTGCGCTTCACACAATCCGGTCTACTGCACCCGCGCTTCATCATGAATTCCTGGAAGGCCGACGGCACCGTTACAACGCCCTGGCTCCACGCGGAATCGCTTCCGGCAATCCGCTGGGCGATCCGTCTGCGATATCGGCTTATGCCCTATCTCTACAGCCTATACCGGCGCGCCTTCGAGACGAGCGAACCGATCATCCGCCCGACCTTCTTCGATTTCGGGTCGGACTCCGCCACATTCGCCGACAGCGACGAGCTCATGCTCGGTCCCAACCTGCTGGGGGCGCCGGTGGTCGAGGAAGGAGCGCGCGAGCGCCGCGTCTATCTCCCGCGCGGCCCCACGGGCTGGTATGACTTCGCGAGCGAGGCCTGGTATCGCTCGGGCGAGACCGTGACGCTTGCAGCGCCGCTGGAGAGGCTACCGCTTCTCGTGCCCGAGGGCGCGATCCTTCCGCTCACCGCAGAGCCCGTCGATTTCTCGCGCCTGCACGATGAACCCTCGCGCTGCATCCGCATTTTTCCTGCGAAAGGCGCAGGGCATTCGCAGTTCACGCTCTACGAGGACGACGGCATCGGTCTCGGCTATCGCGATGGCGATTTTGCGCGGCTGACTTTCGACCTCCAGAGCGATGCGCAGGCGATACGTCTCCGGCTCAAGAAGGAGGGCGGCTATCGGCTGCCCTACGATCGGATCTCGATTGCCGTGCCCGCGGGCGAGCGCCGGCGCGTCCTCCTTGATGCGGGCGTGGGCGCGCCGCAGCTCGTCACCGGACAATTCGCGATGCACGCACTCTAGTGGCGAGGGATGGACTGTGACAGTGAAGGCGGCAGTTCTGCGAACGCCCGGTAAACCACTCATAATCGAGGCGCTCGCGCTTGGGAATCCTCGGGCGCACGAGGTGCGCGTGCGCATCGAGGCGACCGGCCTCTGCCACAGCGACCTGCACGTGATCGAGGGCGACATGAAGGTGCCGCTCCCGGTGGTGCTGGGGCACGAGGGCGCGGGCGTCGTCGAGGCGGTGGGCCCGGAGGTGACGCGGGTAAAGCTCGGCGATCACGTGGCGCTCTCCTGGGCGCCGGAATGCGGCGTCTGCCGCTATTGCGTCGGAGGGCGGCCCAATCTCTGCACGGCCTCGGCGCCGCGCGTCCTCGATGGCACGCTCCTCGACGGCAGCACTCGCCTCGCGGACGCCGCGGGCGAGAGCGTCTTCCACTACTCCTTCCTCTCGACTTTTGCGGAGTCAGCGGTGGTGCCGGAGGCGAGCTGCATCGCGATCGACCGCGAAGCACCCTTCGCGCCGGCCTCGCTCGTGGGCTGCGCGGTGATGACGGGGATCGGCGCCGCCGTCAACACCGCAAAGGTACGTCCGGGAAGCACGGTTGCGGTACTGGGCCTCGGCGGCGTCGGCCTCAATGTCGTGCAGGGAGCCGCCCTCTGCGGCGCCGAGCGCGTCGTCGGCATCGACAGCAATCCCGCGAAGGCGAAGACTGCCGAGATCTTCGGGCTCACGGATTTCCTCGATCCCCGCGCAGGCCCACTGGTCGAGCAGATGCGCGCGCTCCTCGGCGGCGAGCTCGCGGACTATGCCTTCGAGGCCATCGGCAATCCCGCGACCATGACGGCGGCCTACGAGATCACCGCACGCGGCGGCACCGTCGTCTATATCGGGATCGCATCCGATGGCGCGAAATTAGAGCTGCCTGCTACCCGGCTCCCGCGTGAGGAGAAGATCGTCACAGGGAGCTTCTATGGCGGAGCCCGGCCGCTCCTAGACTTCCCCAAGATCCTCGATCTCTACCTGAAGGGCCGGCTGAAGCTCGACGAGCTCGTGACCGAGCGCCTGCCGCTCAAGAAGATCAACGAGGGTTTCGACCGGATGCGTCGCGGCGACGCTATCCGCGTCGTCGTGGAGCCGATATCCTAGAGGCACAACTTCAGCGGAGGAAACGCCGATGGCGACGGCGAGCAAAGGGCGAGCCAAATCAAAAAGGGGATCGGGGTTGCTGGCGCGGCTCAAGAAAGGCCCGGTCATCTGCGCCGAGGGCTATCTCTTCGAGTTCGAGCGGCGCGGCTATCTGCAGGCGGGCGCCTTCGTGCCGGAGGTCGTGCTCGAACATCCCGATCTCGTTGAGCAGCTCCACCGTGAGTTCGTGCATGCGGGCTCGGACGTGGTCGAGGCTTTCACCTATTACGGTCATCGCGCGAAGCTGCGCCTGATCGGTCGCGAGAAGGATCTCGTGCCGATGAACCGCACCGCGCTCAAAATCGCAAAAAAGGTTGCACGCGAGACCGGCACGCTCCTCGCGGGCAACATCTGCAACACCACTGCCTATGTGCCGAACGATCCCGAGACCGCCAAGGCGAGCCGCAAGATGTTCGACGAGCAGATCGGCTGGGCGGTCGATGCTGGCGTCGATTTCATCGTCGGCGAGACCTATTCGCATGGCGGCGAGGCGCTGATCGGGCTACAAGCGATCAAGGCTGCAAAGCAGATCGCGGTCGTGACGCTCGCGATTCACACCAGCGGGAAAACACGCGAGGGCTGGGATCCCGTCGACGCCTGCAAACGGCTCGAGGACGGCGGAGCAGACGTCGTCGGCCTCAATTGCAGCCGCGGCCCCGATACGATGCTGCCGCTCTTGAAGCGCATCCGAAAAGCCGTCAAATGCCACGTCGCAGCGCTCCCGGTGCCCTATCGCACGACCAAGGCGGAACCGACCTTCCAATCCCTCAGCGACAAGCACTGCGACTGCGTCCCCGGCGATCGCCCCTTTCCGATCGCGCTCGACCCCTTCACCTGCAATCGCTTCGAGATCGCGGAGTTCGGCAGGGACGCATACAAGCTCGGCGTTCACTATCTCGGCGTCTGCTGCGGCGCGGGCCCGCACCACATCCGCGCGCTTGCGGAGGCGCTCGGGCGGCACCCTCCCGCGAGCCGCTATTCCCCGGATATGTCCAAGCACTACATCTTCGGCAAGACGAAGGGACTGCGCGCGCAGAACCTCAAATACGCGAGGCAGCTGCGCGGGTGATTTCGGAGGGATCGCGATGAACGACATGCGCGAGGCTCGGATCGCGCCGCGCTGGACCAGCGCGGGCACCAAGGACTATGAGCGACAGATCGACATGGTGAAGCTGCGAGGCTATCGCCTCGCGCGCCTTCAAGCGGAGCTCAAGCGGCAGGACTACGCGGCAGCGCTGCTCCTCGATCCCATGAACATCCGCTATGCGACCGGCAGCCGGAACATGTCCGTGTGGACCTCGCACACGCCCGCCCGGTACTGCTTCGTGCCGGCCGAGGGAAAGGCGATCCTCTGGGATTTTCACAACTGCGAATTCCTCTCGGCAGAGCTCGAGACGATCAAGGAGACGCGGCCCGCCCGCGGCTTTTATTTCTTCGGCTCGGGAAGCCGCGTCGCGGAGAAGGCAAAGGGATGGGCCGACGAGATCGCGGACGTGATCGCCGCGCATTGCGGCACGAACAAGCGCATCGCGATCGATCGCCTCGATCCACCGGGAACCCACGCGCTCGAGAAGCACGGGATCCAGATTTTCGACGGGCAGGAACCCGCAGAGGTCGCGCGCGCCGTCAAATCCGAGGAGGAGATCGCCTGCATGGCCCAAGCGATCGCGGTTTGCGAGGCCGGCATGGCGCGGATGCGCGACCGGCTCGAGGCCGGGATGACCGAGAACGAGCTTTGGGCGATCCTGCACGAGACCAATATCCGCCTCGGAGGCGAATGGATCGAGACCCGGATCCTTGCCTCGGGTGAGCGCACGAACCCGTGGTTCCAGGAATGCGGCGACCGCATCATCCGCCCCGGCGATCTCGTGAGCTTCGATACCGATTTGATCGGGCCCTTCGGCTACTGCGCGGACATCTCGCGCACGTATTTCTGCGGTCCCGGCAAGCCGAGCGCCGAGCAGCGACGCCTCTACGGGCTCGCGATGGATCAGATCCACCACAACATCGACAAGCTGATGAAGCCCGGCATGAACCTTCGCGAGGCTTCGGAGCTTGCCTGGCGCATTCCCAACGCCTTCGTCAGGAACCGCTACTCCTGCGTCGCGCATGGCGTCGGCCTCTGCGACGAATGGCCGAAGATCACGCACATCCAGGACCGCGAGCGGAGCGCCTATGACGGCGATCTCCTCCCGGGCATGACGATCTGCGTCGAGAGCTACATGGGCGAGGAAGGCGGTGTCGAGGGGATCAAGCTCGAGCAGCAAGTGCTGATTACCGACACCGGCTGCAAACTACTCTCGACGTTCCCCTTCGAGGAGCAGCTCGCGGGCTAGAGCCGCGTCCGAGCGAGCATCGCTTCGTCGAGCTCGACGCCGAAGCCGGGGCGGTCCGAGAGCTCGACGTGGCCATCCTCGGTCGCCTCTAACGGCGTTGCGAGGATGAAGTCGCGACGTTCTAGTGTCCACTCCGGGGGATCGAAGGGGAATTCGAGATAGGGGCCGGCGCCGATGCCCGCTGCGAGATGGGCGTTTGCGATGACCGCGAGCCCGTCGCCCCAGGTGTGCGGCGTGAAGGCGAGGCCGCGCGCGAGCACATCGCGGCCGAGCCTCGCAAGCCCGGTGACGCCACCGACCATCGTCGCGTCGGGCTGATAGACAGCGAGGCACTCGCGCTCCAAGAGCGTGCGAAATTCATAAATCTCGCGATTGAGCTCTCCGCCTGCGATCCGCACCGTCGCGCGCTGGCGAAGCTCGGACATTCCCGCATAGTCCGCGCGATGCAGCGGCTCCTCCATCCAGAAGACGCCGAGCGCGTCGAGCGCGTGGGCGACCTCCGTAGCGATCGCGAGCGTCCAAGGCTCTGCGGTGTCCCAGGGCATGCGCCAGCCCTGATTGCAATCGACCATGAGGATGGGCCCTTCGCCGACCGCTGTGCGGACCGCTTCTACGACGGCGACATCCTCCCGCCAATCCGGGCGCTGGAAGCGGATCTTGAGCGCGGGAAAGCCGCGGGCGAGATAGGCCCGCGCCGCATCCGCCATCGCCTGCGGCCCGCGCGAGGTGCCGGAGGAAGCGTAAAGGCGCTGCCTACCGGACGACCCGCCCAGCAGCTTCCAGCAGGGCTCGCCCGTGATCTTGCCCGCGAGGTCCCAGAGCGCGAGGTCGAGCGGCCAGCAGCGGCCGTAATGGAAGGAGAGATTCTCGATCACCTTCGCATGGCGATCGAGGTCGAGGGGATCGCGGCCGATGAAGAGGTCCTCGTGCCCCGCAAAGCCCAGCATGAGGTCGCCGGAGCCGATGCCAGTCAATCCTGCGTCGGTCGTAACCCGCACCACTGTTGCTCGAAAGCTTGTTCGCGGCCGGCTGTCCCAGGCCGCGTGAAACGGCGGGTCCAGCGCTAGCCGATGGTGGCTGACCGAAATGCCCGTGATCTTCATGGGCGGGATGATACCCGACACCGGGCGGCGCGCCGCTGTTCCTTGACAATGCCGGAGGCGCCTCTGAGGATACCGCGATCTCAATCGACGCGCCCAGGGCCGCCCGAGGAGACGCCGTCGAGGTCAATAGTCCGGGTGGCCCGACCCAGAGGGAGGCTGCCATGAACGACGACCGCGAGCACAAATATATCCCCGTCCTCAAGCGAAACCTCGCCGAAGGCAAGATCGACCGGCGTGAGTTCCTGCGCACCGCAACGCTGCTGGGCATGTCGGCTGCGGCGGCCTATGCGTTCGCGGGCAAAGTGACCGGCGGTAGTTTCGTCGCGCCCGCCCGCGCGCAAGCGGCGATGCCGAAGGGCGGCACCCTGCGCCTCGGTATGCGCTGCCAGGACCTGAAGACTCCGCACAAATATAGCTGGGTCGAGTCATCGAACTCCGGCCGCATGGTCTACGACTATCTCACCAAGACCGGCGTCGACAACGTCACGCGCCCCGCGCTCTGCGCGAAGTGGGAGGCGAGCGAGGACCTCAAGACCTGGACGCTCTACCTGCGCAAAGATGTGAAGTGGCACGACGGACGCCAGTTCACCGCCGAGGACGTGATCTGGAACCTGAAGCATGTCCTTGATCCCGCGACCGGCTCCTCCGTGCTCGGCCTCTTCAAGGGCTTCATCATGGAGGACTACGAGACCGGCGAGAAAGACGACAAGGGCAATCCCAAGAAATCCTCGCGGCTCTGGGACGCGCAGGCTATCCAGAAGGTCGACGACTTCACCGTGCGCCTCAACGGCAAGTCAGCGCAGCTCGCGATCCCCGAGAACCTATTCCACTACCCGCTTATGATCATGGATCCCGCGAGCGGCGGCGTGCACAAGGTCGGCGCCAACGGCACC
>Ga0335081_10016450_pt1 | contig 11969 bp, 9 predicted proteins | sample Lox_Sample_35_FD_206713 | JGI IMG/M metagenome (GOLD analysis project Ga0335081, IMG submission 206713) | Soil microbial communities from Loxahatchee National Wildlife Refuge, Florida, United States - Lox_Sample_3.5 | ecosystem: Environmental > Terrestrial > Soil > Wetlands | place: USA: Florida... | reverse complement strand
AGATATAGGCGCAGGTCGGTGGCCACCTGCTCGTTGCGGCTCCGGCCCGTATGCAGCTTTGCGCCCAACTCTCCGGCGCGGGCGATGAGCGCCGATTCCACGTAGCTGTGCACGTCCTCGGAATCGGACGCGGTGACGCCGGCAGGGTCGCGCTTCGCGGTTCGGCCGATCTCTTCGAGCGCCGCACGGATCGTTTCCGCTTCCGCGGCAGTCAGTATCCCGGCCCCGGCCAGTGCCGAAGCCCAGGCGCGGCTGGCCGCGATCTCCTGCGGAAGAAGCGCGGCATCGAACCCCAGCGAACGCTGGAAGGCGTAAAACTCGCGGTCGGGCGGCTCGTCGAACCGGCCACCCCACATTTTTCCGGTGGGGGCGGTCACTTCTTCTCCCCGGAAGCGCTCCTGGCGGCCGGCGCGGGCATCGTCACCGGAAGCGCGAACAGGTTGATGAATCCTTCCGCAAACTGCGGGTTGTAGCGGCCCATGGTGAAGCTCGCCAGATCCTTCTGGTAAAGCGAGAGCGGGGATTGCCGCGAGACCACGGTCAGATTGCCTTTGTGCAGCTTCAGGCGGACGCTCCCGGTGACGCGCTGCTGCGCGCGGCGGAAAAACGCGTCGAGCGATTCGCGCAGCTCCGTGAACCACAGGCCGTAATACACCATCTCCGCGTAGCGAAGTGCCAGCAGCGAGGAGAAATGCGCGGTCTCCCGGTCCAGGCACAGCGCTTCCAGTTCGCGATGAGCGCGGACCAGCAGCGTGCCGCCGGGCGTCTCGTAGGCGCCGCGCGACTTCATGCCCACCAGCCGGTTCTCCACGATGTCCGCGCGGCCCACGCCGTGCGCCGCGGCGAGCGCGTTGAGTTGATCGATCAGCGCGGCGCCGCTCACGCGGCGGCCATCGATGGAGACGGGCGTGCCCTGCTCAAATCCGATTTCCACCTGTGCGGGAGCATCCGGCGCGCGCGTCGGCGCCGCGATCCACTGCCACATCGCTTCTTCCGGCTCGTTGGCGGGATCTTCCAGCACTCCTCCCTCGTGGCTCAGGTGCCACAGGTTGCGATCGCGGCTGTAGATGTTCTTCAGCGACTGTTCGACCGGCACGCCGTGCGCGCGCGCGTAGTCCAGCGCGTCTTCCCGCGACTGAATGTTCCATTCCCGCCAGGGCGCGATGATTTTCAGGTCAGGAGCCAGCGCCTTGAAGGTCAATTCGAAGCGCACCTGATCGTTGCCCTTGCCGGTACAGCCGTGCGAAACGGCATCCGCCCCCGTGCGCCGCGCCACCTCTACCTGCCGCTTGGCCAGCACGGGCCGCGCCATCGAAGTGCCCAGCAGGTAGCTGTGTTCGTAGACGGCGCCGGCGCGCAGCGTCGGCCAGATGTACTCCGTGACGAATTCCTCCCGCAGATCTTCAATGAACGCCGCAGACGCGCCGGTGGCCAGCGCCTTCTTCCGCGCGGCTTCCAGGTCTTCCTGCTGGCCTACGTCGCCGATCATAGCCACGACTTCGCAGCCGTAAGTTTCCTTCAGCCACGGGATGATGATGGAGGTATCGAGACCGCCGGAATAGGCCAGCGCCACTTTCCGGACGGACGGTTTCGGGTTTCCCGAAGTCTTCGTCAATTTTCTCTCCTCGATCGAGCTCCCGGCACTCAGGCCAGCAGCGTAAGCAGCAGCGCCTTCTGCGCGTGCATGCGGTTTTCCGCCTGGTCGTACACGATGGAACGCGGCGACTCAAGCACCGTCTCGGTGACTTCCAGTCCGCGGTGCGCGGGCAGGCAGTGCATGAAAACGGCGTCGGGCAGCGCATGGGCCATCAGTTCGTCGTTCACCTGATAACGGCTGAACTCCTTTTCGCGCTCGGAGGCTTCCTGTTCCTGTCCCATGCTGGCCCAGACGTCGGTGTACACGGCCTGAGCCCCGGAGACGGCTTCGGCGGGCTCAGTGAGCAGTTCGATTCGTCCTTTCGTTTCTTTCGCCGCCAGCCGGGCTTCTGCGACAATCGCGGAATCTGGCTTGTAATTCGGAGGGGTGGCGATTTTCAGGTTTACGCCCAGGCGCGCGCCGGCCAAAAGCAACGAGTGGCACACGTTGTTTCCGTCACCTACGAAGGCCAGCTTGAACCCGCGCAAATTGCCGAATCGTTCTTCCAGCGTCTGGAAGTCGGCCAGGATCTGGCAGGGATGGTAGCGGTCGCTGAGCCCGTTAATCACCGGGATTTTCGCGTTGTCGGCCAGCTCCTCGATGGTGCTTTGCAGGTAGGTGCGCGCGGCGATGACGTCCACCCAGCGCTCCAGGTTACGCGCCAGATCCTTCACCGTTTCCCGTTCGCTCATGCGCGCCGCGCTGTAATCGAGAAACACGGACCCGCCGCCGAGGCTCTGCATGCCGATTTCAAACGACACGCGCGTTCGCAGCGAGGGCTTTTCGAACAGTAACGCCAAGAACCGGCGGCTGAGCGCCCCGCGGAACCGTTCCGGGTGCGCTTTGACCTCCGCAGCGAGCTGCAGCAGCGAGTGGAGCTGGGCAGCAGTGAGTTCCGCGCCGGTCACCAGATCGCGCGGCGCCGTGGTAGCCACTGAGGCGACAGCCATGGAATCAACCTTTCTCCGCGTGCGCCGCGGCTGCCAGAACTTGCCCGTTGCTGCGGGCTCCGGCCGTAACGATTCCTGCGGGAACCAGAAGCGCCGGCTTCGGGCGGGATTTCACCAGCGCGCGTTCCATCTTGCCCAGGAATTCCGCAACGTGCCGCCGCGTAATGTTGAGGGCCGGCAACAGCCGCAGCGTGCGCTCGTGCGTGCAATTGATCAGCAGGCGCTCGGCGAGCGCAGCCTCCGCCGCAGCAGCGCCGTCGTGCGAGAGTTCCACACCGATCATCAGGCCCTCGCCCCGGATCTCGCGGATGCCCTCGTAACGCAGCGCGATTTCCGCCATCCCCACGCACAGCTCCTCGCCGCGCTCGCGCGCGTTCTCCATCAGCTTTTCATCCTCGATGCTGGAGAGCACCTCCAGCGCGACGGCGCAGATGAGCGGTCCGCCCCCGAATGTGGTGCCGTGCGCGCCTGGCGAGAACGCCTGGGCAAACTCCTCGCGCGCCAGAAAGGCTCCCAGCGGCAGTCCGGCCGCGATCGGCTTCGCGATGGTTACGATGTCCGGCAGCAGCTCCGGAACGCTGGCGAACTTCTGATAGGCAAACGGCCGGCCGGTGCGGCCGAGGCCGCACTGGATTTCGTCGGCGATGAGCGCGGCGCCCGAGCGCGTGGCCAGTTGCCGCGCGAGTTTGTAAAACTCTTCGCTCACCGGATGGATGCCGCCCTCGCCCTGCACCGTTTCCATCACCAGGGCGCACACGGAACCGTCGAATTTTGCGGCCAAATCGTTCAAATCGTTGAAGCGGACAAACTCCGCGCCGGGCACGAGCGGAGCGAATGGCTCCCGATATTTCGCCGAAGAGGTGATGGCCAGCGATCCGAATGTCCGGCCGTGAAACGAATTTTCCAGCGCTAGAAATCTGTAAGGAGGAGTTTGCCCCGCTGCGGCGGATTTTCGCGCATGGAGCCGTGCCAGTTTCAACGCGCCTTCGATGGCTTCCGTGCCGCTGTTGGTGAAAAATACCCGATCGAGCCCGGACCATTTGGCTAGTTTCGCGGCCAGCGGGCCCTGGTAAGGGTTGTGATACAGGTTGGAGATGTGGATGGCGCGTGCCGCCTCGCGGCGAATGGCGGCCACCACGCGCGGATGCGCGTGGCCCAGCGCGTTCACCGCGATCCCTCCCAGAAAGTCCAGATAGGCGCGTCCGTGGGAATCGTAAAGATAGCAGCCCTTTCCGCGCGTGAAGACCACGGGCGGACGCTTGTAGGTATTCATCAGGTGCCGGGCTTCCGCGCGAAGAGCGGCGGAGACGTCGCCGGCCGGCGAAGTTGCGGAGGGCAGGGCGGGCCGCTTCACGCCCCGCCTCCCACAGCAAACCGCATGGTCGCCGGCTGGGGCGCTTCCGACGCCCCATTCAGGATTTGCGTTCCCAGCGCGGCGCCGTCCACCGCGGCGAGCAGAGCACCGGGAGCCGAACCGCCCACGATCGAAATCTCCGCGACGCCTCCCTCCAGTGCGCGGCGGCAGGCTTCGAGTTTCAGCACCATCCCGCCGGTCACGCGGTGGGTGCGCACCATTTCCTCGACATCGTCCACATGCACGCGGGCCAGCACGGACTCGCCCTCCAGCACGCCGGCGACGTCGGTGAGATAGATCAGGCGATCCGCGCCGAGAAATTCGGCGCACGCCGCGGCCATGTGATCCGCGTTGACGTTGAAGAGCTCGCCATCCGCGCCGGCGCCCAACGAGGCCGCCACGGGGACGATGCCTTCCCGCCACAGCGACTCGAGAAAGCGCGTGTTGACTGAGGTGATGTAACCCACGTAGCCGAGGCCGGCGGAGGCGCCGTCGAGCGTCATCGGTTCGGCCTGGAAGCAAAGAGCGTCGGCCGCGCAGATGCCCACGGCGGGACGCCCCGCGGCGGAAATGGCGGCCGAAAGACGTTTCCCCAGCAGGCCCGCGAACACCATCACCGCGGCATCGCGCGTCTCGTGATCGGTGATGCGCAGCCCGGAGAGAAAGCGGCTCTCCACGCCCATCTTCGCCAGCGTGGCGGTGAAGATGCGTCCGCCGCCGTGAATCACCAGAACCTCGTTCTGCGCGGAAAGTTCCGCGATCTGGGCAGCCAGCGAGCGGACGGTGGCTTCGTCCTCCAGCAGCGCTCCTGCAAGTTTCACGATCAGTCTCATATCAGTCCTTCCCCCTCCTCGGTTCCAACCATTAGGTTGAAGTTCTGCACCGCCTGCCCGGCGGCGCCCTTGCCCAGATTGTCCAGGCAGGAAACCACCATCAGCCGCTGCCCGGAAGGATCCAAGGCAAAGCCGACGTCGCAGTAATTCGTGTTGGTCACATGCTGCAGCTCGGGAAGTTTTCCGGCCGGCCAGATGCGAACCATCTTGCGGCCCGCGTAGAAGGCGCGATAGAGCCCTTCGATGTCGTCCGCGACGGCAGGCGCTTCGAGCCACACATAGAGAGTGGCCAGGATTCCCCGGCTCAGCGGCAGCAGGTGCGTGGAAAACATGATGTCGCCCGCGCCCAGCCGCAGATGCTCCAACACTTCCGGCGTGTGCTGATGCGAAAAGAGCTTGTAAGCGCGGAAATTCTCGTTCACCTCGCAGAAGTGCGTCTCGCGGCGGGGCTCTTTGCCCGCGCCCGAGGTGCCGGATTTGCAGTCGCACACGATGCCGCGGCCTCGCGCCACCAGCCCGGCATCCAACAGCGGACGAAGTCCCAGAATTACGGCGGTCGGATAGCACCCGGGATTGGCCACCAGGTCCGCGTCCATCACCTGCGCCCCGTACAACTCCGGCAGGCCGTAGACCGCACGGCGCAACAATGCGGGCTCGGGCGGCTCCAGCCGGTACCATTCCGCCAGAACGTCGCCGGAACGGAAACGGAATGCGCCGCTCAGATCCACCACGCGAAGGCCGGCCTGTACGAGTTCCGGCGCGGCTTCCAGAGAAGCCTCGTGCGGCGTGGCCAGGAAGGCGACCTGCGCCCCCTGCGAGACCACCGCTTCCGCGGAGAATTGCCTCACAGGCGCCTCGCCCCAGCCCCGCAGCGCCGGGAAAATCTCCGTCAGGCATTTCGCGCCGTTCGTCTCGCGCAGATAGAACACCGCGCGCTCCACGCGCGGATGGCGCAGGAGCAGGCGGGCGAGTTCGTAGCCGGCATAGCCCGTGGCCCCCACCACGGCCGTTTGCAAGCCCTGGCTCATTGCAGCATTTCCTGAAGGCGTTTCTGGAGGGCCAGGCGCTGGCGGGTGGATGGGCTAATGACCAGGATCGTATCGTCCCCGGCGACGGTTCCCACCATTTCGGACCAGCCTTCGGCATCGAGCGCCGCGCCTAACGACTGCGCTCCCCCGGGCGGCGTCTTGATCACCAAAAGGTTCTGCGCCGGGCGCAAATCGCGGATCGATTCGCGAGCCATGCGGGGGAGCGCCGGAGCCGCGGAAACAGCTTCATCGGCCAGAGGCTGGTAACCGCGGTCGGTCTTCACCAGCTTCAGCTCGTGGACGTCGCGGGACACGGTCGCCTGGGTGACGCGCATGCCCTCTTCCCGCAGCCGGCGGCACAGGCGGTCCTGATTGCCGATGGCCTCACGGGCCACCAGTTTGAGGATCTGTCCCTGCCGGAGTGTTTTCTGCTTGTTCACACCAACTCCATTTTATGCAGTCGAATGTATAAAAATGCGGAGGCACTGTCAAGAAAATAATTTGACCGCACGGCGCGAAGCCGCCAACCCTGCTCCCCCCGGCTCTCGCGCGGCCGCGGGCCGGCGTTTCCTTCGCGGCGATCGCGACCTGGCGTTCCCCCGGTGCTGCTCATCCGGACCGACCGTGGCCGCTATGCTCGGTCCCGAAAAGCGTGCGGATGATGGAGGCGCTGCGCAAGCGGGGGACGCCCGCGAGCCGGCCCTTGCGGACGAGATGCGCGGCTTCCTGCGGCAGGAGTCCTGGCTGCGGGCCCATCCTGCCGCCTCGCGCTTTTTTCGATCGGCAGCGGAACGGAGCCCGCCGGGGCGGGATGTGCTAGCATCGAAGCATCGGCCAGGCCTGTAATTCCGTTCGACGGAACCGCCCGGCTTCGGCGGGCAGGTCTGCGGTTTTAGGCCCGTAGCTCAGTTGGTTAGAGCGCTACCTTGACACGGTAGAGGTCTGGGGTTCGAGCCCCCACGGGCCTACCATTATCCAGCCGCCGGATTCTTTTTCCACTACCGCAGGCGGCCACCTCGTTGACAGCCACCAAGCAACAGGGCAAGATGAGGGACAGGGGTGGAGGACAGGTGTCTGTCGTAGCCTATTCTCTGGAAGCGCTGGCAGACCACGCACGATCTCTCGAAGAAGTGCGTAAAGCCGATTTGCGCTGTGGCGACCGCGTAGTGGTCACCACGCGCAACTCCCGCTACACCATCTGGGCACTCGGCGACGGCCATTACTGGGTCTGGGGTGGATGGTTTGACCGCCGCGGTGTCTCGCCCTGCCGCGTCACCATCAACGGATGCACCTGGGGAGGCAGCGCCATCAAGCATGACGTCCTCGTGGCCCGGGGACTGTTCTTGGAATTCGGCAATCGTGTGCTTACCACTCGCGTCCAGAATGTCCGCGTAATTCCCGCCGGGAAGGAAAGCGCCGTCAACTAGCAGGCGCCGACCGCAGTCCCTCACCGCTCTGTTCGATTCTCGCGACCAGGTGGATCCAGCCAGATGTGCGTGTCGAGCGGCTTCAGCGCGCCCGGTTAGCCGCGTCCACCGTGATGACCACCGGAGGGATGCGAGCCGCCGCCGTGGGACCCGCCCCCGCGCGAGCCTCCGCCGCGAGAGCCTCCCCCGCCGCCGCGATTCCCGCCGCCACCAGAATTTCCGCGGGGAGCGGAGGGTTGCGAGTACCGTGGCTGCGCCGAATATCCGCGAGGCGGTTCAGGCGCGCGGAATGCCGGCGCCTGTTGCCGCGGTTCGGAGTTGAACGACCGGGGAGCGGAGTAGGGCGAAGAACCGCGCGGCGAGCCGTAGGAAGGCGCACGCTCCTGAATGATGGATTTATGCAGGTCCAGCGGTGGCCTGCTCTGATAGCGCTGCGACGGGTGATAGTTCTGCGCTCCATTGGCTGGCGCGCGGCTGCCCGTGAATCCCTGCCTGCCGGGCTGCTGGGAGAAGCGCTGCCAGCCGTTGTTGCCGGCAAACGAGTTTCCACGCCGCTGTTCAGAGGGAGATGGGCGCGGCTGCGCGAACGCACGCTCGCCTCCGCGCGCGGCGGATTCACTGGAGGGCGCGCGGCCGGCGCCTCCACTGCCCTCGAAGGAGCGGAAGCCATTGTTGCGCTGTGGCTGAACTTGCTGCGACCGGCTCGCATTCCCCGGTTCCTGTCGGAACGTGGAGGAGCGCGGCGCCTCGCGGCCGGTGGAATTTCCAAATGATGCCCCCTGCCGCCCAATCTGCTCCCGGACGCGCGCCGACTCGCTGGCGAAACTGCGCTGCGTCTGAGCGGGACGATTGTGCATCATGAACCGCTGCGCATCGAGGTTGCGGCCGGGCACCGAGCCGGGGCGCGCGGGCCGGTCCGTGGCGCTCAAGCTGCCGCGTCCCGGGGCGAAGGGCAAACCTCCTCCAGTGAAGCGGGCACCGCGGACGTCGGCAGCGGTGAATCCCCGCCGCTCCGGCACCACGCGGCCGTTTCCGAATCGCGACGCGGACACGCTGGTGACTCCCGCACGAAGCCGCCCGCTCGATTCCAGCCCTCGCACATTCGAAAACGCGCTGCGGCCGCGCAGCGGCCCGGCCAGCGGGGCAATGAAGCCGCGTCCGCGGTGAAAGCGATCGAAATCGTGGAACCCGAAGAAATTAAACGACAGCCCAAATCCGCCCCACCACGGGTAGCAGGCGTCCGCCGGGCCCAGCGGAATCCACCCGAACGAGCCAAACCCCGAGCCGAACCCGAAGAAGGAAACATAGGCGGGGGCCCAGAGCGGGCGATAGTAGGGATAAACCGGCCCGGGCCACCACACCCACGAACTGTTCCACAGGAACCAGCGCCCGTAATGGTAAGGAGCCCAGCCCCACGGCGAATAGGACACCCACGTCCAGCCCCAGTACGGCTCCCATACCCACGAACCCTCGCGATACGGAGCCCAGTCCTGCCCCACATTCGAAGGCGACCAGACGTCGCCGTAGCCCGGCACGTTCTGCCACGTCCCGTAGTTATCCAGGTCCGACCCGCCCGTGTAATACGGCGAGAGATGTTGCATGCTCGGAGAGTTCTGGTGCAGCTGGTCGCGCTCCTCGCTCCACTGGTCGAAGGAATCGCCCAGCGGCGCCGCGGAGGTTTTGTACTGCGCATCGCTGGCATCGCCGCGCACGGTGATCTGTTCCCCGGCGTGGATCGTCGTGCTTCCTTCGGTGGTTCCCGCCTCCGCCTGGCCTCGGCGCACGCTCACCCGTGTTTCTCCGTCGGTATTCACCTCGATGCGGTACACACCATCCCGCTGCGGGTGAATGGCCAGATTGGGCGTGTCAATTTCCACGTCGGCCCCCGAGCTCGGCAGTGAGGTGTAGCTCACCAGCCCCTGGGCCACTTCAATCTGGATGTGCTGCGGGTCGAGCTGGGTGACGCGGATGACCGTATTGCCGTCCAGCCGGATGATGTTTCCGTAGTCCAGTTGAACTTCGGCGCGGGAGCGATCGCCTGTGGACACCCGGTCCCCCGGCACGATGGGAGTATTCACCGTGGCGGCATTCCAGTCGCCCGTATCGCCGCGCTGCGTGGAGACCGCCCCTTGAACCAGGCTCACCCGCCCGACTCCGGTTGCCGGGGTCTGCGGCTGCGCCGAACCCTGCCCCTGCGTTCCCGCCTGAGAGTCAGGCGGCGGCTCCTGATCCTGGTATTGAGCCCGTGAAGCCGGCACAAGGAGCAGCAGCGCCGCAACCATGGCGAGGCAGAGGATGGGTGTCCTATGACGCATTTGGCCGGTTCCGGACTGGTCCCTCGAATGGCACATACCCATCGAAAAGTGGTGCAAGCCCCTGGCCAAAAAGAAATGCGCGCAGTTCTGCGCTAACTCATTTAGTTACAATCGAGTACGCCTCCGGCGGCCGTGATTCCTGGCTCCCCGCCCGCTCGTCTTCGGTGCATTTGGGCCGCACATGGTTGAAATCAACCGCTACTCAGATTCCGAGCCTTCGGTCCGATGCGACAACCACTAGCTGGTGCAGTAAAATCACCGGGCATTTCATCAGGGGGAGGAATCCATGATTCGGGATACCGCTCGGAAAGCATTGATTCTCGGAATGATGCTGATGGCAGCTTGGACCGTGTGGGGCGTCTGCGCCCGGGCGCAGAACGTGGACGAGCAGAGCATGAAGGGACTCGAGTGGAGGCAGATCGGCCCGTTCCGCGGGGGTCGCGTCATCGCCGTCACCGGAGTCGTTGGCGAGCCCAGCACGTACTATTTTGGCGCTGTAGCTGGCGGCGTCTGGAAAACTACAAACGGCGGATGGACCTGGACGCCGCTCACGGACAAGACCAGCATCATGTCCGTAGGCGCCATCGCCGTGGCCCCCTCCGATCCCAACGTCGTCTACGTCGGAACGGGCGAGTCCTGCCTCCGCGGCAACATTTCCTTCGGCGACGGAATGTACCGCAGCGTGGATGCGGGAAAGACGTGGACGCATATCGGCCTGGAGGATTCCCGGCACATCGCGAAAATTCTGGTCAGCCCCCACGACCCGAATCTGGTCTACGTGGCCGCGTTCGGCCACGCTTACGGCAGCAACGAGATGCGCGGCGTCTACCGGAGCGCCGACGGCGGAAAGACCTGGCAGCGGATTCTCTTCAAGGACGAAAAAACCGGCGCCATCGATCTCGATTTCGATCCCCACAACTCGCACATCCTCTTCGCGGCGATGTGGGAGGCCAACCGTACGCCCTGGGGTATGACCAGCGGCGGCCCCGGCAGCGGCCTCTACCGCTCCGCAGACGGCGGAGACACCTGGAAGCATCTGGAAGGCAACGGGCTGCCCTCCGGAGTGCTCGGCAGAATCGGCGTCTCCGTGTCGGGCGCAGACAGCAATCGCGTGTACGCCATTATCGAGGCGGAGAAGGGCGGGATCTATCGCAGCGACGACTCCGGCGAGCACTGGCACCTGGTGAACGGCGATCACCGCTATACGCAGCGCGCCTGGTATTTCCACCACATTTTCGCCGACCCCGCGAATGCGGACACCCTCTATGTCCTGAACACCGCGATCTACAAGTCGGTGGACGGAGGCAAGAGCTTCAACTTCGTCCGCGCGCCGCATGGCGACAATCATGGGTTGTGGATCGATCCCACCAATCCCGCCCGCATGATCAACGGCAACGACGGCGGCGCCACCATTTCCAGCGACGGCGGAAAATCCTGGTCCACCCAACTCAATCAGCCCACCGCGCAGTTCTATCACGTGGCCGTGGACACCGACGTGCCCTATCACATCTACGGCGCGCAGCAGGACAATTCCACCATCGCCATCGCCTCCCGCACCGACCGCGGCCTCATTGACCGGCCCGACTGGCACGCCGTGGGCGGCGGAGAATCCGGTTACGTGGTCCCCGACCCGCAGGACCCGAACATCGTCTACGCAGGCTCCTACGACGGCCTGATCACACGCTACAACCAGAAGAACAGCCAGGAACAGGACATTTCTCCCTGGCCGCTCAATCCCATGGGCTCCGGCGCCGCCGAACTCCTCCATCGCTTCCAGTGGACCGCGCCTATCATGATGTCGGCCAACGATCCCGGCGCCCTCTATTTCGGCGGCGAGGGTGTCTTCAAATCCACCAACGGCGGCATGAGCTGGACGGAAATCAGTCCCGACCTCACGCGCAACGACAAATCGAAGCAGCAGTCCTCAGGCGGCCCCATCACCCAGGACAACACCAGCGTCGAGTACTACGACACGGTGTTCACCATCGCCGAATCGCCTGTCGAGAAGGGCGTCATCTGGGCCGGCTCCGACGACGGGCTGATTCACCTGACGCGCGACGGCGGCCAGCATTGGACCGACGTCACCTCGAAGCAATTCGGCGACTGGAGCATGATCAGCCTGATTGATCCCTCGCCACACTCCGCCGGGACGGCGTACGCTGCCGTCGACCGCCACAGGCTGGACGACTACCGGCCCTACATTTTCAAGACCTCCGATTTCGGAAAGACCTGGACCAGGCTGACCAACGGCCTTCCCGAGAATGCATCCGTCCACGCCGTCCGCGAGGACCCCAAAAAACCAGGGCTGCTTTTCGCCGGTACCGAAATCGGCATCTACGTGTCGTTCGACGACGGCGGACACTGGCAATCGCTGCGTCTGAATCTGCCGGAAACGCCGATTCATGACCTGGCGATCAAAGACGATG
>Ga0335081_10016448_pt1 | contig 11970 bp, 9 predicted proteins | sample Lox_Sample_35_FD_206713 | JGI IMG/M metagenome (GOLD analysis project Ga0335081, IMG submission 206713) | Soil microbial communities from Loxahatchee National Wildlife Refuge, Florida, United States - Lox_Sample_3.5 | ecosystem: Environmental > Terrestrial > Soil > Wetlands | place: USA: Florida... | reverse complement strand
CGCCGGGCTGATCGACGAGAAGGAGGCGCGCCGCCGCCGCCAGCAGCTCGAGGACGAAGGCGGCTTCTTCGGCGCCATGGACGGCGCTTCCAAATTCGTGCGCGGCGACGCCATCGCCGGCCTGCTGGTGGTGTTCATCAACATCATCGGCGGCATGATCATCGGCATCGCGCAGCAGGGCCTCTCCTTCGCCGACGCCGCGCATTCCTACACCGTGCTCACCGTCGGCGACGGCCTGGTCACGCAGGTGCCGGCGCTGATCGTGTCGACCGCGGCCGGCCTGCTGGTGTCGAAGGCCGGCGTCTCCGGCGCCGCCCACAAGGCGCTGCTCGGCCAGCTCTCCGGCTATCCCAAGGCGCTCGGCATGTCGGGCGCGGTGATGCTGGTGATGTCGCTGTTGCCCGGCATCCCGATGATTCCGTTCATCGCGCTCGGCGGCGGCGCCACCGCGCTCGCCTTCATCATCGACAAGCGCAACAAGCTCGCCGTCGTCGCCGAGACCAAGAAGGCCGACGCCGCGAAGACGCAACCCGCCGAGGAGCCGATCGCGACCGCGCTCAAGATGGACGATCTCAAGGTCGAGCTCGGCTACGCGCTGTTGCCGCTGGTCAATTCGCCCGAGGGCGGCGACCGGCTGACCGAGCAGATCAAGGCGCTGCGCCGTTCGCTGGCGATCGAGATGGGCTTCGTCATGCCGGCGGTGCGCCTGCTCGACAATGTGCAGCTCGAGGCCAACGCCTACGTCATCAAGATCAAGGAGGTCGAGGCCGGCGCCGGCAAGCTGTGGGCCGGCCAGTACATGGTCATGGACCCGGCCGGCGGCCAGGTGAACCTGCCCGGCACGCACACCACCGAGCCGACCTTCGGGCTACCGGCGACCTGGATCGACGCCGCGCTCAAGGAAGACGCCAGCATGAAGGGCTACACCGTGGTCGACGCCGCCACGGTCTTGTCCACGCATCTGACCGAGCTGCTCAAGAGCAACATGGCGGAATTGCTTTCTTACGCCGAGGTGCAGAAGCTGATCAAGGAACTGCCGAAGGAGCAGGCCGACATCGTCAAGGACATGGTGCCGTCGCTGATCACCATCTCCGGCATCCAGCGCGTGCTGCAGATCCTGCTCTCCGAGCGCGTCTCGATCCGCGACCTCGCCACCATCCTGGAAGGCATCGCCGACGGGCTGGCCGCGACCCGCAATCCGGTGCTGCTGGCCGAGCACGTGCGCGCGCGGCTCGCGCGCCAGATTTGCGCCCAGCACATGAGCCAGGGCGGTTATCTGCCGCTGATCGCGCTGTCGGCGCAGTGGGAGCAGAGCTTCGCCGAAGCGATGGTCGGCCAGGGCGACGAGCGGCAAATGGCGATGCAGCCGTCGAAGCTGTCCGAGTTCATCACGCTGGTGCGCGAGCGCTTCGAGAACGCGGCGCGCGAGGGCGAGGCGCCGGTGCTGGTGACCTCGGCCGGCATCCGGCCTTACGTGCGCGGCATCGTCGAGCGCTTCCGCGCGCAGACGCCGGTGCTGTCGCAGAGCGAGATCCACCCGAGGGCGCGGCTGAAAACCGTCGGCAGTATTTAACGCGGCAATTCATCATTCGAGCGGACATTAGTTAAGCTGGGCGGCATGTCCGCTGACGACCGTATTCTGCGGCCGCGCCTGAGGAATGGTCGCCCTCCTACGCTGTGTTTTTGCCGACAAGTTTCTCGAGCGTCAGGGTACGGTCGAACACGCCAACCTTCGCTTCAATGCCTTCGGATCGCAACAATTCACGCGCCGACGCATGAGCGCCGACGACGCGCAGGGCGATACCGTGGCCGGCAAGCTCGCTATGCAGCGCATGCAGCATGCGCGAGCCTGCGAGATCGACATAGGGAGCAACCGAGAGATCGCAGACGACCAGACGGATTGCCGAAGGATCGGCGGCACGAAGCCGCTGCAAAACCGATTCAAGGACGGTGTCGGCATTGACATAAATCAGCGAGCCTTCAGGGCGGAAAGCGAGTATATGAGGCAGCGGCTCGTTGGCGGGGCTGTGGTCCATATCCGAATAATGATTGGTCCCGGGGATACGGCCAAGAAATGCCACGTGGGGGCGAGAGGCCCGCATCAGCAGCAGCAACATAGAGGCCGAGGCGGCGAGCAGAACGCCTTGCAACAACCCCAGAAGCAGCACGCCGCCAAGAGCAGTCGCCGCGCTGTAGAAATCCAGCCGGCTGGCTCGCCACATGCGGAAAATCGCCGGAAAATCGAAAAGCCCGTAAATTGCGGTCAAGACGACGGCGGCCAATACGGCCTTCGGCAGATTCTCGAGCAACCCGGTGAGAAAGACCAGACAGAAAGCAAGTGCGACCGATGCAACCGGAAGAGCGAGCGCTGTTTGCGCGCCCGCCTTGTCGTTTACCGCCGACTGCGACAAACCGCCCGCCACAGGATAGCCGTGCCCCATCGCGGTGAAGAGATTGGCGGCGCCGATGCCGAGCAGTTCCTGGCGCGGGTCGATCGGATAACCGTGTTTTGCCGCGAATGTGCGCGCGGCGGATACGCCTTCGACATAGGCGAGCAGCAAACATCCGGCAGCCAATGGGAAAATCCCCTCCACGTCGTGTAGCCGCAGCGCCGGTCCGGCCAAGCTGGGCAAACCAGCCGGGACCGGCCCCGTCGTTGGCACGCCGAGAGCCGATAGCCCGAACAGTGTCGCGGCAAGAATCGACAGCGCCACCACCCCAAGCGCGACCGGTCTCCCCGGCAGCATCCGTCCGCCCAGCGCGAGCAAGACGACCGCTCCGATGCCGATCGTGAGCACGAGGTAGTTCGTCTGACCTAGTTGCCCGACGAGCAATACGGCCCGCTCAAAAAAGTTGTGTCCGCCGCCCGCCACGCCGATCAGGCTGGGCATCTGGGTCATGGCGATCGTCAAGCCGGCGCCGGTCTTGAATCCCACAAGAGCGCTGTCGCTGATCAGTTTCACAAGCGAACTCAGGCGAAACAGCCACGCCAGCAGGCAAAGACCGGCCACGGCGAAGGCGGTGAGACTGGCAATTTGCGCGTAGTGTCGCGCATCCCCCTGCGCCATCGCGCCTACCGTCGCGGCGATCATCAGTGAAATGGCGGAGGTTGGTCCGATCGCAAGCTGGCGCGACGATCCCAGCAACGCGTAGCCCAAGCCGCCTAACAGGTAGCCGTACACACCGACCTGCGGAGGCAGGCCGGCAAGTCCAGCATAGGCAAGGGAAACCGGGATCGCATACGCCGCCAGCGTTATCCCGGCAAGGATATCGCGAGGTATCCAAGCGGCGCGATACCCCGCCAACCAAAACGCCGGCGGAAACCAGGAGAGCCAACTCATCGCATTCTGACGTTGCTCCGACTGCGCCATTCATCGCCTCAAAGCCAATCGGAAATTGATTCGCCTCGCGCTTAATCGACTGCTGTGTGCCAACCGCCCTCGGCTGGTCGGCAGCCGATGCGCCGGGCAGTGATCAATGCCCCTCGAGGAAGACGTAATTTTCCCAGCTGCGCATCCGCAACAAGATCTTCCTCAACAGCGAGAGGTGCTCCCAATGCTTCGTATAGATCGCAACCTGCGCGGCTGCGCCGAGCGGAATTTGATAGCTGGAAAGATTTTCCTCGATTTCGATAACAGCCACCGCGCGGCCGCCTGTTGTCGGCTCGCCGAGATCCACCAGTCTTCCTGATGTCTGGATTTGGCCGGCCGCAATTGCGTCCAGCACCAGGCGCACCTTGCCCTCGAATACGCGACCGGGCACGGCATCGAAGGCAATCTCGGCCTCATCGCCAGCCTTCACGCGTTGCAGCGCGTTTTGCTGAAATGCGGCGGCCAATTCGCTGTTCTGCCCTTCGGTACTTATAAAGACCATCGCCGGCTGTAACGGTGCAGGGACCACGTACACGCCCGGGCGCAAGGCGACTTGAGTGACAAATCCCGCGCTCGGCGCCACTGTTACCGTTTGATCGAGATCGTATTGGGCATCAGCCAATTCGGCAGTTAAGCGGGCTACCGCCGTATTGACGCCGTTTACGTTCGAAACATAGGCGAGCCGCGCGCGTTCCTCTTCGGCTTTAGCCGCCGCGAGGGTCTGTTTCGACGCGTCGAGATTACGCGCGAAGGTATCGAGTGTCGCTTGCGCGATGACCTTTCTTTCGAACAGCTCGGCTTGGCGGTCATAGTTCTGCTGCGCCAGCCGCAGCTGCGCGCTGGCCCTTTCCGAGGTGGCCGTCGCCTGGTCGAGAGCCGCCTTTAACTGCTTGACGTTCTGCTCGGCCTCGGCAAGCGCGGCTTTTTTCTGATCCACCACATATTGATAAGGCTTTGGATCGATCCGAAACAGCTCGTCGCCCTTTTTGAGAGGTACGTTGGTCCGGACCGGCACCTCAATGACGCGGCCTCTCACCGTCGGTAAAATCGGCGTCACCGCAAAATAGATCCTGGCATTTTTCGTGAAGGGATGATTGTAATTCATCGTCATAAGAAGCAGCACAATGCCGACGAGGCCGCCCAAGGCAGCCGTGGCGAGCGACCATTGGTTGACCGGTATTCTGAAAATCTTGAAAATTACGTAGCAAAAGCTGACGTAGATCAAGGTCAACAGCAGTTCCATCACTTCTCTCCGCCGACTTTCGCCTCAAGCTGCGCCAAGCGACGCCGAAGTTCATCAAGCTCGTTCTTGTTCTCAAGCGGCTTCTTCTCCAACGATTTCGGATCGACAAATCCCCATCCACGCTCCGGCCGATAGGCCATTGCCCAAATCCACAAGAACGGCCATATCGCGTGCAGGGTGAACAGACTGACCCAACCGGCGGCGTGGATCGCATCTTCGTGGGGATGATTTCGCGACTTTGCGATCAGATACGGGATGTCGTGGATGGCTATAATTGCGTAAAAAATCACCACCACGACGAAGACCAGCAAGCCAAGCGCGAAATAATTCAGGAAAGGGTCACCCATGATCGTCGCCGCTTCGCAGTTTGTACGTCACTTTGCCGATCGACCTTGGGAGGTCGGCTATCCCACCGCGTCGTCCGTGGCAGTACCTCTCGGCAACGAAGTTCCCATTGCTTCAAAGGTGCGTCGTCATCGTAGTTGCCCTCCTTCGATCGCCTGGGCAGTCCGGCATGCGCATGACTCCGGGGCACTGATTAATTTCAAGACCAGCTCAAAGTGATGCCGATATCTCCCGGTAGCCCGCCAGGCCAATTGACAATTTCAAATCTTAATTTGTACCCGCGCGGCTTTAGATATTTCCGCCAAAATTCGAAAATCTCCTTCGGCAGTCCGGTCAGCGTATTCTCCCATCCGGACTCCTGCTGATTGATCGCGCGACCCCGATCGGTGCAAAGCGCGTTGGGAAACGTCCCCACCAAGACCTCTTCAAGGCCATTATTGACCGCGCGCTTGATGATGGCCGCGGCCCGCTTCATCCTTTCTTCGTCGGGGACTCCCGATGGCTTTGTGAGTTGATCCAGCAGTGCCTTCTTTTCGGCTTCCGCCTTCGCCTGCTGACGCAGATACTCGGACGCCTTCTCCGCCTCGGCTTCCGCCATCCTCTTTCTGCAATCTTCTGCCTGGGGCAGCAGGTCGTTTAGATTGGTGGTCATGATGCGTTATTTTAAAATCAAGAGCCGTTCCCTCGTAAATCTTTACGTTTTACGATTAAGCAATGGATACTTTGGCGCTTAGATCTTTATCGGCGTCATGAGAGGCGCTTTCTGTCGACTCTGTTACGTTGACCGAGCACACGCTGGTGCGCGAGCGCTTCCGCGCGCAGACGCCGGTGTTGTCGCAAAGCGAGAGCCACCCAAGGGCCGGTCGAAGACGGCGGGAGGTATCTAGGCCGCGGCTCTAAGAAGCTCCAATGCCTGCCGGCGCTATATTCAAAATCCCGGCCCGCCGAGAAGACGGACATGGGGCGGATGTGCCGCCAAATGTCTGTGTTCGACCCGAAGTGCTTGGTGGCGCGCGAGCAAGCACAAGCCGACGCAATGCTGCAATTGAACCGGCGACAAGCGCTACTTGCCTACGACGACTTCACTGATCTGGATGACCGGGGTTAGGTCGGTGTAGTTCGGGATATCCGCCATGATCTCCTGCGCGTGCGGTCCAAAGCCGCCCTGAAACGCTGCGACCGAATCACAGAAGATGTGACACATCGCAACATAGGTTGCCGGAGCGGCTGGTGCTCCACCGGCGAGGCCCTTATCAACGGTATAGTACTTGCAGCTGTCACCCATCCGAGCTTTCACGAGTGGCATGTGCCGATCTCGGTAGTAGTCGTGATCGAACCGAGCTCCGGGTGTATTCGGATACATAACGCTCACTTTGATCATTGGCTCCTCCCAGTCCGATAATCGGCAACCGCGGTAGCGTCGTCGTTCATACCGTGCGAGCGCAGCTTACTTAATGTCGCATGCATTGCAAATCCGATAGCTGCAATTGGTAGGTCGGCTGTTGGGCCCATCGCGGACCTGCGCTGACCTGGTGGCGAATGCCCGCTTCCCAAATGCCGCGACCGGCCGCGAGTGGACACGGCGCGGACTTGGCGCTATTTCGGCTGACATCCATGGGGCGAATAAGGCTTGGCGCTAAGGCTTGGATGCCATTTCGAGCCGGCATCACAGAGCGCGCCAAGCACGGATGGCGGAAGTCGGTTGGATGCAGGACTCAAGCGTAGCCGAAGGCGTGGCGGCCGCCGAAACGCATTTGAAAGCCGGTCGTCCGCTGGAGGCCGTCCAGACCTGCCGCGCCATCCTGCAGCGGCAACCGGCGCAGTTCGACGCACATTATCTGCTCGGCCTTGCGCTGCTGCAGGCCGGACAGGTCAAGGAAGGCGAGCAGTGGCTCAACAAGGCCTGCGCCCTCGAGCCGGCCATTCTCGATTGCGCACATATGGACGCATTGCTGCGGCAACGCGGCCAGTACTCGGCATTCAGATCGGCCGTGCAGCGATACAGGGAATTCAAGGCCCTGCAGAGCACCGACGCCTTCATCATTTCCTATCCCAAGTGCGGCCGCACCTGGCTGCGCCTGATGCTCGGCAAATTCCTCCAGCTTCAGTTCGGACTGGCCGAGGACACGCCATTGCTGGAGTTGCACGCGCTGACGAGCAGACTGCCCGGCTTGCCCAAGGTCGAGCTCACGCATGACGACCATCCGCAGTGGAAAGGGGCGGCCGGGATTGAGCGCAGCAAGACCCGTTATCGCGGCAAAAAAGTCGTGTTCCTAGCTCGCGACCCGCGCGACGCTTTGGTCTCATATTATTTCGAATATGCGCGCCGCCGCAGCAAGCAGCTCGCCAACGACGCGGGTTTCAACGGCACCGTGTCGGAGTTCGTCCGCCACCCGATCGGCGGAGCCGACAGTCTCACGACGTTCTACAATGTGTGGGCGGATCAGCGCGCCGTGCCGGCCGCCTTCCAGCTGCTGCGTTATGAAGACCTGCACGCCGCGCCCGTTCCGACGCTGCGCGGATTGCTGGAATTCCTCGAGTTCCCGCACGCCGACGACGCGATGCTCGAGCGCGTGGTGTCGTATTGCAGTTTTCAAAACATGCAGCGCATGGAGCGGGACAATGCGCTCAACTCTATCCGTCTCGCCGCCGCCGATCCGAACGATCCGGACTCGTTCAAGGTGCGCAAGGGCAAAGTCGGGGGTTACGGCGACTACCTGACGGCCGACGATCTGGCTTACGTCAACGCCAAGACCGCGGCGCTGGACGATCTCTACCGGGATTACAAGCAAAGTCCGCTGTGATTTGCCCGCGCGCCGAGCGCGGACCGGCGCGGCAATTCTTGGACGGCTGACTTGAATTCCAGCGGCTTCCCACGTTCGCCAGCCGACGTTGAGCAAAAACGCGTTGGGCTCAGGGAACTCCACGCCCGCTCGTTTGTTCGCCTTCGGAGAAACAGCCATGGCTTACGACACGCCCCGCTCAACCGCCCGGATCGGCGAGCATCCCATTCATCCGATGCTCGTCCCATTTCCGATCGCCTGCTTCGTCGGGACCCTGCTCACCGATATTGCTTATTGGCGGACCACCAACATCATGTGGGCCGACTTCTCCGCCTGGCTGGTAACGGTCGGCGTCATCATGGCGTACCTCGCCGCCATCGCCGGGCTGATCGACTTCCTGAGCAACCGGCTGGTCCGCGCGCAGGCGCCGGCTTGGCCGCACGTGATCGGCAATCTGGTCGTTTTGGTGCTGGCGACGCTCAACATGCTGGTGCACACGCGCGATGCCTGGACCTCGGTGGTGCCGTGGGGCCTCGTGCTCTCGGCCGCCGTCGTGCTCATTCTTTTGTTCACCGGCTGGATGGGCTGGTCGATGGTCTACCGCTACCGGGTCGGAGTGGTGCCATGAGCGTGCGGGCGATCACGAAGATCGGAGCGGCGCTCGGCTGCGCGCTGGCGCTCGCAGCGTGCAATGACAGCGATTCCTTCGATGTCCAAAGCCAGATCGGCCCCAACCCCAATCTGCCGCCGCCGCAGCAGTATCTGTTCCCGCCGATGCACTTGGCCACCGTCGTCGGCTGGAAGAAAGGCGAGAAGCCGACCGTCGCGCAGGGTCTCAAGATCGAGGCGCTGGCGACGGGGCTGCAGCATCCGCGCTCGCTCTACGTGCTGCCCAATGGCGATATTCTGGTCGTCGAATCGAAGGCGCCGGGCGTGCAGCCGATCGACCGGCCCAAGGATATCGTCATGGGCATGGTCGAGTCGTGGGTCACCTCAGGCGGCAACACCGGCCCGAGCAACCGCATCACCTTGCTGCGCGATGCCAATGGCGACGGCAAACCGGAGACGCAAAGCGTCTTCCTCGACCACCTGAACTCGCCGTTCGGCGTCGCGCTGGTCGGCTCGGACCTCTACGTCGCCAACACCGACTCGATCGTGCATTACACGTACAATGCCGGCGACACCAAGATCACCGATCCCGGCAAGCCGTTGACCCCGCTGCCCGGCGGGCCGATCGATCATCACTGGACCAAGAGCCTGGTGGCGAGCCCCGACGGCTCGCTGCTCTATGTCGGCGTCGGCTCCAACAGCAACATCGCCGAAAACGGCATGCAGGCGGAAAAGAACCGCGCCGCGATCTGGCAGGTCGACCGCGCAACCGGCCGCTGGCGCATCTTCGCCAGCGGCTTGCGCAATCCGAACGGCCTGACCTTCGAGCCTAAGACCGGCGCGCTATGGGCGGTGATCAACGAGCGCGACGAGCTCGGGCCGGACCTCGTGCCCGACTACATGACGTCGGTGAAAGACGGCGGCTTCTACGGCTGGCCCTACAGCTATTACGGCCGGCACGTCGATCCGCGCGTCGAGCCGCAGCGGCCCGACCTGGTCGCCAAGGCGATCGTCCCGGACTACGCCTTGAGCTCGCACGTCGCACCCTTGGGCCTCGCCTTCTATACGGCCGACGCCATGCCGCAATACAAGGGCGGCGCTTTTGTGGGCGAGCACGGCAGCTGGGACCGGCCGCAGCTCAACGGCTACAAGGTCGTGTTCGTGCCGTTCGCCAACGGCCATCCAAGCGGCAAAGCCAAGGACGTCGTCACCGGCTTCCTCGACAAGAAAGGCCAAGCGCGCGGGCGGCCGGTCGGCGTCGCGATCGACAAGACCGGCGCCCTGCTGATCGCCGACGATGTCGGCAACACGGTGTGGCGCGTCACGGGTGCTCCCGCGCAAGCCTCGTTGCAACAGCCGAAATAGCGGTTATTCCGCCGCCTCGACCGGCAGCGCCGCGGGCGCAATCGCCGCCTCGTCATGCACATGCGTGCGGGCGCGGATGGCATCGTCGCGGAATTTGCGCTTGAGCGCCGCTTCGCCACCGGTGGTGGCGTGATAGAGATCGAGCGCGTCGAACTCGTCGGCCTTGGGCGGCGCAATGGCGAGATCGGAATAGCTCCAGCGGTCGGGCGCCGTCAGCGCGGCCTTGAGCATCGCCTTGCAGCGCAGGTAGACGCGCAGATAATTGAAAGCCTTCACCACCATGCCGCCCCAGTGGCGCGGATAGAACACGAGCGGGTTCTCGCGCTTCATGCCGGAGCGGCGGTCGCGCCGGTACTTGAGACGGAACGCGCCGCTCTCCAGCGGGTGCACGCCTTCGTAAAGGATGGTCAGGTAGAACCACAGAATGGTCGACAGCGTCGTGTCCGGCCGGCCGATCGGGCAGGCGCAGGTGCGCTTGAGGATCGTGTTGATGTGCGCGGGCGTGTAGAACGCCTGCCACGCCGCGCGATAGGCCTCTTCCCAATCGGCGTCCGACATCTTGCCGTGATGGCTGACCCGGTGGTTGAGGTCGTATTTGTTCATGTCCGGGTCCATCCAGACACCCTTGCTGGATAGAACCTTGTGGTCCTCCGAGCCGGGCAGCGGCGTCAGGAAGAAGAATTCCAGGATGTCGATCGGCAGTTCGCGCTTGATGATCTCGACGTCGCGCAGGATCGATTCCTTGGTGTCGGCGGGGAACCCGAGGATGTAGCCGGCATAGGTGATGGCGCCGTTATTGCGCCACTTCTGCAGCATCTCGCGGTATTCGGTGATCTTGTTCTGCCGCTTTTTGGCGGCGATCAGATTGTCGGGGTTGATGTTCTCCAGCCCGATGAACACGCGCCGCACGCCGGCCCTGGTCGCCTTCTCGATGAAGTTCGGGATCTTGTGGCAGAGCGTGTCGACCTGGATGGTGAAGCCGATGTTGAGGCCCTCGCCCTGGCGCATGGCGATCAGCCGGTCGAACAGCGATTCCCAGTCGCTGTTGCGGGCGAAATTGTCGTCGGTGATGAAGAAGCGCTTGATGCCCTCGGCGTAGTTCTCGCGCACGATCTTTTCCAGATCGTCGGCCGAGCGGATGCGGCTCTTGCGTCCCTGCACGTTGATGATGGTGCAGAACGAGCACTGGTACGGGCAGCCGCGCCCGAGATCGATCGAGGACAGATTGCCGACGGTGCGCTTGACGTGCTTGCGCGGCAGGAACGGCGGCGGCTCGCCGGCCAGCTGCGGCAGCGCGTCCATGTAATTGTAGAGCGGCTTGAGCACGCCGGCGTAGGCGTCGCGCAGCACCTCGTCGAGCCGGTGCTCTTCCGCTTCGCCCGCGAAGAACGAAATGCCCAGGACCTGCGCCGCTTGGATGTCGGCGGGCAATTCCGGCAGCATGGCGATGCAGCCCGAAACGTGGAAGCCGCCGATGCACACCGGCAGGCCGGCGGCGAGGAACGGCCGCGCCAGATCGACCGCGCGCGGAAACTGGTTCGACTGTACGCCCACCAGGCCGATCAGTGCGCGCCCGCCGGCACGCCGGATCATGCGGATGATCTGGTCCGGCTTCACCCGCCGATTGGTCTCGTCGTAAGTGTGCAGGCGCATCTCGACGTCGGCACCCAGCACCTTCCTGCGGGCCGCGTCCTGCGCCAGCGCGTTGAGGCAGGCGAGCGTGTTGGATGGGATCGCCGAGCGAAACCACTGGATGGGATAGCCGTCGTCGTCGTAATGCGTCGGCTTGATCATTACGAAATGAAACAAGCCGGCATTCTGCGCGCTGGCGGCACTCGGCATCGGACGCAACCTCCTAACGGGCAATTGCGAGCTATGAGAGCCAAGGCCCGGCGAAGCCCGGCGGCAAGAACCACCGGCTGAGCCGCATAGTCGCAGCATTTTCCTGCGCCGGAAAGCCTCAAATAGCAACAAAATGGCCGCCCCGCCCCTGTAAAAGGCCCCGGAACATCCCCATATGTCTTTGGCTAATCGAAGCTTTTTATTCAGGTTGCCAGATGATGCCGATCGACACATTCGACTTCAAAGCGCCGGCGGAACTGTTCCCCTCGCGTAACCGCAAAGTCATCAACAAGATCAAATACCGCCGCTTCGACAAAGCGGCCGAGGCCGTCCGCTTTGCGGTCGAGGAACTGCCCGAGGCGCAGCTGCTCGGTGCCTATATCCAGGTCGATGAACAGCGCTTCGGCCATCA
>Ga0335081_10016447_pt1 | contig 11970 bp, 5 predicted proteins | sample Lox_Sample_35_FD_206713 | JGI IMG/M metagenome (GOLD analysis project Ga0335081, IMG submission 206713) | Soil microbial communities from Loxahatchee National Wildlife Refuge, Florida, United States - Lox_Sample_3.5 | ecosystem: Environmental > Terrestrial > Soil > Wetlands | place: USA: Florida... | reverse complement strand
CGGACCGGTGACGAAAAACCTGCTTCCGTATACGCCGGTCAAGCGCGGCGATATTATCGTGTTCCGTTATCCGGTGGATATCTCGCAGACCTTCGTGAAGCGCTGCATCGGTGTTCCCGGCGACCACATCCGGCTGGTCAACAAGCAGCTAATCCTGAACGGCCGGGCGGCCAACGAGCCATACGTCTACCACAAGACGGAATACATCGACTCCTACCGCGATAATTTCCCCTCGGAGCCCAACGCACACCTGCTTGGCTCCGCCCCCGACATGCTCGCCAATCACGTGCAGAATGGGGACGTGGTGGTGCCGCCGGGCTATTTCTTCGCCATGGGCGACAATCGCGATTCCTCTCTCGACAGCCGTTATTGGGGTTTCGTGCCTCGCGAAAACATTATCGGCAAGCCGCTGGTGATCTATTGGTCGTACGACGCCTCCACCGAAGCCCTGGCGGATCCGTCCATTCTGAACTGGTCGCACATTCTGGATATGATCGAGCACTTCCCGACGAAGACGCGCTGGAATCGCACGCTGCGGCTGGTGCATGGGTATCCGCTGAATTAATGAACGCTCACTACTACGCCCTCATCCTCGCGGGCGGGCGCGGAACGCGTTTCTGGCCGCGCAGCCGCCGGTGCTCAGCCAAACAGGTGCTCAGTGTGGTGGGGGAGCGTTCGCTAATCCAGGCCACGGTGGATCGCCTGGCGCCCGTGGTGCCGCCGGAGCGCATCTGGATTCTCACCAACCATCATCTGCGCGACGCCATCGTACGCCAGCTTCCCGGCGTGCCGAAGCGCCAGATCCTGGCCGAGCCGGTGCAGCGCAATACCGCTCCGGCCATCGGGCTGGCTGCCAGGGTTCTCGATGCCATGGACCCGGACGCAGTAATGGGCGTCTTCCCGTCCGACCACGTGATCGGCCGGCCGGGAGCCTTTCGCGCCACCCTGCGGGCTGCCTTCAAAAGCGCCGCGGCGGGACGGCTGATGGTGGTGGGCATTCCGCCGCGCTGGCCCGAGACCGGCTACGGCTATATCGAATTCCCGAGCCGCGGCCGAAAGCCGGGTAAGGTGGCGCCGGTACGGCAATTTCACGAAAAACCCGACTTGGAGGTTGCCGAGCGGTATGTGGCCGCCGGCAACTACTACTGGAACTCCGGCATGTTCTTCTGGCGCGCGAGTGTGTTGTTGGAGGAGATGCGTCGCCACCTTCCGAAAACCGCTACCGTTCTGGCTGCCTTGCCGAGGTTCGGCGGGCGCGGTTTCGAGCAGGCGCTGAAGGCCGCGTTTCCGCTGTGCGACAACATCTCGATCGACTTCGCGGTGCTGGAGAAGTCGGCCAACGTCAGCGGCATCCCCGCGGCCGATTTCGGCTGGAACGACGTGGGAAGCTGGAATGCCGTCTACGAGCTGCTGCCGCGCGACGGCTGCGGAAACGTGGCCGCGCGCGAGAGCGTGTGCCTGGACGCGCATAACAATTTCGTGGATGCCCGCGGCAAGACGGTGGCTCTGTTAGGCGTTCAGGGGCTGATCGTGGTGGACACTCCCGACGCCTTACTGGTGGCATCGCGGGACCGTGCCCAGCAGGTGGGCGAAATCGTAAAAGCACTGGAAAAGCGCCGGCGGCACGACCTGCTGTAAAGAAGTCCATTGTACGGTTCCAAACCGTGGTACCGCTGTTGCCCCTTACCGGAAAGGAGGCATCCATGCGAACCGTTCTATGTGTCTTCGTGGGCTCCGTACTGCTGGCTTCCGCCGGATTGGCGGACGACAAAGCTACGCAGAAAACAGAGCGGAATAAGCCCACGAGCGACGATATGCGCAGGGCGATCGCTTTCGAGCGCGCCAAAGACCGTGCCGATGCCCGGCAAGCCGCCATCGAGGCGAAGCATCCCACCGTGTTCTATAACCAGGCGGAACGAAGCGCGCAGGACAACCCGACCGGTGGAAACAAAGTTCCCGACCGAGGCCCGGGCCACTAAATAATAACGAGAGTAAGTAAGTCGCTGATACCTTTGTATCTGATTTCACTAACGGCGGGAGACGCTGGGTACTTTTTTGAACTAACGGGATTACCTGATTCGTAACGCAGGCCCATAATCGGAGAGTGCATCTCTGCGCACGCGAGAGGACTATCCAATGCATAAGAAAGTCGCCACTGCCACTGTCCCCGAAGCTCTGGATAAGCGCGAACTGCTCAAGGTTTTAAATGCGTTCCGCCGGGGCGATTTCTCCGCCCGCATGGCCATCGAAGGGAATGGGATCGATGGCCAGATCGCCAAGTGTCTCAACGAGGTCATAGCGCTGAACGAACGTATGGTACGCGAGTTTGGGCGCATCTCGACCGCGGTAGGCAAGGAGGGCCGCATCAACCAGCGTGCCAGCCTCGGCAACCATGGCGGCGGATGGGAGGCGTGTGTCGATTCGCTCAATACCCTGATCGGCGACGTAGTGCAGCCATCGACTGAGGTCTCGCGCGTGATCGGCGCCGTGGCGCGCGGCGATCTTTCGCAAACTATGGCTCTGGAAGTAGATGGCCGCCCGCTGCAGGGTGAGTTCCAGCGCACCGCGCGCGTGGTGAACACCATGGTGGGCCGCCTTAACGCTTTCGCCGGCGAAGTGACGCGCGTGGCGCGCGAAGTAGGCTCTGAAGGGAAACTCGGCGGTCAGGCGGTGGTGCAAGGAGTTGCCGGCACATGGAAAGACCTCACGGAATCCGTGAACTCCATGGCCAGCAATCTTACTAACCAGGTGCGCAACATCGGCGCCGTGACCACGGCCGTGGCCAAGGGCGACCTTTCCACCCGCATCACGGTGGATGCGCGCGGCGAAATTCTCGAACTCAAGAACACCATCAACACGATGGTGGACCAGCTCAGCTCGTTTGCATCGGAAGTGACGCGCGTATCGCGCGAAGTAGGTACGGAGGGCAAACTCGGCGGCCAGGCGAAGGTGAAAGGCGTCGCGGGTACGTGGCGTGACCTTACGGAGTCCGTGAACTCCATGGCCAGCAACCTGACCAACCAGGTGCGCAACATCGCGGCCGTGACCACGGCCGTGGCGAACGGCGACCTCTCCCGCAAAATTACGGTGGATGCGCGCGGCGAAATTCTAGCCCTCAAGAACACCATCAATACGATGGTGGATCAGCTCAGCTCGTTTGCATCGGAAGTTACGCGCGTGGCGCGCGAAGTGGGTACGGAAGGTAAGCTGGGCGGCCAGGCGGTGGTGAAGGACGTGGCCGGCGTGTGGAAGGATCTTACCGATAGTGTGAACTCCATGGCCGGCAATCTTACGAACCAGGTGCGTAACATCGCCGGCGTGACTACGGCCGTCGCCAAGGGCGACCTTTCCCGCAAGATTACAGTGGATGTGCGGGGCGAAATCTTGGAGCTGAAGAACACTATTAATACCATGGTGGACCAGCTCAACGGTTTCGCCAGTGAAGTGACGCGCGTGGCGCGCGAGGTGGGAACGGAAGGTAAGCTGGGCGGACAGGCGGTGGTGAAAGATGTGGCCGGCGTCTGGAAGGACCTCACGGATAACGTGAACTCCATGGCCGGAAACCTCACAAACCAGGTGCGTAACATCGCCGGCGTCACCACGGCCGTGGCCAAGGGCGACCTTTCCACGCGCATCACGGTGGACGCGCGCGGTGAAATTCTGGAGCTGAAGAACACTATTAATACCATGGTGGACCAGCTCAACGCCTTCGCCAGCGAAGTTACGCGCGTGGCGCGCGAGGTGGGAACCGACGGCAAGCTCGGCGGTCAGGCGGAGGTGAAGGGTGTGGCGGGAGTCTGGCGGGACCTCACGGTTTCGGTCAACTCCATGGCCAGTAATTTGACTAACCAGGTGCGTAACATCGCCGAGGTGACGACCGCCGTGGCCAAAGGCGACCTTTCCACTAAGATTACGGTGGACGCACAAGGGGAAATTCTGGAATTAAAGAGCACCATCAATATCATGGTGGACCAGCTCAACGCCTTCGCCAGCGAAGTTACGCGCGTGGCGCGCGAAGTGGGAACGGAGGGCAAGCTTGGCGGGCAGGCGGTAGTGAAAGACGTGGCCGGCGTGTGGAAGGACCTCACGGACAACGTGAACTTCATGGCCGCAAACCTCACTAACCAAGTACGTAACATCGCCGGCGTAACCACGGCCGTGGCGCGCGGCGACCTTTCTACGAAGATCACGGTGGCGGCGCAGGGCGAAATTCTGGAACTGAAGAATACCATCAACACCATGGTGGATCAGCTCAATGCGTTCGCCAGCGAAGTTACGCGCGTGGCGCGCGAAGTCGGTACGGAGGGCAAGCTTGGTGGTCAAGCGGAGGTCACGGGGGTGGCCGGCGTGTGGCGCGATCTTACGGTTTCGGTCAATTCCATGGCCAGCAACCTGACTAACCAGGTGCGTAACATTGCCGAGGTGACTACCGCGGTGGCCGCCGGGGACCTTTCGCGCAAGATTACGGTGGACGTGCGCGGCGAAATTCTGGAGCTGAAGAACACCATTAACACTATGGTGGACCAACTCAATGCCTTCGCTGGCGAAGTTACGCGCGTGGCGCGCGAAGTGGGTTCGGAAGGCAAGCTCGGCGGGCAGGCGCAGGTCCGCGGCGTGGGCGGCACGTGGAAGGATTTGACCGAATCGGTCAACACGATGGCGAGCAACCTGACCAACCAGGTGCGCAACATCGCGGAAGTGGCGACAGCCGTGGCCCGCGGCGACCTTTCCCGCAAAATTACGGTGGACGTGCGCGGCGAAATTCTGGAGTTGAAAAACACGATTAACACGCTGGTGGATCAGCTCAACGCCTTTGCCAGCGAAGTGACGCGCGTGGCGCGCGAAGTGGGCACCGAAGGGAAACTAGGCGGCCAGGCGCAGGTGAAAGGAGTGGGCGGCGTCTGGAAGGATCTTACTGACAACGTCAACTTCATGGCCAGCAACCTGACTAACCAGGTGCGTAACATCGCGGAGGTGACCACCGCCGTCGCCAACGGAGACCTTTCGCGCAAGATTACGGTGGACGTGCGCGGCGAAATTCTGGAGCTGAAGAACACCATCAACACCATGGTGGATCAGCTCAATGCGTTCGCCAGCGAAGTGAGCCGCGTGGCGCGCGAGGTGGGCACCGAAGGCAAGCTGGGCGGCCAGGCGGTGGTGCGAGGTGTAGCCGGCGTCTGGAAGGATCTTACCGACAACGTCAACTTCATGGCCGGCAACCTGACCAACCAGGTGCGAAACATCGCCGCCGTGACTACCGCGGTGGCGAACGGAGACCTTTCGCGCAAGATCACGGTGGACGTGCGCGGTGAAATTCTGGAGCTGAAGAACACCATTAACACCATGGTGGACCAGCTCAACTCGTTCGCCAGCGAAGTGACGCGCGTGGCGCGCGAAGTCGGCACCGAAGGAATTCTCGGAGGACAGGCGGAAGTGAAAGGCGTGGGCGGCACGTGGAAGGATCTCACGGACAACGTGAACTCCATGGCCAGCAACCTTACCACGCAGGTCCGCGGTATCGCCAAGGTGGTGACCGCGGTGGCCAACGGCGACCTCAAGCGCAAACTGGTGCTCGAAACCAAGGGCGAAATCGCCGAACTGGCCGACACCATCAACGGCATGATCGACACGCTGGCGGTCTTCGCCGACCAGGTGACCAGCGTGGCGCGCGAGGTGGGTATCGAAGGCAAACTGGGCGGCCAGGCGCGCGTGCCCGGCGCCGCCGGCATCTGGCGCGACCTTACCAACAACGTGAACCAGTTGGCGGCCAACCTCACCACGCAGGTGCGCGCCATGGCGGAAGTGGCCACCGCCGTGACCAAGGGCGACCTGACCCGGTCCATCGCTCTCGAAGCCCAGGGCGAAATGGCGGCCTTGAAGGACACGATCAATGAAATGATCATCAACCTCAAGGAAACCACCCGCAAGAACACCGAACAGGACTGGCTCAAGACCAATCTGGCGCGGTTCACCAGCATGGTGCAGGGACAGCGCGACCTGCTCACCGTCTGCAAACTGGTGCTCTCGGAGCTGGCGCCGCTGGTGAACGCGCAGCAGGGCATCTTCTACATCAACGATGCGCCGGCCAACGAAGAGCCCACCATGAAGCTGTTCGCCAGCTTCGCTTACCGCGAGCGCAAGAACGTGGCCAACGTGTTCAGGGCCGGTGAAGGGCTGGTGGGTCAATGCGCGCTCGAAAAGGAGCGCTTCGTCCTCACCAACGTGCCCAACGATTACATCAAGATCAGTTCCGGGCTGGGCGAAGCCACGCCGCTCAGCATCGTGGTGCTGCCGGTGCTCTTCGAAGGGCAGGTGAAAGCCGTGATCGAGCTGGCCAGCTTCCACCAGTTCAGCGACGTCCACCTGGCGTTCCTCGATCAGCTCACCGAATCGATGGGCATCGTGCTGAACACCATCGCCGCCACCATGCGGACGGAAGAACTGCTGAAGCAGTCGCAAGCCCTGGCCGAGGAATTGCAGTCGCAGCAGTCGGAGCTCACCAACACCAACAAGCGGCTGGAACAGCAGGCCAACACGCTGCAAGCTTCCGAGGAACTGCTCAAGAACCAGCAGGAGCAGTTGCAGCGCACCAACGCCGAATTGCAGGAAAAAGCGCGCCTGCTGGTGGAGCAGAAGACGGAAGTGGAACGCAAGAACCGCGAAGTGGAACAGGCCAAGGGCGCGCTGGAAGAAAAGGCCGAACAGTTGGCCGTCACTTCCAAGTACAAGTCCGAGTTCCTGGCCAACATGTCGCACGAGCTGCGCACGCCGCTCAACAACCTCCTCATCCTGGCCAAACTGCTCTCCGAAAACGCCGAAGGCAACCTGGCGGCAGACCAGGTGAAGTGGGCCGAAACCATTCAGTCTGCCGGCAACGACCTGCTGACGCTGATCAACGACATTCTCGACCTCTCCAAGGTGGAATCGGGAACCATCGTGGTGGAGCCGGGGGAACTGCGGCTGGACGAAATCGAAACCTATGTCAGCCGCAACTTCCGCCACGTCGCCGAAGGCAAGGGCCTGGACTTCACCATCGAGATCGGCTCCGACGTGCCGGAAAGCGTCCAGACCGATGCCAAGCGCCTGCAGCAGGTCCTCAAGAACCTGCTCTCCAACGCTCTCAAATTCACCGAGCGCGGCAAGGTGGCGATGCGCATCGAAAAGGCGCCCGAGGATTGGCACTTCGAAAATCCCACGCTGGCCGCGGCCGATTGCGTGATTGCCATCTCGGTGGAAGATACCGGCATCGGCATCCCGGCCGACAAGCAGCGCATCGTATTCGAGCCCTTCCAGCAGGCCGACGGCACCACCACCCGCAAGTACGGCGGCACCGGCCTTGGGCTCTCCATCAGCCGTGAGCTGGCTCACCTGCTGGGCGGCGAAATCCGCCTGCAAAGCGCTCCCGGCGTGGGCAGCGTTTTCACGCTGCTTCTGCCGCGGGTTTATGTGGCTCCGCGCAAGACCGAGACGCGCCCGGCCGCGCGTCTCAACGGCGGATCGTCCCCGGCCGAGGTCGTCCCCATGCGGCTGAAGCCATCGCTGCTGGTGCCCGCCGAGCAGGAAGACGATCGCGACAATATTCAAGGCGGCGATCGCGTGCTGTTGGCCATCGAAGACGATCCCACGTATTCCCGCATTCTGCTCGATGCCGCACACGCCAAAGGTTTCAAGCTGGTAATGGCCTCGCGCGGCGATATGGGGCTGGCGCTGGCGCGCAAGTTCCGGCCGGCTTCCATCCTGCTGGATGTGGGCCTGCCGGACACCACCGGTTGGGCGGTGCTCGACCAGGCCATGCACGATCCCGACCTGCGCCACATTCCCGTTCACATGCTGACCATCCTGGACGACCGGCGGCGCGGCCTGGGCCTCGGCGCTTCTTCGTACTTCCGCAAAACCGAGGGACGGCAGGTGCTGGAAGACGTCTTCGTGCGGGTGCGCAGCGTGGTGGAGTCCGAACGGCGCGACGTGCTGGTGGTGAATGCCGGCGCGCGCGCCCGGCGCGAGTTGGAGGAGACCCTCACGTTCGACGGCGTAAACGCCAGCTATCCGGAGACCGCCCTGGAAGCCATCGATCAGTTCAAGGCGCGGCAGCACGAATGCGTGATCCTGGCCGACGGCGATTCCGAAATCTCCGTCGCCGATCTCATTCAGGAGCTGCAGGAGGCTGCTGTCGGCGACCTGGAGGTGATCGCCTACGCCCCCGAGGGCGCCGCCATTCAGGATCTGGCTCAGGTGCCGGTGGGCGAGCGGACCGTGCTGCGGAAGATCAGCGAACCCGATCGCCTTTTGAGCGAGCTCACGCGCACGCTCCACATCCCCGAAACCACGCTGCCCCAGTCCGTTCGCGAACGCCTGGAGCGAGTCCGCCAGGTAGACCAGGAACTGGCCGGCAGCCGCGTCCTGATTGTGGACGATGACGTGCGCAACATCTTCGCCCTCACCAGCATTCTGGAACGCCACAAGGTTCAGGTGTCGCACGCCGAAAACGGCAAGGCGGGCGTCGACCTGCTGATGATGAACCCCGACATCGACATCGTTCTGATGGACATCATGATGCCCGACATGGACGGCTACCAGACCATCCGCGCGATTCGCGAGCTGGACGATTTCCGCGACCTGCCGGTGATCGCCGTAACCGCCAAAGCCATGAAAGGCGATCGCGAGAAGTGCATCGAATCGGGCGCGTCCGATTACATCGCCAAGCCCGTGGACCTGGACCAGCTCTTTTCGCTGATGCGCGTCTGGCTGCATGAGCGGCGCATGAGAGCCGCTGAGGCAAGCGCCGCGGTATGAGTCCGGCGGTGGCGGTGAGTCAGTCAGCGGCGGGGGAGACACCCGAGCTGCCGAAGCCGGTCAAGATCCTGCTGGTTGACGACCAGCAGGACAACCTGCTCTCAGCCAGCGCCGTGCTCGAGAGCCTGGGCGAGGAGGTCATCACCGCGCAATCCGGCCGCGAAGCCCTGCTCCTGCTGCTCGACCAAGATTTCGCCGTCATCGTGCTAGACATCATGATGCCCGAGATGGACGGCTTCGAAACCGCTACGTTCATCCGGCAGCGCGAGCGTTCGCGCCACACACCGATCATTTTTCTAACGGCGCTCGGGCGCAGCGACGAGCACATTCGCCGCGGCTACGATTTGGGGGCGGTGGACTACATCACCAAGCCGTTCGTCCCCGAATTCCTGCGCGCCAAGGTGAGCGTTTTCGTGGAGCTGCATCGCAAATCGCAGCTTCTGCAGCAGCAGTCGGAGCTGCTGGAGCGCCGCAATGCCGAACTGCAGGAGGCGGTGAAACACAGCCGCCAGGCCGAAGAGCAGATCAAGGCGCTGAACGCCCACCTGGAGGCCCGGCTCGACCAGCTCAACGAGGCCAACAAGGAGCTGGAAACCTTCAGCTACTCGGTTTCGCACGATCTGCGCGGCCCGCTGAGCCGCATGTCGGGATTCAGCCGCGCGCTGCTGGAATCGAGCGCCGCGAATCTGGATTCGCAGGCAAAGCTGTACCTCAAGCGTATCGACGACGGCGCCCGCCATACGTGCGATCTGGTGGACGACCTGCTGCAATTCTCCCGCCTGGCGCGCGTTGAAATGAGCGAAGCCGTGGTGGACCTGAGCGCGGTTGTGCGCGGCATTGCCGCCGAGCTGAGCGCCCGCGAGCCGGGCCGGCGCGTGGAATTCGCGATTGCCGATGGCGTCACCACGCGCGGAGACCTGGCGCTATTGCGCGCCGCGCTGCTCAATCTGTTCGAGAACGCCTGGAAGTTCACGCGCAAACATCCCCAGGCGCTCATCGAGTTCGGGACCCTGGAAAACACCGAAGGCCCCGTGTATTTTGTGCGCGACGACGGTGCAGGTTTCGATATGGGGGATTCCGCCCGCCTTTTCAACCCGTTTCAGCGCCTGCACAAAGATTCCGAGTTTGAGGGGACCGGAATCGGTCTGGCCACCGTGGAGCGCATCGTGCGCCGTCACGGCGGCCGCATCTGGGCGGAAGGCGGCGTCGAGCGCGGCGCCACCTTCTACTTCACCCTCCACCGGGAGGACAAATTATGAGTCAAGCTGCCGTGAGCGCCCAAAGCGCTCCGCTAAATGTGCTGATTGTTGAGGATTCCGAAGAAGACGCCGACCTGATTGTGCTGGAGCTCAAGCGCGGCGGCTTCGAGCCCGTCTTCCGGCGCGTGGAAAGCGCCGACCAGATGAAGCACGCGCTCGAAGAGCGCACCTGGGACGTCATTCTCTCCGATTTCTCGATGCCCCGTTTCTCGTTGCCGGACGCGCTCCACCTGGTGCAACAGAAGGGTGTCGACGTACCCTTCGTGATCGTGTCGGCCACCATCGGCGAAGAGGCCGCGGTAGAGGCCATGCGCGCCGGCGCGCACGATTACGTCCTCAAGCACCGCCTTGCCCGGCTTGTTCCGGCCGTGCAGCGCGAGCTACGCGAAGCCGCCGTGCGCCGCGAGCGCCGCAATCTGGAAGAGCAGTTGCAACACGCGCAGAAACTGGAGAGCCTTGGCTTGCTGGCCGGCGGCGTGGCGCACGATTTCAATAATCTGCTCACCGGTATTCTCGGCAACGCTTCCCTGGTAGTGGACATCCTCAAGCCGGAGCCGGTGGTTCGCGGCATGCTGGAGGAGATCATCCGCGCGGGCGAGCGCGCCGCCGATCTCACACGCCAATTGCTTGCCTACGCCGGCAAAGGCCGCTTCCTCATCGAATCGGTGGATGTATCCGCCCTGGTGCTCGACATCAGCGAGCTGATCCGCACCTCCGTGCCGCGCACCATCGACCTGGCTCTCGATTTGCCCAGCCAACTGCCCGCCATCGAAGCCGATCCCAGCCAGGTCCAGCAACTGGTCATGAACCTTATCCTGAACGCCGTGGAAGCGACCGGCGAGCGGCCCGGCTGTGTGCGCGTCGCGACCGGGCTGCACTACGTACGGCCCGGCGACCCGGTGGGGCATTACCGTCCCGATCCGCCCGTTCCCGGCCACTACGTACGCATCGAAGTGCGCGATAACGGATGCGGCATGAGCGAATCCATCAAGCAGCAGATTTTCGACCCGTTTTTTACCACCAAGTTTCTGGGTCGCGGTTTGGGCCTGGCCGCCGCGCTCGGCATCGTGCGCGGCCACAAAGGCGCCATCGGAGTAGAGAGCCTGGAAAATGTGGGCAGCACCTTCACCGTTCTATTGCCCGCTATGGGTGGAACCGCATCCGGCCGGCTCGGCGCGCGCCACACTCTGCAATCGCCCGAACCTTCCGCGGGCGTGATTCTGGTGATTGACGATGAGGACGTAGTGCGCCACGCCGCCCGCGCCGCGCTGGAACACGCCGGCTTCACCATCTTCGAAGCCTGCGACGGGCAGGATGGCGCCGATCTTTTCAGCCGCCTGCACGACCGCGTCTCCGCCGTGCTGGTTGACCTCACCATGCCGCGGATGGATGGCCGCGGCGTCTGGGAGTACATCCGCCGCCTACGCCCGGATATGCGGGTTGTCGTCTCCAGCGGCTTCGACGAATCCGAAGCCATGCGACAGTTCGGCGACGATTCGGAGCTGGCGTTCATCCACAAACCCTATACGGCCGCCGCCCTGATCGAGAAAATGCGCAACGCCCTGGAGCGCTAGCGGAGTTACAATCGGCTTGAAAGGATTCACCGAATTGCCGGTGCGGAGGTCCTGTATGCGGTCCTGGCTTTCGCTTTTCTTTCTTGCGCCGACCCTGTTCGCCCAAGCGGTAGCGCCGGCTTTGGTGCTGCCGGCAAACTCCGACGCCCTTCAACAATTACAGCAGCGCTTCGACGGCCTCACCCCCGCGCCTGCGGGACAAGGCAACTTCTGGCATTTTCAGGCGCGGCGCGCCCCGAAGGTGCTCGCCGGCAATCCCGTGCCTCACCCCATCGTCATCGCGCCCAAACCGATGAAGGTTGGCAAGGTTCCAACCAAAACCTGTTCCGTCCCGCTGACCAACG
>Ga0335081_10016445_pt1 | contig 11971 bp, 11 predicted proteins | sample Lox_Sample_35_FD_206713 | JGI IMG/M metagenome (GOLD analysis project Ga0335081, IMG submission 206713) | Soil microbial communities from Loxahatchee National Wildlife Refuge, Florida, United States - Lox_Sample_3.5 | ecosystem: Environmental > Terrestrial > Soil > Wetlands | place: USA... | reverse complement strand
TTCTTTTTTTTGTTCCTTTACGGTTACAGGCCCATCATGCGACCCACAATTACTTTCATGACCTCTGTAGTGCCTGCAAATATGGGAATAACCCTTACATCTCTTGCAAAACGGCAAATCGGATATTCTTCCATGTACCCGTAGCCGCCGTGAAGCTGCAAACAATCATAAGCAACACGGTTCGCCATTTCTGAAACCCAGGCCTTGCCCATAGAAACTCTCTTAACAATGTCTTTCTTTTCACAGTAATCCAGAATGAGAGAATCGACGAAAGTCCTTCCAATCTCAATCTCTGTAGCCATCTCGACAATTTTGAACGTATTATGCTGGAAAGAACTGATGGGCTTTCCGAAGACGGTTCTCTCCCTGCAATACTTAATGGTCATTTCCAGCATGGCCTCCGCCATTGCCTGACCCATAATGCACACCACGAGCCTTTCCGCCTGCAGCTTCTGCATCAGGTAATAAAAGCCCTGTCCCTCCTTCCCCAACAGATTGGACACAGGCACCCGGCAATCTTCGAAGTTCATCTCTGCCGTGTCCTGGCTGTGAAATCCCATCTTGTTGAGCTTTCTCCCCTTCTGGAAACCCGGTGTTCCGCTTTCGACACAGATGAGACTGATGCCCTTAAAGGGAGGATCGGCGTGGGGATTAGTCTTGGCCACAACGATGACCAGATCGCAGTGAATACCGTTGGAAATGAAAGTCTTCGCGCCATTGATTACGTATGAATCACCATCCCTCAACGCCGTTGTCCTGACCGCGGCAAGGTCCGACCCTGTGCCCGGTTCAGTCATGGCGATGGCCGTCACAATATCGCCTGTAGCACATCCGGGAAGCCACTTCTTCTTCTGTTCTTCATTTCCGAAGCTGTAAATGTAAGGAACAATGATATCGTTGTGCAGGCCGGCTATAAGCCCGTGGCATCCGATGTAGGCAAGCTCTTCCATGATAACGGCAGAGTATTCGAATCCCGCCCCGGAGCCCCCGTATTTCTCGTCAAGCCAGGGACAGAGAAATCCATTATCGCCCAGCCTGTTCCACATTTCCCTGGGAACAATGCCATCCTCTTCCCACTTGTCTATGAACGGGGTCACCTCCCTAGCGAGGAACTTCTTGAATGAATCGCGGAATATCGCATGCTCCTCACTGAACAGACTTCTGCCCATATACGTCCCTCCCCACTTTTTTTTGGTTTTTCCAGATGAGGTGTTGCCAAATCAACAGCAATTCTTGATACCCGTTAAAAATCAGGTTTGCAAGAATGTCGTAACACTGAGTCATCTCCTACTCTTTACAAGAACAAGCTAATTCGTGATCTAACACGGACGGAAGGTTTCATTGCACCCGAATTCAAGACTTCAAATACAGGATGCGGTTTTAACGGATGCATGAAAGACTACCAACATTGAACGGTTTGAAAGGATGGTAAGTAACGTTTACTTACCTGGTGGTCTTGAATAATATATAGTTGGGAGGTTGTCAAGCTTTTTCTAGAATATTTTTCTTCGCCTACGCCGAACCTGTCTTCAGAAGGAACATGGAAGATACAGTTGCATTTATATTTTAAAATATGGGACTTCTGCCCAAAATGTGTTATAAGTAAGTGACAAGTTTGATGGTCTCTTGCAGATATTTCTACCTTTCGCGGTGGTGAGATGGCCTGTGATGTTAAATGGGGATCCTGTCGGCGATAATGCGGAAAAAAACAAGGAGAAACGAAGATGGAGTTAGGAGATATGGTCGTCGTCGATCATCCCAGGCATCCTCTTTACGGCTGTGAGGGTAGGATTATCGGAAAGAGGGGAAAAAGGACATCTGATGATCTCTGGATCCTTATCTATATCGTCTCAAAAATGCGTGACTATCTCGTCCCGCAATCGATGCTGCGTCTCGTAAGAAATGAAACAGATCGGACGCAGCTTCAATAACGCGCCTGTCGATCAATGCCGTTCATAATCAAAGGCATAAATGAACGGCATTTCAACCGGAATTACCATCTCCGGAAGCCACCCTATATGGCCTTCAAAATTTGACCTGAGGGGCTGTCTTTGCCTGAGACGGCGCCTCAAAAAAAGTCGCGCTTCGGAAACCGAACATCCCTGCAAAAAGATTCCCGGGAAAGCTTCTGATCGCCACGTTGTAGGCCCTTACTGCATCATTATATCGCTTCCTTTCCACGGCAATCCGGTTTTCCGTGCCCGCAAGCTCATCCTGAAGGTGCATAAAATTCTGGTTCGACTTGAGATCCGGATACCTCTCAACGACGACCAGGAGTCTGGAAAGGGCACCGGACAATTCGTTGTTCGCGCTTATTTTATCCGGCACGGTCGCTGCACTTCCCACCTTCGCCCTGGCGTTCGTAACTTCAACGAAAACATCCTTTTCCTGCTTGGCGTACCCCTTAACAGTTTCCACAAGGTTGGGAATCAGGTCGTATCGTCGCTGCAACTGGTTCTCCACTTGCGCCCAGGATGCCTTTACGGTCTCATCAAGGGAAACGAACTTGTTGTAACTCGAGTACAGAACGAGGACAAGGATGAGAACAACTACTCCTGCAATAATGAGATTTCTTTGCCCGCTGGTCATGTCACACCTCCCGATGTATTATGCAACTATATAAATTCGCTGCGCTGCAGCAAGGGTCTTCATACGCTCATGCCGTCAACGATAGCGGACAGCCTTTCTATCTCCTTTACATAGCTTATAAAAACATTCTTGATCTCGGAAGTGGCACTCCGGTCAATGTCTTCCTTGATATCTGCACATTTCAGGAATATGCCGGGATCAACGGAATATTCCTTGGCGACAGCGTTGATTATATCCCTTCGTTGCTGTGGTATTTCAATCCCCTTGCAATAAAGGAGGGCTCTAAATATGGAGATGAATGCCGTGAAGGACGCTTTGATAATTTCGCGCATCTGGCGCGCCTGTCCTTCCGCTTCCAGGTAGCCCCTCCGCAAATGAACCAACTTCCCTTTAAATTCCCTCTCCGCCTGTAAGCGGAGATGGGATGGCTCGAAGGACAGTCCACCGAGGACATCCTCGCCACTGACCGTCACATAATGTTTTTTCATAGAGAGGAACTCAATGGGATACGTGTCACGGGACGATAATACTTCCGCCTTCGTCATGAATAGAGGAATTGCCACTTTACGTTTACGCCACCGGGCAACAGTCCCAAAGGCTCTGTCCAGATTGTCGACCCCTCCTTCGGAGAGGACAATGAGAAAATTGAGATCTGATTTCCCGGGCACATAATGGCCGCTCGCCCCGCTTCCATAGAGAATAATGGAAATGAGATCACTGCCAAAAATATTCTTGAAGTCATCCGTAAACTCTTCAAAAATCTCCTCAGGATTTTTCGGTACCTTTGCCATATCGATCACCTCTCGTCAGAAGTCGCCGCTCGCCCCGCCGCCCCCGCTTTCACCGCCGCCGAAGCCGCCGAAGCCGCCCCCGCCAAAACTCCCAAAGCCTCCACCGCCGCCATAGTTTCCGCCTCTACCGGTAAACAGCAGGAGCAGCAGCCAGGGGAGCATGGCCCTCCCTTGCCTCGTGCCCAAGAGTATAACCAGTATCAGAACAAGGACAATCAGCGGCCATATGCCGCCTCCTTGCCTGACTTTCCTTTCTGCCGGCTGCGCGATGGGTACACCGCCTGTGATGGATACATTGGCAGCCTTCGCCACAACAGAAGCAACGGCAGCCGTGGTATTGTAAAGTCCCTGCCCGAAGTCACCCTTCCTCAGGTACGGAATTGCATACCTGTCACGAATTTCACCAACGAGTCCGTCGGGGAGGATGCCTTCGACACCATATCCCGTTTCAATTCTGAATTTTCGCTCCTTCAAGGTTAGGAAAATCAAGACCCCCTTGTCTTCCCCTTTTTTGCCTATGCCCCAGGCCTTGTATAAGCGGTTGACATAGTCATTAAGTTCGTCATCACCTAAACTTTGCACCGTTACAATGACAATAGCCGTCCCCGTTTTTTCGAGGACCTCCTGAGCGAGACCCTCCATGCGGTTCTTGTAATCCGGTGGAATCACGCGCGCAAAATCATTGACAGCACCAATCGGCTTAGGAAAATTGTCCGCGGCCCATGACATGGCCGCCCCAAGGACAAGTAAGATAAAGCCCACTGCAAGGAGAAATTTTCCGGTTCCTTCGCGCAAAGACTGATTGGCAGCAATCCTAAGATTAGACGTATGAGTACCTATTATTTTGAGTTTCTGTATAGAGAGTTTTTCATGATGTAATGCCGGACCGGCTCAGGAACAAGGTACTTGATGGACCTGCCTTCTCCAACCCTTTGCCTGATATCGCTGGATGAGATATCCAAAAAAGTAACACCCCTGAAATAAATGACGTAGCCCGTAGAACCCTTAAGACCCTTCACGCTATTATCATACTTGAACTGCGAAGCGAAATCGGCCGGAACAATTCCTTCTAGGCCTCTATCCTCATAACCGGGTCTTGTCATAACAACAAAATTGCATAAGAGCAGCAACCTCTGCCAGTCTTTCCAACTCTGGATGGCATGGAAGGCATCCTGCCCCAGAATGAAATATAATTTTAGATCCTTCATGTATTTCTTGAGAATGTAATCAACAGTCTCCACCGAGTAAGACTTCTCTTCACGCTGCTTCTCCACATCGGAATATGTAAATACGGGGTTCCCTTCAATGGCCAGCTTGATCATCTGTTCCCGGTGATGAAATGACGTTATATCACCATCTATTTTGTGCGGCGGCTTCGCAGCAGGGATAAAGATAATCCTATTCAGATCAAAAATTTCGAGTACTTCTTCGGCGCATCTCAGATGACCATTGTGTATCGGATCGAATGTACCCCCCAATAATCCCCATTTCATGTTCTCACCTGCCCATTCCCGTAGATAATAAATTTTGTTGTTGTCAGTTCCTCCAGTCCCATGGGACCAAAAGCGTGAAGTTTCGTCGTGCTGATACCTATTTCAGCGCCGAGGCCCAGCTCAAATCCGTCGCTAAAGCGGGTAGAGGCATTGACGAGGACAGTGGACGAGTTGACTTCATTTAAGAAGCGCTGTGCGTTTTGGTAATTGTTCGTAACGATTGATTCCGTGTGGAGAGAACCGTATTTTTCAATATGGCCCACTGCCTCATCGAGATCATTTACGATGCGTACGGACAAAATTAAATCGAGGTATTCCTGATACCAGTCTTCTTCTTTTGCCTGTTCGACATCCTTTAGGATTTGCCTTGTCCTGTCACAACCTTTCAGGACGACGCCGGCTTCCTCGAGATGGCGGGCAACCAATGGCAGAAATTCACCCGCAATACCCTGATGAACAAGCAGGGTCTCCATGGCATTGCAAACTCCCGGGCGCTGGGTCTTTGCATTAATGCAAATATCTACGGCCATCTCAAGATCAGCGCCAGCATCAACATATACGTGGCATACCCCTTTGTAATGCTTGATCACAGGGATCTTCGATTCATTGACGACGGCTCTAATCAGGTCCTCACCCCCTCTGGGGATGATCAAGTCTATGTATTCTGCAAGCTGGAGCATCTCGCGGACCGCATCCCTCTCGATCATGGGGATCACCTGAATGGCCCCTCCGGGAATGGCATGATCCGTTAAGACAGTCTGAAGAATATTCGCTATGGCAATATTCGAGTTTATAGCCTCAGATCCTCCGCGCAGGATGACAGCATTGCCCGATTTGAGACAGAGAGCGGCTGCATCCACCGTCACGTTGGGACGAGATTCATAGATGATGCCTATTACGCCCAGAGGGATTCTCATGCGGCCGACGAGAAGGCCATTCGGCCGGCGCCACATGGATGTTACTTTTCCGACGGGGTCCGGGAGACAGGCCACATCTTTCAGACTTCTCGCAATGCCCTCTATTGTGCCTTCGTTCAAGGTGAGCCTGTCGATCATGGCGGCCGAAAGGCCTATCTTCCTGGCCTTCTCAACATCCTTTGCATTTTCCTTTATGAGAAGTCCCGTTTGCCTGATGATCGCCTCAGCCATGTCAGAGAGAGCACAGTCCTTTGCGTCCGACGGCAAATGGGCAAGCACTGTGGCCGCTTTCTTCGCATTTCTTGCTATTTCTACGACGCGGGACGTCACATCCATACAAATGTTTTGCCTGACTGTCGATACAGACTTTTATCAGCACGCTGCCAACAATAGACGTTGACAAAACAGCCGGAGTTTATGTATTAACCGCCATCAAATTGAACTCGCGGATAAATCCTTTCTAGCCGTTGTTACTTTATCGAAGGGTCGGGACAGTGTCAAGGCCATTTGTAACAGTTCCCCGCAGTATCAGTTTGTCCCTGAATCATTTTTACCCGATTCTCGAGGATTTCGAGATCGCCGACGGTGGATAAGAATGAATGACATATGTATTAAAGCTGGAAAGCGGGCCTATGAAATCATCCGGGATGGCGGCTTCAATCTCGACCGCATTACGACATATTTCGGTCCCGCAACCGGTCCCCGGTGGCTGGTGGCCAGCGGCTTCGACCTGACGCTCCTGACCAATGGCCTCCTCGGATGCGTAAAGTCTACGCACCTCGTCGGTTCATCGGCGGGGGCAATGCGGTTTGCTGCCTGGTTGCAACCCGAGCCGGAGAAGAGTTACCGAATCCTCATGGAATCCTATATCGGTACAACTTACAAGAGAAACGATACTCCGGTCACTGTCCTCGAGTCCTTGATGGGCATAGTAAATTCATATCTTGAGGACGATGCTCTGCCCTTTGCACTTTCCAATAAAAAGTATCGTCTTGCCGTCATCACCGTCCGTGCAAGAAACCTTGTAGCTTCCGAATTGCACTGGGTACAGCAACTTGGCCTCAGCATAGGCTTTCTGCTCAATGCGATCAAGAGATCATACATCTACTATTTTGCCGAGCGCGTCGTATTCTACAACGGGCCAAAACCGCCTCCCTTTTGTCTAAGGCCGGGTTTCCGTGGACGGTACATTCCCATCAACGCAATCAATTTCAAGTATGCTGTGGCAGCCTCGGGCGCCATTCCCCTGGTAGTCGCCGGAGTCAAAAACATCTATGGTGCTCCTATCGGGACATACCGGGATGGCGGTCTCATCGATTATCACCTGACCCACAACTATGCAGCAACAAATGACGATATCGTCCTGTTCTTCAATCATCAGGAAAGGATTGTGCCGGGATGGCTGGATAAAAAACTCTCCTATCGTCTCCCGCGAGCAAACGATCTCGATAACGTCCTGATGATCCATCCCTCGCCGCGTTTTATTGCGGAACTACCCGGAGGCAAAATTCCTGATCGGGAGGATTTTGTGATCTTCATAGATGACCCTGCCACCAGGATCCAGAACTGGTGGAAGGCGGTGGAACGTGCAGCGCCCTTGGGGGAGGAATTTCTGGAACTCGTAGAAAGCAAAAAGATCAGGAACGTTGTTGAAAAGATAGATATTCAGTGAGGTACGATCTCAGGTGAATGCTGAAACTATCTCACGGCGAAATATTGACCATCTTAAGTCAATCCTGAAAAGCTGCACACTCTGTCCCAGGAAGTGCCAAGTCGACAGGACAAGAGGCGAATTGGGATTCTGCCATCTCACTGATGGCGTCAAAGTAAGCCACGCCCTGCCCCACTATGGCGAAGAGCCTCCCATTTCGGGAACCCGAGGTGCCGGGACAATCTTCATGTCATCCTGCAATCTGAAATGCATCTACTGCCAAAATTATCAGTTGAGCCATGACAATTCAGGCCGGTTGACAGATGCTCGCGGGCTTTCAGCAATTATGCTGGCCCTTGATAAAAAGAATTGTCATAACATAGAACCCGTTACACCCACTCCCCAGATACCACAGGTCATGGAGGCCCTTCTCCTTGCGCGTCAAAGAGGTTTGCTTCTTCCCCTGATTTACAATTGCGGCGGTTATGAGAACCCGGAGGTTCTGAAGATCATGAAAGGCATGGTGGATATCTACCTGCCGGACTTTAAATACGGCACTGAGCATGACGCCCTCGTCCTTTCCGGGGTAAGGGATTATGTAGCCCATGCCCTCCCTTCCATCAAGGAAATGGTGAGTCAGGTGGGTGATGACCTTCTGGTTGAAGAGGGCGTAGCAAAAAAGGGGGTTCTCATCCGCCATCTTGTCATCCCTGGATTCACATCGAACAGCCTGGAAGTTCTCAAATTGATTAAAAAGCACATATCCCTTTCTGTGCCTCTGAGCATTATGTCTCAGTATACACCCATGCCCTCCGTTGTGGATCATCCCCATCTGGGGAAAAGGGTTGCCCGCGAAGAATATGAGCTTGTCGTAAACCATGCCCTCGATATGGGTTTCGAAACCATCTTCACCCAGGATGTTGACAGCAAGAAGCTGCCTCCTGATTTCAGAAAGAAAGTGCCTTTTGACTGGCCATAAATATGTTATAATGGATCGGCAATGTGGATATGCGGTTGCCCTGCTATTCTGGCGATAGCAAGTTAAGTATTAACATCGCTTGCTATCGCTGTGACAAACGTGAGCTACTCGGCAATCCCGTTTACAAAAGTCAGGACAAAAGGGAAATTTCTATGCCTGATTTTTCCAGCTTCGGTAAGATTCTCATTATTATTGGAGTCGTCATAGCAGGCCTGGGATTCCTTGTCCTCCTGGGAGGGAAAATACCATGGCTTGGAAGGCTTCCCGGTGACCTCTATTTCAAGGGCAAGAATTTCACCTTCTATTTTCCACTCGCCACGAGCATAATCATCAGTATCATCCTGACGATCATCCTGATGTTCATCAGCCGCAAATAATAGCGCAGTTACTCCGTATCGCAATACCTTGATAGAATAATATCTATCACCTACGCCCAGAGGATAAGCCCTGTCGCGTGCTTGGCGGCAAGATTCCTATGGAAGGGCAGCACCCTTATACCGTATAAGTAGGGTCCATTGTGTTTCACAATGTATTCCGCAGAATATGTTAGGATTCCGTCTAATCCCTTTTTAGCCATGGCCAAAGGAATGCAATCGGGAAAATCGGCAAGTTCATACCCGTCCCTTTTTCCTATTATCAGTTCAACTAATATTTCTTGTGGCTCCACCTTCCCGGGATCTACCCTAGCGCTGATGATCAACGGCTGATCAACGAAAACGGTATCCCCGTGAATCCCTTCAATGCTGGCATCGAGGAGCCTGAGCGAGGAGAAACGCATAGGGATTTTGCGCTTCCAGTCTGCGAGCTCGCGGGCCAGTTTATGCGCATTCGTATAAAGTTCGTGTTCCCTCTCTGCCGTGGGTAGATAGATTTGGTTGTAATAATCCAAGAGCATCCTTTCCGTGTTGAATCTGGGCATAAGGGTTTGCAGGGATCTCTTAATCATGCTGATCCATTTTTCCGGCATCCCCGATATTTCCCGGCTGTAGAATGCAGGTATCACCGAGTTCTCAAGTATTGCATATAGCGACTGGCTGTCCTCCTCATCGGCATTCGCCCTCTCTTCATTATACCCTTTGCAGACAGGTCCTATTGTCCAGCCATTCGTTCCATCGTAGCCTTCGCACCACCACCCGTCAGATACGCTGATATTGAGTACCCCATTGGCGACGACTTTTTGACCGCTTGTACCGCTCGCCTCGTAAGGTCTCCGGGGTGTATTCAGCCACACATCAACGCCTTGGACAAGGCGCCGCGCTATGTTGATATCATAGTCCTCGATGAAAAATATCTTGCCTCTGAATCTTTCATCCTTACAGACATCTATGATTTTCTTTATAAGGCTTTTCCCCATGCCGTCATTGGGATGCGCCTTCCCTGCCATAATTATGTGAACGGGACGAACCGGATCATTCAGGATTCTGTCAAGACGAGCCAGGTCAGACAGTATCATATCGGAGCGTTTGTAAGGTGCAAAGCGTCTTGCGAATCCGATTATCAGGGCGGCGGGATTGATCTTTGAAAAGAACTCTTCCCGCCACGTCTTCGTATAACCATATTTCACCCAGTGTGTGGAGAGATATTCCCGCAAGAAATTGATGGTCTTTTGCTTGAGTTCATATCTCGTGTCCCACAGCAGGGAATCGGGGATGTCTTTGACCTTTTCCCAAATTTCCGGGCTTCCCATGTTCTTCTCCCAATCTCCCAGATATGCATCGAACAGGGATTGCATCCGCGGCGAGATATAGGACATCACATGGACGCCATTCGTGATGTGACGGATCGGAACGTCCGAGATGTTAAAACCCTTCCACACGTCACGCCACATCCGCTTTGACACTTCTTCATGAACGCGACTCACGGCATTACTCATGTGGGCCATCTTCAGGGCAAAAATTGCCATGAAAAATGTTTTATCCTCTCCACCTTCCTTCCGTCCCAATTCCCAGAACTGTAACCAGGACATACCCGTTTTCTTGACGAAACTGGAGAAGTAATGCTCCATCAAATCCCTGGAAAACCTTTCAATGCCCGCTTCAACAGGGGTATGTGTAGTGAATGCTGTGCTTCCGCAAACGATCTCCATAGCCTCATCCAGGGAAAGGCCTTCCTCTGTCATCAAACCAGTTATGCGTTCGAAAATAACAAAAGCGGGATGACCTTCGTTGAGATGATAGACACGCGGCCGGATGCCCAATTTCTTCATCAGTCTGACGCCGCCCATGCCTAAAAGTATTTCTTGTTCAATCCTTATTCTCTGGTCTGCGTGATAAAGCCGCTCTGTTATTTTTCTGTCCTGAGTAGTATTCCCCGGAACATCTGCATTAAGCAGGTATAATGATACGCGCCCCACCTTGACCTCCCAGATATTCGCATAGAGTGTCCTTCCGGGCAGTTCTAGGGATATCTGAACCTCATTCCCCGTGTCATCCCTGACAATTTGAAGAGGCATCATGGAGAATTCATTCTCCGGATATTCCTCGATCTGGACGCCGTTCTTATCAATAACCTGTTTAAAATAGCCGTTCTTATAAAGAAGACCAATACCCACAAGCGGAATATTGAGATCACTGGCGGTCTTCAAATGATCGCCGGAAAGGGTACCCAACCCTCCGGAATAGATGGGGATGCACTCATGAAGTCCGTATTCAGCTGAGAAATAGGCAATCGGTGAAGACCATTTGATAGCCTGAGAGACCTGCAGCTTTTCATCGTGGGTCCTGACATTCATATATTCGTCGAACTGCTCTATGATCTGGTTATACATTGTCAAGTAGCTGGGGTTTTCTGATGCCTCCACTAACTTTTCCGGTGGCACATTCTCCAACATCCTGACAGGGTTATTGCCCATGTGCTGCCACATCTTGGGATCGAGAGAAATATATAGACTGCGGGCCCTTGGGTGCCATGTCCACCATAGATTGTAGGCTAGTTCCCTCAGCCGTCCAATCTTATGTGGGAGATTTACCACGGCCGTAAATGCGCGAAAATGAGGTTGTGTTGACACGCTCCCGGCAAAGACATATTTCTTTTCCATCCTGTAGTCTATCAAGACGAGCTTTTCTGCGCGTTCATTAGCAACGGCGGCGGCTGTATCATAGGCTTGGAGGTAAAACTTGAAGAAGTCTTCCCAATTTGCCTGCATGGCTACGTGCCTAGCGCTTTTCCGCCTCTCTTCAATTTCATGATCAGTCCATGATAGAAATTCCCCGAAGATATTGTATAGATTTTCTTCGATCAGCTCGATCTTCTGACCCTTGCGTTTCAAAAGGATAACGCCGCTGTTCTCGCCTGCCTTCTCCTGAACCCAGAGTCCGAAGCCGGCCTGATCGCTTGTTATCGTGGGTACCGAGTGGGCAACACACTCAAGAGGCGTATAACCCCACGGTTCATAGTATGATGGGAAAACTCCTAGGTCGCATCCTGAGAGGGCTTCGTTATATGTCATGTTGATCAGACCATCATGACCGTTTAAGTAAGCCGGAGTAAAAATAACGTGAATCCTGTTTTCGGGCGTATTCATGAGTCCCAATCTGTTACATGTCTGCAAA
>Ga0335081_10016444_pt1 | contig 11971 bp, 10 predicted proteins | sample Lox_Sample_35_FD_206713 | JGI IMG/M metagenome (GOLD analysis project Ga0335081, IMG submission 206713) | Soil microbial communities from Loxahatchee National Wildlife Refuge, Florida, United States - Lox_Sample_3.5 | ecosystem: Environmental > Terrestrial > Soil > Wetlands | place: USA... | reverse complement strand
GCCAAGGAGTCGTTGACGAAGGTGTAATCGGCCGTGAGCAACTCGGTGACGTTGCGATTCTGCAGCAGCACGCTTGCGAGGAAGAGCCGGGCCTCGGTCTCGAAATTGGTGCGCATGCCGGCGGTGAATTCGCGGTCCAGCGGCTCAATCTGGGACAGGGTGCCGAAGTTGAGCCATGAGAATGCGAAGTCCGTGACCAGCGACTCGGCGCGCGGATCCTTCAGCATGCGAGCGGTCTGGGCATCCAGAACCTTGGGATCGGAGAGCTGCTTCTTGTTCGCCAGCGCGAGCAGCTCCGCATCCGGCCCCTGATTCCACAGGAAGAAGGACAGGCGCGAGGCGAGCTCCAGGTCGCTCAACAGGCGCGATTCGCCGGGCTTCGAGGACGTCGAGATGGAACGGTAGAGGAAGTCCGGACTCGACAGGATCGCCGTGATGAGCGCGGTCACTCCCGAGTCGAAGCCTCCTGGGTGCGAGCGGCCGGTCTCATAGAACCTCATCAGCCACTTCACGTCATCGTCGCTGACCGGGCGACGGAATGCCTGGGTGGCCAGATGGCGCGCGATCCGCTCCGCGCAGGGGCGCTCATCGCTCGCCTGCTTGGGCTCGCAGATGAAGATCTTGGCGCGGCTTGAGTTCAGCGACAGGCCGTGGGGCTGGAACGGACCCACCACCTGGATACCATCGCGCAGGATCGGCTCGCCGAACACCTTGCCGCTGTCGCTCGCATCGTTGCTCTCAGCCCAGGAGCGCTCGATGAAGGTGACCGTGACGGTGTGCGCGCCGGCGGTGACCTGCACCGGAATGTTCGACAGCCGGGCGATGAGTGCCGCGCGACCCTTGGGTCCGTCGCGATCGGCCAGCGTCATGTCATCCGGGCCGCCGACTTGCCGGCGGGCGACCTCCCGGTCATCCACCAGAAAGACGACCGTCGCTTCAGTCTCCATGCCGCGCGGATACAGGCCGGCGTCAATGCTGTCGCCATCCATGAAGTTGAAGTGATACTCGCCGTCGGCCGGGAAGACGTGGGTAAACCTCACGCCGCCGCGCGTGCCCAGGGGGTAGCCGTCTTTGTGGCTGAGCTGGGTCGGTGAGCCCGGCCCGGCTTGTCCGCCGCCGCCGCCGCCGCCGCCATAGAAAACACTTTCCATCTTCGGAACCGGCTGGCCGACCGCACGCTGAGCGACGCGGCGCGCGGCCGAGAGATACTGCTCCATGAAGGTCGGCGAGACGCTCAGGGCGCCGGCGACGTTGCTGAAGCCATCGACTTCGATCTCTGTCGGCAGGATCTGCTTGGGATCCACGTCCACGCCCAGCAGTCCCTTAACCGAAGCCGCAAATTCCGTGCGGCTCAGGCGCTCGAGCGGCACATGCCCGACACCCCGGTCTTTAGGGGAGGAGTCGAGGGAGGTCTTCAAAAAGCCGAGGAAGGCATCGACATCGGCCTGGCTCGGCTGCTTCTCCCCGGCGGGGGGCATGAGCCGGCCGGTGAGCTTGGTGATCGCCTTTTCCCAGATCTGCGGATCCTCGCCCGCCTGACTGAGATCCATGGTGTCGAAGGCCAGGCCCCCGGCCCAGTCCGTGCTGTTGTGGCACTTCGAGCAGTTGGTGTTGATCAGGTCGTGGAACGGCTTGGTCGGGTCTGGATGGGCTGCGTCCTGGCCCCAGGCCAATGGCATGCAAGCGCCTGCCAGCAGCAGCGCAATCCTGAATCCCGTCCGGCACTTGCCCATTTCCCGTCACCCTCGGCTTTGGCGTCATTATTCACCGTACGGAGGCCGGAAGCGACTACGCCCATGTACCGGGAAATGCCATTCATGCCACCCAGGACGGCTGTCACGGTACGCCGGCCCGGGGCAGCTCCGGCGTGAGCTTCAGATGCTGACGCTCAGGTCACCTTTTCGCGTGCAATTTCATGGCACTCGTCAGGTATTCGGTAAAACCCTGCTCGATCCGCTCGTAACGATCCACGAAGTCCGGATGCGCCAGATACAGATCCGCAAGACCTGCATACGATTCGGGCGAGCAGGGCCGGCCCCACATGGTCGACACCCAGGCGCGATGCCGCCCGATCAGCGCTCCGACCTCATCGGCGGACGCGTCGACCGCATTTCGCAGGGCCTGGGCGAGTGCCTGCTCCACTTCGTACAGCTCCTTACCGCGGCTCACCAGTGCTTCTTTCTGTTCGGCCGGCGATAGTGACGCCCAGGCCTGCCGGGAGCGCTCGATGCCGGTGCGCATGGGCTCGCCATAACGCTCGATCAGCCAGGCTTCATAGCCCGCCTGTTTCTCAGGGCTGAAGCCCTTGTAAAGGTCGGCGTTCTTCACGGTGCTCTCTCCCTTTAAGTCGTCGATCGTGCGGTCAATCGTTTCGATGAGGATGCGAAAGCGCTCGCGCTCTGCTTCCAGCTTGTCGCGGTGCTTGCGCAGCACGCCGATCTGATCGTCGCCCTCGAGCTCGAGCAGCTCGCCGATCTCACTCAGCGGCACCCCAAGCTCCCGATGGAACAGGATTCGCTGCAATCGCAGCAGCTCCGCGCGGCCGTAATAGCGGTAGCCGTTCGCACCCACGGCAGCCGGCTTCAGCAAGCCGATGTCGCCGTAGTGATGCAGGGTGCGCACGGTGACGCCCGATATGGCCGCGAGTTGTTTGACGGTCAGATCTTTCATGCCGTCCTCCTTACAGCGCGACTCTGGAGGCTTACGCCGCGTGAGGGTCAACTCCTGCCAGAATAGCCGCATAAGAGACTTGCCAGGGGCCTGCGCACGGTCGAGGCTCACGTACCGAACGGGAGATCGAGCATGTCGAAGCACCACCGCCGGCTTTCAGTTGCGCTCGCGGCGCTCGCCACTGGCAGCGGGGTTACGATCGCCGCACCGCCCGCCACACCGGTCGCGGACTGGCCCGCCTATAACCGGACGCTTGCGGGCGATCGCTACTCCCCGCTCGCCGAGATCAACACCACGAATGTCGGGCAGCTCACGTTGCGCTGCGCGTTCACGCTTCCGGAGGTGGTGTCATTTCAGACCGGGCCGCTCGTCGTCGGCGGAACGATGTACTTCACGACCTTCGGGGGCTCATACGCGATCGATGCATCCAGCTGCACGGAGAAGTGGAGCCGCCACGACCAGAGCGCCGGCCCGCCCGGACTCGCGGTGAATCGCGGCTTCGCCTATCTCGACGGGCGGCTGTATCGGGGAACCGCCGATGCGCATGTGATTGCCCTCGATGCCGCTGACGGGCACGTGCTGTGGGAGCGTGCGCTCGAGGTGCAGGGTCCCGGCATCTCCATTCCCATGGCGCCGATCGCTGCAGACGGCAGGGTCTATGTCGGCAATGCCGGCGGGGACACCGTCGGCGTGACCGGTCATGTCTATGCACTCGATGCCCGCGACGGGCACCTCATCTGGCGCTTCGACGTAGTGCCGCAGCACGGGCACGCACGCACCACCTGGACCAATCCGAAACTGCCGGTCTCGGGCGGTGCGTTCTGGACGTCCTTCACGCTCGATGAGGCGAAGGGGATTCTCTACGTTCCGGCCGGCAATCCGGCGCCGGACTTCGATTCGCTCGATCGCACCGGCGAGAATTTGTACGCGGACTCGGTGATCGCGCTTGATGGGACGAATGGAAAGCTCCTCGGCTACAACCAGCTCGTCAAGCACGACAGCCATGACTGGGATGTCGACAGCGCCCCGACACTGGCGACCACCCGCGCCGGTCGCAGGATCATCGCGTCGGCAAACAAGGATGGGCTGCTCTCGATCCTCGACCGCTCGAGACTTGATCGCGCCTCCGCTGCATCAACCGCGCCGGGCGATCGCGCACCGGTCATTCCGCTTCTGTCGCAGACCCCGACGACCACCCGCGAGAACGTGGACGTGCCGCTTTCGCGCGAGCAGCAGGTGCATTTTTGTCCGGGCATGGGCGGAGGCGTCGAATGGAACGGTGCCGCCTTCAGTCCGCGCACGGACTCGCTCTTCGTCGGCGCGGTCGATCTGTGCGCTCACGTGCAGCTCGTGCGTGAGCTCAAAGTGCCTGCTGCCGGCGAGGTTTGGTTCGGCAGCTCCGGCTCGATGGCGGAGATGGTCGATCCGCCGGAGACAGCGCGGGGCTGGCTCAGCTCCTTCGATGCCGAGAACGGGCACGTGCGCTGGAAGTTCAAGGCGCCCCATCCGATCGTCGCGGGTGTCACGCCTACGGGCGGTGATCTGGTATTCACCGCCGATCTCGGTGGGGATGTCTTTGCGCTCGATCAGAACAACGGTCTCGTCCTGTGGCAAATCAGCACGGGCCAGTCGATCGGTGGCGGGCTCGTTGTGTACAGCGCGGCGGGACATGAGTTTCTCGGCGTCGCTTCCGGCATGAAATCGTTTGCCTGGCCGGGATCGGCCGACCAGAGCCGCATCCTCATCTTCGGGCTGCGCTAGGGCGCAACGGCGATGAGCACGGCGCAGCGGCCCTGGTATGCGGAGCTCGGTGCGCGCATCCGTGGTCACCTCTTCCTGACGTTGACCGGAACGACCGCCGTCGTGTTCATGTTCCTGATCGGCTACTTTCACACCCAGCGCTACCCGGCCTTTCCGCTGACGGTGATGCCGCTGCTCTCGCTCGATCGCCTGATTCCATTCCAGCCGCTCGCGCTGCTGCCCTATCTGTCGCTGTGGGTCTACGTGGGTGTCGGGCCCGCGCTGCAGCGCACGCGGGCAGAGCTGCTGGTGTATGGGCTGTGGACCGGCGCGCTGTGCCTCACCGGACTTGCGTTCTTCTATTTCCTGCCCACGCAGGTGCCGCCGTCCATGATCGAGCTGGGGTCGGGCTCTGCGGCGCGGGCCCTGTTGCACCGAGTGGATGCGGCGGGCAACGCGTGCCCCTCCATGCACGTGGCCGCCGCGGTCTTTACGGCAATCCGCGTACAGGAAGTGCTGCGCTGGGCACGATCGCCGAAGCCGCTGCGGCTGCTGAATGTGGGGTTCTGCGCGCTCATCTGCTACTCCACGCTGGCGGTCAAGCAGCACGTGGTGCTGGATGTCGTTGCGGGTGCCGTATTGGGTTCGATATTTACCGCGATGTCGCTGTATTGGCGGCCAGGTGTGCCCGTCGTCGAAGTTGCACGATCCGCTCGCGTCGAAGATGCTTCGCGCTAACTAAGGGGGTTGAACGCATGCCGGGAACGCCGTATCCGAAGCTGCAGATGCATCGCTTCGCTTATACCAAGCTCACCACACAGCAGATAGCCGCCAAGCTCGGCCCGGTCGCTGCGCACGGTCCGAACAGTGTGTCGCCGCTCGCGAGCGACTTTGCCGGACAGTCGCTGTCTATCGTCACGGATGCTGGCCCTGCGCTGAAGTACAGATTCGCCAGCAACACCAGGCTGTCGCTGTCCGAGAACGGCGGCAAGGCTGTCGATGCCGGGTTCGGCGCGCTGGAGATGGATCAGATCTGTCTGTTCAGCCACCTGATACCGGGCACGCAGCGCGGCTACACGGTGGTGGTCGATCGCAACAGCAAGCTGGCCACCGTGATCGAGCTGTGGTTCAGCGGCTACGAAGACAATCGCGAGGTGCAGCGCCAGATCTATTTCGGCTACATCGATGGCGCTGGTGAAGCCCCTAAGGGACGGCATGAACTCACCAATCGCGTCGAGGGACGCGGCTATCACTGGCGCCAGGACACCGGCATGGAGACGCTGGAGTACTACCCTTCAGCCGGGTACTCCCATTTCGTGGAGCTCTCGCGCACCGGTGGCGAACTCGGATTCTGCGCCCCGTCCGATTACGTGAAGCTCGACAATGATTTCTTCCTCTATACGCGAACCGAGTGCGAGTTCTCGGGCACCTTCACCGCCTATGTAATCGACATGAACCGCACCCAGCAGATGGGTGTGCGGCTGGGTTTCGATGAAGCCGACAATCTGCACTATTACCTGTTCCGGGGTCACGGCGACATCACGGGTCAGATCGCCCATTTCGAGAAGTTCGATGACAACACCGGCGATCCCATCCCGGGGCCCAAGGACAAGGACGGCAAGCCCGTGAAGGGCGGACGGCGGGTCTACCGTCCGATCCACACCATGGAGAAGATGAGCCGCGAAGAGGTGGCCAAGGTCGTGAAGGAACATTCCACCGCCTTTCCCAGCCGTGTCACCACGGGCGGTGCCGCCGGCATGAGCGCGAACGCGCTGCCTGCGAGTGCGTTTCTTGCGGGCAAGACCTTCACGCTGCGCTACGACCATGGGCCGGTGATGGAATACAAAGTCGACAGCGCCGACCAGCTCAACTGGCGCATGGACGGCAAGGGCGAGTGGATCAAGGCGCGCTATCAGGCCTACGAGGCGGCACCGGGCTTGATTCTGTTCGGGCATCTGCTGGAAGGAGCGCCCGACCACGACGGCCACATCATGACCGTGGATTTTCATCAGGGTCTCGTCACCTGCTACAACGGCTTTCTGAACACGCCGTACTTCGCCAACGAGGCCGGGGCGCGCACGCTCTTTGGCGTGCTCGAAATGGAGGGCATTCAGCCTCCCATGTACCGGCGCCACAGCCGCACGACCGACATGGTGGGCCGTTGCATCACCTACAGCTATGCACCGGGGCTTGTCTCGATGCACCTGTATTCCACGCCCAATACGGTGTCGTGGATCATCTTCACGCCGGATCAGCACGGTGGCATGGAATGGTGCGGACCGGGCGATTTCGTCAAGATCCGCGAGGGCATCTACTTCATGTACTGGCTCGAGGAGGCGTGCAACGGCACGCTCGGCACGGTGCTCCTCAACCTCAACATCATGCATGACGCCGGCATCGGCTATAACTGCGGCACGAGAGGTCTCAACATGAGCGCGATCGGCGCCATCGTGCGACATGCGGGCAAGTTCGACGTCGAGAAATATTTCCAGATCCGGACCTGAGGAGGGCGCATGAACCAGAACACGAATTCATCGCGCCGGAAGTTCCTGCAGGGCGGGGTCCTGCTGACCGCTCCGATCGCGGCAGCCTCAGCAGTGGCGATGAGCGCCAGCGCTTCGGCCGATGACTCATTGAAGGCGCGTCTTGCACGGCTGGAAGACGAGGCGGCGATCCGCAAGCTCCACGAGTCGTGGCTGCGGCAATTGAATGCGCAAGAGGGCAGTGAGCGGCTCGATGGCACGGTTCGCCGCATCACGACCGACCAGGCCGGTGCCGCGGACCGGATCGAAATCGCCGCCAGCGGTGCGAGCGCAGTTGCAACGTTCGACTGTGCCGTCGAGCAGGAAACTCCGCTTGCCGCGAATTCCACGCTCGCGCAGATGGCTCATGCGCAGGGCTTCGGCAGCATCCGGCAGACCGAGCGCCGAGTGCTCAGCGTCGACTTCGCCAAGCAGGACGGCCGCTGGAGTATTCGGGGCGCCACGTTGAGGGCGCTATAGCGCAACATGGCCCGGCTGTCTCTTGACGGCGTGTGAGGCAGCCCGATCGCGCTTGGGTTGAGCCACGGATTGCACCTTGTACCTAGCGAACCCGGGCGATGGGCATTGAGCGGACCGAGCGCCAGCTGATGGTGGGGCGTTGGAGCCAAGCAGGGTTCGGGCCGATCGCGAGGCGCCGGCTCTGTGCGTGGTTGTGCATCCTCTCGAGTCTGGCGTATCTGCCTGTGGCAGCGCAGGAGCTGGAACCGCGCGCGTATTCGCCCAACCCCATCGGACTGAACTTTCTTCTGCTCTCGGTGGGTCATTCATCAGGCGATGTTCTCATCGATTCATCGTTGCCCCTGAGTAACGTTGAGGCGCAATTCAATGCCCCCGTGGCGGGATACGGCCACACATTTGGACTATTTGATCACGTGGCAAGCGCGACTATCGCGGTGCCCTACGTTATTGGACGCGCAACGGGCGACGTCGGCAACGATCAGCGCGAGGCGCATCGCTCAGGGGTGGGCGATACCCAGTTGCGCTTCGCGGTGAACCTCCTGGGCGGGCCTGCGCTGACCGCACGCGAGTTCGCCACGCGTGTACCGCGCACGACGCTTGGCTTCAGTCTCACCATCGTCGCCCCGACGGGACAGTATGACGACCGCAAGCTGATTAACATCGGCTCGAATCGCTGGGCCTTCAAGCCGCAGCTGGGGGTATCGCAGCCCATTGGCAAGTGGTTCGTCGAAGGCTACGTAGGAGCGTGGCTGTTTACCGATAACCCGGACTTCTACGGTGGCGCAAGGCGTGAACAGCAGCCCGTCGGAACCCTGCAGGGCCATGTCAGCTACGAATTTCAGTCGCGGCTGTGGCTCGCGGCGGACATCACGTACTACGCCGGGGGAAGTACAACGGTAAACGGCATCGGAAATGACGATCGTCAATCGAATTCTCGCGCAGGGTTAACGCTTTCCGTGCCGTTCGGTACGCGACAATCTATGAAGCTCTCGTGGAGTCGCGGGGCAACGGTGCGTGTCGGTGGGGACTTCACTACCTTCGCCGCAGCCTGGCAGTACGCATGGTTGAACTGAGACAGCGCTTTGGCGCAATCGGCACGCGCACGGTAGATACCAGCGCAGTCGTCCGGCTCGTTGTGCGTGACGACCCTCGGCAGATTCGCGCAGTCGAGAACTTTGATGCAGGCAACCCGTGAACCTGACTTATCGGCCTCGATCGGACCGCGGCAGCGCCCAGGCGATCGCGTAGTCTCCCTTTGGAGATCCGAGCGCGCGTCGTGCCCTCCGGCCGCCACGACGATGAATTGGCGACTCTCGGCACGGAGCTTGAAAGTGATCGTTCCGCCGTGCACGCCCGCAGGGAGTTCGAGCTTGCCAATGCGCTCCCCCGTCGTAGCATCGTGGATCCGCAGAACCGGATAGTACGTACCTCCGTGGAACACGAGTCCACCCGCTGTCGCCAGTGGCGGTCCGTAGCTCGAGTTGCCGAAATCGTTGGGACCCGTGCTCGTCGACGCCGACCACGCGATCTCGCCTTTGTCGACATCGACCGCTAACAGGCGGCCCCACGGCGGGCGGTTGCAGGGCCAGCCATCGTGGGCGAACAGTGTGGGCGCGCCGGCGAGGCGATAGCGTTCGGTGCTATCCCGACCTGTGGGAGCAAGCCGGATCTCCATCGCCAGGTTGTTGACCGGCACAAAGAGCAGTCGCTTCACCGGGTCGAACGCGCCGCCGGATCAATTGGCGCCACCGCCGGTCGCCGCATGTTCCAGGCTGCCTCGAAGGCTCGGCGGAGTGAAGATGCCGTCGTTTCGCAGTTTCGAGAGTCGCGCTGCGCAGGCGTCGCGATGTTCGGGCGTCCCGAAGAGATCGGCTTCGGTAATCTTGTGGGATGAGAGCGGCGGCGGCTTCACGGGAAATGGTTGTGTGGGCCAGGCCTCCTCGCCGGGGACGTCGCTCGCCGGTACCGGACGCTCCTCGACTGGGAAGAGGGGCTTGCCGGTCTCGCGATCCAGTACACAGACGAGGCTCGTTTTGGTGACCACGACGACGGCCGGCACGTCGCGTCCATCGCGCCGTATGCTGATGAGGATTGGAGGGGCCGCCAGGTCGTAGTCCCATGGATCGTGGTGCACGGTCTGGAACTGCCACTTCAGCTGTCCGGTCCTCACGTCCAGGGCTACCAGCGAATCCGAGAAGAGATTGACGCCGTGCCGGTCACCGCCGTAGTGATCCGGGCTTGCCGAAGTCACCGAGAGGTAGACAGCCGACGCCGGTCAGCGCAACAGCAGTCAGCGCCGCGATATCCGCGCCGAAGTACAACAGGGCCGTTGCCATTTCAGAGCTCTAGCCGCACTCGATCATCGGCTTGTGAGCCTCTGCAGGTGGGCGTCGACCACTCCGCCGTTGCTCGTCGTCTTCGTCATCGCGCTTGGGGGAGTGGCTTTCGCATTGGCACTGAGTCTCAATGCGCGCCAGCGAACTTCGGCCACTCCTCGATCTTCACTCGCGCGACGAGTGATGTCCCGCCGTTGCCGTCCGGATGAAATACCAGCGCCTCGCCTGGCGCCATGCCGGATGCCTCGGTATCAAATGCGCCCGTGAGGTTGGGCGTGTGCGTCACGATGAGCGTGTCGGTTCCTGCGCGCGGTGCTTCGGCAGATTTCGTGCGCAACCATGCGGAGCGGCTCGCGTCGGAACTCTGCGTCATGCTCTGCACACCTTCGGCCAGTTCGGGGAAGATCTTGGGCTTTCCGAATGCCGCCAGTCGGACCGCCTCGAGCGCGCGATACGTCGGACTGGAGAGCACATCGCCGAGCGGGATCCGCAGCTTGCGGATCGCCTCGCCCATCGCGCGCGCGGTGTCGCGTCCTGTTTCATCCAGCTGCCGTTCGAGGTTGGTGTTGTCGGGATTCGCGGTGGCCTTGTCTGGTTGCGTGAACGGCGAACTGGGATGGCGCATGATGATCACGTATCCACCCTGGCGCAGGGCTGTGACCAGCGCATTGCCCTGGAGTTGTCCGGCAGATGCAGCGGCGGCGAACCCCAGAAACAGAGTTGCCGCAGTAACGCGCCAGGAGCGACTGGAGAGTGTCTTTCGGGCGGTCATGGCTCACTCACCTTCCTGTTTTCGGATTGTGCAGACAGGCGAACATCACGGATGTCGCAGCGATCATGAAACGCTCGTGGATAATACCTGCGTTGTTTGCTCTCGGCAGATCGCTGTCGGCCGACGCGCAGACCACCGAGTAGGAAGGCGCAGCTTGTTTCGCCTATGACACCTCTGCATGACTCTGTCCCGATGGTTCATTGGTTCAGTGACGGCCGCGCATTTGAGGCGCTCTGGCGCTCCCATAACGGTACGCCACCTGCCATACGCGTCGTTGTCGCTGATGGAAAGATGACAGCGGACGAGGCCTATGGTCTTGCGTGTCAAGGGACCGCGCTTCTGTGGCGCGGTGACTTTCAGGAGGCGCGACAGATGTTAAGAGCGCTGGGAAGTCGCGCGGATCGTCCGCATCGTAGATCGCGAACTTCAGCCGCAGCTTCACTCGCCAGCCCGGCCGAAGCATTCCATCTCTACCGCCAGGCCAGGGCGCAACGAGCCCGTACGCTCAACGCTTTGTTGGTCCCGCTCGACGACGATTACACGATCCCGCTGCGACGAGCGCCTGATGTCCGGCAAGCATGCGCGGAAGTCTACGGTCCCGCGAAAACTGCATCGGTCACATCGCTGCGAGCGTTGCTCGGTTTGATCGGTGCGCACGAGTGGCGCACGAAGGGCATCGAGATTCCGGAGGCAGGAGGCCGAATTCATCCACACTTCGGTGTCTTCGCGCCGATCCGCCGTGAGTACGTGGACCTCGTCAGCACCACGGCTCTGCCGCCTGTATGTGCATCATCCAGCGTTGCCTTCGATGTCGGAACGGGCACCGGCGTGCTCGCTGCAGTACTGGCGCGGCGTGGCATCGAACGCGTGGTCGCGACCGATCTCGACCCACGCGCGTTGGCGTGTGCGCGTGAGAACCTTCGACAGCTCGGGCTTGCGGAACGTGTGAAGGTCGTGCAGGCGGATCTCTTTCCGGAAGGTCGCGCGGCGCTCGCAATCTGCAACCCGCCATGGATCCCAGCGCGGCCCAGCTCGCCCATGGAAGGCGCAATCTACGATCCCGAAAGCCGAATGCTGCGCGGATTTCTTGCAGCGCTGCCGAAGCATCTGGAGCCGGGCGGTGAGGGGTGGTTGATTCTTTCCGACCTGGCGGAGCGGCTCGGTCTGCGGACCCGCGCGCAGTTGCTCGAAGAATTCGAGGCTGCGGGGTTGCGCGTCGTCGGCCGAAACGATGTGTCGCCGCGGCATCCGCGCGCCGTCGACAAAGCGGACCCGCTCCATAGCGCGCGCGCGGCTGAAATCACCTCCCTTTGGCGGCTCGCGGTCATGTGAAAATGAGCGCAGTCACCGCTGCCGGAGATCTCGCCGCTCTTAGAACTTCTCGTCCGCTCGCAAGTAGCGCCACTTGCCCACCGGGAGCCCTGCCAACAGCACGTTGCCGCTGCGGACGC
>Ga0335081_10016443_pt1 | contig 11972 bp, 8 predicted proteins | sample Lox_Sample_35_FD_206713 | JGI IMG/M metagenome (GOLD analysis project Ga0335081, IMG submission 206713) | Soil microbial communities from Loxahatchee National Wildlife Refuge, Florida, United States - Lox_Sample_3.5 | ecosystem: Environmental > Terrestrial > Soil > Wetlands | place: USA: Florida... | reverse complement strand
CATCCATTTGCATCCTGCTCAAGCGATTTTGAGATAGGTTCTAATATTCTATTATTTATGAAACCAGAAAGAAAACCCCAGCCTTTTGCGGCTGGGGATGAAGGGTTGGACGAGGCGAGAGGAGATTAAATCGCCCCTATGCTTCTTCTCACAGTTTCAACGGTCTGTAGCCCCTGCTTACTTCATTAATCTTTTGCGTGGCACTTGTTGCAGAGCGAGCGCTGGTAGGAAGCCAACGAAGCTTCCGACTTCTGATACATGCCCTGCTTGTACTCTGCCGCGGTGTAGCCGACTGAGTAGCTGGTGCCGGTGTTGTCCACGCCGGGATACAGGCTGTTGTACACGATGAACTCACCCTCGTTGCTCCACCGGGTCATTTCGGGGAACGCCGTTGCGTGGGCCCTGTGGCAGGACAGGCACATGACCTGCGACGTGCCGTTCATGCCGCCGAGCTGGGAATCATTGGTCTGGGCATGACCCTTCAGGGTCGCATAGTTGGCTGCGCTCATTGCCAGGCCTTCTTCGAAGGGAACCAGCGACAGGTAGGCGCTCGCTACGGTGCCGTTGAAGGTGCCCGACTTCACGTAGGTGTTGTAGTTGTTCTGGACCGTGCCGCTCGCCGTCACGCCCTGGGGGTGACGGAGGATGCCGGCCGTGCTGTGCATGTCAGGATGGCAGGAGCCGCAGAAATCTGACATGTAGTTGCCATAGGCAACGCGGGTCTGCGTGAAGGCCTCTGACCGGTTGTAGGTGCCGGGGGCGATGGCCACGACAGGGCTGGTCATGGTGCTGAAGTCAGGATTGCCCTGGGAATGGGAGTTGTCTGCAAGCTCGCTGCGGAGCAGGCGATACGTGCCGACTGCCTGGCCTGCTGCCGGAACCACGCTGGTGGCATAGGAGCCGGAGCCGATGATCGGGCCGCTGTCCCTGCTCGCCGTCATGTTCGGTCCAACCCAACGGACCTGGCCATGCTGGTCGTGGCAGCTGTCGCAGTGCAGGTTGGCAGCATTGAAGGTTCCGCCCGGTGCCAGGGTGTTCGACTTGTCAGCGGTGTAGCCGAAGTCGGCGGCGATGATGTTATGGCCATGGGAGTCGCCTTCGTTGGTGTTCGGCGAATTGCGGAGCGTCCAGTAGATGGTCTTCTTGAGCCAGGCGAAGTCGCCGCCCGGGGTCAAGTTGTACGGCCAGGCACCGGTGTGGTCTGCCGGATTGATGTCGGCATTGTTCGTGGCGATGTGGTAGCTGCTCTGGCCTTTTTCACTGTGGCACTCGAGGCAGGTGGAGCTGACGTCCGCGCCCTTGAGCAGGGGGGAGCTGTTCGCGCCGTGCATTTCATGGCAACCCGTACATTCGGCGACGCCGCCGCTATGGAATGCGAAGCTGAGTCCGCTCAGGCCGAATACGATCGCGGCTGCAGCGACAAGGATGATGCTTAATTTGGCTATCTTCATTTAAATCCTCCAGTTAGTTTTGTGCTCCGGCAGCCCGGCCGTCCTGTTCCCACAGGACCCGAAGGCTTTGTGCCCCCACCTTGCAATGGGTTTACTCTTATCGGAGGATCTCGCCTGCCGGACTAATTCCGGCAGGTTCTCGAATGGTGCTGCCGTCATACCTGCTACTGCTCAACTGCCTGATACTGCTACGGTCATACTGTATACTGCCTGTCGTTTTTTGCCTTTCTTCATCACCTCCTCTTACGCTGGACAAGGGGCTCTCAGTTGTTGTACCGCATCCGGAAAACACTAACCCCTCTGTTGCTGGCCTGGGTCACGTAGAGCCTGTCACTGTTGTCGCATGCCAACCCATTCGGGACAACGGTATTGCCAGGAGCGTTGCCCCGTCCTCCGAACTCCAGCAGAAATTTGAAGTCCTTATTATAGACATTCACCACGCTTTTCAGTTTGTCCGCCACCAGGATGTTGCCCTGGCCGTCCCTGATGATGCTCGAGGCGATTGAGAATTTCCCCGGCAAGCTCCCCGGCTGCCCGAAGGACCGAAGGGTCCCTTCCGGAGACAGCACGCTTGCACTGAAGAGGACCGGCACGGTGAACAGCATGTTTCCCGATTCGTCCACGCTGAAGCCGCCCATCTGGATATCGCCGCGGTCGCTCTCCTTGAGTTCAAGCAGGCGGATGAGATCATAGCTCTTCTGCACCTCGCCGGTCAGGCCGGCAATGACGATCCTCAGGCTCATGGAGTCGGCAATATAGAACCGTCCGTCGTGATATTCCATGTAGACCGGCGTGAACGCTGAAAAATCCTGGGGCATGCCGGTAATGGCGATATGGCCGATAACCTCTCCCCGGAAATTCAGACGAGTGATCTCGTAGGTCGATACGGAAAGTCCGTTCTGGTACGTCAGGGCGAAGATAGTGCCGTCACGGTCGAAAGCAAGGGACTCGATTGTTCCCATCGTATCTGCTGCCGTGAACTGATAGACCTCCATGCCGTTGTCATTGAACACCTGTACGATGTTTTCCGAGAGCACATAGGCCTCATTGCGATACTTGTCGACGAACACCGATGCGCCTCCGTAGCGCAAGGGGCCGGTAAAATCAGACAGGTCATACAGGAACGATGTCGTCACTGCCTGCACCGGAGCGGGTCGGCTGAACAGCACCGCCAAGGTACACGCGACAATAATGCCGATGGTAATAAATCGTTTCTGTCCAGAGGTTCCCATAAGCTTTCGCCGCATGCTGCTGTGATCAACGGGCTGATCGGATCAGCCCCATCCGTTTCGCGGGGGGATGTTATCGTGCAATTCCTCCCGCATTCCTTCGGCGGCCCCGTCGTCTTCCGGTTCGGAAGACCCGTTGCTTTCCATCCCCCTTCTCACGAAAGGGTTAGGCTTTATCGGGAATATCGCTGTACAGCCTTAAGTTGTATGGATGATAGTGGTGAGGTTACTTCTATGCGCAGTATATAGCAAGGATCGTGCCGCTTGGCGGGATTGATTAATAGTGAATAAATATGGCACGTTAAAATAAGATACCCAAAAAAAGCTGCCGTTGATTCGATGTATTCACCAGTAGGTACGGTTTTTTTCCCTAGTTGGCTCTTGTTCTTGATACTTCACCGACCACCATTCCGTTGCACTTCGTTGCATCCCCGCTCATTTCCCTTCTCGCAGGCGGCCGCGAAATCGGCAAGCGCATCCGCCCGCCTGCCCGCGCCTTGATAAGCAATGCCGCGCAGGAGATGGAACAGGGACTGAGTGGGATCCAGCGACATTGCACGGGTAAAATCAGCAATAGCTTCGTCGTAGTGGTGAAGACGTCCGTAGACCTCTCCCCTGCCGCTGTAAGCATAAACAGCTTTGGGATTCAGATGAAGGGCATGCGAATAATCCTCGAGAGCGCGCTGCGTATCTCCGCTCTGCGCGTAGGCCAAACCACGGTTGGTGTAAAAAACATCGTTGTCCGGGGCAAGGGAGATGGCCCGCGTATATTCTTCGATTGCCTGAAGATAGAGGCCCTCGCGATGGTAAACAGCGCCGAGGTTATGATACGCCTTTGCATAGGCCGGATCGAGGGCGATCGCATGGGTAAAGTCCTCGATAGCGCGGTCGTAGGAACCCATGGCGGTCAATGACACTCCCCGGCCGTCGCGGAACACGGCATTGTTCGGCTCGACCGCTATCGCCTTCGTTTGTGCCTCGACTGCCCGGTCAAGGTTGCCGAGGTGATACCAGGCGCTCCCCAGGTTATTCAGAGCGGAACCGTACGTCGGATAGAGAGAAACGGCCGTCGTGAGGGCGCGCGCCGCCGCCTCATACTGAGCCCCGTCGAGGTAGGCCAGACCGAGACCGTTGTATCCCCGCGCCTTCTCCGGGCTCTTTTGGATCACGTCCTCCCACATGCCCGTCTCGGTCTGCCATATCATATTCCGCCGAAAGCCGAGGACGCCGCAGAGGACGACGGCAACCGCAAGGAATGAAACGAGGGCCCGCTCCGAGAAGGCCCACCTGCTCTTCAGCCGTTCGGCGCCCCAGAAAAGGGCCGTCGTGAGCGACAGAAAGAACCCCACCGACGGCAGATACAGCCGGTGTTCAAAGATCACGTCCGCTATGGGAATGACGCTCGACTCGACGGAGAGGGTGACAAAAAACCAGAGGATGCCGAAGGCGACAAGCCTGCCCGGGGAAGTCCGCCGGCGCTCTTGCCGGAGAAGAAAGAGGGCCCCGGCAACAATCGATGCGAGCAGAAGGAGAGAGACCGCCACCTCGGGGACCAGGAGCGAGCGGTACACCGGATAGTCGTAGTCCAGGTTCTGGTTCATTGGAAGGAACAGCAGCCGCAGATAGGTGGTGATCACCGTGAATTCTGTCAGCAGATAATCACTGCGCGTGAGGTCCGTTGCGAGCCGGGTTGCGGCGCTGACGTCGCCGATGAGCTCTCCCGCCGTTGATCCGTGTTTGAGCATCGACAGGGGGATGATCACCAAGGTGAACAGGAACGGCAGGAGCAGCGCGGTCCTTCTCCGACGGTTTCCGGCAAAGAAAAGGAACTCGACGAGCACGATAAGAAGGGGAAGGGTGAAGGCCGTTTCCTTGCTCTTCATGGCAAGCACCGCGCAGAACAGCGACAGTGCATACCAGGCCCATCGCCCACGCGAAGCCTCAGGCTCGCTGTCCGCAAGCCGCCATTTCAGGTAAGCAGTCAGGCTGGCGAGGGAGAACAGCGCGGCCAAAGAAGCCAGGCGCTGGACGATGTAGGTGACCGCCTGGGTCTGGACCGGGTGGCTGATGAACAGAAGTGCCGCGAAGAAGGCGATCGTCGACGCGGGGAGCCGGGGCAGCGACTGCCGCAGGGGCGGGGTCCGAAAGCAGAGCGAGATGAGCCAATAGACGAGAAGGGCGTTGATGATATGGATCGCGAGGTTCACGATATGGTATCCGGCAACGCCCGTTCCGTGAAGCCGGTAGTTCAGGGCGAAGGTAAAGTAGGTGAGCGATCTCGGCTGCGTGGCGGCTTCCCATTTCAGGAAGGATCCGATATCCCGGACAATGGGGTTGTCGGTTATGTTCGAGGGATCATCGAACTGGAACGGGACGGAGAACGTGTTGGAATACACGGCGAGTCCGATGAGGACGAGCAGCGCTCCGTGGATGAATGGCCGGTTCAGCCGGGATTGGAGAGGCGGATCGCGACGCGGCACGCTGGGCTGTTTGGGGGGCATAGTTTTCTCGGTCTTCCTGCCGCTTCACAACAAGGCCTGCCGGCCGTTTCGACTCGGGTACCGGCACGGGCTGTTCAATGCCCCGGACCTCCGGCCCCTCCGCGGGAAAGCCGTTCCAGACCTCTGCGGGCGCCCTCGTGGCCGGGATCGAGCCGCAGCGCGGCCTGGAACTCCCGCAGAGCGTCATCGCTCCGGCCCTCGTTCTGATACGCGATGCCAATGTTGTAATGGATCGCGGCATTCTGAGGACTGTAGATCAGCGCCTGCTGGAACAAATCGATGGCTGCGTCATAGTTGCGCTGTTGAGCGTAGACGATCCCCAGGTTGTTGTATGCCTCATAAGCGTCGGGCCGGCTTCGGATCGCCGCCTGGAGAGAGCGGACGGCTTCTGTCCACCATCCCCTGCTTCCGTACAGCATGCCCAGATTGATGAGCGCGTCAGCGTGAGAGGGATCGATCTGGATCACCGTTTGGTACTCGCGCACAGCATCTTCGATGCGTCCTTGTTCCTGGTACGCGTTACCCAGGCCGTAATGCGCCGCCGTGCTGTCGGCGTCGGCGCTCAGGGCCTGTCGGAATTCCTTGACAGCCTCGTTGAACCGCCCCTGCTTCACGTACACGGACCCGAGGTTGGCATGCGCCGTGGCGTCATCCGGCGTCCTCGCAAGCACAGCCTGAAACAGCCCGATGGCCTCGTCGAAGCGGTCCTGCTTTCCGTAAATGCTGCCGAGGTTGTTGAGTGCCTTATCGTACAGGGGGTCGATGCTGAGCGCTGCCTGGTATTCCCGGATCGCCTCGTCAAGGCGCCCGCGAGTGTGGTAAGCGCGCGCGAGGCCGTAGTGGGGGCGGACCTTGCCCGGGCTTTTTGCCGCAACGCCTTGCCACAACGCGAGATCATCGCTCCACAACCGGTTGCGCGCCCGCGTCGCTCCGGCAAACAAGAGGACAAGGATTGCGGCCAGGGAGACCAAAAATCTGCCGGCATGCTTGTCCCTTGACGACTTCCCCCTCTGAGGGTTAACCATGAGATTTCCCGCGATGGCCCGTCCATCCCCGGGACCCCGATCGGCCCCTCCGGCAGAGGCGCCCCGACATTTACGGCGCAATCGCGGCCCCCGGGCGGGAAGCACGCAACGCCTCGAATGCGCGGAATTCCTCCCTGCTCTCCTCGGCGAGGCCGAGCTTTCCGTAGATCACGCCAAGATTATAATGGGCGCCGGCATCGCCGGGATCAATGCGGATCACCGCCTGAAATTCCCCCATGGCCTCCTGATAACGCCCGAGCTTCCCATAGAGGGCGCCCAAGTTGTTGTGTGCCTGCCGGTAATCAGGATCTTTCTTGAGGGACTCATGGTATGCACTGACGGCTTCCGCAAACCTGCCTTGCCGGTCGTACACTTCCGCCCGGTTGAAGTCCACGGCGGGATCGAGAGGACGCAGGCTTTTCGCGGTTTCGAGTTCGCTCAGCGCTTCCTCCACACGGCCAATCCTTGAGTAGATCTCACCCAGGGTCAGGTGCGCCTTGAAATAATCCGGGGCAAGACGGATCGCGGCGAGCAGTTCCTCCTCTGCCTCCGCAAAGCGTCCCTCTTTCCCGAGCGTGTTGCCGAGATTATAGCGGGCCTCCGCATAGTTCGGTGAGATGCGCAGGGCAATCCGAAATTCCCTGATTGCATCTTCGTATCGTCCGCCTGTGTAGAGCGAACTTCCCAGGTTGTTACGCGGTCTGGCCTTCTCCGGGCTTTTCGCGACCACGTTCTGCCAGAGATCGAGCCTGGTATGCCAGACAGTATTTCTCAATAAGGCCGCCGTCGCCAAAACAGCAACGATTCCCAGGGCCAGCGCTGTTGCCATTGCTGTGCCGGCTCTCTTTGCCGACGAAAGTCCGGGCAAGGATGTCCGGACCTTCGAAACGGGACGATCGTCCGGGATGCCGTTGCTCCCGGTACGACGCCAGAATTGCGCTTTCATGGGTATCAGGGGAACCCGCTGCGGCTGGAGCCAGAGGCTCCCTATCATAACGCGACCTCCCACGGTTCACGATGCCTTCCTCCCCGGCTGGAGCCGGGGAATCCAAGTCGCGGGATTGACAACAGCGAATCATACGCACTGCTGCTTAGTTCCACCCATCAGCCCGATAGCCGCCACATCCCTACTTCTTCCCCGGTGACCATCAAACCTCTGCGCTAGCGCTGCAGTACTAGCAATTCGCATGCCAGTCTTATCATCAATACCATTTATCAAAATACAACCAGTTAGGTTAACGCGTGCTGCCTATCTTTATACCCCATTCGGAAAATTCCCGCAGAGATGAGGTCTTTTCACCGGAAGAGCTCGGCCGTCCGAGGCACCCTCCCTGCTATGACCGGTAGTAATGCTCTGAAATGTTTGGACATGCGCATTCAGCACCTGAATGGTACAGTAATTGCTTTTTAATAATGAAGCCATGAGCATGTCGGCGCATTTTGTTCACAGATCTTAACAGAGAGAAGAATTGTTGATACTGATAGAATGAGAAAAATACTTCTCGTTGACGATGAAAACCTCATCCTGTATGGGCTCTGTGCTACCTTCAGAGATCATGATACCACGGTTGTGACTGCTTCCACGGGTGCGGCGGCACTTGCGGCGCTCGACAGGGATCGATTCGACGTATGCATTCTCGACCTGAACCTTCCGGACATGTGCGGTCTGGATATTATGAAAAAGGTCAGGCACTCTTCGCCGGGAACGAGGATAATCATGATGTCGGGAGACGAGATAACAAGACCGATGATGGAAGTGATCGAGGGTAACGCTCACCTGCTCATGGACAAGCCTTTCGACCTTGAGGTGGTAAAGAAGTTTGTGGATCGGATCCTGATGACGGGTAAGCCGCTGCTCCGCGATGAGAGCAGGGCCTTAAAAGACGCCAATGATTTTATCAAGTGGATCAGCAGCGATGTCCGAAAGCATGAGCGAAAGCCGGTCTACAAGTCTATTACATGCTTTACCCTTCCTTCGCCCAACGAGAGGGATCCCCTTACGCTTGCAGCCAGCGTCCTTGATATCAGCGACGCCGGCATGTGCATCAGGATTAATCATCCCCTCGCTCCAGGCCGCGTCCTGACGCTGCGCGATGAACAAACACATTGCACCGGCGTGGTCAGATGGTGCCGCAGCGGAGAAACGGTAGCAACCTACCTGTCGGGAGTTCAGTTCACGTCGCCTCCGATTGCGCCTGTTTAGCCATTCATTTTTCCGTTGTTGTGCGATCGGCGCATGCGGCGTCCGGGTAAGAACTTCGACCATTCGACGGCACGGCTCCTCCTACTTCCAACCCGAATTTCTTCACCTGATATCGAAAGGCATCATAGCTGATATTCAAGAGTTTTGCCGCCTGTGATTTATTGTTGTTCGTACGTCCAAGCGCCTGGAGGATGAGGTCCTTTTCGACGTCGTCCAGCGACACCCCCTGCGCAGGAAGTGAGATCCGAAGCGCGGAGGGCGAAGAGAGCACGCCGGACTTGCCCATCAGCCAGCCCGGTAAATGCTCGGGACGGATTTCTTCCGCCCCTTCGAGGACCACGAGCCGCTCAAGCAGGTTCCTGAGCTCTCTGATGTTCCCCGGCCAGTGAAAAGAGGTCAGGATCTTTTCAACCTCCGGAGAGATGCAGGAAGACGCCTTCTGTTTGTACCGGCCGGCGAATTGCGTCAGAAAGTACCGGATGATAGGCGGGATGTCCTCCTTCCGTTCCCGGAGGGGTGGTACGTGCAGGTAGAACGTGCTCAACCGGAAGAACAGGTCCGCGCGGAACGCTCCCTCCTCGACTGCTTCCGCGAGATTCCGGTTCGTGGTGGCGATAACGGTGACATCGATCGGGATCTCCTCGCTACCTCCTACGGGCCGGATCATCCGCTCCTCCAGCACCCGGAGCAGTTTCCCCTGGAGGTTCATTTTCATATCGCCGATCTCATCGAGAAGGATGGACCCGCCCTGCGCCTGCTCGAACAGTCCCTTCTTGTCCGACTTTGCATCGGTGAATGAGCCCTTCTCGTAGCCGAAGAGCTCGCTCTCGAGCAGTGTTTCCGGAAGCGCAGCGCAATTGACCTTGATGAAGGGGGCAAAGCCCTTCTTCGCGTGCTCATGGAACAGGCGATGCGCGTACCGGGCGAACAACTCCTTCCCGGTCCCGCTTTCTCCGGTGATCAGCAGCGTGGAAACCGATGCCGCCGCGATTTTTCTTATCTTTGCCTTGATTTCCTGCACCGTTTTTGACTCGCCGATGATTTCCTTCTCGAAGGTCTCCGCTTGGACCTTTCTGAGATAGGCGACCTCCTGCTGCAGACGGTTCTTTTCGATGATGTTGCGGATCACGATCTTGACCTCTTCGATGTTGAACGGCTTCGTAAGGTAATCCGCGGCGCCGATTTTCATTGCCTTCACGGCGGTTTCCGCCTTGTCATCCGCCGTCAGCATAACGACCTGTACAGGCAGTTCCCGCTTCACAATGTCCCTCAGGACATCTATGCCGTTCTGGTTCCCCAGGCGGATGTCGAGCAGTACGACATCGGGAGACCACGATTGTATCTTGCCGATTATACCGTCTGTTGTGGTCGACGAGCGAACCTCGTAGCCGCTGCTTTTCAGAGTCCGTGTGAGCGTGGCAACAATCAGCTCATCGTCGTCGACAACATAGATTTTTTCTTCACTCGTCATATCTGCCTCCTTTGTGCCTGGTTCACGGGAAGCCGTACCATGAACAGGGAGCCCCTGTTTTCAGGACATTGTACGCCGATGCTCCCCCCGTGTTCCTCGACGAGCCGGCTGGCGATCGCCAAGCCCGGCCCCGCCGCTTTTTTTGAATAAAACGGTTGGAAGATATGCTTCCGTGCTTCTTCATCGATTCCCGGTCCCGTATCGGAAATCCGAACCTCGAGGGTCCGTGTTGTGGCATCGAGGAGCGTCTTCAAGAACACGGTCCCGCCCTTCGGCATTGCCTCCGAAGCATTCAGGAGCAGATTCGTGAATATCTGTTGCAGTTGCATCGGGTCCGCGTCGATTTCCGGCAGGGTATCATCATACTCTCTGATCACCCGAACGGCTGTTTCAGCGTCACTGGCGTGTGACCGGTCCCGCAGCGCCAGATCGACGGCGTTGTCGAGGACGGCGTTCACCTGCGTTCTGCTGAATTGCGGTTTCGGCGGTCTCGCGAAGTTGAGCAGGATTTTCAAGAGGGACTCGATGCGCTTGATTTTGGGGACCACGTTCTTGAGCGCGCTCCGGTCCTCTGCGGGCATGCCTGACTCTTCCGAGAGCACGTCGATCGTTGCTTTGATCCCGGCCAGCGGGTTCTTGATTTCATGAGCCAGGCCGGAGGCCAGTTCCGCCACGAACGCATTTTGACGCTCCCGCTGTATTGCCTCCGCAGAACGCCGCTTTTCATCGCTGTCGCGGTCGATCGCCAGGATGTACTTGCGGCCGCTGGTCTCAAAGGCAGCGGCGCTGATATCCACGGCGAACACCGTGCCGTTCTTCCTGCGACGATCGGCCTCGACACGCAGCGTCTCCCCCGCCACCAAGCGGTCGATCCGTTCCCGCACGATTGCGGCCGGTCCGGGTGTGTCGAGATCGCTGATGTTCATCTTGAGCAGCTCTTCGACGGTGTAGCCGTACATCCGTGACGCCGCCCCGTTGGCCTTCAATATCTTGCCCTGCCGACCCTTTTCGCCGTCCAGAATGAACATCGCGTCGGCGGCGCTTTCGAACAATGCCCCATATTGCCTCAGGCTTTCTTCGATGGCCTTCGGGTGCTTCTGGGGCTGCCCCGTATCGTTGTCGAAGGCCGGGGAGAACCCGGCAAACTCGTCATTGAGCCCTTCGAGCCGAGCCGGCTTCAAGAACCTGCGCAGTGAAACCCATCCCAGCACGGCGACCATCAGCGGACCTGCAATGACGAGCAGGACGGCCGGACGGCTGAAGTCACCTGACCTGCCTGCCATCAGAAACAGGTACCCGCCGCCGGCGACAGCGAGGAGGGATAAGACGATCTGGACTATGATGATGTTTTTCTTCACGATCAGTCCGGTCTTCTCTTTCCGACTTCCTTCTGACAACTCGGGGCGCTGCGGCGTTGTCCCTTTCAAGACGCGCCCATTGCACTCGTTACCGGCTCGCGGTCATTGCGCGCGAAAAGATCCCTGCCGGCTTCCGGTCCGGATAATCAAGGCAAAGATGCGGCTCGGCGGGTTCGCCTTTCAGCAATCAACTCTCCGCAATTGCGGAACGTTCGCCTCCGCTCTTCTTGCATTGATGTCACGAGAACTCCGAATATCCATGGCTGAAGCCGACCAATGCTCTCTGTTTTTTACATCACTGATTCAGGGGTTGAAGTCCCTGGTAAGGAGGTTTGCACGACAGCCACAGCATATTAGGCTTTATGAATGTCGATCTTTGAGACGTCCGGAGCTCATGAGTGTGAACCCTTAAACGGACTTACACGTCTGAGTCGATAACCCTATAAAAGGGAAGAGAATCGTAACCTTGAAGAATAAATCATTCAGGATGATTTAATCAATGATTTTCGACTATTTTCGACATTTTAATGACCGATTGACTCTTTTTTCACGATTAACCCGCACTAACTATTCTGTAGTACTTTCATTACAAAGTCTGGATGCGCCGGCAGCACGATGGCCAATATATGCATGTAACAGCAAGAACTACACCACACGATAAAAATGTATAAAATCAAAGCATTTTGAATTTTCACCTTACAAAAATCTATTGCAATGATGAGCATTTGTACGCT
>Ga0335081_10016442_pt1 | contig 11973 bp, 7 predicted proteins | sample Lox_Sample_35_FD_206713 | JGI IMG/M metagenome (GOLD analysis project Ga0335081, IMG submission 206713) | Soil microbial communities from Loxahatchee National Wildlife Refuge, Florida, United States - Lox_Sample_3.5 | ecosystem: Environmental > Terrestrial > Soil > Wetlands | place: USA: Florida... | reverse complement strand
AGGAGCAGCAGCAGCTCGGTCCTGGTGGTGATGGCCAGCCCTGCCAGCGCGCCGCCGAGGGCGAGCGACCCGGTGTCGCCCATGAAGATCTTGGCGGGCGGCGCGTTCCACCACAGGAACCCGGTGCAGGCGCCCATCACGGTGGCGGCCACGATGGCCAGATCCTGCGGGTCGCGGACGTCGTAGCAGGCCTGGGCGAGGAAGACCGTGCAGTCGTTCCGGAGCTGCCAGATCCCGATGATCATATAGGCGGCGAAGGCCAGGATGGCCGCGCCGGTGGCCAGGCCGTCCAGCCCGTCGGTGAGGTTCACCGCGTTGGAGGTGCCCGACACCATCAGGATGACCCAGACCACGAAGAGCACCGGCCCGATCGAGATGCCGAAGTCGGCGTAGAAGGACAGGTGGGTGGACGCCGGGGTGAGGTCGTACCCGTCCGGGAACCTGATCGCGAGCAGCGCGAACACCCCGCCGACGATGGCCTGGCCGGCCAGCTTGGCCCCGCTGCGCAGGCCCAGGCTGCGCTGCATGTACAGCTTGATGAAGTCGTCCGCGAAGCCGACCAGGCCGAGCCCGGTCATCAGGAACAGCACCAGCAGGCCGGACGCGGACATGGCGTTGCCAGTGGCCAGGTGGCCGATCAGGTACCCGAACAGCGACGCGATGATGATCACCGTGCCGCCCATGGTCGGCGTGCCCCGCTTGGACAGATGACCGGCCGGGCCGTCCGACCTGATCTCCTGGCCGTAGCCGCGCCTGGTGAAGACCTTGATTGCCAGCGGCGTGCCGAACAGCGCGATGAACATCGAGACGGCGGCAGACAGCAGGACGGTCTTCATCTGTCCGCCTCCCTCACATGACTGACACCGGGCAGGCCAGCGGCGACACCTTCCAGGCTCGCCGCGCGGGACGCCTTTACCAGTACGACGTCTCCGGGGTTCAGCCGGTTCGCAAGCGGGATCACCGGGTCACCGTCCACGAATCCTGGCTCTTGGCTAGCCGCTCCAGCGCTTCGGCGGTGACCTTACGGTCGTCGAACGGCAGCACCGAGCCCGCGACGTACTGGCCGGTCTCGTGGCCCTTGCCCGCCACCACGACCACGTCGCCGGGCGACGCCAGCGTGACGGCATGCGCGATGGCCGCGGCGCGGTCCGGCTCGATGATCACCCGCCCGCGCTCCTCCCGCGGCACGCTCAGCACGCCGTCCAGCATCGCCGCGAGAATCGCCAGCGGGTCCTCCGACCGCGGGTTGTCGCTGGTGAGGATGGCCACGTCGGCCAGGGACGCGGCGGCCGCGCCCATCATCGGGCGCTTGGCCCGGTCCCGGTCGCCGCCGCAACCGAGCACGATGATCAGGTTCCCCTGGGTGACCGGCCGCAGCGAGCGCAGCACCGCCTCCACCGCGCCCGGCTTGTGCGAGTAATCGACGAACGCGGTCACCCCGGGCCCGGGCGCGGGAACCCGCTCGAGCCGCCCGGGCACGCCCGGGCAGGCGGCCACGCCCGCCACCGCGTCCTCCAGCCTGATACCCGCCTCGACCAGCGCAACCACGGCGCCGACCGCGTTGGCCACGTTGAACACCCCGGCCAGCGCGACCGACACGTCCGCCTCGACCCCGCCCGGGCCGATCAGCCGGAACGTGCTGCCGTCGGCGCCCGCCCTGACGTCGGCCGCCCGCCAGTCCGCGTCGTCATTCCCGGCCGCGGAGAACGTGGTCACCGGCACGGGCGCCGTGGCGGCGAGCCTGCGCCCGTACTTGTCGCCGATGTTCACCACTCCGATGACGGGCGGCATGAACAGCGAGGCCTTGGCCCGGAAGTAGTCTTCCAGGTCGGTGTGGAAGTCCAGGTGGTCCTGGGAGAGGTTGGTGAAGACGGCCACGTCGAAGCTGGTGCCGGCGACCCGGCCCAGGGCCAGCGAGTGGCTGGACACCTCCATCGCGGCCGCGGTCACCCCGCGCTCCGCCATGACCGCGAACAGCGCCTGCAGGTCGGGTGCCTCCGGGGTGGTCAGCGAGCTGGCCAGCCGTTCCTCCCCGACCCGGAGCTCGACCCCGCCGACCAGGCCGGTCCGGTGCCCGGCCGCGCGCAGCCCGGCCTCGATCAGGTAGGTGCTCGTGGTCTTGCCGCTCGTCCCGGTGACGCCGATGAGCCGCAGCCGGCTCGACGGGTTCCCGTACACCCAGCAGGCGATCTCGCCCAGCCGGCCGCGCGGGTCCGCGAGCACGAACACCGGCACGCCGCTGGCCACCGCGCGGGACCGGCCGTCCGGGTCGGTCAGCACCGCGACGGCGCCGGCCGCCACCGCGTCGGCGCAGAACGCCGCGCCGTGCACGTGCGCTCCGGGGAGCGCGACGTACAGGTCACCGGGTTCCGCCGACCTGGAGTCGAGGGTGAGCCCGGACAGGACACCCAGTTCGTTCGGTGAATGAGAGTTTCCCGCGGTGACCAGCCGGACGCCGAGCAGCGTGCTGAGCGCAGACAGCGGCCGCTGCGGACAGGACGCGGGACGGATCGCCACGGGCTGAGGGTACCTCCATCAGGGGGCGGTGAGGCGCACCTTCGGAGGTGTGGCCCCATCCGGCGGGATCTGCAGTGTGGCGAGCGCGTCTTTCATGACCTGGTAGAAGACCGGGCCGGCCACCACGGCGCCGAAGTGACCGCCAACGCGCGGGTTCTGCAGGTTCACCGAAACGACAAGCTGCGGGGCGTCGCCCGGCGCGATGCCGATCCAGCTCGAGCCGTAGACGCACAGCGCGCATTTCCCGTTGGACTCCTGGGAGGTCCCGGTCTTGGCGGCGATCGCGTAACCGGGGATGACGCCCCACGGCTGGTCGCCCGCCGCGTCGACGCCCGGCACCTGCTGCAGGATCTGCAGCAACTCGCGCGCCGTCTTGGCCTGGATGACCCGGTGCGACGGCGACGGCGCGGCCGGGGTGTACCTCCCGGCCGCGCTGGTGGTGCCCTCGACCAGGGTCGGCTGAACCCGGACGCCGCCGTTGGCGATCGTCGCGTACACCTCGGCCATCTGCAGCGCGGTCACGGCCACGCCCTGGCCGAACGACAGCGTGTACCGGGTGTCCGCGGCCCACTGCGACACCGGCGGCAGGTCGCCGGGGATCTCGCCGGGCAGGCCGAGGCCGGTCGGCTGGCCGAGGCCGAATGCCCGCAGGTAGTCGTACTGCGTCTGCTTGCTGATGTGGCCCGCGACCTGGGACATGCCGACATTCGAGGAGTGCGCGATGATGCCCGCGATCGTGTACCGCTCGCCCGGCGCCCACTCCGCGTCCTGGATGGACTGCCCGCCGCGCTCGATCTGGTAGGGGATGTTGTAGGCGCTCATCGGCGTCTGGCCGCCCCGCTCGAATGCGGCCGCGGCGGTGATCACCTTGGCCGTGGAACCCGGCTGGAACTCGGCCTGCACCGGCAGGTCGGTGGTCTGGCTCACGTCCTGGACCATCGCCGGGTCGTACGTGGGCCACTGCGCCAGGGCCAGCACGGCCCCGGTGTGCGGCTGGATGATCACCACCGTGCAGTTGTCCGCCCTGGTCTTCCTGACCTGGGCGGCGCACGCCTGCTGGGCCGCGTACTGCAGCGCCGGGACGATGGTGAGCCGCAGGCTGCTGCCGTTCACCACCGGCTGGTCGCTGCTGCCCGCGAGGGGGATCTGCTGGCCGTCGGTGCCGATCTGCACCTGCTCGCTGCCCGACCGGCCGGCCAGCAGCGAGTTGTACTCCTCTTCCAGGCCCGCCGCGCCGGTCAGCACGCCGTTGCGGTTGCCGGTGAAGCCGATGATGTTGCCCGCGACGTTGCCCTCGGGGTAGGACCGCGCGTAGCTGCCGGTCTGGTAGATGCCGGTCACGTCCAGCGCGGCGATCTGGCTGCTGGCCTGCGCGGGCACGCCCTTGGCCAGCACCACGTAATCCGGCGAGGTCGGATGCTGGAGCTTGTCCAGGACCGCGGCCTGCGTCAGGCCGAGCGGCCCGGCCAGCTCCGCGGCGATCTGCGGCCGCCTGGCCGCCGGGATCTGCGGCGGATCGGCGGTCACCTGGTAGGTGGCCACGGTCATCGCCAGCACCTGCCCGCTGGCGCCGGCGATGCTGCCGCGCAGCGCGGGCAGCGGGATGGTCCGGTCCCGCTCCTGCGAGGCCAGGCTGCGGTAGCTGGCCGACTCCATGCCCTGCAACTGGACAAGGCGGCCGGCGAACAGGGACAGCACGAAGATGATCGCGAGCAGGGTGATGCCCAGCCGGCGGGCGGGGTCGCCGCGGGGCACCTGGCGGCGGGCCGGGCGGGGCCTGGCGGGCCGGGACGGCCTGACCCACCTGGGGTCCGGGGGCCTGGCCCGTGGCCGTTCCCCGGTCACAGGAGCCGAACGGACCTGGCCCAGGGGGGGACGGGTGGGCGGGTAGCCCCCCCGTGATCGGGGGGTTCCTGAGGGTCGCCCCCCCGGGCTAGCGGGAGGCCGCCGGTCGCCCCTGCGGCCCGCCTGGGGCCTGCGCGTCGGGTCCTGTGGTGTCACCGAACCTCCTGAAGGATGCCCGGGCCTTCAGGCCTGGAAGGAATCCGGCGCTCCGCGCGGTGGGGCAGGAAAAGAAGGCCGACCGTACGGCGCGGCTCTCGCGGGCTTTCGATCACACGTGCGATACTGTGACGGTGAGAACAGCCTACCGGGACGTCAACGCCGCCAAGAACATCCTTGCGGCAGGTCGTGCCGTAGCCCGGGGCTCCCCGGGCGATGCCTGCGGAGCTGAGGTAAGCCATTCCGGGTCCTCCCGGGTGCGCTCGGCGGCGAACCAGGAACCCCGGCCCGCGAGGGCCGGAATCCTCGTCCTTCAGGGCGGGGAGTAGTCAAGGGGTGTAGCCGGGAACATTGATTGCGGCCTCGGCCGCGGACGGCTTGCCGACGATGATCTTGCCGGTCTTCAGGTCGATGAAGCCCAGGCGGGGATTCGGCCGCATGCCCAGCTGCTCGGCTTCCTTCGCGATCAGGGCGGGGTTCGACGCCTGGGCCACCTGGTTGCTGAGGGTCTGCTCCTGGCGCGCCAAGTTGGCGTTCTGCTGCTGCAGGCTGGTGATCCGGAACGCCCCCTGGGCGAGCGTGGTGCTGATCACCAGGAGCGAGACCAGGGCGCCGCCGAGCAGCCCGACGAGCAGCAGGATGAACGGCATCCGCGGCGAGCGGGCCCGCGCCCTCGGCCCGGCGGTCCGCGGCGCCGGCCCGGCGGTCCTCGGCGCCGGCCTGGCGCCCGGGACTGTTACCGGTCGGGTGTGGCGCGGGGCGGCGACTCTGCTGGCCGGAGGAACGACCCCCTTGGGGCGGGAGTCTGGGGTGCGCCGGATCGTGTCAGTGGCCATTTCTGTGCCCCCTCGGGTCACGCTGCTTGCCTGATGCGCTCCGCGGCTCGCAGCCGGGCGGAGGCCGCGCGCGGATTGCTGGTGAGTTCGTCGCTGCCGGGACGCTCGGCGCCCCTGGTGAGCAGCCGGAACTGTGGTGTGGCCGCGTTCGCGGGCACGGGCAGGCCGGGCGGCGTCTGGTCGGCGGACAGCCGCACGAGCTCCCGTTTGACGATGCGGTCCTCGAGTGAGTGGTAGGCCAGTACGACGACACGGCCGCCGACGGACAGCAGGTCCAGGGCGGCGGGCAGGGCCCGGCGCAGCGTGCCGAGCTCGTCGTTTACCTCGATCCGCAGCGCCTGGAAGGTGCGCTTGGCCGGGTTACCCCCGGTGCGCCTGGTGGCCGCGGGGATCGCGTCCTTGACGATCGCGCTCAGCCGCTGCGTCGAGGTGATCGGGGCGCGGGCCCGCTCGCGCACCACCGCGTCGGCGATCCGCCGGGCGAATCGCTCCTCGCCGTAGTCACGCAGGACACGGGCGAGTTCGGCAGCCGGATAGCCGTTGACCACGTCGGCGGCCGTGCGCCCGGCGGTGCGGTCCATCCGCATGTCCAGGGGGGCGTCCTGGGCGTAGGCGAAGCCGCGCCCGGGGTCGTCGAGCTGCGGTGACGACACGCCCAGGTCGAACAGCAGGCCCCGGACGCTGTCCGGTCCGATGGTCCCGGCATCGGTGGCGGCGGCCAGGATGGCCGGGATCTCGTCGTACCTGGCGTGCTTGAGGGTGACCCGGTCCGCGAAGGGGGCGAGCACATCCCCGGCCGCCTCGATGGCGGCCAGGTCGGCGTCCACGCCGACCAGGAGCAGGCCGGGGCAGGCCTCCAGCAGGGCGCGGGCGTGACCGGCCCGGCCGAGCGTGGCGTCCACGAGCACGGCGCCCTCGGCGGCCAGGGCGGGCGCGAGCAGGGCGGTGACACGGCCGGCGAGCACCGGCACGTGCTGGCCCCTGTCCACGCGTACCCCTCCCTGGCATCGTTCATGGCGGTCATTGCTGTCCTCCGCCGGCCCCATCCGCTCGTGCTGCCGGCTGGCACCGGGGAAGTGATGCCAGCAGGGAGCGGCGGATGGGGGCCGGCGTATGAGGGCTACAGGATTCCCGGGAGCACCTCCTCGGCAGCCTCGGCGAACGAGTCCTCCTGCGCGGCGAGGTAGGTGTCCCACGCTTGGGTGTCCCAGATCTCCAGCCGGGTGTTCGCGCCGATCACCACGCAGTCCCGCTGCAGCCCGGCGTAGGCGCGCAAGGCGGGCGGGACGGTGATCCGGCCCTGCTTGTCCGGCAGCTCGTCCGAGGCGCTGGCGAAGAAGACCCGGCTGTAGTCCCGGACCGCCTTGGCCGTCACCGGAGCGGTGCGCAGTGCCTCGGTGATGCGGGCGAACTCTTCCTGCGGGAAGAGGTACAGGCAGCGCTCTTGCCCCTTGGTGATCACCACGCCCTCAGCGAGCTCCTCTCGGTACTTCGCGGGCAGGATCAGCCGGCCCTTCTCGTCGAGCCGGGGGGCGTGAGTACCGAGGAACACGGGTGCTCACCTCCCACCGCCTATCCTCCACCGCGCTCCACTGTACTCCACATTTCCCCACCGTCAACGCCCAAAACGTCGTGAGCGCCCCACTTCCCCCACTGAAGCGCCAGGTGGGGGCGGTGGAGCGGAGTGGAGGAGCAGATGGGGGAAGTGGGCGGCGAACCTTAGAGTGGGCTGGGGAACGGCTGCACGCCGTTTTGGCGAAGAAGCTTTGCCCACGTCGCGCGCTTGGCGGAGAAAGACATACTGTAGCTAGACCGGCTGCGTTTCCTGACAAGGATGTTTGGACTGGCTGGTCGTGTGCGCCAGCGCCTTCAAGGAGGCCATGTGGTACTAGACACCGGACGGCAGACGGGGAGCCCGATCGATGATCTAGTCCCGGCGGCCCGCCGGATCGGCAAGGCGATCGAGGCCGTCATCGAGGGCAAGCGGGAAGCCATCCAGCTCACCCTGGCCGTGCTGCTCGCCGAGGGGCACCTGCTCATCGAGGACGTGCCCGGGGTGGGCAAGACGATGCTGGCCAAGGCCCTGGCCCGGGCGATCGACGGCAGCGTGCGGCGGGTGCAGTTCACGCCGGACCTGCTGCCGAGCGATATCACCGGCGTCAGCGCCTACAACCAGGAACGGCGCGAGTTCGAGTTCAAGCCGGGGCCGGTGTTCGCCAACATCGTGCTCGGCGACGAGATCAACCGGGCCTCGCCCAAGACCCAGGCGGCGCTGCTCGAGTCCATGGAAGAACGCCAGGTCACGGTGGACGACACCACGCACAGCCTGCAGTCGCCCTTCATGGTGATCGCCACCCAGAACCCGGTGGAGATGGAGGGCACCTACCCGCTGCCCGAGGCGCAGCGGGACCGGTTCACCGCGCGCATCTCCCTCGGCTACCCGCTGCCTGCCGCCGAACGGGACATGCTCGACGCGCACGGCGCCGCCTCCCCGCTGGACCAGCTCAGGCCGGTCGCGAGGGCGAGCGACGTGCAGGACCTGGTGCTCGCGGTGCGTAAGGTGCTCGTGTCCGACCAGGTCAAGGATTACATCATCAACCTGGCCAACGCGACCAGGACCTCGCCCGAGCTGCGCCTCGGCGCGTCACCACGGGCCACCCTGCACCTGCTGCGGGCCAGCCGGGCCTGGGCCGCGCTCGACGGGCGGGACTACGTGATCCCGGACGACGTGCAGCGGCTGGCCCGGCCGGTGCTCGCTCACCGGCTGCTGCCCACGGCCGAGGCGATCGTGGAACGGCACCTGCCCGAGCACGTGGTGGACCGGATCGTCGCCCAGCTGCCCCTGCCGCGGCGATAGTTAATTGAGGTAGGAGGGTCATGCGGGGGTTTTTCGGCTCGCTGACCACGCGGGGCCGGTCGTTCATGGCGGCGGGCGGCGCCGCGATGATCTGCGGCCTGGCCATACCCGAGCCCGACCTGGTCCGCGTGGGCGCCCTGCTCGTCATCCTGCCCGCGGTGTCCGCGCTGACCGCCCGCCGGTCCCGGTACCGGCTGTCCTGCGCCCGCAGGCTGGACCCGCCGCGGATCCCGGCCGGCCAGCCCGCCACGGTGACCGCCCGGGTGGAGAACGTCTCGCGGCTACGCACCGGCGTGCTGCTGGCCGAGGATGTCACCCCGTACACGCTGGGCAGCAGGCCGCGATTCGTGCTCGACGAGATCGAGCCCGGCGGCCACAGGGAGCTGAGCCACCAGATCCGGTCCGACACCCGGGGCAAGTTCACCATCGGGCCGCTCCGGGTCCGGGTCGCGGACGCGTTCGGGCTGGTGGAGATCAGCCGGTCGTTCAGCACCACCAGCACGCTGGTGGTCACGCCGAGGATCTACCCGCTGCCGCGCGCCACCGCGCAGAGCAGCTGGCTCGGCGAGGGCGACGGCGGGATGCGGACGATCTCGGCCGTCGGCGAGGACGACGCGGCCCCGCGGCAGTACCAGGACGGGGATGGGCTGCACCGGGTGCACTGGAAGTCGACGGCGAGATACGGCGAGCTGATGGTGCGCCGCGAGGAACACCAGTGGCGCAACAGCGCCTCGGTGTTCCTGGACACCAGGCGTTCGGCGCACACCGGCAGCGGGCCCGCCTCGACGTTCGAGTTCGCGGTCAGCGCGGCCGCATCGATCGGCGCGCACCTGTCCGGCGAGGGCTTCCGGGCCAGGCTCATCACCGATGCCGGCGAGATCGCCCCGCGCGGCACCTTCGACGACACGCTGCTCGACATGCTCGCGGTCATCACCCCGTCCCGCACGGCCGGCTTCCGGACCGGCACCTCGGCCCTGGCCAACGCGGGCGGCCAGCTGATCGCGGTGGTCGGGCGGCTGTCCGCGGAAGATGCCAGGGCGCTCGCCGCGGCCCGGCGCGGGAACGCGCCCGCGATGGCGGTGGTGCTCGCCGTTTCCGCGTGGGCGTCGGACGGCATCGCCGAGGACACCGCGCGGACGGCGGAGATCCTGTCGGCCGCGGGCTGGCGGGTCGCGGTAGCCAGCGCCAGCAACCCGCTCGCGACCGCCTGGCAGCAGATGCACCGGCCGGCCGACCGGCCGCTGTCCGTCGGGGGCTTCGGCGGAACCCTGGGCCCGGCCGTCTCCTCCGGGGGTGAGCCACGGTGACGCTGAACGGCCGGATGACGGTGACCACCGCGGTGGCCTGCGTGCTCGCCTCCACCGCCCTGCTGCCGCTGTTCATCAACGCGCTGTGGTTCATCATCGCGGCCGGCGGGGTGGCCGTCGTCGCGGCCACCGGGGCGCTGACCCGGCTGCGCATCCTGCCGCCCGCGGTCTGCCTGGCGGCTGGCCTCGCGGGCCTGCTGCTCTACCTGAACCTGGTCTTCGAGGCCCGCCACTCATGGCTGCTCGTGATCCCCACGCCGGGCTCGCTTACCCGGCTGTGGGACCTGGCGGACACCGGGATGAACGACGCGAACAGGTACGCCCCGCCGGTGCCGAATCTGCCGGGCCTGCTGCTGTTTGCGGTCGCCGGGGTGGGCATCACCGCGGTGCTGGCCGACCTGATCGCGGTGCGGCTGCGGTCCACCGCGCTGGCCGGCCTGCCGCTGCTCGTCCTGTTCAGCGTGCCGGTCATGATGAACGCCTCGCATGACCAGTTCGTCACCGGGCTGGTGTTCTGCCTGGGCGGGGCCGGATACCTGGCCATGCTCAGCGCCGACGGCCGGGAGCGGATCAGGGTCTGGGGCCACCTGGTCTCGCTGTGGCGTCCGGCGCACCGGGTCCGCGGGCGAGGCCCGGGTCCTGACACCCGGGCGCTGGCCGCGGCGGGCCGCCGGGTCGGGCTCGCCTCCATCGTGCTGGCGCTGTGCGCCCCGCTGCTCCTGCCCGGCCTGCACCCCAGCAAGCTGTTCTCCTCCGGACCGGGCATCGGCGGCGACGGCGGCGACGGCGGCGGTGAATCCCTGTCGCTGCCCAGCGCCGTGACGCAGACCGTCACCCAGCTGCACGAGAACCACCCGGTCACGATGTTCACGTACACGACCAACGCCTCGGCGACCCAGCAGGCCAACGACGCCGAGTACTTCAGGCAGTACGTGTTCGACACGCTGGGCGACGCGGGCTGGCAGGTGGACGACTACTCGGCCAACGCGGTGCAGATCGACTCGCTTCCCGACCCTCAGGGCCTGACCGACACCACGTCGGCGCTGACGGTGACCACCTCGGTCGCCGTCAGCCGGGATTTCCCCAGCCCTGGTTCGCAGCCGACGTTCCTGCCGCTGCCCTATCCCGCGATCCAGATCTCCGCGCCGGGCAAGTGGCTGGCCGACCCCGACCTCATGGTCTACTCCGCCAGCGACTCCATCGCCGGCCGGTCCTACTCGGTGGCGAGCGTGATGGTGGATCCGAGCTCGGCGCAGCTCGCCGCGGTGCCGGGGCTGGCGAAGACCGCGGACCTGGAGCGTGACCTGCAGCTTCCCGCGTCGTACCGGTCGGCGGCGCTGAAGCGGCTGGCCGACAGCAACACGGCCGGCCAGGCCACCGAGTTCGGCAAGGTGGACGCGCTGGCGAGCTGGCTGTCGGGCCCGCAGTTCACCTACAGCCTCAACGCGGCCCCGCTGAGCAGCGCGGCGGGCCTGCTGAGCTTCCTGACCAAGGCCAGGGCCGGCTTCTGCGTGCAGTATGCCTACGCGATGACCGTGCTGACCCGGCTGCTGGGCATCCCGGCCAGGTTCGTGGTCGGCTACACGGCGGGCACGCGGCTCAAGAACGGCAGCTATGTGGTCAGGAACACCGACGCGCACGCGTGGACCGAAGTGTACTACCCCAGCCTGGGCTGGATCCGCTTCGAGCCCACGCCGGCCGGCCAGGGCACCGCGAACCCGCCCAACTACATGACTAACGGGATCGGGCACGGCCAGCTCGGCACCAGCCCGATCATCTCGGCCACTGCCGGGCCGGGCCGCAAGAGCGCCCCGCCCGCCAACGGGCTCGGCCGGACGCACGCCGTACCCGGCCTGGGCAATACGGTGCCTGGTGCGGCGGCGGGGCGGGCCGCCACCCCGTGGACCGCGGTAGCCCTGGCCGTGATCGCCGCCATCGTGCTGACCTTCATCCTGATCGCCACCGTCGCCCTGCCTGCCGGGCCGACCCGGGACGGCCACCCCGAACCCGCCCGCCGCCGCAGGCCCCCCGCCGCCACCACCGCCCTGGCCCTGCTCGCCACCGCCGCGCTCGTCGCCCTGGCCCTGTACCGGCTCCTGGCCCGCACCGCCGGCCTGAACCTCGGCACCGGCTGGGCCACTGTCGGCATCGCCTTCGCCGCCACCGCCGCCGCCGCCCTGATCACCCCCGCCGCCTTCCGCCTGGCCCTGCGCCACTGGCGCTGGACCCGCGCCGCCGACGACAGCAGCCGCGCCCACGCCGCCTGGGCCGAATTCCACGACGACCTCGCCGACTACGGCCTGACCAGCCACCCCAGCGAACCACCCCGCACCCTGGCCGCCCGCATCACCACCACGCTGCCAGAACCCGCCGCCGCCGCCGTCACCCGCCTCGCCCGGGCCGAAGAACGCGCCAGCTACGCCGCCCGCCCCGCCACAGCAGGCCACCTGCGCCG
>Ga0335081_10016441_pt1 | contig 11973 bp, 14 predicted proteins | sample Lox_Sample_35_FD_206713 | JGI IMG/M metagenome (GOLD analysis project Ga0335081, IMG submission 206713) | Soil microbial communities from Loxahatchee National Wildlife Refuge, Florida, United States - Lox_Sample_3.5 | ecosystem: Environmental > Terrestrial > Soil > Wetlands | place: USA... | reverse complement strand
AGCCCGTCCGGCGACGTCGAATTGGAAGGCATCATCACCGATGTCACCAGGCAAAAGGCCGCAGAACAAGCGCTCACAGACGCACGGGGCGCACTTGCGCGGGCCTCGCGCCTCGCGTCGCTCGGGGAGCTCGCAGGTTCGATCATTCACGAAGTCAACCAGCCATTGACCGGGATCATTGCCAGCGGCGAAGCGTGTCTTCGCTGGCTCGCTCGCGATCCCGCCGACCCCGGCGAAGCGCGCAACTCCGCGGCGCGTATCATCGAACAAGGGCGCCGGGCGAGCAGTATCATCGCCGGTCTCAGATCCATCGCGCGCGACGCGCGCCTCGAATTTGCCGATATTCAGATCAATGAGACCGTCGAGGAGGTTCTTGTCCTCTCGAAGCGGGAACTCGAACGCGCCGGTGTCACGCCCAGCACCGCCTTCGACGTGTCAATGCCGGAGATCATGGCGGATCGCGTGCAGCTTCAACAAGTCGTCCTCAACCTCGTGCGCAATGCAATCGATTCGATGGCCGGCGCCAATGGAAGGGCGCGTATTCTGACCGCCTCCTCAAAGGTTGCCGACGGCCACGCCTCTGTAACGATTGCCGATACCGGGGTGGGCATCGATCCCGCAATCACGGAGCGCATGTTCGATCCACTGTTCACGACGAAGGACGAGGGTCTCGGTCTCGGGCTTTCGATCTGCCGCAAGATCATTTGTGCGCATGGCGGACGCCTGTGGCTGGAGAAGAACACGACTCACGGATCGGCTTTCACATTCGCTCTACCGCTTCGGCAGCGCTGCCCATCATCGGAGATCAAGTGAGCATGTCTTCGGCGCCTTTTGTTCATATTGTCGACGACGACAGGTGGGTTCGCGAGTCGATGGGAGACCTGCTCCGGTCGGTGAACTATCACGTGATGCTCTACGGATCTGCGGCAGAGTTCCTCAATGTCGAATTGCCTGAAACGTCCGCATGTCTTGTGCTCGACGTTCGGCTGCCGGGCACGAGCGGACTGGAGCTGCAAGAGTACCTGACACGTGTCGACATCCGACTGCCAGTCATTTTGATGACCGGATTTGGCGACATTCCCATGTCCGTCAAGGGCATGAAGGCCGGTGCGGTCGACTTCCTCACGAAGCCGATACGGGGTCAGGACCTGCTTGATGCCGTTGATGTCGCGATTCGGCTAGACGAAAGCCGGCGCCACGAACTTGCGAAGATTACTGAATTGCGGCAGCGCTATGCGCTGCTGACGCCCCGCGAACGACAGGTGATGGCGATGGTCGCATCTGGGCTGATGAACAAGCAAGTCGCAAGCGAGCTGTCGATCAGCGAGGCCACCGTCAAGATGCACCGCAGCAGCGTCATGCGAAAGCTGGAGACAAAATCCGTAACGAAGCTCGCCCGGATAGCGGAGATCCTCGATATCCGGAGGTGAGGCGCGCCGCCGTCACCCGGTCCGCGCAATTTCAGAAACAGCGCCGGATCGTCCATGGCCGCCATCGAGACCCCTACGAAGGTATGGGCGCAACCATCACATTCGAGAGATTGTGTCGGTGCACCGTCGAGAGCATCGTTCAGCTACGCCCTGCGCTGACACTTCATACCGCCTCTCTGACGCGTTCATCAATATTGCAGCCAGGAGGAGGAGCAAATGCCGAACATCGTGCATCGATGGATAGCCGCGACGCCCACTTGCGCCAACATTCAACCTGCCGCCGCTTCAATCCCAACGCCTGATGCAGAGCCGGACTCAAACCGGTCGCTGATCGCGCAGAACCTTCCGGCGCTCGTTCCATCGAGTCTCGGGGCAAAGCGATTGCAAATCGCCTACGGATACTGGCTTCGTAAACGGCAGGGGCGATTGATGCCGTCCCGCCTCGATATCGATCCAGCCGAAATCCCGAGGCTGCTGCCTTATGTCATGCTCATCGACGTCGTCGCCGAACCGCTCGATTTCCGCTATCGGCTGATCGGTGCCGCGGCTCGAAAACTCATGCGTCGCGACTTCACGGGCGGGCTTTTCTCCGAGATTGCCGGGAACGGCGAAGGCAGCGTTCTACGGCATGGCTGCAAGTTGGTGGTCCGCACCAAAGCGCCCATCTCAATGGGCCCGCCCCATGTCGGGACTGATCCAGGCTTCGAGGAATGCGAGAACGTGTTGTTGCCTCTGTCCGACGATCGCGTCGGCGTGACGACAATCCTCACGGTGATCAGCTTCAAGCGAGTGCGGAGGCCGAAGCTCACGATTTCGCAGGGGAAGCCCGTTGGTGGGCTTCCAGCGAATGAGAACGGTTGACGCAAGGCCGCCTAAGTCCGGGCCTGGCCCGCGCCGCTATCAAGGTGAGCCAATGACTGGTCGATCGGCACGTGATGGCGAGATTCACGGATATGGTGAGATTCACGGATATGATGTGGCGCCTGGTGTTGCTTGCGCTGGTCTTCGTTGCCGATGCGGTGATGTTCGTCAGGCTCTGCCGCGACGAGCTTCGCGACCGGCGCGTCAGCCGAATTCGAGCCAGCGACGCGGCGTCGACCTTCGCGCTCCATGACGCCATCACCCCAGTCGTCCGCCAACCAAGCCAAGACGTCGGGCGCACTCCGCGTGCGTCAGTTGGCTGACGCGACGACGCAAAGGTGCCGCGCAGGTCAGTAACTGCTTGACGACCGGATTGAGGCCATGCCACGCGCGCAACGAGCCTGCCGAGCGGCCTCCGTTTCGGCTCCTCCTTTCCCATGGCACACAGATACCTTGCCGCGGTCAGGGAGAATCGCAGGGAGCGTCGGACCATCTGCGGCCGTGAGTGAGACCTATACGAAGGTGTGGGCCTAGCCATCACATTCGAGAGATTGTGTCAGCGCGCTGTCGCGCGCATCGTTCAACGGCATCCCGCGCTGGCACTTGTGCCGACGCGGTCCGCCCTAGCCAAGGGAGATAACGATGAGCATCGCGACGCGTCAGTATGGCGCTCCGCTTCCGATCGAGCGCGAATTTGCCCGTGGTTCAGGCGGCGTTGGAGTTTTCCTGATTGCGTCCTACTGAGCCCGAAAGAATCCCCTTCGTCGCAGTCGTCGACGACGACGAAGCGCTGTGCTCCTCCGTGGCGGACCTGATGCGTTCCATTGGCTATCGCGCCGAACCATTTGCCACGGCAGAGGGGCTACTGGCATCGCCCAACCTTTTGCTATTCGACTGCATTATTGCGGACGTTCATATGCCCGGAACGAGTGGAATTACCCTTATACGAAAGCTCCGAGACCAGCGCGGAACAGCACCTGTAATCCTGATCACGGCTTTGCTTGACAAAAAATTGGACGACGAAGCGGTCGCTGTCGGTGCCCAACGCCTTCTCAGAAAGCCGTTCGAGACCCAAGCCTTACTTGATTGTGTCGAAAGGAGCCTCTCGAGTGAACGCCCTTCACAATAAGACGATCGATCTCTCAACGCCCGCTCTGCCCTCAGCCCCTGGCAGTGCAGCTCAGATGTCCTCCGCCTACGGCGTCGCGGTTGGTCCGCGGCGAGGCGGAAAAACAGTGTTGCCGTTCGAGAATTGGCGAAGACGCTCCGACCAGTGGGGCCGTCTAATGGTCGCAGCCCAAAATGGCGAAGTCCGGGCGTACGAGCAATTGTTCCGAGAGCTAGATGCCTGGCTGCGCCGCTATTACGCGCGGCGGCTTCCCCGTGCCGCCGCGGAAGATGCGAGGCAAGAGGCACTTCTCGCCATACTTGCCAAGCCGCACGCGTACACGCCTTCGAGATCGTTTGGGGCGTGGGTCGCGGCGATCGCACGCTACAAGTGGATCGACTACGTTCGAAGCGCCTCTCGGGTAGCGGTTCTCGCCCTCCGTGATGAGATACCGATCGAGGATCACGAGCATGCCGTGATAAGCGCCATCGTGGTGGACGATCTGCTTGCCCGACTGACGCCTGCTCAGGCCAGTGTGATTCGCCTCGTCAAACTGCAAGGCCTCAGCATCGAGGACGCCTCCATCGCAACCGGTCAATCCACGGCGCTCGTCAAGGTCAACATCCATCGAGGCCTAAAAAGACTGGCATCGTTAGTCGCCGGCGATAGCGCTGCACCCACAACTTCAACGAATCTCCGAGCGGAGCCGCGCCTAGCTCGGCCTAGCGACCGGCGGTATCGCTATCGCGATTATTCGACGGTGGCGCAGGGATGAGTGTGAAGGAGGGACATCATGAACCAACTGATTCTCTACCTCTCCAAGATCATCCCGCTCCGGCGCGATTCGGACTATCATTTGCTTCGTGCTGCGATGGTTTTTACCTATCTCATATTCGGATACCAGAAGTGGTTCGGTTTCGAAGCCCATCAGATTGCTCCGTTCATCAGCCACAGCCCGTTGGTCTTCTGGTTGATCCCTGCCTTCGGTGTTCGGGGCGCAAGTTTTTTCCTCGGCACGACGGAATGGTTGTTCGGCACGCTGATCTTCCTGGGCTTCTGGAACCGGGGGCTCGGCGTGCTCGGGGCACTCGGCTCGATCGTCACCTTTCTCGGCACCGTGACCATCATCCCTTTCCTTCCCAATGCGTGGGCGACGGAGGCCGGTGGCTTTCCAGCCATGTATTTGCCGGTCGCGTTCCTCATGAAGGATTTCCTGTTCCTCGCCGCTTCGTTCTATCTGCTTAAGCAGGACCTGACGCGCGCGGCCCTCGAGATAGGGCGGCGTTGAGTCCCCAAGGTCGGACTCGGCGCAAGACAGGAGACGGTCGCCCGCATGCGACCCGGCAGGCGGCTTGCGCGGAAAGGCGAATTAGCCGCGGCGCCGCGCGCGCCGCGACCCCAGTCAAGCAAAAAGCGCCGGGAGGGGCCTACGCCTACGGTGTACACCGGGGACATTTTTTTGCGGCCCTGCTCCCCGAGCAGACGGGCGTCACGCGTGAAACGTGAGTGCACGATGTCAAAGAGCGCGGGTGGTGCGGAAATGGTATCACGGCACCCCTTGGCGCAGAGGGCTGTCGCTGCGTACTGCGGTTACTTCTTCCCAGAGGTCACGACCGTGTCGTCGCGCAAGGGGCTGCGCCCGCACAATGGATCGATCACCTTGGCAGCGCGATGAGCAATCTCATCCACCTGGGCCAATTCGCCATCCGTTGGCAACGCTATGCGAGCCCAATGCGTCGAGATCACGCCGACCACGCAGCCGCCGGCGCCGAAGATCGGTGTCGATTGCACCGCGTGGACGCCTGCGTCGTGCAAAATCCTGCCCGTGGTGCGTCCGATAAACTCGCTCCGCGCGACGGCAGGGATGACGACGCGACGGCCTTCCCTGAGCGCCAGGCCGCAGGCGCTATCGCCGCTGTTCCCAACCGCCGCAAAGAAATCCAGAAAGCTTGCGCCGAAGCCGCGGCTCGCGACGATCCGCAACGTGCTCGTCGTCGCATCGACCGCCTGCAAGGTGCCCATATCGGCACGCATTGTGGCGATCGCCTCGCCGAGGAGGCTGTCGAACAGTGCCGCCCGCGATGACAGGGCCGCGCTTCCCGGCTTTGATCGCTCCGCCCGAAGCCTGCGCGACTCCTCGACGAGACAGCGCGACTGCTCGATCACGAAAGCAAGCTCGCGTCGCGTATTGAGCATGCGGTCGAGGCTTGCCGCGAGCTCGGCCATGCGCTGGCTTGCCGCGTCGAAGAGTTGCCGTGTCTCGGCGACGAGCTGCGAGATGCCGAATGGCTTGACCAGGAAGGGGCAGCCAACCTCGACCATCCGCTCTTGAAGCGCAGGATCGCCACTGGTGATAAGGACGGGGATCTCGAGGCCGACCACTGCGCGGGTCAACGCCAGCCCATGCACCTCCGGCAACGCGGCATCGATGATCGCCGCATCCGGGCGGTCATCGAGCGCGATGTGAAGCGCTGCCCGGGCGCTCTCGGCGCTCGTGACACGGCAACTGCCATCGGCCTCCAGCCCCATCTGCATAACCGAGCAGACGGCAGGGTCGTCCTCCACCACCAGCAGATGTCGCATTATCTGCCTCAGACCTGCGCGTTCTTGAATCGAGGTTGTTCCCATTGCTCGGATATTAACAGATCACTCGCGCTTTATCCCGAAGTTGTTAGTGACGATGTGAAGTACTCGCGCCTTTATTTGCTGAGTATTGATGACCCTTAATGCACCCCAGATGCGTATAATGATGGTCTGGGGCATAGGCGTCATACGATTAAAAATGAGTAATTGACGCCAATCGCTCATACTCCTATCTTGAGCGCCAGGAAACACCTGGGAGGGCCGACATGGGCGAACTGACCCGACCCGAGCGACTGCAGATTATGCTTTCCCCCGAGGAGCTTGCCGCAGTCGATGACTGGCGCTTTGCCCGGCGCATGCCGAGCCGTGCCGCCGCCGTGCGCGATCTCTTGCGCCTGGGCTTGGCAGCCGAAGGGATCGACCTTGCGGCACCGGGCCGCGCCTCGCGCAATTTCGGTGTGCTCGACGAAGCCCCGGATAGCGCGCAGAAGGACAACGGCCGCGACTGATCGGCGCCGCAGCGCTTGACGGTTGCGATCGTGTGCGTGCGTCTGCCGGGCCGTCCTTCGTTTTCGAGGCGCGCGTTTGTGTAGTTGGCGACGGCCTGTGGACGTGGCCATAAGATGCGGGCCGACGTCTCCTCCCTCCGGCTCGCAGGACGACCGCATTTGTCGCCACGACCGCGGCAGAAAGCGATTCACCACAGAGACGGCGAGGCAGTAAGGAAAGAGGTATTGGCGCGCCTCGCGCGCCAATATCGCGCCAACATCAAGTGATCCCCACGTTCCTCGATATTCGCGCATCACGTCGAGGCGTGCGGCAGGCACTCTCGCAGGGTGACCGCGTTTATCAACGTCCGCGCATCAGGACGGAGAGGAGCGCACGTGACGCACGACCGAGCCGGCTATTACCGCGAACAGGCTGACCACTGCCGCCGGCTCGCATCTTCGATCGTCAATCGGCGGGCGGAAGCCGCGCTGCTCAAGCTCGCGGAGGAATTTGACGAGCGAGCGGCCAAGATCGAGGCGCTTGCGAGGACGATCGTAGGCAAGTCGGACTGACAAGCACGCGGCTTGTGCCGCGTGGGGGCGCGGCAGCGGAGAGCGAGGCGATACTCACTTTTCCTCTTTTGCCGTAAGGGCGACAATGATCTCCGTCGGCTCGGGGCGATGCGGCGCCAAACTGGTGCAGTTGGGATCACCCCAGCTTGCAAGCTTCACCACCTGGCCCTTTGTCGTGTCGCCGCCGTCAAACCCAGTTGGCTCGATGATGTGCAAGCCCTCGCTATCGAGGAAGAACGTGTGATCGCCGAAGACCTCGCTGAGCTTCGGGATGTTCGGGTTGTCGTCGGGAATGGCGAAGGTTCCTTCGAAGGCACCCTGCTTTTCCATCTGCTCGATCGCCTGGTGAACCCGAGAGGTCGAGAGTTTCATGCGTCTGCTCCTTGTCGTGGGCTCGCAGTGTCGTGGGCTCGCAGTTCGCACGCGGCGAAGCTACGCCCGTCAACGCGCAGAAGCTCGGATAGCCGCGTTGAGCTTTCAAGCACGGTGGTCGCATCGCGTGCTCTGGCAACGGTGTGACATTGCGGAACCGGGCCGCCCCCGCGCCGTTCGGAGGCCATGCTCACCACTCTCACGCCGCACAAAATCGTGCAGCGCGACAAGCAGGAGAAACCAATGCGCTCAGAGATCGCGCCTATCGTCGCCGCCCTCATCGGCGTAACTTTCCTGATGTCCGCTCCGGTCGGCATGGCGCAGAGCGGGACACCGCAACAGCGGCAGGTTGCGCCATCGACCGCCATATCCGATCAGAAGCTCGACAAAGCCGCGGCAGCGATCCAACAGGTGAACGACGTGCAGCGCGACTATCAGCAGAAGCTCGACTCCGCCGCGCCGGCCGACAGGCCGCGTGTCGCGAGCGAAGGCAATGCTGCGCTCACCAAAGCCGTGACCGATCACGGCTTGTCGGTTGAAGAATTCAATTCGATCATGACGGTTGCGCAGAACGACCCCACGGTTCGCGCCAAGCTCTTGCAGCGCCTGCACAGCCCGCAACAGTAGTCGTCAAGACAGATGATCCTGACACAGTCTGCAACGGCGTTGACGCCCCACCTCACCCTCCCGCTTACGCGGGTCCCTCCCTCTCCGCCCCTATGGGGCGGAGAGGGTTGGGGTGAGGTGGGGTGAGTCACGGATTTGCGATAGTCGGTACTAGTCGTAGCGCGGGATCGGTCCATTCTGGGGCGTCATGTCGTCCGACAGGTCCAAGAACACCTCGTCGACATAGCACCATCCCCAACCTTCCGGAGGGTCGTACCCCTCGATGATCGGATGGGCCGTCGCCTGGAAATGACGGGTTGCGTGCCGGTTGGGGGAATCGTCACAACAGCCGACATGGCCGCAGGTTCGGCACAAGCGAAGATGCACCCAGGTGCTGCCCATCTTGAGACATTCCTCGCATCCGAGGGCGCTCGGCGTGACGCTCTGCACATCGGCGGCGTGGCGGCATTCCTCGGCCATGGGTTCCATCCTTTCATCAGGCGACGGATTGGTGCGAACCGGAGAGATAGGCATGCAGCGCGGCGACCACCTGCGCCCCTTCTCCGATGGCGCTGCCGACGCGCTTGACCGAGCCCGACCGAACGTCGCCGACAGCGAAGACGCCGGGCATACTCGTCTCGAGCGGGGTCCGGAGGGGACCGGCCGCGGCGCCGGTTACGACAAATCCGGCCTTGTCCACCGCGACGCCGCAGCCCGACAGCCAGCCTGTCGCGGGATCGGCGCCGATGAAGACGAAGACATTCCGGATGTCGACTTCATGCTCAACGCCGGCGCTATGGTCACGCCACCGCACGCGCTCCACGCCCCTTTCGGGAGTGCCCCCGAGCGCGATCAATTCCGTCCGCGTATGCAACACGACATTGGGCTCAGCCGCGATGCGATCGACGAGATACCGCGACATGCTCTCGGCCAGTCCGGAACCTCGCACCATGACATGAACCCTGGCGGCCACCGTGGAAAGAAACACGGCTGCCTGCCCTGCCGAATTGCCGCCGCCGACGATGATGACGTCTTGACCAGAGCAGAGTTTCGCCTCGATCGGCGATGCCCAATACCAGACGCCCTTCCCCTCGTAGCTCGGGAGATCGGCGACGACAGGGCGGCGATAGCGGGCGCCGGTGGCGATGACGACCGACCGCGCGCGGATGGGCTGCTCACCATCGCGCTCGAGGACGAAGAACCCGTCCGCCTTGCGGCAGTCCAAGCGCATGACCTCGCAAGGGATCGCCATCTCGACGCCGAATTTCTGCGCCTGGTTGAAGGCGCGGCCGGCCAGGGCCTGACCGGAGATGCCGGTCGGAAAGCCCAGATAATTCTCGATCCGGGCGCTGGCCCCCGCCTGTCCGCCAAACGCGCGGGCATCAAAAACGATGACCGACAACCCTTCCGAGGCAGCATAGACGGAGGTTGCGAGGCCGGCGGGACCCGCCCCGACGATGGCGAGGTCGTAAGCCGCTTTCATCGCGCGGGGTGCCGACATGCCGATCGCGCGCGCGAGCGCGGCCTCCGTCGGGTTGTGCAGGATCGAGCCATCGGCGGTGACAACCCACGGCAGATCGCTCAGCGCGCCAGAAGACGTTTTGATCAGGGTTGCCGCCTCGGCGTCCGTTGCCGGATCGACAAGATGGTAGGGCTGACCATTGCGCGACAGGAAGTTCTGCAGGCGGATAACACCGGGCAAAGACGGCTCGCCGACGAGAAGCGGCCCGCCGATCCCGCTCTGGATGAGGTTGACGCGCCGGAGGATGAGCGCTCGCATGATGCGCTCGCCGAGATCGGCTTCCGCGATGAGCAGACGGCGCAGCTGCTCCGGCGCAATGACGATTGCCGTCACCTCGCCCTCGGCGTGAGCATCGACGAACGAGGCTCGACCGGACAACTGCCCGGTCTCGCCGAGAAAATTTCCCGGCCCGAAATCCATGACGGGCGATACGTGCCCGAGGCCGTCGCGATGCGTAATCGCGATCTGGCCCGAGAGGATCACGATCATGCCAGGGGCCGGCTTTCCCGTCTCGGTGATCCGCTCCCTGTGTCCATAGCGCCGCTTCTCGCCGAAACGTTCAACCCGGGCGATCTCGACAGCCGTGAAAGTAGGAAAGGTCTGCTCGAAGCGAGCGTTCCCGCGAGGCAATGCCATCATCGGATATCTCCGAGGCCCGCATCACTGCGTGACGAAGGCCAGAGGAAACCGGTCTCCGCGCTCATTATAATGCCTGACTCTGAGATACCGCAGCACCGCAGCAGCAGCGGGGAACTCGTGGCCATGGCGATCTTCTTCACCAGTGACACGCATTTCGGGCATGCGGGCACGCTTGCGCTCTACCGGCGGCCATTCGCTTCGGTCGCGGCGATGGACGCAGCAATGGTCGAACGCTGGAATGCCGTCGTAGCACGCGAAGATCACGTCTGGCACCTCGGCGATTTCGCCATACGGCAATCCGAAGCCCGCATCGCCGAGTTGCTCGATCGGCTCCGCGGGCAGAAACATCTCGTGGCCGGCAACAACGATACCGCCTTCACAATCACTTCGCCGGGGTGGTCGAGCGTGCAACCTTATGCGGAGCTACGGGTCGACGACAGGCTGCTCGTGCTTTGCCACTACCCCTTCCGGACTTGGCGGGACGTCGGCAAGGGGGCGCTAAACCTGCATGGCCATAGCCACGGGCGGCTGAAGCCGCTCGCTCGGCAAATCGATGTGGGCGTCGACGTCTGGGACTTTCGTCCACGCACGCTCGAGGAGATGCTTGCGCGAGCCGGTTCTCGGCAAGCGGCGCAGCGTTGAATGAGCCCCCCGCCTTTTGGTTACCGCCTGCACTTACTGCCCGCTGGACCTTCGCTTCCGCCAGGTCTCATGCGTGTCGAGCCGAATCGTGTAAACTGACGGCCGCGCCGTGGGATCCGGCGAAAGAGCCGAAAGGAGCGCCATGTCCCAATCGACCCGAACCGTCCGCACGATGTGCCCGATGAACTGCCACCCGACCCTCTGCGGCATGCTCGTCGAGGTGCGAGACGGCGACGTCGTCGCCGTCCGGGGCGACGAGGACAATCCCGACAGCCGCGGTTTCCTGTGCGTGCGCGGGCAGGCCTCGCGCCAGATCGTCGGCAATCCGAAGCGACTGCTGCGGCCGCTCGTGCGCGACCGCCGCAGCGAAGACGCCTGGCGCGAGGCGACTTGGGACGAGACGATGGACCTCATCGCCGAGCGCATCGCCAAGGCCGGCCGCGAGGCCACCGCCCTCTGGATCGGGCATGGCAGCATCGCCAACAATTACGGTGTTTCCGCGGGCAGCCAGCTCTGCGCCCGTTTCGCCAATCTCTACGGCTGCCAGTATTGGAGCCCCTCGATGGTCTGCTGGGGGCTCGGCGGCTTCGGCATCGGCCTCACCGGCGCGCTCGCGACCCACACCAAGGAGGACATGGGCGCGCATTCCGAGTTGGTCCTCATGTGGGGCGCCAATCTCGCGAGCCAGCCCAACATCGCGCGGCACCTCATCGCGGCCAAAAAGCGCGGCGCCCGTATCGTGACGATCGATGTGCGGCAGACCGAAACCGCCGCCCAGTCGGACGAATTCCTTGCGATCCGTCCCGGCAGCGACGCCGCCCTCGCTCTCGCGATGATGCACGTCATCATCGGCGAAAGTCTCTACGATGCCGCCTTCGTCGCCGGGCACACGCTCGGCTTCGAGGAGCTTGCGCGGCACGTCCGGCAATTCTCCCCGGACTGGGCGGCGCGAGAGACCGGGATCGCAGCCCAGCGCATCGCCGCCCTCGCCCGCGACTACGCCCGCACAAAGCCGGCGATGATCGTGCTCGGCGGCAGCTCCCTGCACAAGGGCCGGAACGGCTGGCAGGCCGCGCGCGCCGTCGCGTGCCTGCCGGCGCTCGTCGGCGGCTACGGAATCGCCGGCGGCGGGCTGGGGCCGCGCCACGC
>Ga0335081_10016440_pt1 | contig 11973 bp, 11 predicted proteins | sample Lox_Sample_35_FD_206713 | JGI IMG/M metagenome (GOLD analysis project Ga0335081, IMG submission 206713) | Soil microbial communities from Loxahatchee National Wildlife Refuge, Florida, United States - Lox_Sample_3.5 | ecosystem: Environmental > Terrestrial > Soil > Wetlands | place: USA... | reverse complement strand
ATCGCGCAGCAATTACGCAATCTTGTTAATGGCCAATTCGACCGCATCATCGGCGGCACAAAGGAACGGACAAGCATCGACGCATTCTATTCCCGCCGCAATTATGCGCCGCTGTGGATCACCGATGGCAAGGCGAATGCGCGCGCTCAGGCCGCGATTGCCTATCTTGGCCAGGTCTCGGCCGACGGTCTTGATCCTTCTGACTATCCAGTTCCGGATTTTGCTTCACTCACCGATCCCATTGCGCTCGCGGACGCCGAGATCACGCTCACCAATTCGGTTGTTACTTATGCGCATCACGCGCAAATCGGGCGGGTCCATTGGTCGCGCGTGAGCGCCGATATCTTCTATGACCAGAACGCACCGGATCCCAGCGAGGTTCTCACGACTGTTGCGGAAGCCAAGGACGTGGGTGAGGCACTTGGCGCCTATGAGCCGCATGCTGAGCCCTACCTCGCGCTCAAGGCCAAGCTGGCGGAACTTCGCGCCGGCCAGCATGACTCCCACAAGACTCGCATCCCGAATGGGCCGCCGCTCAAGATTGGCATGCGCGATGAGCGGGTGCTGATACTGCGCTCCCGCCTCGACGTAGCCGGCGACGGCGGCACGACCTACGACAAGGTGCTTGCCGATGCCGTGAAGAAATTCCAGGGGATGCACGAACTCAAGCCGACCGGCACGCTCGACGCGGCGACGGTCGAAGCGCTCAACGGCCGCCAGTCAGATAGGCGGACCGACATCATTATCGCCAATATGGAGCGCTGGCGGTGGATGCCGCACGATCTCGGCGCGACCTACGTCATCGTCAATCTGCCCGATTTCACGCTGCGCGTGATCCGGCAGGGCAGGCTGGTCTGGATGACGAAGATCGTGGTCGGTAAACCGGCCACGCCGACGCCAATTATGAGCGCGCAGATGAAGTCCATCACCGTCAATCCGACTTGGAATGTGCCGGACTCGATCGCCGCCAACGAATATCTACCTTTGCTGCAGCAGGACCCCACGATCTTGCAGCGGATGGGGTTGCAAGTCAGCTACAACGCCGATGGCACCATTCATCTTTCCCAGCCGCCGGGTGAGCAGAACGCGCTCGGTCAGCTCCGCTTCAATTTTCCCAACAAGTTTCTCGTCTATCAGCACGACTCGAACCAAAAGCAATTTTTCGCCCATGATAGGCGCGCCGAAAGCCACGGCTGTATGCGGGTCCAGGATCCTGTGAAATACGCGGAGGTGCTGCTATCCATCGTGCGGCCGGGCGAAGGCTACACTCAGGATCGCATTCGTAGAATGTTTGGCTATAACGAAGCCGACATCCAATTTCCGACCTTGATCCCGGTTCACCTCACCTACCAGACCGCTTTCGTTGATGACGACGGCAAGCTGGAATTCCGCGAGGATATTTACGGCCGTGACCAAGCACTGGTTGCTATACTGAAAGGGAGCGAACGCAAACTTGCTGATATTCCCATCCAGCACAAGGACAGCACGATTCGTCGGCAGCTCCTTGCTTACCCTGACACTGCTTGGGGCGGCTGGGTCGGACGCAGCTACGGTGCTGGGATGAATTTCTTTACACAATTGTTTGGTTCGCCAGCGCGGCCAGTCCCACGTCGCCCGGTAGCGCAGCACAGGGCATATTATCAGTAGGACCGACAGCGGATTGGTGGCGCGGTACTCGTCACACCCTTTCGACGCCTTGCGTTGACCGTCGACCGTTCTGAACACGACGACCTCACCGGACGCAATATCAGGATTGACATCGGCAGCCATCGCCAGCACTTGCAATAATGCCGTATTGTCTTTGATGCTGTAGACGCCGCAGGCCGGTAATCGCACCTGTTGAGGGCGAGGTGTGGTCAGCGCTTGCCGCGGGATACCCGCCCAATCTCGGCGCGGACGAGGCGCTCGACCACTGTCGGCAAATTGTCGTTAAGCCGCGCTGTGAGCATGGGCCGCAGCATTTCACCGACTAGATCTTCGAGCGTCCGGGCGTTGTCAACCAAAACGGTCCGGGCGAGTGCATCGAAGGCGGCATGCACCGCATTCTTGACCTCACCTGAAATAAGTTGTTCCCGCTCCCGGCCGCTGAGTGCAGAATGGTCCCCGTCCGATGGTGTGGACACCTGTTCACCCATATGGCCGAGGCGCGGCTCAGCATTGCTGTCGAGCGCAAATGATTGCGGCGCGGTGCCGGGCTTCAAAGCTGAATCAGAGCTGGTATCGGCCGGCTGAGGTATCTGTGCTCCCATAGCATCGGTGGGCTTGCCCATGGCGGGGATCCGCTGCGAAATTGTTTCCTCGTCCAACGAATCTGCAGCGGGCAAACCGGATTTCAAACCGTGCGCGGATGCTGGTGCCGGAGGCTCGGGGTTCGCGGATGCTGTCCGATGCTGCGCTGATTTACTGTCGTCCTCGGCGATGATCCGGCGCATTCGGGCGAGTAGCTCCTCGGTCGACGGTTCCTGAGTTTGAGCCGCTTCCGCCATGGGTACACCTGCTCAGCTTCCATCAATTCTGGTGCACGCGATGTTTATCGCAACTGAATAGATTCGATTTGCTAGGTTAGCAACAAAACGGTCACTTCATCGCGGCTGCCATGAGTCGGCAAATCGGTCGGTGTCAAAAACGACAGGCATCGTTCACCTTTTTTCGCTGCGCCTCGTGTCGCAGCTTGAGCACGTGCCTTGTCGCCCGCGCTGGTGTTGCAGCCCGGCAACAAGGCGCAACAAACAGGCACGAGGTTTTGCGGTGACGCGGCCAACGTCAAAACGGGTGACCAAAAAATCGGTCTTACGAGGGTTGTGGGATTAGAGCAGACCATGCTCGCGCCATATTTGGCGCGCGTCCTAAGCCCCTTCCAAAAATAGGCTTTTCGGGGGCCCGGCCGGTGATCGATCTGCATTGCCACCTGCTGCCGGGGGTCGACGACGGCGCGGCGAATTTAGCAACAGCGTTGACGAGGGCTCGGGCAGCGGTGGCGCCGAGCCATGCCAGCGGCCTCGGTTCTGCTCAAGCGTTTTGTTGGCAAGGTTAGATCTGTGGTCGCTGTACGCACTCTATTATCCCCGGTGCGTAAAGGCGAAATTTGGCGCGTGCAGATTGTGTGGCCTAACGGCATGGTCCGTCACGTGGGACAATTCGCTTCGGAAAAGGAAGCCGCCAAATGGATCCTGGCGCATCCACGCCTGACAATGCCGGCTAAGGAAAACCACGATAATGCGACTGAGGGTGTGCAGACGCCACTTGCACCGCGTTAATTCCTAACTAACCGGCTCAATCAAACCAGGCGGGGCGCCGGCGTCGGTCTGCTCTCGCCCGAGAGTTGACCGGAATCGTTGGCGATGATGGACGACGCGCAGCATTTATTTCGCGAATTTCGGCGCGTTTACGCTCTTCGGGCATTTTGGCATGGCCGTTGGTCTGTTGCAGGAGCGCGGCCTCATGTACGGCCTGCTCGAACCGGCGTTCAGGACCGGATCGTCCGCCGTATTATTCGGCGGTGTACACCCTGCGGAGCCCAAGGGCCTTTGCCACAGCCCGTCCCACGGGCAGCTTGCCGCCTAACGTCCTATTGAGTCGGCCGCGTTCGACGCCGTGGCGCTTAGCAAAACTGCTTTGTCCTCCTTCGCGTTTGACCGCGGCCCACAGCAAGGCGACCACTTCGTTGTCGTTGAAGACAAGCACCCGACGACCTAAATTGCCGACGAGGACACTTGTCTCGCCAGCTGAGCCTTGAAGCTTTTTGTCCTTTGCCAATAGACGCCCCTATTGATGGCACGCGGCCAGCAAGCCAAGTGGTGTTGGTGAGTCTCTCCCGGGGCCTTGGCCTCAGCCCGTTTTTGGCTGAGGCCTTTTTCGTGTCGAAAAAAGATCGAAAAAAGAAAAGAGGCGACTCAGGGTCTCTGGGCAACACGCAACCGGTCTGGTTGCGCGGGTTGCGCGTTAGTCGGCCCAGCGCGAATTCGGGCGTTGGTCGGCCCGCGCTCTCGCGCTGAGCGGGCGCTGTGCCGATGATTGACGGCCGGCGGATGTTATTTCGCGAACTTCGGCGCGTTGGCGCTCGTGGGGCATTTTGGCATGGCCGTTGGCCTGTTGCAGGAGCGTGGCGTCCTGCACAGCCCGCTCGATCCGGCGTTCACCAGTGAACAGGAAGACCATCGTATAGAACGCGATGCGCAGATCGAGCCAGAACGAGGCGTTCTGCACATACCAATCGTCCAGTGCGCCCTTTTCTTCGGTGGTGACAAGGTTGCCGCCGTTGATTTGTGCCCAACCGGTAATGCCGGGGCGGACCATCAGGCGCAGCGTGCTGTTGGCGGGCTGATCCTGTGGCAGGAGCGGCCGCGGTCCGATCAACGACATCTCACCGACCAGCACATGGAACAATTGCGGCAATTCGTCGAGCCGCAGCCGACGCAGGGATTTGCCGATCCACGACTCGTCGTCATCGTTGCCATTGGGTTGCCCGTCGCGATCAAACGGCGCGTGCAGCGTGCGGAATTTGTACAGCAAGAAGCTTTTGCCGTCGCGGCCAATGCGCTTTTGCCAAAACACGATCGGCGCGCCGAAGTCGAACAGGACCAGGACCGAGACGCCCAGGAATAGCGGCGAAAAACTCACAATCGCCAAAAACGCGACAACAAAATCGATGACGCGCTTATACCAGAAATAGGCCGGCGGTTGGTATTGTGGTCGCGGCGGGGCTTGCGCCAATCGCAATGCGGCAGCGCGGCGCGCTTTCGGCAAAGGCGCCAGTCCAATCAGTTGGGCAAGAAATCGATAACAATATCGCGCTGGACACAGGTGGCGCGCACCGCATCAAGAGCTGCGGCCGATAACAGGGCTTCGTCGCCACCGATGATGACGCGGTCGGTGTCGACCCCATGGACCGCAAACTCTTCGATCACGACATCGAGTTGGTCCGCAGCGCCGACCACCGGCACGCCGCACATGGTGCGGCCAAAAAGCTTCTGATTATCGTCAAGAACGGCGACGACATGGCGCTGCGCCGGCGCGTGCGCGTGCAGCAGTTTGATGTAGAGCGAGGTGAGCCGCGACGAGCCGATCATGATGATGTGCTCGGCGGCGGAATGGTCTGGCGGCTCGGCTGGCTGCTCATCCTTGTCCCACAGCCGCATAAGGCCGCGGGTGACGAGGAGGCCGGTGGCCAGGATGAGGCCCTGCATCACGGGGATCGAGCGCGGAATGCCCTCAAGCCGGGTGAAGGTGAAGAGGATTGCGGTAGTGGCCAGTCCGCCGGCAATGACCCCGCTGACGACACTAACTGCGTCATGGACGGAAAAGTAGCGCGATAGGCCCGCACCGACGCGGAACGCCGAAAAAGCAATCAGCGTGCAGACAAACGAGATGCCGCAGTAAAGCAGCGCCGCTAGCGTTTCTTTGATCAAGGGCACCCCGCCGTCGCGCAGAATCAGGGCGAGGAGTGGCGCCAATGCCGCCCAAACGACATCGATGGGAGAGAGCCGCAACCGAAAGCGGGCACGCGATGACGGCAATGGTCCTTGCAGCATCGACATGACCCTCGCTCAGCGAGGGCTGGTAAAGTTGCTGCTTAGATTTCGCGCCGTAACGTTCTGATGCGCGCATAAGTGCGCTGACGTTTTACGCGGGCGCGAAATTCAGAAGAAGCCCCAGCCCCACTGTCCAATAGTTCCTTACAATATTGCCCCAATCGCGGCAATTGCCGGTGAATGCAGGAGGGAGCGGACGCGCAGTCAGGGTTTTAAGGACTTGCCGGCGCGAACGTCGTCGGACCCGAGGTCTGCGATATTTCCCAGCCGATAAAGACACCCATTCCAAGGAATGCCGCCCAAAATGCAATTGTCTGCGGTGTCAACACGCACTGGTCGGGGTGAATCCGGCACCACTCCCAAAAGTTTTGATCTTGGGCATTGGATCCTGAGGCGCAGGGCGACAACGGAGCGATGGTCGTCACTGCCCCGGGCTGGACATTGACCTGGCAGCCGTCGTCATAGGTAACCGTTGCAGCGCCGCCCGGGCCGACCATGACCGAATCGCCGACATTGGCGTTGATGCGGCTGGTGACGGGTTTGAAACCCTGGCCGCGATTGATGGTCAGATCGCCGTAACCTGGCTCGACCATGGCCGCCCACGATGGGCCACTCATTAGGAGCGTGCAGCCAATACACAGTGCTCTATGGAGGTGTCGCCGCGTGCCCATCCATCGTTCCCCACGCCGGTGCACATGCTAAAACAACAGCGTTGCTTTTCGAAGGGGAGAGGCAAATTTCCTTGCACTGTGACTTTCGGGCACCTCACTGGTCGGCGGCGCCTTGCGATGACGCGCTACAGCCCGTTGTTGCTCGCTCTGGAGCCTCGTCGCCTCGCCTGCCTCATTGATCAGGAGTACGCCGACGGCTGGTAATGAGGCGATTACAGCAAGGATTTGCAGCTGGCGAAATAGGGTTCAATGGTCGTTTTGCGCAGTGGCAATTTTCAATGGCGGATGTGATGCCGAACATCGCGTTCAGCCAGAGAGGCACTTTTGCGGAAAGCGCACGCCGTTAGGCCCGCTGGGTATCGACAAGATGTCTTACTCGCTCGAATGTTTCATCGGGACGCGGAATGTCGCAAACGCCGACGCCACTCGCCGATAAATTTCCGAATCCTAGCGCACTAAAGACATTGGTGCGCCCAGAAGACCCGGTCGCATCGGTCGCCAGATAAATCGTTCCAAGGTCGTACATTCGCTGGAAGACGTTCTTCCTAAGGGTGACCTCTTTGACGTCTCTTAAATTAACCACTTTCTCAGTTACGTTAAGAAAGCCTTCCTCAAATTCAAGCTTGTCCTCTGAGAATTTGTATTCAGTGCGAGCGTAATTTAATTTTTTTCCGAAATAAACTATCAGCGGGAAACCAAGAAAGGCCATGCCGCCAAACAATACAAACGGAATAGAGGAATTTTCCGGAAAAGCATGTAGCGAGCTGGTAAGGCTGCCAAAAAACGCTCCACTCCATAAGGTAAAAAAGAGCTGGAACGGCAGTTGGTAAAGCAGCGCAATCCAGCCCACGAAGACGGGTCTGACGGAGAACATGAGCTAAGCCCTGTCGATGCTGTTTTACGTTTGCGCACGCTAGGGAAGCAAAATAAAAAATTCGATAAGCCGATTCTCTGCATGCGGCAAAACCGCAATCCGGGCTGCGCAATCCACTCCCATTTCAGGCCGACTAGGTGACGGTTGGTGAAGGCAACGATTCGATCGCAATGTCCAATGGTATTTCCCGCTTTACGCGAAGCTGGCAGTTGATCCAGGCGAGCTGCGACGTGTTTTGTGCCGATAGTGCGCTCTTGATCCTGTCCGCATTGTCGTCCCTCGCAACGATTGCGCTTGTCGTCGGCGCTGCGGCGCGGCAAACCACGGGCATTATTCGCGGTCCGCGCTCGGGAGACCGTTAATATCTTAGCTAAACTAAGCGCCAAGATAGTGGTCTGACATTCATCAAGCGAGCGACGCTAGTCGCGGCGAATGTGGGCTGGCCGCCGTCATCGATCTGCATTGCCATCCGCTGCCGGGACCCAATGACGGCGCACAGAATCTAGCGTACAGAATGAAGCGCGTACGAACAGAATATTCGGGCAGACGCGCCGGCGTTAAACCGTTCTCGCTCGGGCTCTGACCGGACAGCTTAATGCGCAAAGCGGCGTCGGCGCTCGCGTGATTTGCGTCCACGAACAGCATATCCGACGCCAAAGCCGAGTGAAAAAATTACAAGCAGAAATATAAGCTCGAAGGCCGAATCGGCCATTTGTTTCAACCTGGGATTGCCTCTTAAACTGGCCAAGTATCTGATTCGATTACTTTTGTACACCTTATTCCCGTGAATTGCCGGTTCAAAGCGAATCACGGTCGGCGATAATCCTAGCCCGCAATCGAGCCGGACGATCGCATTGCGGGTCGAAACTGGACCGCAAGGCTAATGGCCAAAAGTCGGCCTTACCGCCGGATTTGTGCGGCAGAGATCATGCTCGTGCCATGTTTGCCGCGCGTGCTTAAGTCCTTTCCAAAAACAAGCTTTTGAGGGCCCGGTTCTTGATCGATCTGCATTGCCACCTCTTGCCGGGGCTCGATGATGGCGCGCCCAATCTGGCAACAGCGCTAACGATGGCGCGGCAGGCGGTCGAGCAGGGCGTCACCCATGTCGCCTGCACGCCGCATATCCTGCCCGGGGTCTATCACAACCGCGGTCCCGGCATCCGCAACGCGACCAGAAGCCTACAAGACGCGCTCGATCACGAAGGGATTCCACTGCAATTAGTGACCGGCGCCGATGTGCACATGGCGCCGAATTTTGTCGCCGGGCTCAAATCCGGCGAGCTCCTGACCTTGGCCGATTCGCGCTATGTGCTGGTGGAGCCACCGCACAACGTGGCGCCGCCGCGGTTAGAACAGTTCTTTTTCAACCTAATGACGGCGGGTTATGTGCCGGTCCTGACCCATCCGGAGCGCCTGTCGTGGATCCTCTCCCGTTACGAAATCATCAAAAAGCTCGTGCAATCCGGGGTTTGGATACAAGTGACGGCGGGGTCTTTCACTGGCGCCTTCGGCCGGACTACCCTATACTGGGCGGTGCAGTTACTCGATGAGGGGTGTGTTCACCTGATTGCGTCGGACGCTCACGATGCGGAGCGTCGGCCGCCGAATCTGGCGGCGGGATGCGATGCTGTGGCCAAGCGCATTGGCGCGCAAGAAGCCGAACATCTGGTGTTCACGCGGCCGATGGGAATCTTGAAGGATCAGCCACCTTCGAGTCTACCAGGGCCATTTAGAGGGGCAGGGGCGGATGGGGAATCCGTGGAAATTCCCGAGTCGTCGGGTGGCCGGCTGGATCTCGGCCGTCCTACTGCTCGCGGCGTGCGGGGTTTTTCTGATCGGTTGCGCCGGCTCTTCCGGTAGCAGCACCGCGCTCAACAACGCGACGGCCGGATACGATTCCTCCGGCGCGCTGACGACTGAGTCGGCCGGTGCTGGGGCGAACGCTTTTGCACCAACGACTGCTTCGGCTGGCCAAGAAGCCACGGCAGCGCAAGCGGCTGACAAACTCACCGCGGTCGCAAAACCTGGCAATAGCGCCTACAAAATCGGCCCGCTCGATGTGCTCGCCATCTCGGTGTTCAAGGTGCCGGATCTCGAGAAATCGGTGCAGGTGTCTGAAAACGGTACGATCAATTATCCGCTGATCGGCGACGTTCCTGCAGCGGGACGGACGGCGCACGAACTTGAGCACGAGCTCGCGCAAAAGCTTGGCGGCAAATACGTCAAAAACCCACAAGTGACGGTGTTTGTCAAAGAATACAACAGCCAGCGCGTCACCGTCACGGGATCGTCCAAACAAACCGGCATCTATCCTATCAAAGGCAACACCACGTTGTTGCAAGTGCTGGCGCTCGCTGGCGACGTCAACCCTGAGATCGCCTCCGGCGAGGTCATGGTGTTTCGAACCACTGATGGCCGGCGCACAGCGGCCCGGTTTGACGTTGATTCCATCAAACAGGGCAAAACCGAGGATCCGCTGATGCAGCCAGGCGATGTTGTGGTGGTCGATACGTCGGCGGCTAAAGTTGCGTTCTCGAATTTTATGAAAGTAATCCCGCTGGCAACGACAGCGGCCGTGTTCTCGGGCCTGTGATTGTCAAAGCATGAATTATCAGCGTCCCAGTGTGCCTGAGAACAATGACGCAAAAGCCGGAAGTGTGATTCCTGCGCCGCAAGGTGTGCCTGCTGCACGCGATCCTTACAATAGCGCGGTCGGATCTTATTATGGTCCAAGCGGCTATGGCCCCGGCTACGGGTCAGGTGCAGACGCGCCATCGAGTTTTCAGCTCGACGTGCTTGAGTATTTGCGCATTGCGATCAAACACCGCTGGCTCATTCTCAGCATCGTCGGAGCGGCCATGACATTTGCTGCCGTGACGACACTGATGAAGACGCCGCTCTATACGTCCACGGTTCGGGTGCAAATTGATCCAATGACCCTGGCCGCGAAGGTGACCGATCCTAGTGCTACTCCGGTGGAAGATCCTGATTCAAATTTTATGCGAACGCAGTACGAGCTGCTGCGCGGCCGCACGATGGCCGAACGGGTTGCCTCGGCTTTAAAGCTTGGGGAAGATCCGTCGTTTTTTCAACCACGGGAATTTTCAATTTTGGGATTTGTGAAAAGACTCATTTTCTCCAGCGCGCCGCCAACCGATCAGGGCAGCAAAAAAGTGAACAATGAGGCAGCTGCGGCCGATGTCGTTCTTGGAAACCGGTTGATCAGCCCAGTGTTTGGTTCGAGATTGGTCGACATTTCCTATTCTGATCCGAACCCATCGCGTGCGCAAAGAGTCGCGCAAGGCTTCGCGGAAGCTTTTGTCGCTTCCAACATCGACAAGCGATTCGAGGCGAATTCTTACTCAAAGGTTTTTCTCGAGGACCAAATTCAACAATTGAAAGTCCGTCTGGAGCAGTCGGAAAAAGCGCTGTTGGATTTCGGTCGGAAGGAGGAGATCGTACAGACGAATGATAAAACTTCGATTGCCGAGACCAATCTGGCAGCGGCGAACGGCGCGCTCGGCACGCTTATTGCCGAACGCATGAAGAATGAAGAATTGTGGAAACAACTTGATTCGGCTAAAGCCATCAATGTTCCGCAGCTGTTGACGAACCCGGTCATTGAAGGATTGCGCGCCAAACGCAGCGCGCTACAGACCGAGTACCAGCAAAAGCTCGAAACCTTTCAGCCGGGTTATCCGGCGATGGTTCAGCTTAACAACCAAATTGCAGAAATAGATCGTCAGCTTGCGGCGGAGGTCAATACACTGAAGGCTTCATACAAGGCCGCATATGAATCCTCGCTGGCACAAGAAACGGGGATGAAAAAGCGGATCGAGGCTCTGAAGCAAGACGTGCTCGATCTGCAGAAGCGCAGTATTCAGTACAACATCCTCAAGCGGGAAGTTGATACCAACCAATCGCTCTACAACGGTCTTTTGCAGCGTTACAAGGAAGTTGATGTTGCCGGTGGTGTGGCGGCCAACAACGTGTTCATCGTCGACAAGGCGACGTTTCCAGGCGGGCCGTCGTCGCCGAACATGTCGCGCGCGCTGATGATGGCGCTTGCGCTGGGGCTTGCTGCCGCGTGCGGTCTCGCTTGGCTGCTGGAGCGCATCGACGATACGTTGCGATCACCAGAAGATGTCGAACGCGCTCTCGGATACGCGACCCTCGGCATCATTCCTAAAATTCGGGCGGACGGGAACATCGACCAAGAACTGGCGAATCCGCGCTCGCTATTGGCGGAAGCGTACCGGTCCTTGTGCACTGCGCTGCAGCTATCGAGCGACAAGGGCCTGCCAAAAACGGTGCTTGTCACCAGCGCAGGTGCTGCGGAAGGCAAATCGAGCACCTGCGTGGCGCTGGCGCGGCATTTTGCCAATATCGGTCTGAAGGTGCTGCTGGTCGACGCCGATCTCCGTAAGCCATCGCTGCATACAAAACTGAAACTCGACAACGCGAGCGGGCTGACGAATTATCTGACAGGAACGGCCACACCGCCGGAGCTTCTGCAAGCAACCGATGTGCCTAATTTTGCCGTCATGGTCTCGGGACCCGCTCCTCCCAATGCTGCCGATCTTCTTGGCAGCGCGCGTCTGCACTCCTTGCTTTCGGTTGGCTTGGAAGTCTTCGACTTGATCGTGATCGATAGCCCGCCGGTGATGGGACTGGCCGATGCGCCATTATTATCAAGTGCGGTTGCCGCCACGATCTTTGTCGTTGGCGCCGGTCAGGTGCGGACGCGCGTGATCCGCGCCGCAATTAAGCGCCTGCAGTTTGCGCGCGCATCGCTCATCGGGACCGTCATCACTCGGTTCGATCCGCGGAGCAGCTATGGTTACGGGTACGGTCAGCATTACTATCACGGCTACGGGCACGACCACGGCAGGGATGC
>Ga0335081_10016439_pt1 | contig 11974 bp, 9 predicted proteins | sample Lox_Sample_35_FD_206713 | JGI IMG/M metagenome (GOLD analysis project Ga0335081, IMG submission 206713) | Soil microbial communities from Loxahatchee National Wildlife Refuge, Florida, United States - Lox_Sample_3.5 | ecosystem: Environmental > Terrestrial > Soil > Wetlands | place: USA: Florida... | reverse complement strand
CGAAACCTCGATCTGTGAGGACTGGTCGCTGGTGTAGTTCTCCCCCGTCCTGATGTCACCGCTGTTCCCGCCGTTGGTCCCGATCACCGCCTGACCAGAGATCGCGAGCCCGCCGACGCTCATGTCGGTCCAGCCCGATCCGAGCGGCCCGTTCGCCCGGTTGAAGTTGTCGGTGGCCGTGCCCGCCGGGTTTGTCGCGCACGCGACGACGACGTTGGTGACGTTCGCAGAGCCGATCGTGCCGGACCCGTTCGCCACCGAGCACGTCTGGCCGGGCGGGCTGCCGGTCACCGTCACGTTGTAGGCCGCACCGGAGGGGAGGCCGGTGCTGAAGGTGAACGGTCCGCTGGCGCCGACGCTGAGGTCGTTACCGCCGTTGTCCTGCAAGGTGACCGTGCCGGACAGGCCCGAGACCGTCCCGCCCACCGAATAGGTGGCCGCCGCCGCGCACGTGACGGCGACGTTGGTGACGTTCGCCGACCCGACGATGCCGGATCCGTTCGCCACCGAGCACGTCTGGCCGGGCGGGCTGGACTTCACCGTCACGCTGTAGGCCGCCCCGGGAGCGAGCGACGCGCTGAAGGTGAACGGGCCACTGGCGCCCACACTCAGATCGTTACCGCCGTTGTCCTGCAGCACGACCGTGCCGGACAGGCCCGAGACCGTCCCGCCCACCGAATAGGCGACGGGCGCGGTCGCGTCTCCGCCGGACCAGTTGGTGATCTGATTCGACGAGAAGTAGAGCCAGACGCCGGGACTTCCCGAGGTGATCTTCGTATCGGTGGCCTGGACGACCAGCTTGCCGTTCTGGTAGCCGGAGATCGTCGAGCCGACCGCCTGGATCTTCCACACGTCGGACGACGGGGTGATGGTGAGCGCGCTGCTCTGCTTCAGCTGGGTCCAGCTCGTGGCGCTGTCCATCCGCCATATCGACACGGTGTTGGTCGAGTTCCCGTACCAGAGGAAGTACCCTTTCGAGTTGCTCAGCCGGACCGCCAGACCAGGCCCCCACTGGCTGCCCGAACTGCCCGGAAGGGTGCCCTGCGCGAACTGGTCATTGCCGAACGTGCTGGCGCTCCAGTAGGCACTGTTGAGGGTGCTGGCGGTTCCGGCGCGCAGCGTGTTGCTCACGATCTGCGGCGCCTTCGTGCCCGTCACCGTCGTCCAGTTGCTGCCCAGGCCGCCGTTGGCCCTGGTGAAGTTATCGGAGACGGTCGCGGCCGACGCGTGTTCCGGTGTCAGGACCGACAGCGTCCCAGCCAGCAGGCAGAGAGCTGCGAAAGGCACCAGCAGCAATCTCGCTCTTCGGCAAGCCCCGCCAAACGTAGTCGCCATGCCGTCCCCCACCCTGTCATGCCTCAGCCAGCAGCCCATGCGCCACGTCGACGATCCTGGCCACGGCCCGGCACAGATCCCGGGCTCAGGACCGGGCGGTGCCGTATGTGGCTACGCTGCGTGTTGTTTTCGGGAGATGTCCGTGGTGAGCACATGGGTGCAATACCGGCGAACACTCTCGTCACGAGACACACGAGGGCCATCTGCTGATACATGATCGCCAATCAGCGCCGTATCAGCGTGCGCAGCGATGGCCACGGCGAGGGCACCGCGCGGCGTGCGCCAGGCACCGCACACGCCGCGCCGGGCCGCGGACCCGCCCCGCTAGAAGAGCAGGCTGGACAGGGCGGCACGGGCCTTGCTGACCCGGGGGTCCCGTGGCGGGAAGATCTCGAACAGGCCGACGAGGCGCGCCCGCGCCTGGTCCCGCTGCTCGCCGGAGGTCCGCCTGACCAGGCCGAGCATCCGGTCGAAGGCATCCTCCACCTTGCCCGCCGCCACCTCGAGGTCGGCCACGCGGGCCTGCGCCGCCACGTCGTCCGGGTGCTCGGCGGCGGCGCGCCGGGTGGCTGCCTCGTCGTAGGAGTCCAGGCGCTGGAACAGCTCGACGCGGGCCAGGCCGACCTTGGCCACCGGGTCCGCGGGCGTGCCGGCGAGGACCCCACGGAAGGCGGCGGCCGCGGCCTCCAGGTCGCCGCGTTCCATCGCCTGCTGCGCGTCGGCGTACGCCGGGTTCGACGGCTCCGTGCCCATCGGCCCGCCGGGACGGCCGGGACCGCCGGGACCGCCGGGACCGCCGGGACCGCGTCCACTGCCGGGGGCGCCGACTTGCTGGCCGTCCGCCTCCGCACCCGGGCCGCCGGCGCCATCAGGCCGCACACCCAGTTGCTCGGCGGCGGCGAGCACCTGGCCGATCGCCTGGCGGACCTGCGCCTCCGGCAGTGCCCCGGCGAAAAGCTCCACAAGCTGGCCGCCAATGACCGCGACGACCATCGGGATGCTCTGCACCTGAAGCGCCTGGCTGAGGCGCGGGTTGGCGTCAACGTCGACCTTGGCCAGGATCCACTGGCCGCCCGCCTCGCCGGCCAGCTTTTCCAGCACCGGGCTGAGCTGCTTACAGGGGCCGCACCATTCCGCCCACAGGTCGATGATGACCGGCGTGGTGCGAGATCGCTCCACGACCAGGCTGTTGAAGGTCTCTTCCGTGACGTCGATGACGGCGGTCCCCGTGCCATCGGCCGTCCCGGCCTGGGCCGCCTGTTGCGTGCGCTGAGCGGCCTGCTGCCGTGCGCCAAGGTCGACGGCACCGTAAATCGAAAAATCCCGCGACTGCATGGTCCCATCCTGCCGTATGCCCGCCGCATCTTGACCGGGGCGCCGCCAATTTCGCCGGCCGCCGCCGCCGGCCCCGATCTACCCGGATTTCCCGGGCCTGGTAGAGCGCCGGCGCGGTCCCCGGCCGGCGGGGACCGCGGGCGGAGCAGGCCCGGGGGAAACGGTCAGAAAAACCAGAAGTTCGTCCCAACCATGGCCCGCCACCCCGCGTCTCAACAGGTGACCCGGACGTTGCAGGGGTGCGCCCGGGCCAACCGCTTCCGCGCGGCCCAGGGGAATGTGTGGTAGACCATTGGAATCTCTGACGCACGATGTCAGGCATCCCCATACGGGGCGGGATGTACTGACCGTGACGCTCGGCTCGATCACGTCCCAGCCCAGATCGGCCTGCGAGGGGACTTCGGTGCGCACGTTCGGGACGGCCGACCGGGCGGCGGCTGAGGAACTGTTCGTCGGCGCCTATCCCCGGCTGGCCGGGTGGGTACGCCGCCTGGTCGACGACGACGAGACCGCGCACGAGATCGCGTCGGAGGCCTTCACGCGGCTGCTCGCCCGCTGGGCGGGGCTGGACAACCCGCAGAGCTACCTCTACATGATCGCGACCAACCTGATCCGTGACCACTGGCGCCGGACCGAGCGGGAGCGGCGGGCGATCCGCACCGTGACGGCTGGCACCCCGCGGGATCCGGTCTCCCATCCGGCCGAGGACGTCGACGTCCGTGACCTCATCCAGGATCTCCCGCAGCGGATGCGGAACGCGTTCCTGCTGCACTACTACGCCGGATTCGGCGTGCGTGAGGTGGCCGTGCTGCTCGGGCGGCCGGAAGGGACGATCAAGGCGGACCTGTTCCACGCGAGGGCCCGGCTGAAGGCCTCGCTGGGGGATCGCGATGGATGACCGTGACCGCCGGGACGACCTGGACGCCTGGCTGCACGCGCAGATAGAGCCCCTGCCGCCGCCACCCGGAACGTTCGAGATGATCAAGCGCCGCGCGCGCCGGCGGCGCTACCGCCAGGCCGCCGTGACCGCGGCCGCCGTGGCCGCCGTGGCCGCGGCGGTCATCGTGGTCCCGCGGCTCGCGACATCCGTGCTCAACGTGAACCAGAATCCGGCGGCCAACGGGGCTGCGGCCAAGTCCCCGGCCCCCCGGCCAGCGGCCGGGCACGGCACGCCCGGCACGTCGGGGAGCCAGGAACCGGCGGCGCAGAGCGCCGGGCCCGCGCCCGCGGCGCCGCCCCCCGTGCCCGCGGACTTCGCGGCGACCTCCGCGACGTTCGTCGGCCTGCAGACGGGCTGGGTCATCGGCCAGGCCGGTGTGCCGGGCCAGCGGTGCGCGACCCAGTACTGCACGTCTGTGGCGCGCACCGACAACGCAGGGCGCAGCTGGTACGGCGTGCCCGCTCCGGCGGCCGGGGCACCCGACGGTGCATCTGGCGTCAGCCAGATCCGGTTCCTCAACACCGAGGACGGCTGGGCGTTCGGGCCCCAGCTGTTCGCGACGCACGACGGCGGCCAGCACTGGACGGCCGTCGGCACCGGCGGCCAGCGGGTGATCACGCTGGAAACCGTGGGCGGTCACGCGTTCGCGATCTTTGCCACCTGCGCAGGCACCGGCCCGGACTTCGCCGCGCAATGCAGCAGCTTCAGCCTGTACGCGACCCCGGCGGCCGAGGACAGCTGGGCACCGGTCTCGCCGGCGGTGACCAGTCTCGGCCACGGCGGCCAGGCCGCGTCCGCGTCCCTGGTGCTCACCTCCAGCCGCGGCTACCTGCTCGCCCCGGACGGCACGCTGTACTCCGGGCCGGTGTCCGGGACCGGCTCCTGGCAGCGGGCCGCCTCCGGCCCGGCGGGCGGCGCATCCTGCCGCACCGGAACGGCACAGCCGGACGGCCAGCCCGCGGGCGCGATGCTCGCCGCCGCGAGCGCCTCCAGCCTGGCGCTGGCGTGCGCGGTCCCGGCCGCGTCCGGCGGCGGGGCCGCGGTCTTCACGTCCGCGGACGGCGGCGCCACCTGGCAGGCGTCCGGCGCCGTGGCCGGGAGCATGGTGACCTCCGTGGCGGCCCAGCCCGGCGGGGAGATCGTCCTGGCCACCACCCGCGGCCTGCTGGTGTCGCAGGACAGCGGCGCGAGCTGGCAGCCCGCGCCGAGCTACGGGGCGGCGACGACCGCGGGGCCGGCGGATGGCTTCCGGTTCGTCGGCATGACCGGTACGCGGCAGGGCGTGGCCGTACCAGAGAATCCCGCCGAGCACGCGGTCTGGTTCACGTTCAGCGGCGGCCAGAGCTGGCGGCGCTTCCCCATAGCCGGCGCCTAGCACCGGAGACGGGCTGCTACTCCGGGTCCCGGCCGGCGACGGCGTCGGCGAGGCGCTGCGCGGCGATCTCGGCGAAATCGCGGTCGGCTTCCGCGACGCAGGCGAAGCGCCCCGCGCCGATGGCCGCCACCGAGGCGGACGCCAGGCCGCCGAACGGCTCCCACACCACGTCACCCTCGGCGGTGGCCGCGGTCACGATGCGGTGCATGAACGCCAGCGGCTTCTGGTTGAGGTGCGCCGCGGACAGGCTGCCCGGGTTGTGCACCCGCGGCGCGGCGCGGCGCATCGTGCCCTTGACCCGCTCGATCCCGTGCAGCGGGGCCAGCGGCCACACGTTGGTCATCCCGTGCGTGTGCCGCCAGGCGTAGCGCAGCGCGTCCCACTCCTTCGCCGTCGCCGGCGCGCGCCCGTCGAGGGAGTAGTAGGGCCAGCCGGAGCGGGCGCCGTGAGAATTGGCGTAGGCGGCCAGCCGCTCCAGCATCTCCCCAGGCGGCCAGTACCAGAGCCAGTCGGCGGTCAGGTACTTGCGGGTGGCCGCGTTCCGCACGCCGCACGCCTCGTTCGCCCGGGCCAGCGGCAGCCCTGATCGCTGCCATTCCCGGCGCAGCCACTGCTGCGCGCCCATTGGGCCGTCCGGGCCGGTGATCTCGAAACGCCGCTGGTAGAAGGCGCACACCTCGGTGACCACCGGGAAGCGCCGGATCGTCCTGCCGTTGACGTTGCCCGCGATGTGGGCGACCCCCTTGTCCCAGGTGATGAGCTGAACGTAGTCCCAGCCGCTGGCGGCCAGCAGCGGGTGCACGGTCGCCCAGCCAAGCTCGGTGTTCCAGAACCACAGCGTGGTCGCCGGGTTCGCGCGCCGGCTCCAGGCCTCGACGTGCGGGCGGTACCAGCCGGGCAGGCCGGCGGCGCCGGTCGTGTCGCCGTGAAAACCGCGCACGCCGTAGGCGCCGTCACTGATAATCGCGGCGGGCGCGGGCCAGGACCGGTAGGCGTCCAGGGCGTCGCCCCGGTGCAGCAGGTAGCCGGGGCGGTCCACGTCAGGTGCTCTCGGTGAGAGCGTCGAGAAGCTCGTCCGCGGCGGAGTACGGGTCGGTCTGGCCGTCCGCCACCCGCGCGGCCACCGGGCCGAGGGCACTGTCGCCGGGCAGCCGGCTCATCCGGCGGCGCAGTGCGCCCAGGGCCAGCGCCGCCACCTCCTCTCGGGCCCGCGCAACCCGCCGGCGGTCCCGCTCGCCGGAGCTGTCCAGCCACGACCAGTGCGCGTCGAGCTTGCCGGCCATCTCGTCTATCCCCTCGCCGGTGGTGGCGATGGTCTTAACGATCGGCGGTCTCCAGTCACCCGGGCGGCGCTCGGCCAAGGCGATCATGCTCCGCAGGTCCCGGATGGTCTCATGGGCCTGGGGCCGGTCCGCCTTGTTGACCACGAAAACGTCGGCGATCTCCAGGATGCCCGCCTTGGCCGCCTGGATGGAGTCCCCCATCCCCGGAACGACCAGGACCGCGACCGAGTCGGCCATGGCGGCGATCTCCACCTCGACCTGCCCGACGCCCACCGTCTCGATCAGGATGACATCGAACCGCGCGGCGTCGAGCGCCCGGACCACCTGCGGTGTCGCAGCGGCCAGGCCGCCCAGGTGCCCGCGGCTGGCCATGGACCGGATGAACACATCACGGTCGGTGGCGTGATCCTGCATCCGGATACGGTCGCCGAGCAGCGCCCCGCCGGTGAACGGCGAGGTGGGGTCGATGGCCAGCACGCCCACCCGCAGCCCCTGGCGGCGGTACGCGGTGACGAGCGCGCTGGTCACCGTCGACTTCCCGGCGCCGGGCGAGCCGGTCAGGCCGATCACGCGCGCGTGGCCGGCCAGCGGCGCGAGTTCCTTCATCACCGAGCGGAGCCGCGGCGAGCTGTCCTCGATCAGCGAGACCAGCCGGGCCAGGGCCCGCAGGTCTCCGGTGTGCGCCCGCGCGACCAGTTCGGGGGCGTCGCTGCCTGAGATGGTCACGCGGCTGACCTTACGCGGCCAGCGCCGGAACGTGGAGGATCAGCGCCTCACCCTGGCCGCCGCCACCGCACAGCCCGGCGGCCCCGAGGCCGCCGCCGCGGCGGGCCAGCTCGTGCACCAGGTGCAGGGCGATCCGGGCTCCGGACGCCCCGATCGGGTGGCCGAGCGCGATCGCCCCGCCGTTGATGTTCACCCGCTCCGGCCCGACCGCGAGATCACGCATGGACTGGATCGCGACCGCCGCGAAAGCCTCGTTGATCTCGATCAGATCCAGGTCCGCCACGGTGCGGCCGCCCTTGGCCAGCGCGCGGCGGATTGCGTTGGCGGGCTGGCTGTGCAGGGAGTTGTCCGGGCCGGCCACCGTCGCATTGGCACCGATCCCGGCCAGCACCGGCACCCCGAGGGCCGCCGCGGTCTCCCTGGCCATGACGACGACGGCGCACGCCCCGTCGGATATCTGCGAGGCCGATCCCGCCGTGATCGTGCCGTCCGGGGCGAAGGCCGGGCGCAGGCGGCTCAGCGACTCCTCGGTGGTGGCGGCGCGGACACCCTCGTCTTCGTCGAAGATCACCGGCTCCGCGCCGCGGCGCTGCACCTCGACCCCGACGATCTCCTCGGCGAGCAGGCCGTTCTTGATCGCGGCCGCGGCGCGCTGGTGACTCGCGGCGGCGAACGCGTCCTGCTCCGCCCGCGTGATGCCGAGACTGCCGCCGTGCCATTCGGTGGACTCCCCCATGGACACGTGGTCGAACGGGTCGGTCAGGCCGTCCACGGCCATCGAGTCGAGCATCTCGACCGGGCCGAACTTGTATCCGGCGCGCGATTTCGGCAGCAGGTGCGGCGCCTGCGTCATCGACTCCATGCCGCCGGCCACGACGATGTCGAACTCGCCCAGCCGGATGAGCTGGGACGCCTGCGCGATGGCGTTCAGGCCGGATAGGCAGACCTTGTTGACCGTCAGCGCCGGGACCGTCATCGGGATACCCCCGGTCACGGCGGCCTGGCGCGCCGGGATCTGGCCCGCGCCCGCCTGCAGCACCTGGCCCATGATCACGTAGCCGACCTGATCGCCGGTGATCCCCGCGCGCTCCAGCGCCGCCTTGATCGCGATGCCGCCGAGCTCCGCGCCGGAGAACCCGGCAAGCGAGCCGAGCAGCCGGCCGATCGCCGTCCTGGCGCCCCCGACGATGACGGCTTCGCGGCCCGCCGGGGTGGCCGGGTTGCTGGCCAGGGCCTCGCTCATGCCGACACCTCCACTCGCCGTGCGCTCCGGCCCGCCCGGACACGGATCTTTTGCCACGATACCCAGCGAACGGGGCGTGCCATCCGGCACCGCGCTGTGGCCTACGTCTCGCGGCCCTGCGGCGACCCCCGCCTAGCGGAACCAGCGTGGTTTCTGTTGTCATCACACCAGGGACCGCGCCGGCCCGGGCGCCGCGTCCCGGCCGCGGGCGCGTGCGTGCGGAAACGTGAAGGCAGAGGTGGACCATGCTGACTCATATCGATCACGTCGGGATCGCGTGCCGCGACCTGGAGGAGAAGATCAGCTTCTACTGCGCCACGTTCGGGCTCACGGTGGCGTCCCGCGAGGTCAACGAGGAACAAGGTGTCCGCGAGGCCATGCTGCTGGTCGCGACGGCCGCCCCGGTGGCGGTGGGAGTGCCGGATCTGCGCGCCGCCGAGGCGAGGGCCGGGGCGGGCGCGCCCGGCATCGACCTGCGCGCCACGGCCGGGGCGGCAGCGGGCACGGCCATCCTGCCCCTGGTGTCCTCTTATGTTCAGCTGCTGGAGCCGTTGCGGCCCGATTCGCCGGTCGGGAAGTTCCTGGAGCGGCGCGGGGAGGGCATTCATCACATCGGCTACGGCGTGGCGGACGTTCGCGCCGCGCTCGCGGCGATCGGCGCGACCGGGGTCAGGCTGGTCGACGAGCGCCCGCGGCACGGCTCGATGGGCGCGTCGATCGCGTTCCTCCACCCGGCGGATGTCGGCGGGGTGCTCACCGAATTGGTGGAGCATCCGGAGGACCATACGGGGTCCTGAATGCCGGTCGCGAAGGGACGCCCGTGGCCCGTCCCGCGGCCGGTCCCAGCGGGGCCAGGAGCGGCCTCGCGGGGCACATCATTCTCATCTCACGCGTACCATGAGGCGCGCTGTGTGATCGCGACCGGATTGCGAAAGTGCCCGCTATGCAGGAAAGATAGACGGCAGTGTCCGTTATGATGCTGATCGACCGGAAGCAGGGCAGTGAGTCCTGAGAATCCGCCGCTGGGAAGTCCGAAGGAACCGACAACGTCCCGAAGGCGGAGTAGTCTGCCTGCTACCAGGTGAGAAAATTGCAGAAGTCCGTTACGACCGGGCGAGGTGATGGCCGCTGTGCCGGCGGCCGACCCTGCCGGCCGGGCAGCGATACGATCACCTGCTCCCCGCCTGCCGTTCCGTCCCAACAGGGTTAGGCCACATGCAATCCGATATTGACGCACAGCTTACGAACTTCTTTGAAGACAGCCAGCCGCGCGAGTTCGCCAAGGTCATGCGCGGCTATGACCCCCAGCAGGTCAACGAACATCTCGCCCAGCTTGAGGGGGAGGTGCGCCAGCATAAGGATCAGGTCCAGGCGATGCACCGGGAGCTCGCGGAGGCTCACCGGCAGCTCCAGGAGCAGGAGCGCCCCACCTACTCCGGCCTGGGCGCGCGGATTGAGCAGTTGCTCAGGCTCGCTGAGGAGCAGGCCACCGAACTGGTTCAGGCAGCCAGGTCCGAGGCCAACGAGATCAAGGCCGCGTCGAAGGTGGACGCCGCCGAGGTGCGCGCCTCCGCCGAGAACGAGGCGGCGGAGCTGCGGGCGATTGCCAAGCGTGAGACCGACGACCTGCGTGGTGCCGCGGAGCGTGAGGCCGACTCGATCAGGACGGGCGCGCGGCGCGAGTCGGACGAGCTCACCTCGACGACCGAGCGTGAGGTCGCCAAGCTGCGGGCGACGGCGGACCACGAGATCGCCGAGAAGCGTGCCGCGGTGGAGCGGGACATCGCCAAGCTCCGGACCACCACCGAGCGGGAAGTGGCCCAGCTCAAGGCGTCCGCCAAGCGGGAACGCGACGAGATCCTCACCACATCCAAGCGCCAGGCCGACGAGATGCGCAGCCAGGCACAGCGGATCCTCGAGGAGAGCGAAGCGCAGCGGGCGCAGGCGGAGGCCGAGTTCGAGATCCAGCTCGCCGCACGGCGGGAAGAAGCGGAACGGCAGGAGGCCGAGCGCCTGTCCGCGGCGCAGGCCGCGACGCAGAAGCTCGTCTCCGAGGCCGAGCAGCGTGCGTCCACGGCCGAGCAGCGGGCCGCGAAGGCGAGCGCCCAGGCCGAGCAGACCCGGCGCGATGCGGACCAGCACGCCAAGCAGCTGGTGAGCAACGCCAAGAAGAACGCGGACCAGATTGTCAGCCAGGCCAAGAGCCAGGCGGATCACCTGCTGGCCGAGACGAAGTCCGAGGCCGAGCGTGCCCGCGCCCAGGCGCAGCGCCAGGTCGACGACCTCACCCGGCAGAAGGACAGCATCAGCAGTCACCTGGCCCAGCTGCGTCAGCTGCTCGGTGGCGGGGTACCCGGCATGGACGAGTCGGCCGTGCAGGCCTCGCCGTCCCGCCCGGCCATCAGCGCGGAGGCCCCCCGGCCCCCGGCACCCGCCCCCGTGCCGGAGGCGCCCAAGCAGCCGGCCCAGCCGCAGCGGCCCCCGGCCGCCCAGGCGGCCCGCAGCGCTGCTCCCAACGGCGCCAAGCAGCCGGCCAACGGCAAGGCACCGGATGACGAGGACTGGTGGACGGAGTAGGACGCAGATAGCGGCATGGCGGGGCCGCGCAGGCAGTCTCGCCGCAGTTGGTGAAGGGCCAGGCCCCGGAGCGGGGACCTGGCCCTTCACCATGCATCACCGGAGCGGGCCGCCTGGGCGCCGGCTGAGCCGCCGGTCCCAGCAGGCGCGATGCCAGTGCCGCCGCAGGCCAACGCCGGCCGCCTCGGCCGGCCAGGCCACCACGTGCGCCGTACCGGGCGGTATTTCCTGGTCACAGCCGGGGCAGCGGTAGACCTTGGCGGCGGCGGCACCGGGGATCTGGCGGACGATCCAGTCCCCGTCCGGCCACGACTCGGCACGCTCCGGGCCGAGCGCCAAGGGCACCTCAGGACGCGGGCGGCGGGATTTGCGCGGGCTCACGGCAGTTACTTTATGTGTCAATCGCCGGGCGGGCGCCGCGGTCGGCGAGGCCGGGCTACAGTGGCGTTCCGTGCGGCTTGTCATCGCGCGGTGCAGCGTCGACTACGTCGGCCGGCTGACCGCTCACCTGCCCTCGGCCCTCCGTCTGCTGATCGTCAAGGCGGACGGCTCCGTGCTCGTTCACTCCGACGGTGGTTCCTACAAACCGCTGAACTGGATGTCGCCGCCGTGCCGGCTGGCCATCGAACCCGGGCGCTGGACGGTGACGAACAAGGCGGGCGAGACCCTGGCCATCACGATCGAGGAGATCCTCAGCGACCACTCGGCCGACCTGGGGGTCGACCCCGGCCTGGTCAAGGACGGGGTCGAATCGCACCTCCAGGAACTGCTCGCGGCGCAGATGCACGTGCTCGGCGACGGGTGGCGGCTGATCCGGCGCGAGTACCCGACGCCGATCGGGCCGGTCGACCTGATGTGCAAGGACGCCGCCGGCACCAGCGTCGCCGTGGAGATCAAACGCCGCGGCGAAATCGACGGGGTGGAGCAGCTCACCCGGTACCTGGAGCTGCTCAACCGGGACCCGCGGCTCGCGCCGGTGCAGGGCATCTTCGCCGCGCAGGAGATCAAGCCGCAGGCGCGCGTGCTGGCCACCGACCGCGGCATCCGCTGCGTCACCCTCGACTACGAGGCCATGCGCGGCACCGACGACGACTCGCTCCGCCTGTTCTGACTCATCGGGTTCGGTACACGTCCGCATGGTGATCAATACGCACGACATG
>Ga0335081_10016438_pt1 | contig 11974 bp, 10 predicted proteins | sample Lox_Sample_35_FD_206713 | JGI IMG/M metagenome (GOLD analysis project Ga0335081, IMG submission 206713) | Soil microbial communities from Loxahatchee National Wildlife Refuge, Florida, United States - Lox_Sample_3.5 | ecosystem: Environmental > Terrestrial > Soil > Wetlands | place: USA... | reverse complement strand
TGGACGAAGCCGCGGCACGGCCTGGGGGGCTTCCATTTTGCTTGGTGGGTCGACGTTGGCTGGAGTTCTAACGATGGCGCTTTTTCGTCATCATGTCGGCGCGGGACTTCCGCTATCCGCTGGCGTGACAATCTACGTCGCGGCGTCCGACCTGATTCCGGAAGTCAACAAGGAACCCGCCATGAAAATGGCGTTGCTGGTATTTGTAGGCGCCGGCGTTTTCTTCCTGCTCGATCACCTGTTTCACGTCCACTGAGGACGGAAGCGCTTTTCAGTCCACCGTATGCTTCGCGGTGTACCCTTCGCGCGCAACGATGTCGATCTTCACGTCCTTGCCTTTTTGATCTCTGACCTTGAGAGGTCCGCCATCCGGCGCAACCACCTGCACTTTAAGTTTGCGGTAAGTGCCATCCAGCTTCGTATTGGTCGGCGTGTACGACAAGGTGTATTGGTTGCGGATGTCGTTCGAGATGTCGCCGAACAGCTCGGGCATCTCGCCTTCGAAGCGCGGGAAATAAGCTCGCCCGCCCGTCATGGCAGCGAAATTCCGAAGCTCGTTGTCAGCCTGCAAGTAATCGATGTTGTGGACCTCGATACCCGCGCCGTGCGACATCATGCGGCAGTAGTAACTGGGATGAGTTTCGCAGTATTCGCGCATCATGAACCCGACGCTGATTGGGAAGATCGTAACGTCTTTCGTGTCCTTGATCTTCTTCGTAATCTTATCGAGCGTGAGCTTGCTGAAAGAATCGATGCCGGTAGTCACGAGGATGACGTACTTCTTGCCTTCGACGCGATCGAGACGATCCAATGTGTCATAGAGCGCATCGAACTCATTCGTTTCGGCAAACCCGGGGATGCGCAACTGGTTCAGAGCCCCGTAAATCGCGCGCTTGTCCTGAGTAAAATCGGCCAGAATGTGAGGCTGCATGTCGTAGTAGCTGACCGCAACCCAGTCGTCCTTCTTCAGGCTGTTGGCAAAGGCATACGACGCTCGCAGAGCGTCAATCATGAAGATGTAGTTCGTGGAGGCATACTCGACCAAGAGTACGGCCGTGATCGGCGCCTGCGATACCTGGAAGTGACTGACGTTCTGCTGAACACCATCTTCCGCGATCCGGAAATTCTCTTTCTTAAGGCCGGGAACGAACTGGCCGTTCTTCGTGGTCACCAGCACGTCCACATTCACCAAGGGTACATTCACCTTTAGCGAATAGTCCGGCATGTCCTCCACCTTTTTGGGAGCGACCGGCGGCGGAGGTGGGGCGTCTTCGACCTTCTTCTTGGGAATCGCATAGGGACCGACGCTGTCGGTCGGACCACCGGCCTCCGCAGGAGCCTCCTGTTTTGGCTTGCCGTTATCCGGCGGCGATTGGGTGTTTTGATCCTGTGCAGCGAGCGGTGACGCTGCCCAGCAAAGAGCAAGAAGGAGCGTCCAAAGCGCTTTTGCGAATGCCCGTTGCTGCCGTCCTAAAGTGTTGTTATTGCGTCTACTAACCATGGGAAGCCAGACCCCTCTATGCTAGTATAGACGCACGGATTCGCAATTGGGGATGCTTGCCCGGTCCCAGAACTCTCCCCTGGCAACGTAGTCGCAGTTGATCCGGATCATACGTACTTAGGTGGGTTTCGTCTTCTCGATCCCGCCGTCGGGGCTTTACATGAGAAAAGTTGTTCCCGCGCTTCTCGTCCTGGGTGTATCCCTTTTTCCTGCAATCCTGAACGGGCAAACCTCTCAGCCAACAATTCCCGTGGACCAGATCCATACGGGCATGCGCGGCATCGCTTATACCGTATTTGAGGGCGTGAAACCGGAACCCATGGACGTCGAAGTCCTGGGCGTTCTGCACAACGTCAACGGACCGAAGGGCGACATCATTCTGACCCGCTTGCACGGTCCGAAGGTGGAATATACGGGCGTGGTTGCAGGAATGAGCGGCAGCCCAGTCTATATCGACGGGAAACTGGCCGGAGCCATTGCGTTCCGCATCGGCGAATTCTCCAAGGAACCGATCGCCGGAGTGACCCCGATCGCCGACATGTTGGAGATCAATGCGCTGGACAAGTCTCCGTCGGAGGAGGCGTCCGCGGCGAAACCTTCGATTTCGAGCGCGGTGGGAAAGACTGCATCGCCGGGAGATGCGGCCAGCCTTCCGGGCTCCGTCCAGAATTTCGCACAGTATCTGAAACCGATCGACACACCTCTCGTGTTTAACGGATTCTCGGAAGAGGCCGTACGGCAATTCGCCCCGCAGTTCGCCTCGGCTGGAATCGTTCCGGTGATGGGCGCAGGGTCGGTGAGCGAAGAGAAGCAGCCGGAGCCACTTGTAGCCGGTTCGGCTGTCAGCGCGATCCTGGTGCGCGGAGATATGGATATCGCCGCGACCTGCACCGTGACTTACATCGATCCGCAACGCCTGCTGGCTTGCGGCCATCCGCTGCTGCAGTTCGGATCCGTCGACCTGCCGATGAACAAGGCGCAGGTTCTGGCAACATTGCCATCGCCGCTGAACGCCTTCAAGATTGTCAACACGACCGAGCGCGCCGGCGTTTTCGTGCAAGACCGCCACACGGGGATTCTTGGCGTGTTTAACAAGCAGCCGGACATGATTCCGGTCACCCTGACGATCCACGGTGGCAGCCTGACGAAGGACTTCCACTATGAGGTTCTGAATAATCCACGGCTCAGCCCCGTCGCGATTATGGCGACGGTGTTCAACGCTTTGCATGGGGTCAACGAATACGGCGAAGAAATCACTTACCGCTTGAATGGCAGTATTGACGTCAAGGGATTCCCGGAAGTTGCCCTGCGCAACATGTTCGTTCCGGCAGAGAACGGGCAACCCGCCGCGATGGCAGCAGCGCTTTCGCTAGGCGAGCGTTTCAGCCGGATCTATGACAACCCTTACAGCGCCCCAGCGGTAAACAGTGTGAAGCTGGACTTCGATCTGGTCCGCGAGCGGCGTTGGGCGCGGCTGGAAAGTGCCCGCACTGACGTCACCGAAGTTCGGCCGGGCGATCAGGTGATCGTCGAAACCGTCCTGGCACCCTATCGCGGGGAGCGAGTTGTCCGCCAGATTCCGGTGAAGATACCGACTTCTGCCAGCAAGGGAACGCTACGCATCCTGGTCAGCGATGGCGACACTCTAGATCGAGTGAACCGGGGCAACCCGGCGTTCGGGAGAAAGCTCGACCTCGCTTCTACGATCGCGCTGCTCAACAAAGAACACTCTAACAATCGTCTCTACGTTTCCCTGCTTGAGGCGGATCCCGAGGCTCGCGTGGCTGACAAGGTCATGCCGACGTTGCCGATCAGCGTGATGAATGTGATGGAAGGCATGCGCGGCAATCAGGAAATGATTGTGAGCGGGGAATCGAATGTTGATGAGACGGCTACGCCTGCGCTCAATACCATGCGCAAGAAATGGGGCTTCCCATTTCTGAGTTACTCTTCCTCGTCCTCTCCCATCTGCATGCTCAGGTAGCGCTCGTAACCGACTTCCTTGATCATGTGCACTTGAGCTTCGAGAAAGTCCACGTGGTCTTCTTCGTCCTTGAGAAGCTGTACGAGCAGATCGCAGGAGCCGTTGTCGCCCTCTTTGGTCGCAATCGCGACGGCGTCGTTGTACTGCTTCACTGCTGCAACCTCGAGCGCGAGATCGCTCTCGATCATTCCTTTGACGCTGCCGCCGACTTTCAGTTCCAGTGGCATCATCGAAGGAGTTCCATCGAGAAACAAAATCCGCTCGATCAGCACTTCAGCATGCTTCATTTCGCCGATCGATTGCTTTTTGATAAATTCCGAGAGCTTGTGATAGCCCCAGTTCTCGCACATCTCCGCGTGCAGAAAGTACTGATTGATGGCGGTCAGTTCTTCCCGCAATGCCTTATTTAGTTCAGCTAAAACTTTAGGATTTCCTTTCATGGGGCGAGAGTATCGCAGACCGGGAGTGACCGTGCAACCGTAAAAGCTCTGTCAGCAAAGAAGCACGAGCTACGCTCCGAGCGCAGCGTCGAGTGTCTTCAGCAGCATGACCCGCGTGAAGGGTTTTTCGAGCAAGCGAATGCCGCTGCCGGCACCCTCATGAGGGACGAGTTCGCCGGTGTACCCAGACATGTAGACGACTCTCATCTCAGGATAAGATTCGATCAGGTGCAGGACCAACTCCGGACCAGACATTCCCTTCATCACTACGTCGGTAAGGGCGATGTCGATCCGCACTTTGCTGCGTGCAATCGCATCGATCGCCGACTTGCCATCTTCTGCTTCGATCACTTTGTAGCCGTGGGCCTCGAGCATCTTGCGGGTAAGGCGGCGCATGGTGACGTCATCCTCTGCAAGCAGCATGGTGACGCCGTCACGACGTTGCGGCAGCGCGTCTTCGTGTTTCTCCGCATGCGTTTCGAGCTTTTTCTCCGCGCTCGGAAAGTAGATCTTGAACGTCGACCCATGTCCGAGTTCGCTGTATACCCAGATATGTCCGCCGCTTGACTTCACGATGCCGTATACAGTCGCCAAACCAAGGCCAGTTCCCTTTCCAACTTCCTTGGTAGTGAAGAAAGGCTCGAAGATACGGGACTTCGTGGCCTCATCCATTCCCATGCCGCTGTCACTGATGGCCAGCATGACGTAACGGCCGGCGCCCATGGATGGATGCTCGCGGGCAAAAGATTCATCGAAGTCAAACACTCCGGTTTCGAGAACCAGCTTTCCGCCTTTGGGCATTGCGTCCCGGGCGTTGACCGCAAGGTTGAGGACGACTTGATCGAGCTGTCCAGGATCCGCCTCAATGATGGCATTGGCGGAGCGCGGCAGCAGCGCAACCTCGACGTCGTCCCCCATCAGGGGACGCAGTAGTTTGCTGATCTCTTTCAGGCGGTCATTGAGGTCCAGCAATTGCGCGGTCGATGGCTGTCGACGGCTGAAGGCCAGCAACTGTCTCGTTAAGGACGCACCGCGTTTCGCCGCCTCTCGGATGTTATCGATATATTCCTGCCCTTCGGCGTCCACACGGGGCCGGACCAATTCCGAACATGCGGTAACGATGCCCAGCAGGTTGTTGAAGTCGTGCGCGACACCACCGGCGAGTCGTCCTACGGCTTCCATCTTCTGCGATTGTCGGAGTTGATCCTCCACCCGCTTCTGTGCAGTGATATTGCGCGCGATGGTCGAGGCTCCGACGACTGTCCCCTCAGCGTCGAAGATCGGGGAAACAGAAATCGACATATTCAATTTTTTCTTGTCTTTGGTCACCCTGACGGATTCGAAGTACTCGACTCCCTTGCCGTGGCGGACCTTCTCCAGTATTTGGTCAATTTCGTCGGCTCGGTCGGGCGGGGCCAGCACAGAGATATGCTTGCCGATCATCTCGTGGGACGCGTAGCCGTAGATCTGCTCTGCGCCTTTGTTCCAATGAGTGATGATTCCATCCAGATTCTTGCCGATGATGGCGTCGAGCGAGGAGTCCACGATCAACGACATCCTGTTTTGCGATTCGCGCAATTCTCGGGTCTTCCGCTGGTCCAGTTCCTCACTGGCTCGACGAAGTTCCAGTTCAATTCGCTTTCTGTCGCTGATGTCACGAATGACACTCAACACGATCGTGCTGTCACTCATCCGGACCGGGCTCAGGCTGATTTCAACGGGGAACTCCGTTCCATCCCGACGGCGCGCGTACAGGTCTAGGCCGGACCCCATGCGGCGAATTTTGGGCTGCTGGTGGAACTGATCACGATGGTGGGAGTGCTGAGGGCGTTGCCGTTCGGGGACAAGGATCTCGACTCGTTGTCCGATCAACTCGTCGCGCGTATAGCCAAACATAGCTTCCGCCTGAGAGTTGATTTGGACAATGACACCCTGCTGATTGACAGCAGCAACGGCATCAGGAATAGCTTCCAGAATGGATGAAGAAAGCAGCGTCTCTGCCACAGGCCTCTCTGGAATCGATTCCTTTCTGGGATCAGACAACGGGTCCTGCATACTGCTCTACTCGAAAAAGAATCCGGATACTATAGCAAAAGAAGGCAGGAAACGCTCGCGACGATCATTTTCCCTGAGTCGCAGAAAGTTAGATAGGTCAAAATAGCGTCACGGCCATTTTTTCCATGTGTTGAAATCCATCCGTTGCGATTGCCGTTAGCGCCATTAACGTCGCGTTGTACCCAACGTGCACCATGAAACTCGCGGCGACGGATTGAGTAAGCACCCGAACCACTGTCAAAACAACGCCGACCAATGTGATCACAAGAACCGCGCTCCACGATTGATATTGGACATAGTGCAGAAGCCCAAACGGAATGGATGTTAACACTACGGCAAGTAGTACCCCCGTGCGGCGGGCGAGCACGGGATACAGGAATCCGCGAAAGAACAACTCTTCCATCAGCGGGCCGACGGTTACGGCAAACGCTGCAATTAAGTACGCGTCCGAGGGCTTCGAGAAAAACTGCTCGAACGGTGTCGACTTTGGCATTGGAAGATAACGCCCCAGAAGATCGAGGGAGACCGTAAGCACTCCCAATCCCAGGAACTTTGGAACCGAACTCCTGTTCCAGTTCCACCGAATCGCTTGAAGAAATGGCTTGCCGTACTTGCCTTCGACCAGCATCACCATGAACATCGCGACCACTATGTAGCCTAGTATCTCGCCGACCAAGCTCAGCGACGGCCTCTGTAGCAAGTCGCGAAAATTTGCATTGCGATACACGAAGGCCAACGCAACACCGACCGTGACCAACTCTGCAACGATCAGAGCGACGAACCCCAGGCCGGCCAGCAGCAGGACGTCCCAGCCGCTCCAGACCGGATCGCGAGGAACCGCGACGGGAACCGATACTTGTTGTTGAGAAGAGGTTTCAAACGGAGAATAAGGGAGGCCGCTGTCAGGCGGAATAACCTGCGGCTCCACCGAATCGGATGGGGAGCCTGGAAACTGCGGATTCTCTGGAGATGACAATTACGATTCCTCTGAGCTGACTCCTGATTTCACTATCCATTACTCAGGCGGGCCGGTCTTCTTCTTTCCGTTGGTGAAATACGCCGCCAGCGCCTGCCCGGTATAAGACTTCTTGATCTTGGCAACCTGCTCGGGCGTACCCTGTGCCACAATCCGCCCTCCATCCTCGCCACCTTCAGGTCCAAGGTCGAGGATCCAGTCGGCATTCCGGATCACATCCATGTTGTGCTCGATGATGATGATCGAATTGCCTAAATCGGTTAGACGGTGAAGCACATCCAGAAGTTTCTTGACATCGTCGAAGTGCAAGCCAGTAGTGGGTTCGTCGAGCAAATACAAGGTCTTCCCGGTTTGGCGTTTGCTCAACTCGCGTGCCAGTTTGATGCGTTGGGCTTCGCCTCCGGAGAGCGTGACGGCAGACTGACCGAGGTGGATGTATCCGAGACCGACATCCACCAGAGTCTGGAGCTTTTGCTTCACCTGCGGGATGTTTTCGAGAATCGGAAGAGCGTCTGAAACCGGCATCTCCAGCAGATCGGCAATCGAGTACCCGTTGTACTTCACCGCAAGTGTTTCGGAGTTGTACCTGCGGCCTCCGCAAACTTCACAGAGAACATATACGTCGGGCAGGAAGTTCATCTCGATGCGGCGCTGACCTTCCCCCTGACATGCTTCGCATCGTCCTCCCGATACGTTGAACGAAAACCGGCCTGCCTTGTAGCCACGCTCGCGCGACTCTGGGAGCATGGCATACAGATCGCGAATTGCGGTGAAAACACCGGTATACGTCGCCGGATTCGACCGCGGCGTGCGCCCGATGGGAGATTGGTCGATCCGTATAACCTTGTCGACGTTTTCGGCGCCGGAGATCGCCTTGTGGTCTCCGGCCTTCTCACGCGAACGGTAGAGCTGGCGCGCGAGAGCGCGGTACAGGATGTCATTCACCAGCGTCGATTTTCCGGAGCCGGAGACGCCCGTGACCACCGTCATGACGCCCAGAGGAAACGTCACGTCGAGATTCTTGAGATTGTTTTCCTTCGCTCCGAGAATCGTCAGCGCGACACCATTGGGTTGCCTCCGCTCAGGTCGCATCGCGATCGAACTTCGGCCTGAAATATAGGCTCCAGTGAGCGAGTGGGGCTCGCGCATGATTTCTTCGGGCGTTCCGTGAGCAACCAGGTCTCCGCCGTGCCGCCCGGCACCGGGCCCCAAGTCGATCACGTAGTCCGCCCGCCGGATCGTCTCCTCATCGTGCTCGACCACCAACACCGTGTTGCCGAGATCTCGCAGGTTCTCCAAAGCGTTCAGCAATCGTCCATTATCGCGATGATGCAGCCCGATCGACGGCTCGTCGAGCACGTAAAGAACGCCGCGCAGCTTGGATCCGATTTGGGTCGCCAGGCGGATTCTCTGTCCTTCACCGCCTGAGAGAGTCGCAGCCGAACGGTCCAGCGAGATGTATCCCAGACCAACCGCATTGAGGAACTGCAAGCGCTCGACAACTTCGTGCATTACGCGTCCCGCGATGATGGCCTCGCGCCCGGCAAGCTTGATCCCCTGTGCCACTTCGAGCGCGCGCGATACGGGCATCGCGGTGAAATCCGCGATGGACATGCCGTTCACTTTGACCGCAAGGCTCTCCGGCCGCAACCGCTTGCCGTGACAGGCCGGACATTCCGTCGCCGACATGTGATCCATCAACCAGTCTCGGTATCCCTCCGAAGTAGACTCCTCCAGGTTTTGTTTCAAGTACCCGAAGATGCCATGGAAGCCAGTCCGTCCGCCTCGCCCTTGCTCGCCGTTGAGCAGGAAATCTTGCGTTTTCTCCGGGAGCTTTTCGAAGGGAGTTTTGAGATCAATTCCGATCGCCGCTGAGACGACCTGCAATTGATGAATCAAATTCTGGGATGCCGATCCGGGGCCCAGCCCGCCATCCAGCAGAGGCTTCGACCAGTCGGAGATCACCTTGGCAGGATCGAAGTCGTACTTGCTGCCCAGCCCGTGACATTCGGGGCAAGCTCCATACATGCTATTGAACGAGAACGACCGAGGCTCAAGCTGCGGAACGTTGATACCGCAATCCGGACAGGCCATCTTTTCCGAATACAGATGTTCCTGGCCATCGACAACGGCGATCACGACGAGGCCGCCTGCCAGCTTCATCGCTTGTGTAATGTCGCGCTCCAGCCGTTGCTCGATCCCGGGCTTCACCAGCAGACGATCAAGCACTACTTCGATCGTGTGATTTTTGCGTTTGTCGAGATTGATGGCGACGTCCTCGTCGAGATTCACTAATTCGCCGTCGATCCGGGCGCGCGGATAGCCATGCTTGACGAGGGTTTCCATCTCCTTCTTGAACTCGCCCTTGCGTCCTCGAACGATCGGTGCCAGCACCATGACACGGTCTTCCGGTGTAAGCGCCATGACCCTTTGGACAATCTGGTCGGACGACTGCCGGCTGATGGGCTGTCCGCACTTTGGACAGTGAGGCACGCCGATCGAGGCGAATAAAAGGCGCAGGTAGTCGTAGATTTCGGTAATGGTGCCGACGGTGGAACGTGGACTCCGGCTGGTCGTCTTCTGTTCGATCGAAATGGATGGGCTAAGTCCATCGATTCCATCAACATCCGGCCGCTCCATTTGATCCAGAAACTGTCGAGCGTAGGCCGATAGTGTTTCCACGTAGCGCCGTTGCCCCTCCGCGTAAATAGTGTCGAAGGCGAGCGAGGATTTCCCCGATCCGCTCAGGCCGGTAACCACCGTGAGCGTGTTACGCGGAATGCGAACGCTAATGTTTTTCAGGTTGTGTTGCCGGGCGCCCCGGACAGAGATCTCAGTAATCGCCATTATGCGTTCGGGGACAGGGCCCTTCCGTAACGTCGACAGGCACCCAGAATTGTTCGAAAGTAGGAATGCACAGCTCTACTCCGTATCTTAGTCGTCACTAGCGCGAAGCGTCAACGCGGTTAGATTTGAAGGTTCGCGCGCGGAACGACAAAGATTGCAGATATACGGATTTACGAGCCTTGCATCTGATATCCGCGTCGTAAAGGTTGGCCGATTGTGACTTCGCTTTTGATGCCGTTCGTCCTCTGCTTCACCGTCGTCGCCTCAGTGAGCTTCGGTATTCTCGCTGCTTATGCTGTTGTGTTCGGCATTCTGTCGACGTTCGGCCGTACAGCGCAAGTCGAACCGGCGCGTCCGCGGCTGGTTTTGGTGCCAACGCAGAATCACGCGAGCGGCGACTAACCTCTCGCGGCAGCATTCCTTTTCGGAAGAAATTCCAGGGTAATTCTACTCAGCCATTTCCTGTAGTGCAGCCAGCTCTTCTTCTTTCATTCGCACCGCTCTCTGACGCACATCCTCGGGCAGGCTGATCGCTTTGCGGATTACAGCGTCAATGTGGACGCCGACCACGACCGTGGTGGCCGCAACTTCTCCGCTGGCATCGTGAATCATCTTGTGCAGCATGTGAATGGACTTGTTCTTCACTTCAAGCAGGGCGGACTGAATCGTCACCGCATCTCCCGCGTGCAATTCGCGCTTGTACTGAATGTGCTGTTCGACTGCTGCCATCGCGCTGCCATCCTGCGCGAAACGTTGCGTGTGCAGACCCAGCGTGGACAGTAACTGCCAGCACGCCTCATCGAACTTGCTGCTGTACCACATTACGTTCATGTGGCCCATGTGATCGCATTGCCACGGGTAGATGACCCCGCGATACGTCATTTTCCACTCAGACACGTTGCACCTTCTCGACCTTCGATTGTTACAGGCGGAATAACCGCCGAAGCTCGTAGATTTGCGAATCCGCGCTCCGTGGCATTCCTTCGATTTCTGGAACTCTCTCGCCCTCGATCGAATCCTCCAAGCCACGAGACGAGGGAACAAGACTCCGTTGAAAGAGGTCTTGCGCCGCCAAAGCCTTTTTCGGATCAAATCCCCAAGCCGCTTCAAAACTCATAAATGATCTCCGTTAAAACTTTGTCACTTGTGTGTCACAAAATAAGCAAATCGCACATCAGGTTGTAGTCTCAAGGAGTCGGTGGAGAAGAGGAAAGGGCACGTTCGTAACGTGCCCTCATTTCTCTCAATCGGACGAGCACCGACTACGGATTGCAGGTTGCTGGAGTCGTGCTGGTGTTGGGATTGGTGCACAACGGCCCGAGATTGTTCTCGGCGTCCGGAACGCTGATGAATGCTACCGGCCCGGCTACGTGTTCCCCGTTGAACGGTGTTGGCTTGGTCACATCGAAGACGCATCCGTCGACGTTGGCGTCGTTGGGATTGTTGAACCAGAATCCCAAGTGGAAGGTATTGATCGGGTTGGGATTGCTCTGGTCAGGATCGAAGCCGAAGATCTGATCCAGCAGGATGGTCTTGATCGTAGTAGTGAACGATCCGGTGTTGCTCGCCTGCAGATCGGATTGATACCAGGCCATACCGAAGTTGGTGAATGCCGGATCAACGGTCGCATCCGACAAGAGATTGCTGCGCTGCACGGTGAACATGTCGAACGCCAAGCCGGGCTTGAAGTTCTTGCCAGTGATCGACAACGTATCGTTCAGCTTTCCGCGGGTCACGGTCACGTGGACAGCGGGGGTGGGTGCGCCGGCTACTCCGAGGCAGCTCACGAACTTCGGATTAGGATGAAGAACGAAGCTCTTCTGACTGACCTCGGCAAGCGCATCAGAATTCTCATCTTGGGCGGCCATGGGTTGAATAAAAACCGCCAGGCCGGCAACTACAAGTGCGGCCACAACAGCGATCTTCATAGAGAGGGTCTTCTTTGCTGCAAAACTGCTCATTACGGTGGTTCTCCTTCGTCTATCGGATTTCGGGATTCGGAATCCCAGGTTTTGTTTTCGCGTCTCGTTATGAAACGCAGGCCAAGATTCGGCGCAGTCTTCCCCGGGAAACTCTTGCAGCACCCGGCGGATTGCTTTTACAATCTCCGCCAGAGTTCAGCAGAGGCACCGACCTCGCAACCAACCCGAACGTAAGAGAAGTTCCCCGCA
>Ga0335081_10016437_pt1 | contig 11975 bp, 5 predicted proteins | sample Lox_Sample_35_FD_206713 | JGI IMG/M metagenome (GOLD analysis project Ga0335081, IMG submission 206713) | Soil microbial communities from Loxahatchee National Wildlife Refuge, Florida, United States - Lox_Sample_3.5 | ecosystem: Environmental > Terrestrial > Soil > Wetlands | place: USA: Florida... | reverse complement strand
TCGCGAGCAGCTTCATCGCGGGCTCGCGCAACGCGTCGCACGCGACGATCGCGCCGGGCAGGTCGCCGCTGCCGCCGCAGCGCGCGATCGCCTCGCCGATCTTCGCCAGCCAGTCGGGGAACCAGCGCCGTTCGTTGCCGTTGCCGCCGAGCGCGGCGGCGACCCGCGCGCGGCCGGCCTCGTCGCCGAGCTCGCCGCGCAGTGCATCGATCGCGCCGAGCACGCGCGCCGGCTCGAGCCGGCCGTGCGCCCGGGCGCCCGAGCGCGCGCAGCGCAGCAGGAGCTCGCGCAGCTGGTCCACGGTGCTCTCGCGCTCGAGCCAGGCCGCGAGCAGCGCGCGATCGGGCTCGGCGAGGGCGAAGCGCTCGCGCAACAGCGCGGTGAACGCGGCGTCGAACGCGACCTCGTCGGCGACCTGGGTCTGCTCGAACAGCCGGCGCGCCGCGAACGCGTCCTCGACCAGCACGCGGTGACAGAACCCGTGGATCGTGAAGATCGGCGCGTGATCGAACGCGGTGATCGCGGCGCGCAGCCTCGCGCGCGCGGCATCGTCGAGCTCCCACGCGGTCTCGGCCGCGCTGCTCTCGCTCGCGCGCGCCATGCGATCGAGGGGGTCCCGGATCCGCATGCGCAGCTCGGCGACCGCCTTCTCGGTGAACGTGACCAGCAGGATGTCGCCGAGCTCGGCGCCCGCGCCGAGGATGAGATCGGCGACGCGGTGCTCGAGGAAGAACGTCTTGCCGGTCCCGGCCGAGGCCTCGACCACGACGAAGCGGTCGCTCGCCGCGGGCAGCGCGGGCGGACGCGGGAAGCGCACGACGCTCACGCGTCGCCTCCCAGGCCGTGCGGACCGCGCATGCGCGACGCCAGCGGGCCGAGCCGGCGCCTCGCGATCGCGGTCGCGTCGCGCGGGATCGCGAGGCCGTCCGGCCGCTCGATCGGGCCGTAGCCGAGCCCGCCGGTCGGGTCCTTGAACCCGGTCGCCACCCTGCCGCCGACGAGCGCGCGCACCAGCGCGTCGAACGGCAACAGGTAGCCGTGCGGCGCGTCGAGCAGCTCGCCGATCAGCACGCCGAGGTAGCCGCGCGCGTCGCGCTCGGTCCACGGCTCGTGATCGATCTGCGCGGTCCTGCCGTCGCCCCCGAGCAGCACGTGCGTGTGGCCCGCGGGCGCGAGCCCGGCCGCGGCGAGCACGACGTGATCGAGGGCGCCGCGCAGGTGATGCCGCGACCGCTTGTCGAGCTCGCCGAGCATCGGGATCACCGAGGTCGCGCGCTCGCCGTCTCGCAGCAGCAGCTCGGTCTGGCCGACCAGGCGAACGGTCCGGCCTCCGGACAGCTCGAGATCGAGCGCGGGGCGCAGCTCGGCGACCGGCGAGCTCGACCGCCCGAACGCGAGCCGGGTCGCGCTGCCGGGGATCGCGGCGAGCGCGGCGCGCCAGCGAGCGAGCGCGCGCAGGTCGATCGCGCGCGCGGCCGCGCCGAACACGCCGACCGGGAACTGACCCCGCAGCTCGAGGTCGCGCACGGTGTGGTCGTAGATCGCCGCGGGATCGCGCGCCGGCTCGCGCAGCTGGGCGGCGAGCACCTCGCGCAGCAGCAGCGCGCGCGCCGGGCGATCGACGTGGAACGGCTCGTCGCCCTGGTCGATCACCTGCTCGTCGGGCAGCTCGTCGAGCCCGAGCACGGCCTGGGCCCAGGCCTGGACCGGCGCCTCGAGGAACGCGCGCAGGTTGGCGAGCGACAGCGGCCGATCGGGCGCGCCCGGCGCGGCGCCGGCCCGCACGTCGACCATGCCGAGCGCCGCGCGCAGCTCGCCCAGGCTCGGGTGGCCGATCAGCGCGAGCATGCCGTCCTCGTCGGGCACCGGCTGGCCGCTCGCGCGTAGCCGGGCGCGGATGGCGTCGCGCACGCGCACCGCCCACTTCTCGCGCGCGATCGCCGGCGGCAGCTCGCCCGCGCCGGTGAACCGGTGGAGCGGCGCGCGCCGCGTGATCTGGTCGAGCGCGGCACGGCTCGACGGCGCGCCGAGGTACGGCGCGAGCGCATCCGCGAGCTCGAGCACGACCGAGCTCGGCCCGAGCGGCTGGCCGCTCTGCGGCTCGACCGCGACGTACGACAGCCACAGCTCGCCGCGCGCACCGAGCAGCACCTCGAGGAACGCGTCGCGATCGCGGTCGCGCGGCGAGACGTCGAGCGCGCGGCTGGCGTGGCGCACGTCGAGCGCGGCCGGCTGATCGGCGGCGGGGAACGCGCCCTCGGCGAGCCCGACCACGAACACGTGGCGGAACGGCAGCGCGCGCATCGCGGCGAGCGGCGCGATCATCACGCCGGCGGCGAGCGGCTCGCCGCGATCGGCGCGCGCGTGGACCAGCCGGCGGATCGCGTGCTCGCGCGCCTCGCGAAACCCGACGCGCCGCCCGTCGAGGTCGACCCGCGCGATGCCGGCGAGCATCGCGCGCACGCGCTCGACGTCGCGCGCGGCCTCGCCGTCGCGCCGCGCCAGGTAGGCGTCGACCAGCCCGACGAACAGGTCGGCCCACTCCGCGAGCGTGGCCTCGTGGCCGGCCAGCCAGGCCGCATCGGCGCACAGCGAGCGCACGAGCAGCGCGTAGGTCGCGGCGCTCGCCTGCTGCTCGGGACGCACCTCCTCGGGCGCGAGCTCGAGCCCGCCGATCGCGACCGGCCCGCGATCGCCGCCGACCATGTACGCGCCGAGCGCGAGCCGCCGCACTCCCTGGTCCCAGTGGAACTTGTTGCGATGGTCGGCCAGGTAGGTCCCGAGGTGCGCGCGCTCGTCGGCACCGTGCACGATGCCGAGCCGCTCGGTCCAGCGCACCCAGTCGTCGGCGTCGACGTGCGGATGCCCGGCGAGCACCGCGGGATGCGTCATCACGCGCAACAGGTCGCTGCGCGTCATCGCGCAGGTCGGCAGCTCGAGCATCGCGAGCACGACCTCGCCGATCCGGCCGCGGTCGTCGATCGGCGCGTCGATCAGGTGGCACGGCACGCCGAGCGCGTCGAACGCCGACGGCGCCTGTGCGAGGTAGCGCTCGTGATCGGACGCGATCCACACCGCGATGTCGTGCGCGCGCAGCGCCGGATCGGCGTCAAGCCGTGCGCGCACCTCGGCCGCGACCAGCTCGATCTCGCGGCGCACGCTCGGGCAGGCGAGCACGGTGACGCCCGCGTCGGCATGCGTCGTCACGCCGGCCGGCCCGCGGCGCTCGAGCACGTCGCCGAGCAGCGCGCGGCGCGCGTCGCGCGGCTCGTCGCGCACGAACGCGCCGTCGACGTCGCCGCCGCTGCGCTCGACCAGCGCGCCGAGCGTGGCCTTGACCGCGCGCCCCCACAGCGCGAGCGGCAGCGGCTCGTCGCTCGTCTGGGCGCGCGCGCGGCCGGGCGCGTCGTCCCACAGCGGCTCGCATGGATCGAGCAGGTACGCCGTGACCGGCGTGGTCGATGCCAGATCGGTGAGCGCCTCGAGCTGGGCGCGCACCAGGTACGACACGCCGAACAGCGACACCGGCCGCGGCAGCGCGGGCGCGGGCAGGCCGGCGCGGCGGCGCAGCCAGGGCAGCAGCGGCACCGGCGCGTGGCGATCGCCGAGCCGCGCGAGCGCCTCGCCGAGCAGCCGGGCCTGCCAGCGCGCGGTGTCGTCGCTGGCGAGCTCGCCCGGGACGTGGCCGGCGATCAGCGCCGGCATCCAGTCGGGCCGCGCGAGCGCGTACTGCCAGACCAGCTCGGCGAGGTGCTCGGCGAGCTGGACGCGGCGCGGTCCGGCGCGATCGCGCGCGCCCGGCGCCGCCGCGAGGTACGCCGCCACCGGTGGCAGCGCGCGCACCGTGCGCTCGTCGGCGAGCACCGACGCGAGCGCCGCCGCGAGCTGGCGGCGATCGAGCGCGACCAGCCCGGCCGCGCGGGCCGCGGGGTCGCACGCCCACGTCGCCTCGACGAAGCGATCGAACGTGACGAGCTCGACGCCGATCGCGATGCCGCGCGCGAACGCGAGCTCGCGGCCGAGCCAGCGCGCGACCAGGTGGCTGCCGACGACGATGGTCGAGGGCGCGAACGGATCCGGCGCGGGCAACGCCTCGATCACGGCCGCGAGCAGCGCCTCGCTGCGGTTGCTGCGGACCACGCGCAGCATCAGCTGCTCGCAGGTGCGCGGGGCACGATCATCGACAGCGCGCCGGCGAGGATCTCGAAGCGCGCCGGCAAGCGGCCCGGGCACTCGCCGTCGACGTCGAGCTCGACCACGGCCTGCGGATCGATCGCCTCGGCCTCGACCACGCGCGCGCGCCGTTCGGTCACCTTGTCCATCGACAGGTGCGTGCCCTTGTACAGCCGGCGCCCGCTCTTGAGCACGTCGCCGAAGCTGAAGTCGCCGAGCGCGATCACGTCGAACAGGCCGTCGTCGACCTCGGCGTTCGGCGCGACCATCATCGCGCCGCCGAAATACCGGCCGTTGGCGATCGCCACCGTGTTGATCGTGGCCTCGACCCGATCGTTCGGATTGTCGTCGAACACGAGCTGCACGCGCTGGTTGCTGTACTTCCACGTCGCGCGCGCGGTGGCGAGCGCGAACGACAGCCGGCCGAGCCGCTTGTTCGACTCGTTGACCAGGCGGTCCACCACCCCCGACACGCCGAACGACGCGATGTTGGCGAACAGCCGGCGCGCGCGCTTGCCGTCGTGGGTGGTCAGCTCGAGCTTGCCGAGATCGATCGTGCGACGATGGTCGACCGCGATCACCGCCGCGGCGTCGACCGTCGCGATCGGAATGTTCATCGTCCGGCGGAAGTCGCCGCCGGTCCCGTAGGGGATCAGGCCGAACGCGGCGCCCGGCTTGAGCGGCGCGCCCGCGTCATCGAAGAAGCCGTTCACCACCTCGTTGATCGTGCCGTCGCCGCCGATCGCCACGACGCGCTCGGCGCCGCCGCGGAGCGCCTCGCGCGCCAGCCGCGTCGCGTCGCCCGGCCCCCTGGTCATCACGGCATCGAACGGGAATGCGCGCCCGATCGTGTCGGCGAGCTCCGGCCATCGCTTGCCGAGCTTTCCGCTCTGCGACTTGGGATTCACGACGATCACCGTCCGGGGCGCCACCATGCGCGGTCAGTATACGCGGCCGGTGCGACGCATCACGTGGGGTGGCAGGAACAACACTCCGTAGATCCGGCAGGTTACGTCGATCGACGATCTCGTGTCACATCGACCCCGCAGGCCGACGCAACCTGCGCGATGAGGCCTTCGTTCACCGCGCTCACGGGGACCGCGCTGAGCTTCGATCGCGCCGGCCGCCACCTCGTGGTGGTCGAGCCGGACGCCGTCTCGGTCGTGGAGGTCACACGCGCCCACACGCGCCGTCTCGATCAGCGCGACACGCGCTCGGTCGCCGCGTTCGACGACCAGATCTGGCTCGTCACGCACGATGACCAGCTCGTTCGTCTCGATCACCACGGCCGGCAGCTCGGCACGCCTGGCCAGCTCCCGTTCGCCGCGCCGGGCATCCTGGTTCCCGCGCCGTGCGGCGCCGCGGCCGCGCTGTGGTCGTCTACCCCGGCGATCTCGATCGTGGACGATTTCGGCCAGCTCGCGATCGCCGAGCTGCCGGACGCCGACGTGATCCTCCCGCTCACCGGCCGTCGCCACGTCGTGGCGCGCGGCGCGCGGCTCACGCTTCCGTCCGGCATCGTCGCCCAGCTCGCGCCCGGCTCGCTCGTGCTCGGCGGTGCGGTGATGGCCGATGGCAAGGCGGTTACGCTGCTCGTCGCACACGCCGGCAGCCGCCAGCTCGTGATCGTGGCGCTCGGCACCGGACAGATCGTCCAGCGCTGCGCGCTGCCCGCTGCCGCGATCCGGCTCGCGACCCGCCGTCGCGTCGTGATCGCGCTGGTCGATCCGCGCGTGCTGTGGGCGTTCGATCTGCACGGCGGCCGAGAGCTCGGCACGATCCAGCTCGATCGCGACGTCCAGGATCTCGCGATCGATCCCGATGGCGCACGCGTCGCGCTTCGCGCGGAGGACGGCACGGTCGAGCTCCATCTGCTCGCCGAGCTTGTTGGCAACAAGCCAGTACCGGACGTCCGAGCGGCGGACGCCGGAGAACCGGACGTGCGGGACCCGGACGTCCGAGGCTCGGACGCCGCCTGCACTGCTGCCGTCGAGGCTTCCGTCGAGGCTGCCGTCGAAGCGGTCATGCCGGCCTCGCCCGCGGAGAGTGTCCGGCACCCGGACGGCCGGGAAGCGGACGGCCGGGAAGCGGACGGCCGGGAAGCGGACGGCCGGGAAGCGGACGGCCGGGAAGCGGACGGCGGACGGATGGCGTTCAGCTGTCCGACGCTGTACGCGCTCGAGCCCAAGCAGCCGGCTCCCGTCGTGGCGCAGGCCGATGCGCTGGCGCAGCTCGAGCACGAGCTGAAGTCGGTCGCGCTGTGGACGCTGCGCGCGATCGCCGGAGCGTGGGATAGCCGGCGGGTCGGCTATGGCAACGAGGGGCAGCATCCGTTCGAGCTCGAGGTCGCGGCGATCCTCGGGTTCAACCGCGGGCACGCGACCGACTACGTCGAGGCGGCCCGCGATCGGCTCGCCGAGCACGAGGCCGGGCTCGCGAACGATCCGCTGTGGCGCGCGCCCGGGACGCCGGTCGGCGCGCTGATCGCGGAGCTCGGGTTGTCGCACCGCGCGGCCGACGTCATGATGGTGATCGCGGCGGCGGCGCTGTGGGGCGAGACCGCGCGGCTGTACGGGATCCTCGCGAACGATCCGGGCCGACCGCACGTCGACGAGCTGACCGTGCAGCAGGTCCTGGCCGGTCGCCACGGCCGGCACGACGTCGCGGCCGAGCTCGACCCGCGCGCGCCGCTGGTCCGGCTCGGCATCGTCCACGCCGCGGGCAAGCGCGCGCGGCCGTTCGACGAGCTCGCGATCGATCCGGTGGTGCTCGACCGGCTGCGCGCGTGGCCGCCCGCGCTCGGCGACGCGATGGCGGTGCGCACGCCGGTGCGCCCGCTCGACGCGCTCGACGTGCCCGCGGAGGTGCGGGCGGCGGCGATCGCGGCGCTCGCGCGTCCGGTACCTGGAGCGTTACGGCTGGTGGTGCGGGGCCGCGAGGGCAGTGGGCGCAAGACGTTGCTCGCTGCCCTCGCGGCGGAGGCGGGGCGGCAGGTCGTCGTGATCGACGCCAACGCGCTGCCGCGCACCGCGGAGGTGTTCGTCGCCGAGCTGCGGCGAGCGCTGGGTCGGGCCCAGCTGGTGGGCCTGCTGCCGTGCATCGTGCATCTCGACGACGTCACGTTCGGCGAGCACGCGGCGCGCGAGCTCGCGAGCGAGACGTTCCGCCTCCATCCCGGGCCGATCGCGGTGATCGCATCGCCGGACGCGCCGGCGCCGTTTCCGGCCGGGCACGTCGCGATCGAGCTGCCGGTGCTCGCGGAGACCGCGCGCCGCGCGCTGTGGCGGCGTGCGCTGGCCGAGGCGCGGCTGGCCGCGGACGTCGATACGCTCGCCGCGCGCTACCGGATCGGCGCCGGCGCGATCCTGCGCGCGGTGGAGGCGGTGACCGGCGACGCCGCGCCGGGTGGCGACGCGACGCCGCGGCTCGATGCCTATATCCGGCAGACCCGCGACGCCCGGCTCGGCCAGTACGCGCGCCGGGTCGAGCGGCTCGCGTCGTGGTCGAGCGTCGTGCTGCCGCCCGATATCCTCGACAGCCTGCGCGAGCTGGTCGGCCGGGTCCGCCACGGGCGCACCGTGTTCGAGCTGTGGGGGATGGGCCGCACGATGCAGACGTCGCGCGGGCTCACCGCGCTGTTCCAGGGCGCGCCGGGCACCGGCAAGACGCTGGTCGCGGGCGTGATCGCGCGCGAGCTCGGGCTCGAGCTCTATCAGGTCGACCTGTCGAAGGTGATGTCGAAGTGGATCGGCGAGACCGAGCGCAACCTCGCCACGATCTTCGATGCGGCCGAGGACGGCCAGGTCGTGCTGCTCTTCGACGAGGCGGACTCGCTGTTCGCCAAGCGCACCGAGGTGCGGTCGAGCAACGATCGCTACGCGAACCTCGAGGTCAACTACCTGCTGCAGCGGCTCGACGCATTCGAGGGCATCGCGATCCTCACCACCAACAGCGGCACGTCGATCGATCAGGCGTTCAAGCGCCGCATGTCGTTCCGGCTGTCGTTTCCGTTCCCCGACGAGGACACCCGCGAGCAGCTGTGGCGCGCCCACCTGCCGCCCGAGCTTCCGGTCGCGGGCGCGCTCACGCTCGACGTGCTGGCGCGCAAGTACCAGCTATCGGGCGGCTACATCCGCAACGCCTGCCTGCGCGCCGCGTTCCTCGCCGCGCAGGAGGAGACCGTGTTGCACCAGCGTCACCTCGAGCGAGCCGTCGCGCTCGAGTTCGCCGAGCTCGGCAAGCTGTCGAGCAGCGGCGCGATCGATTGAACGGAGGATCATGACAAGCCAACGGGAACAAGCTCACGCCCTTGCCTCGCACGACGCGCCCGCGCGCGACGACGATGTCGCGCCGGGCCGGATCAACCGCTCCGCGCTGCTCGCCGCGCCCGCGCACCCGCTCGCGTCCGGCATCCTGCAGCGCAAGGCCGAGCGCGACGGTAACGGCGTCGCGGCCGACTCCGAGCAGGCGGTTGCAAACGCCGCGGGCAGCAGCAGCCACGGCCTGCCCGAGATGCTGATGCGCAAGTTCGAGTCGTCGCTCGGCGCCGATCTCTCGGGCGTGCGCGTTCATACCGGCGGCGAGTCACAGGCCGCCGCGCATGCGGTCGGCGCGAAGGCGTACACGGTCGGCCAGGACATCCACTTCGGCGCCGGCCACTACGATCCGTCGAGCCCCGGCGGCGAGCACTTGCTCGCGCACGAGGTCGCGCACACCGTGCAGCAGCAGGGCGGCACGCCGACGCGCCAGAACAAGCTCGAGGTCTCGACCCCGTTCGACGCCGCCGAGCACGAGGCCGACCGCGCGGCGGACGCGATGGTGAGCGGTGGACCGGCGACGATCGCGGCGGCCGCCGGGCTGTCGCGCAAGGTGTTCCGCGACCAGAACCAGTCGCTCAAGCCGCCGGAGGACACCGGCCCGAACTCGAGCCAGCCCGCGAGCGAGGCCGAGAAGCAGGCGGCCAGGCAGAAGATCCTCTCGGCGTCGCAGGCCGCGGACGGCGCGATCGATCGCACGTCGAGCTGGCTGCACGCTCAGTGGGCCAAGTACATCGAGCGCACCGCCGAGTCGCCGGCCGTGCTGTGGGATCCCGGCCTGATCAGCAAGGGCGTCGCGCTGGGCGTCGGCAAGGGGATCAGCGCGGGCACGAGCGCCCTGGCGGGCGCGGCCAAGGGGCTGCCCGAGGTCGGCTGGCTGGTGTCGCTCGCGATCAACGCGCTCGGCGGCAAGCTCAAGGATGTCGCGACCGAGAAGATCGAGGGCGGCAAGCCGCTCACGCCGCAACAGGCGTCATCTGCCGGGCGCGACGCGGCGATCGCCAGGCTGCTGCCCAAGCTCGCCGAGATCGACAAGGCGGCGACCGACACCAAGACCAGCCTGAACTTCCAGTACCACAAGCAGCTCGACGTGCTCGCGCCGCGCGACATGGACAAGGCCGACGTCGACGCCGTCTCGAAGTGGGCCGACGCCGACATCGCGTCGTCCACCGCGGTGAACCCGAGCGGCGACGCGCTGTACCAGTCGATGCTCCTGACCTGGGTCGGCAACAACGCGTACGACGCGTACAGCGCGAAGAGCGGCGTCAACAGCGAGGACTGGAAGAAGGCGTGCAAGGAGCTGTTCGGCGCGGAGAAGCCGCCCGGTCAGACGTTCTGGGCGCTGCAGCTCCGCACCGACTGGACCAAGATGGGCTTGCCGACCAGCCAGGCCGATGCCTGGCTCAAGGCCGGCACGTTCATGACGTCGGGCGAGGTCTCGTTCGACCACGCGACCGACCCCGAGGCGGCCGCGAAGGCGATGATCCCCGACCAGAACAGCGGCGAGTACCTGCACGTCGCGCAGGGCGGCAGCTTCATCGCGACCTGCCGCTTCACGGTCCAGGGGATGGCGCCGGATCTCTACGGCGACGGCTACGCGTACATCAGCTCGAAGAACTACATCCTCGAGACCGTCGGGATGACCGGCGGCGATCACGGGACGACGCCGATCACCAACGGCGTGACCCCGGCCGGGCCCTCCAACGCTTGATCGCGATCACTCGCCGAGCCGCTCGGTGGCGAGCGCGCGCAGCACGGCCTTGAGCCGCTCGAACTGCTTGCGCAGCGCGGCGGCCTTGCGCTCGATGTCGTCGCCGGCGGCGGACTCGCCGAGCAGGACCTGCGCGATCTCGCGCCACGACAGGTTGCGATCGACGCGCAGCACGAGCAGCGTCTGGTCCTCCTCGTCGAGCTCGCCGCGGATCTGCGCGAGCAGCTCGGCGCGGCGCTGGCTGTGGCCGGTCGAGCCCCACACCTGGTTGCCGACCTTCGACGGGATCTCGGAGACCAGGACCTCGTGCTCGGCGCGCGGCCGGCCGCGCACGCGCGACGCGGCGTGGCGGGCGAGCATGTAGCACCACGTGCGCAGCGAGCACCGGCCGTCGTAGCGCGCGAGGCTGCGCCACAGCTCCTCGCACGTCCACGAGAACGCGTCGTGCGCGTCGGCGTCGCTCGGCAGGATCGAGCACAGCCAGCTGACCAGCTCCGGGCCGTAGGTGCGGATCGTCTCCTCGGTCGCGCGATCGAAGTCGCCGGTCGCGACGATCGCGCGCAGCGCCTGATCGCGCAGGTCGGTCTGCGGCGGTGGCGTCGCGGTCATGGCGGGTCCGGGCACAGCTCGTGATGCTGCAGGCGCTGCTCGAGCCGGTACGACGGCGCGGTGACCAGCGAGACGCCGTAGAAGTCCTTCTGCCACGCTGCGGCGCGGCCATCGCCGTAGGTCCACTCGCCGTCGATCAGCACGCGATCGTCGCCGTGGACGAAGTGCAGCTCGACCCGCCCCGCGTCGTCGGGCGGACGCCGCGTCGGCAGCTGGCACCACCAGCCGACGAACCGCCCGAGCGCGTAGCGGCCGACCAGGATGCCATCCTTCTGATCGTACACGCCGTATGCCGCGCCGCCGGGGTCGACGTGCATTCGCAGCTCGCCGTAGTTGACGTGCCAGGCGTGGCCGTTGATCTCCGACGGCGTGACCGCGGGTCGCGGCCCGTGGCGGGTCGCGAGGTAGGTCGCGCCGGCCGATGCCGCGGCGATCGCGACCGCGCCGCCTGCCAGCTTCGCGCGCTGGCGAGCCCGGCGGGGCCGCGAGGCGGTGCGGCCGCTTGCCCGCGCGAGCTGACCGCGCAGCTCGGCGGCGGTGGCGGGGCGGCGCGCCGGATCGCGATCGAGCGCGCGGTCGAGCACCCGACGCACCGCGGGTGGCGCGTCGAGCTCGGCGAGGCACGCGGTCGCGTCGGGCTCGCCGAGCGACGCCGCGGGATCGCGCTGGTCGGGGCGGCGGCCGAGCAACATCTCGACCAGCAGCGCCGCGGCGGCCCACACGTCGGTGCGTGGATCCTGCGCGGCGCCGCCGCGCTGCTCGGGCGCCATGTAGCCCGGCGTGCCCGCGCTGCGCGTGACCGGCCCGGGATCGGTGTCGAGCGACAGCGCGACGCCGAAGTCGAGCACCTTGATGCGCTCGTCGACGGTGACGAACACGTTGCTCGGCTTGAGATCGCGATGCAAGACGCCGCGCTCGTGCGCGAACGCGATCGCCGCGAGCACCGCGTCGATCACCGCGAACGCCTCGTGGAACGCGAGCTTGCCGCGCCGCGCGAGCCGGGCCGCCAGCGTCTCGCCGGCGAGCAGCTCGAGCACGAGGTAGGGCGCGCCGTCGTGCTCGCCGACGTGGTGCAGCGTCACGATGTTGGGATGGAGCAGCTGCGCGGTCGCGCGCGCCTCGCGCTCGAACAGCCGGCGCGCGTGGTCATCGTCGACGCGGCGCAC
>Ga0335081_10016436_pt1 | contig 11975 bp, 9 predicted proteins | sample Lox_Sample_35_FD_206713 | JGI IMG/M metagenome (GOLD analysis project Ga0335081, IMG submission 206713) | Soil microbial communities from Loxahatchee National Wildlife Refuge, Florida, United States - Lox_Sample_3.5 | ecosystem: Environmental > Terrestrial > Soil > Wetlands | place: USA: Florida... | reverse complement strand
GATGTCCTGGAGCGGATGTCCTGGAGCGGATGTCCTGGAGCGGATGTCCTGGAGCGGATGTCCTGAGGCGGATGTCCTGAGGCGAATGTCCTGGCGGCCGCCTGACGGGGAAAGGACCCGACCACCGGCTAATCGATAAGGGGCGAGGTTGAGCTACGACGTTGCGGTCATCGGGGGGGGCCCTGCGGGGTCAGTCGCGGCCATTCAGGCAGCGCAACTGGGTGCGCGGACGTTGCTAGTGGAGAAGAACGGCATGCTCGGCGGGACCACCACGAGTGCCGCCATTAACGTTCCTGGCCTGTTTCACGCGTGGGGCAAACAGGTGGTGGCCGGCATCGGGTGGCAGCTGGTGAACCGCGCGGTGCAGCTCGCAGGTGACCACCTGCCCGACTTCGCCAGGTACGACAGGCCCGTCGACCTGCTTCAGGTGCGCGTCAACGCCGCTATTTATGCCGCGCTGCTCGACGAAGCCGTCCTCGGCTCGGGTGCCACACTTGCGCTCCACACGATGCTTGCCGCTGTCGACAGGCCACAGAGCGAATGGCGCCTGACGCTGTGCGGCAAAGAGGGGCTACGCGAGGAGCGCGCTCGCGTGCTGGTGGACGGCACCGGCGACGCCAACGCCGTGGCGCTGGCGGGCTACGAACGCGAGCGAAACGACGAGCTCGAGCCGGGGACGCTCAATGTCAGGCTGAGCGGATACGACCCTGCGGCCTTGGATTACCAGCTTCTCGATCGCGCCTACGAAGACGCGGTGGCTGCGGGCTCGCTGCTGCCAACCGATCTCGCCGAGCACACCGATGGGGTGTGCACCTTCCTGCGCCAGCGAGGCGAGAACTCCATGCAGGTCACCGGGATCGACGGGAGCACGAGCGCGGGCCGCACGGCAGCAGAGGTCGCCGCGCGTGGGGCGCTGATGCGGATCTATCGCTTCCTGCGCAGCCAGCCGGGCTTGAAGAACCTGACGATCGACTTCACCGCCGCAGAATGCGGCATACGTGAGAGCTGCACGATCAAGGGCAAAAAGCGGATTACCGGCCGCGACTATGCTAGGGGGCGCGTGTGGGACGATGCGGTCTGTTACAGCTTCTACCCGATCGACATTCACCGGCCGGGCGGCGACGGGATCGATCTGCGGCCGCTGGCAGAAGGTACGTTCCCGACCATTCCCCGGGGAGCGATGCTGCCCCTCGGCAGTAGCTGGCTGTTGGCGGCCGGCCGCTGCATCGCGGGCGACCAGGAGGCCAGCTCCGCCTACCGGGTGCAAGCCTCGTGCATGGCGATGGGCCAGGCGGCAGGCGCGATGGCGGCCCTGTCGGCGCATTCCGGTGTCGAGCTGGAGCAGCTGGCGATCGCCGACATTCACACGGCGCTGCGGGCGCACGGTGCGGTCGTGCCCGGCGACATTCGCCAATACCACGGCCACATCGACTGACCAGGGACGTCACGATCGCGGGTCGCGTTTGGGGTTAGGCGGCAACGGGCCCACGGCAGATGGGACAGTCCTGTTCCCAGCCGAATGGGCTCGCGCTCACCGAATTCTCTCTTTCCGCCGGCCCGGGGCTTCCATCGTAGGCGCGGGCCAGCGCGTCCGTTATAGCGCGGCCACGTTCCGCATAGAGCGGGATGACGTGATCAAGATGTGCCCGGTAATCCGACCGGTGCTTCTCCAGCTTGCCGAACAGGCCATAAAGACCAGCAGCAGATAGCCCTCGCGCTGGGAGGACCCAGCCGTCGAGGCTCAGGTCGCGCATGATTCCACGCGTCTTGTGCTCGTACCCGATGGCGATGCAGGGAACACGTGCCGCCAGCGCGAAAATTACCGAATGGAACCGTGTACCGACCAGGTAGTTCAGGTCGGCGATGAACGAGGCCACGCCACGATAGTCGGCCTCCGTTTCCAGCAGGATCGGCTGTGTGCGCCCGCTGCACAAGGCCGCGACTGCCCGCGACGCGATGCGATCGTCGTCCCGCTGATCAGCGGCGGTGGCTTGTGGAAAGATCACCACACGGTGGCCGGGGAGGTCGTGGACCAGGTCGACGAATGCCGCGAGCTCCGCTTCGTAGTCTGCCTGCTGCGCCGCTGGAAGGCAGCGGCGGACCGTGAGCCCGACCAGCACATCTCCCGCACCAACGCCGTGGGTGGCCCGCCACGCGTGCTGATCGGCCTGGTCCGGCCGCGGTAGCTCAAGGCTGAAAGCGGAATCCACCGCACGCTGCGCGACGCCATCTGGCAGGCGCAGCTTTTTCAGTTCCGCGAGGCTGATGTCTTCGCGGGCAAGGACCAGGCGCGCCCGGCTGAGCGTCTTCCCCACGATCCACGTCGCCAACCGCGCGCAGAACGGGCCGTAGGACTGTGGCGCGCACACGACCGGCGTGCCGAGCCGCTGCGCAAGCATCAGCGGCAGGAGCTGGTAGATGACCCGTGGGCCAAGGCCCGGCTGGGCAGCTCCTTGCAGGTAACCACCGGCGGCCACCAGCGAGACGAGCAGGTCAGCCCGCTCGATCGCCGCTAGCTCCGCCCGTACTTCTGCCGGAAGCCAGCCGGACAGCCACCGGTACCAACGGGCAGGCGCGACGAACCATGACATTCCGATGGCGAGGACAAGGGCCTTGCGGGCGGCACGGAGAAAACGTGGGACACCTTCTTCGTCCGCGTACCTGCGCATCGAGCCGAGGTTCTGCACGCCTTCGAAATCTCGGTGCAGACGCGGATCCTCCATGCCAGCTATTTCGACGAGGCAACCTGGGAACGCTCGTTCCACTTGCAGAATGATTGCGTGCAGCAGTGCGGCGTCGCCGGCGTTCTGCCGCGCGTAGCCGCCGACGATCAAGACATTGTGCTGGGTAGCCATTCGCTTGTCCACCGTTCTTCTGCAGGTAGCGCACGACCTGAAGACAGCCGTTGAGCTGTCATCTCGTCCGGTGATCACTGTTGAGAGTGCCCGTAGGGAGATTCCCTGGGCCCCGGCGAATTGATGAAACAAGCCTTGTGGCGTCGTACTTATCGCCTGCTCCGGCCCTGGGCAAACAAGGAACATGCCGTGATCCTCGTCACATGCGGGTGCGGCGTCAGCCTGTCTCCAGCTCATCCTTGAGTCGCGCCAGGGTCGTCCGCATCCCCTCGCGGTTGGCGTGCGCCCGGTTGTCAGCGACCCGGCCGGTGAAGACGCGGCCCAGGACACGAGCGCCGTGGCCACGCTGGTCCCGCCATTGCTCGGTCACTTCGGTGCCCTCCGGCACCGCCGCCAGCAGGTAGGACCACCGCGCGACTGGCATCCCGAAGGTCGTGACGTCGAATGTGAATGCCTCGCCGGGCAACGCGGCCACGACCCGGCACGTGGTGAACCAGACCCGCGCTCCCCGCCGGTTGAATCCCACAAACCGGGTCGGCAGTCCATCGCGCCGTGACCAGACCCAGACGGCGAAGCATTCCGGACTCCAGCGCGCCATCCGGCGCACGGCGGACACGGCCTCGTACACGTCGGCCGGCTTGGCGCGGACAGTGACTCGCTCGGCGACCTGGGTGATCTGTGTCTGGGCGAGTTGCTCAGCCCGCTGCTTGATCGTGAGCAGCATCTTGCGCTCCATCACCCAGGAGCCGGGCTCCATGATGGGATACGCGAGCTTGTCCTTCACCGGCAGGTCGGCGGTAGCGAAGCGGTTGCGGCTGATCAGCCTGGTGTGGCCGTTCACCGGCCGGAGCTCGAACGACCAGACCCAGGCATGGTTGCTGGACCGGATCACCATCGCGTGCTCGGGGTCGAGCCGCTCCACACGCATCGCGTAGCCGGGCATCGCAATCTCATCGCCGACCTGGAGGTCCTGCAGTTCGGGGACGATCCGGTCGGTGTTGTGGATGTCGATGCCCAAGCGGCGCTCGATCCAGGCGTAGGTGTAGGCGCCGCCGCGCCCTGGACCCATCTGCACCAGCCAGGGCCAGATCGCCGACGGAGGTGCGTCGATCTCCACCGCCCGGGTTGCCACGATATCCGCGCGCATCATCAGCTCATCGCCAATGAGACCACCGCCAGCCTCCTGCGCGGTCGCACCCCACGTCAGGTGCCACCGGCGCAGGAAACCGAAGTACGCTGCCGCCGCCGCGGCCACGACGGCGACCGCGGCGCCGATGCGCTTATCCCGCATGACCAGCTCCGTCCATTGCCGGCGTCTCCCCGAGGGCTGATACCCGCCGGGCAACCCCCGCCCACGGCGTGGCACGAGCCTATCCGGAAGGACACGGCTGCCAGCGCCCGCCCGGATCGCGGTTACGCTCACAAGACCAAACGATATTCCTCAACGGCGAGCGGGAGGGACTGTGCGGGTGACCGGCGCGGGTCGCCGGGCGGGCGGAGGAGTGGCCGGCCCCGGCGTTACCGGCCTGGTTCCGGCGGCTGCGGCGGAGCAGACAGGCGGCTTGCGGCCAGGGCCAACGCGTGCTGGCACGCCGCTGCGCTGGGCATTGCCCCTGGCGCTCGCGGGCGGCCTTGCCCTGGCTGCTGCCTTCCCGCCGGTGGGCGCGTGGCCGCTGGCTGTCGCAGGCGTGACGCTGCTCACCGTGGCGCTGTGGCGCACGAGCCTGCAGGCAAGTCTGGTCGTCGGGCTTGTGTTCGGCGCGGCGTTTTTCTTTCCGCTAATTTCTTGGCTTGTCAACGTCGCCTGGTATGTCTGGGCGGCCCTCGCGGTCGCCGAGATGGTGAGTTTCGCCGTGCTCACTGTGGGTCAGCGCCTGCTGCTGCGGCTGCGGGCCTGGCCGGTAGCCGTGGCGGGCTGGTGGGTAGCTGCCGAAGCGGTGCGGGACCGGTGGCCTTACGCCTTTCCCTGGGGCAGGCTGGCGATGAGCCAGGCCAGCGCGCCCACGGCGCGGTGGGTGGCGATCGGCGGGGCCCCGCTGCTGACGTTCCTGCTGGCCCTGGCCGGCGCCTGCCTGGCCTGGCTGCTGCTCGCGTCGGTTCAGCCGCTACCACCGCGGCGCCGCGCCCTGCCCGCGCTGGCCTTCGCCGGCGCCGCCGGGCTGGCGCTCGCTGGCCGGCTGCTTCCAGTGGACCAGGGCATTCCCGGTAGCCCTACCGCCACCGTGGCCGCCATTCAAGGGGATGTGCCGCACGCACGGGCCCTGCCTGAGCTGTGGCGCGCCACCACGGTCACGCAGTATCACACCGAGGCCACTCAGGAGCTGGCCGCCCAGGTCAGGGCGGGCTCCCGGGCGGCGCCTGACGTGGTGATCTGGCCGGAGAACTCTACCGACTTGGATCCCAGCCTTAACCCGGTCACCTACGCCACAATTCAGGGCGCTGTCGATGCTATTGACCGGCCGGTGCTAGTCGGCGCCGTGCTGCGCAGCCCGCTGCGCAACGCGGGCCAGCTGTGGCTGCCGCGCCGGGGCCCCGTCGCCGTCTACGTCAAGCGCCAGCTGGTGCCGTTCGGCGAGTACATCCCGTTCCGCGGCCTGCTGTCGCACATCACGTCGCTGACCGCGCTGCAGCCGGTCAACTACACCCCCGGCCACAGGGCAGTTGTGTTCAGGATCGGGAAGATCAAGCTCGGCGACGTGATCTGCTATGAGGTCGGATTCGACGGCCTGGTGAGGTCGGAAGTGACCGCCGGGGCGAATCTGCTCGCCGTGCAGTCCAACGACGCGGACTTCGAGCTGGACGGCCAGCTAGGTGAGACCGAGCAGCAGGTGGCGATGGCGCGGATCGGCGCCCTCGAGAGTGACCGCGCCGTGGTGTACGCGTCCACAACGGGAGAAAGCGCGATCATCTCGCCGGACGGATCACTGATCGCCCGCAGCGGGACCTGGCGACGCGCCGAACCCGACGCGCGGGTGCCGTTGCGCGCGAACCTGACCCTGGCCGACCGGCTCGGCGGCTGGCCCGAGGGCACGATCAGCGCCGCGACGGCGGCCGCGCTGGCATGGGCGCTGGCGAGAGTGGCGCTGGCCCGCAGGCGCTCGCGACGCGACCCCCTGCCGCCAGCCGGCTGACTGCCTAGCTGCCTGTCGGCGGAGCTCGCGACGCGACCGCCTGCCGCCAGCCGGCTGACTGCCTAGCTGCCTGTCGGCGGAGCTCGCGACGCGACCGCCTGCCGCCAGCCGGCTGACTGCCTAGCTGCCTGTCGGCGGAGCTCGCGACGCGACCGCCTGCCGCCTGCCGCCAGCCGGCTGGCTGCCTAGCTGCCTGGTCTGCCTGGTCTGCCTGTGGCCGGCCACCGCCGGGTTCACCCGCCGAGCCACTCGGAGACTGCCTATCCCGCGGATTTAGTCAGCACGTCCGCCCGTGCTGGCGGGCTGCCGGACTTGCCGCTTCATGTCTTGCTTGTAGCTTTTCCACGTCCGCTGAAACGGCCGCCTCCTCCGCTTGCAGCGCTTCCGGAAAGGGCTCCGACACGGACCGCCGTCGCGCCATCAACATCGGCGTTCTTTTCGTGCAGAAATGCAAAGTGGCGCAGGACTAACTGGTGATGTCGCCTAAGGTGGATCTTTATTCTGCGCACTGCCCAAACCGCGCACAGAATCGATGCCGCGATGTTAGGCCAGATAGGATCGTAGAAATCTATAATTATCCAATGATGAAACCACCCGCTCATGTGCGTTGCCCCCAAATCTCGTCGGCGCGGCCCATCGCCTGGATATGCAACAGGACACCAAGCGGCGTAAGGCACGATGGGAGGAGGCCCTTCCTCCTTGTCATACAGAGCGAGCGCAGTAAGTACAGATACACCGGAAGTACAGATACACCGGGCGCGGTGCCGGGCTCGAGCCCGAGCGCTGCTTCCCCGGCGCCGAACATGGTGGCGCCGCGTCCCGGGCGCGCCACATTCCGCTGACCCTGCCCGGGGCGTCACGGATCCGCCTCAGCCGGGGAGGATGAGCGCAGCCACCACCCAGGGAGAATTGATTGTGCCAGTAGCGCGGGAGCTCCCCCGGCCTGGTGAAGCGGACCCGGGTGGCGCCTTAAATCTCCGTCGTCGCCTCCGCCCTGCCTTCCTTCACGGCGTCCTGAAGAGCGGTGTAGTCGCGCTCGTTCTGGTCGGCGTACGTCTCCGCGAAGTCGGCGATCGCCTGGTCGAACTTGTCGGAGCCGCCGAGGTAGGCGGCCAGGGCGATGCGGTCACCTGAGCGGGCGTGCGCCCGGGCGAGGGTCCACCCGCACAGCCGAGCGTAGACGGTCATTCCCGCCGGAACCATCTGCTCGATCGGCACGGAAAACTTCCAGTCCCGCAGCTGGCGGACATAAAAGTCGCGCTCCACCTTGTCCGCGCCTGTCGTGCGGGTCCAGCCGAGGAAGATGTCGCTTTGGGCCTGCATCAGGTGCTGCCCGGCAACGACGCGCTCGCCCTGGTTGTCGTACTCGCTGCGCCCGCAGTAGCCGGCCAGCACCGACGGCTGTGCCTCCTTGGCCTGCAAGAACAGCGGCTCGTCACCGTCACCGGCCTCCATCAGCACAACCCAGGCGCGGGTGCCGACGCTGCCGACCCCGACGACCTTGCGGGCCACCTGCTCCAGCGCGAAGTTTTCCAGCAGGTGCCGCCGGTCAGACTGCAGGGTGCGCCCGTACGCGCTCAGCACGGCACGCAGCTGCTCGTACAGCGCGCCGGCCTGCACATCGCTGAAAACATCCTCGACCGGGACGATCATCGGCGGGTCAGCGATGATCTTCCGCCGCCCACCATCTACCACGGTGGTCAGCTTCGCCAGCGCCTGCGTGCTGTCACGGGTGTGCGCCTTAGCCAGCAGCGACTCGGTCGCCTTGAAGCTCTTCGCCTTGATCTGCGATCTGAACTCGCCGATGGCCTCCTCGATGTCCAAGTGGGCATACCAGACCGCCAGCAACGGCTGTTCGGCGAACTCGCGCATCGCGCTGCGATAGCTCTCCGCCGCTGCGACGATAACCTTCCGCCGGGCTTTGGCGCCGAACCCGTTATCCCGCCCCGCCACGGCAAAGCTCGCCGCCAGCCGCTTGACATCCCACTCGAACGGGCCGGGCAAGGTCTCGTCGAAGTCATTGACGTCGAACACCAGGCGCCGCTCCGGGGAGGCGAACGCGCCGAAATTGGACAGGTGCGCGTCGCCGCACAGCTGCACCCGCAGCCCAGAGGTGGGCGTGCTGTCCAGGTCCGCCGCCATCGGCAGCGCCGCCCCCCGGTAGAACGTGAACGGGGACACCAGCATCCGCCCATGCCGGACCGGCACGAGCTCAGGCACCCGCGACTCCGCCTGCCCGAGCAGCAACCCGACCGGATCGCGCAGCCCATCCGGCGCGAACTCCGCGTGCGACGCCAGCGGCGCCGCGGCCCTGGCATCCTTCCCGCTGGCCGCCCGGTCCGCACGACTCACGTGCTCCGCCGCCTCGGCCCGCGCCGGGGCCCGGCCAGACACTCGCCTACCTGGCTTCCTAGCCGCGACACCACCAGTCTTCGCTGCCATGACCACACCTCTCCGGGCCGCAGCGGCCCGATACCGCTGACCAATACGCCCCGCGGCCGACTCCGGTGGCGCTGGTGCAACACAAGCAGGACCACCTAGCCGCAGGCATCCCCCCAACCGGGTGAACCACGCCGCCCGCGGGTGATTCACGGGCACTTGGTACAGCTCGGCGCAACTAACCCGCGTCCACCACCGGCAGCGGCACCGCCGACGGCCGCCCGGGATCGTGATGGACGGCCTGTTCCGCCAGGCTGAGAGAGCTCGCCGTGGCCAGCGGTTCTCCGGTGCCGGGGTTGCGCGCGTAGCGTGGATGGGTGCCGCTGGAGGCGGATTCCGGTGACCGGGCCGGAATCGGTGCGCGGTCGGCCACAGGTCGACGCTGATCCGCCTGGGCCCGCCCGATATCAGGCGCAGCGGTGCCCCAGCCATGCCCGGTAGTAGGGGGCATGGCGCTCGGCCCCCCAGACGCCGATGGCCATCGCCTTGAGCTGGGGCAGCCTGGTCGAGGCCAGTGTCAGCGGGGCGAAGCTGAGGTAGCTGCCGCCAAAGCCGCCGATCTCGCTATTGGGCCAGCCCTGGCCGACAATCCAGTCGGCCGCCGCGCAGGCGGGCTGCCCGGACTGAGGGAGCGATATTATCGCTGTGCTTGCGCGGGTCCAACAGCTCCGTGGTGAAGGCGCGCGTCTGCCGCGTGCTCGTCGGCCCAGTTCCGGCACGTCTGGCCCGGGGCGCTGGGCCGCAGACCAGCTTTCACCGGTGCCCCGATGTCGGCGCGAGCGACTACCGGCGCGGTTGTTGGAAGGCTCGCGTGAGCGCAAGCATGAGGACGTGCGCGCGAGGCGCCACTCGGGGTCCGGAGGATGGAAATGTCCTGGTCGGTCGGCGGCGATCGAATGAGCGTTGCGAGGGCGGCGTATGGGCGTCTGCGCGCCGCCCACCTGAGCGCGGTGCAGGCGGCACTCGAGGACCACATCGCGCGCCTGAGCTGGCCGCGGGAACGGATGGAGCACTACCGCGACGAACGGCTGCGAGCTTTCCTTGCGTATGCGCGCGAGCGCTCGCCATTTCACGCGGCGCGAACGCATGATCTTGATCCCTCTTCCGCCACGGTCGCAGATCTGGCGAGGCTGCCCGTGATGACCAAGCGCGAGGCGCAGGAGGAGTGGGACGCCATCGTGACGGTTCCTGGCCTCGACCGCGAACAAGCCGAGCGTATTCTGGCCGGGCAACCGTGGTTTTCTTACACACCGGCGGGACAGCAGATCTTCAGCTCCGGCGGCTCGAGCGGTGTGCGGGGCGTGTACGTGTGGGATTGGGACCTGTTCGTGGCTGTCGCTTGCCTGGCATGGCGGATGCAGGCGCGGGAGGAGCGGCGCGACCCGCCGCCCGGCCGCCCGGCGCGGCTTGCGGTGCTGGAGGCCGGCGAGCCGCCGCACGCCAGCACGCCGCTGTTCGATGTGGCGACCGCGGAGGGGATGGAGACGGTCGTGATACCGGCTGGCGCGCCGTTCGACGAGATCTTGGCTGCGGTCGCGGCCGCGCGGCCCACCCATATCGTCGGGTACCCGTCCGTGGTGGGGCGGCTTGCCCGCGCCGCCTTGGCGGGAGAGCTGGGGATCCGCCCCGTCCGGGTGAGCACGAACTCCGAGCCCCTCATCGATGAGGACCAAAAGGCGATTCGCGACGCCTGGAACGTGCCGGTCCACAACCTGTGGGGATCGACCGAGATCGGCGTGCAAGCGGTCGGGTGCGGACGTGCTGAGGGATTGCACGTCTGCGAGGACGAAGTTGTGCTCGAACGGGTCGACGAGGCCGGAGCGCCGGTCGCCCCAGACGAGCCCGCCGCGCGGACGCTCGCCACCGGGCTCGCCAACCGGACGTTCCCGTTTATCCGCTACGACCTTGGGGACGAGGTCACGCTCCTGCCGGGCGGGTGCGTATGTGGTAGTCCGTTCGCGCGGCTGGCTGACGTCGCCGGGCGGCGCGACGATGACTTTCACTACCTGGCGTGCACGGTGCCCGCGAGCGTGTTCCGGCACGTGCTCGGCACCGATCCTCGCATCTCCGAGTACCAGGTCCGGCAGACGCTGGCCGGAGCCGAGATCCTCGCCGTGGGCGCACCCGATGTGGCTGCGCTGACCTCAACGGTCGCAGCCGCGCTGCGCCGTCATGGGCTACCCGACCCACAGGTCCAGATCCGGACGGTCGACCGGCTCGACCGCCATGCGGCGACCGGAAAGCTGCGGCGGTTCATCGCCCTGCAATAGCTGACGCTCTCACGCCCGCGCTGGCGGCAGTCGGCCGCCGGCGGCCCCATCGAGATCAACCCGTGCGCCGATGCGTGACGCCTATCCGGGAGGAGCGCCATATGGATATGGCGGCTCGAAGGCCGCGATCAACGTCCTGGCCAACGTTTAGCGCTTAGGACGCGCTTCGCGGGTTCCGGCTGGACGCGCTGCAAAACCGCAGTGTCTCCGCTGATCTCCAGGCCGAGGTGGCCCGGCGAACCTGCCGAACGTCAAGCACAGCCAGCCTCGCTGGTCCGGTAAACCGCCCGCAAAGGCAACCGCCTCGTGCAGGGTGGGCACCTCAGCCAAAGATCCTGAGTCTGTGTACGGGCGCGGCGGTTCGTGGGGCAAAATGTCTGCATGCTTGACCACCTTTCAATCCAGTGCGCCGACGTGGCCGCGAGCACCGCGTTCTACGACACTGTGCTCGGCACGCTCGGTGCAAGCCGTGTGATGGACTTCGGCGAAGTCATTGGCTTCGGCGTCGCCGGCAAGCCAGCCTTCTGGATCGGCCCACAGACAAGCGGCGAGGGGTTCCGTGAGTCGCATATCGCGTTCGCGGCGGCCGACAGAGGCGCCGTACGGGCGTTCTTCGACGCAGCGGTGGGTGCCGGCGCCGAAGTGCTACATGAACCCCGCACCTGGCCCGAATACCATCCCAGCTACTTCGGCGTTTTCGTGCGTGATCCCGACGGCAACAACGTCGAAGCCGTTTGCCACGCCCCTGAATAGCGCCCCGCCTTCGCCGCCACAATCCTGGCCGGTTCGGCCGGGACTTCAGCTCCCGGACTGCGATAGGCAGCGCTGGGGCCGCTCTCCGGTCGCGAATGCGACCCCGCCAGGTACGCCGTCACCTTGCCGGTCTTCTTATACCGAAGACGACGCTCCCGGTTATATGGAAGACGCTCCCGGCTCGTGATGCCCTCAAGGCTGGGTGAGGTGCCCGCCGGACTAGACAGCGGTCTTCCGCTGGGCGGCAGCTGTATCGACGGCGAGCCGGGTCAGGCGCGAATACTTCTCGCCTTCGACGAGCGGGAGGTCGTGGTCTGCCTCGATCTCAACCACGTGCGCCCGCAAGGCTGCGGCGAGTTCCCGCTGTTTGTGGGGGGGCACCAGCCGGTCGCGCGTCGTGATGAGCATCACCGCGGGAACATCGAGTTCAGCCACCCAAGGTTCAGCCTCATAACGGCCGAGCGCATGTCCGGCGTCGGCGAGTTCGCGCGGGAGCCCTCTGCGGAACTCTGCGGCGAGCCATGGGC
>Ga0335081_10016434_pt1 | contig 11976 bp, 10 predicted proteins | sample Lox_Sample_35_FD_206713 | JGI IMG/M metagenome (GOLD analysis project Ga0335081, IMG submission 206713) | Soil microbial communities from Loxahatchee National Wildlife Refuge, Florida, United States - Lox_Sample_3.5 | ecosystem: Environmental > Terrestrial > Soil > Wetlands | place: USA... | reverse complement strand
CCGCATCTGTCCCTCGGGCACGGCATCCACCACTGCCTGGGCGCGCAGCTCGCCCGGCTGGAGCTGTGTGAAAGCATCGCCTCGCTGCTGGACAGGCTGCCAGCGCTCCGGCTGGCCGATCCCGCCGCCAAGATATCGTGGCGGCGCCACATGGTGGTGCACAGCATGACCGCACTCCCCGTCACCTGGTAGCCCAGCCACTTTAACGATCAAGCCGGAACAGGGGGTCCCGGACGGGCTGCGGGGCTTACCGTCAGCCGTCCCCGGAGAACCGCTCCCATGCCGCCTGCTTGGTCACGCCGAGCGCCTCCCCGATCCGGGTCCAGCTGATGCCGCGGGCGCGCAGCGCATCCACGTAGTCGTAGACGGCGGCGTCGACCTGGGAGGCTACCGCCTGGATGCGCCCGAGGCCCGCGAGCAGCTCATCGTCCGGGCACTCGTTCCAGGCGCCGAACTCGGGTGCCTTCGCCTCGGCGAGGACCAGGCCGCACAGGCCCACGCACTCGTTGCAGATGTACACGCCCGGGCCGGCTATGAGCCTGCTGACGGCACCCTTGTCCTTCCGGCAGAAGGAGCAGTACAGGGTTCCCAGCCGGCTGGCTCCCGGCGCGCGGGCTCGCGAAGTTGCCACCGCGTCAAGGTAGCCCTGACCGCTCATGGTCGTCAAGGCCACCCTGACGGCAATACCGGCCCGGCGCTGAATTCACTGTCCGGCCACGCTCGGGGCTGCGCCCAGCCGGGGCTGGACAGCTCGAAGGAGAGGCCAACAAGCTGGCTAAGCTGAGATGTGCCTAAGTTGCGCCTAGCACTCGCCCAGGTCAGCGCCACCGTCGGTGACCTGGCCTGCAACGCGGAGCTGATCGTCGAGTGGACCGGACGCCGCGGATCAGGTGACCGAACTACCTCACCAGGGGCGTTAACGCGCCGGAAACACGGGCGGGGCAGACTGGCGCCGTGGACAGGCAGGAAGAGTTCGTGCTGCGCACGCTCGAGGAACGAGACGTCCGCTTCGTACGCTTGTGGTTCACCGATGTGCTCGGCTATCTGAAGTCGGTGGCGGTCGCCCCGGCCGAGCTCGAGGGCGCGTTCGCCGAGGGCATCGGCTTCGACGGATCCGCGATCGAGGGCTTTGCCCGGGTCTACGAGGCGGACATGATCGCCAGGCCCGATCCGTCGACATTTCAGCTGATGCCGCTGCGTGGTGAGGCTGCGGTCGGCCGGATGTTCTGCGACATCCTGATGCCCGACGGAACGCCGTCCTATGCCGACCCTCGTCACGTACTCAAGCGCGCGCTCGGCCGCGCCGCCGATCTGGGATTCACCTTCTACACGCACCCCGAGGTCGAGTTCTTTCTCCTGCGCGAGAAGCCGGAGCCCGGGAGGAAGCCGCAGCCCATCGACGCAGGCGGCTACTTTGATCACACGCCGCACAGCATCGCGCACGATTTCCGGCGCAGCGCGATCGTGATGCTGGAGAGCATGGGCATCTCGGTCGAGTTCAGCCACCACGAGGGAGCACCGGGCCAGCAGGAGATCGACCTGCGCTACGCGGACGCCCTGAGCACGGCCGACAACGTCATGTCGTTCCGGCTGGCGATGAAGGAAGTCGCGCTGGACCAGGGCGTGTACGCCTCGTTCATGCCGAAGCCTTTCACCGAGTTTCCCGGGTCGGGCATGCACACGCACATGTCGCTGTTCGAGGGCGACCGCAACGTGTTCTACGAGCCGGGCGCCGAGTTCCAGCTTTCGAAGCTGGGCCGGGCCTTTATCGCCGGGCTGCTCAACCACGCGGCGGAGATCACCGCGGTGTGTAACCAGTGGGTCAACTCCTATAAGCGCCTCTGGGGCGGGGATCAGCGGATCGCCGGGGCCGGCGGTGAGGCTCCCGCGTACGTCTGCTGGGGGCAGAACAACCGGTCAGCTTTGGTCCGGGTGCCGATGTACAAGCCGCAAAAGGGAAATGCCACCCGGGTTGAGTTCCGCTCGATCGACTCGGCCTGCAACCCGTACCTGGCGTTCGCGGTGCTGCTGGCGGCCGGCCTGAAGGGCATCGAGGCCGACTATGAGCTGCCGCCCGGCGCGGAGGACGACGTGTGGGCGCTCACCTCGGCCGAGCGGCGCGCGCTCGGGATCACGCCGCTGCCGCAGAGCCTGTCGGACGCGTGCAACGTGATGGAGGGCAGCGAGCTTGTCGCCGAGACGCTAGGCGAGCACGTGTTCGACTTCTTCCTGCGGAACAAGCGCGCGGAGTGGCAAGAGTACCGCCGGCAGGTCACCGAGTACGAGGTGGCCAGGTACCTGCACGTGCTCTGACCGCAGGCTTGGCAAGCCTGTTACAAGCCGGGGTGCAGGCCGCGTTGCACGCGCTGCCGGTATCGCCTGCCCGCCTCCTCGCTGAGCGGGCCAAGTCTCGCCCCGGCCCTGGCGACGGTCTCCTTCCAGTCGCGGCGCCCGAGGACAGGAGCGGCGGTGTCGCAGACGTCCGCATAGAGGGTGATGGCCCGGGCGAGCCAGTAGGCCCGGCTGAGGTGCAGCCGCTGGAAATCCCGCAGCGCGTCGCCGGCGGCCGGCTCGTTCCCGGCGTCGCGGATATCTGGGTTCACGCCGTCGAGAATAACCGGCCCCCGGCCGGCTTCGGCCAGCCAGTTCCCCGGAGAGGCCAGGCAGGAGGTTATTCAGCCGGCCTGCCCGAGGCGCCCGCGGTGCCGGCGCGATCTGGCCAGTGGCCGGCCCCGACGCCGGCGTCGCCGCGCGGGACGGTCGACCGGGGGCCGCCTGGCGCTTGATGCATGCTCGCGGCGAGACTAGCGGGGTGAGGATGGCGCGCGGGACGACTCTGGCTGGGCAGCTTGCGGCGATGGGCTTCGCCGACACGGCGCGCGCGCAGCGCCTGCTCACCGAGGATCTCGGGCTCGACACGGCCGCAGGAGACGCCGATGTGCTCGCTGCGCTCGCGGCAGCGGCGGACCCGGACCTCGCGCTGGCCAGCCTGGCCAGGCTGCCGCACGACGCCGAACTGCGGGCCGCGCTGCACAGCGACCCAGGATTCCGGGCACGCCTGATCGCGGTGCTCGGAGTAAGCGCCGCCCTCGGGGGTCATCTCGCGCGCCATCCCGGTCACTGGCGGGTCCTGGCCGGCCCTGAAGCGCTGCGCCGCCCGACGGCGGCGCAGATCCGTGACGAGATGCTGAGCGCCGTGGGTGCCGTGCCCGGCGATCACGGACCCGTGTCCGAGGCCGCCAGGCTGGCCGGCGCCGACCCGGCGACCGCGCTGCGCGTCCGTTACCGGAAGCGGCTGCTGCACCTGGCGGCGAGGGACCTCAGCGGGGCCGAGGACTTCGCCGACGTTGCCGCCGAGCTGGCGGATCTCGCAGCGGCGGCGCTGGAAGCGGCGCTGGCCATCGCCAGATCCGAGCTGCCTCCGGGCTCCGAGCCGTGTCGGCTGGCGGTCATCGCGATGGGGAAATGCGGCGGCCGGGAACTGAACTACGCCAGCGACATCGACGTGATCTTCGTGGCCGAGCCGCCGGGCGGGTCGGCGGATGAGGAAGAGTCGGCTGCTCTGCGTACCGCAACCCGTCTGGCAACCGGCATGATCCGGGTCTGCTCGGCCTCGGCCGCCGAGGAGGCCCTCTTTCCCGTGGACCCCAACCTCCGTCCAGAGGGCCGCAACGGGCCGCTGGTACGGACCCTGGCCAGCCATCGCGCCTACTACGAGCGCTGGGCGAAGACCTGGGAGTTCCAGGCTCTGCTCAAGGCGCGGCCGGTCGCCGGCGATGCCGAGCTCGGCGCGGCCTACGTGGCAGCCGTGGGCCCGATGGTCTGGCAGTCGTCGAGGCGCGAGCACTTCGTGGCCGATGTGCAGGCCATGCGGCGCCGCGTGCTGTTCAGCCTGCCCGCCGAGCGGGCGGGCCGTGAGATCAAGCTCGGTCCCGGCGGCTTGCGGGACATCGAGTTCGCGGTGCAGCTGTTGCAGCTCGTGCACGGCCGCACTGACGAGACGCTGCGCGCCGCCGCTACCTTGCATGCTCTTGCCGCGCTGGCCACCGGGGGATACGTGGGCCGTGCGGACGCGAGAAGCCTGGCCGCCGCCTACCGGTTCCTGCGCAGCGTCGAGCACGTGCTCCAGCTCCGCCAGCTCCGGCGGACGCACATGCTGCCCGAAGATCCGGCCGTGCTGCGCCAGGTCGGCAGGGTGCTGCGCGCGACGTGGGGCGGCGATGCTCCGGCGCACGCAGACCCGGCCGAAGAGCTGATGGAGCAGTGGCGCCGACACGCGAGTCAGGCCAGGCAGCTGCATGAGAAGCTGTTTTACCGTCCGCTGCTGGAGGCGGTGGCCCGACTGCCCGGTGAGGCAGTCCGCCTGACCCGGGAGGCGGCGGGGGCGCGCCTCGAGGCGCTCGGTTACGTCGACCCGGCGGGGGCGCTGCGGCATATCGAGTCGCTGATCGCCGGGGTCTCGCGCAAGGCCGCCATTCAGCGAACGCTGTTGCCAGTGATGCTCGGCTGGTTCGCCGACTCGGCGCAGCCCGATGCGGGCCTGCTCGCATTCCGGCAGGTCAGCGAGGCGCTCGGGGAGTCGTCGTGGTATCTGAGGTTGCTGCGGGACGACACCAGGGTGGCGAGGCGGATGGCCAGGCTGCTGGCGTCCAGCCGGTACGCCACCGGTCTGCTGCTGCGGGCCCCGGAGGCGGTGGCGATGCTCGCCGACGACGCCCAGCTTGCCGCTAGGTCGGCCGCGGCGCTGTATCCCGACGCGGCGGCCGCTGTGCACAGGAACGGCACCGCGCAGGAGGCAGTCGCGGCCGCGCTGGCGCTGCGCCGCAGGGAACTGCTGCGCACGGCGGCGGCAGACTTGCTCGGAATGTCCGGCATCGAGGAGACCGGCGAGGCGCTCACGGCTGTTGCCGCCGTGACGGTCGCTGCCGCCCTCGATGCTGCCATCAGGACGATCGAGCGACGGGTCGGGCCGCTGCCGACCCGGATGTGCGTGGTGGCGATGGGCAGGCTCGGCGGGCACGAGATGGGCTATGGCAGTGACGCCGACGTGATGTTCGTGCACGAGCCGCGGGAGGGCGCTGACGAGGAGGCCGCTACCCGGGCGGCGCACGCGGTGGCCGAGGAGCTGCGGGCGCTGCTAGCGCGCCCGGGTCCCGACCCCGCGCTGCCGGTCGACGCCGGGCTGAGGCCGGAAGGACGGCAGGGCCCGCTGGTGCGTACCCTGGCCTCCTACCGGGCTTACTACCAGCGGTGGTCGGCTCCGTGGGAGGCTCAGGCGCTACTGCGCGGCGAGCCGGTCGCCGGGGACGCTGACCTTGGCGGTGCTTTCGTGAATATGGCCGAGGAATTCCGGTATCCGCGCGGGGGGATCGGCGCTTCGGCTATCCGGGAAATCAGGAGGATCAAGGCCCGGATCGAGTCTGAACGCATGCCCCGCGGCGTCGATCCCGTCCTGCACCTGAAGCTGGGTCCCGGCGGACTGGCAGACGTGGAGTGGGTGGCCCAGTTGCTCCAGCTCAGGCACGCTCACGCGGTGCCCGCGCTGAGGACCACCCGGACCCTGAGGGCATTGCGCGCAGCTCGCAACGCGGGCCTGGTTACGGCGGCCGACACCGAGGCGCTCATCTCAGCGTGGCGGCTGGCGGCCAGGATCCGGAACGCGGTGATGCTGGTGCGCGGCCGGGCCGCGGATGTGGTGCCCACGTCGCAGCCGGAACTCGGTGCCGTGGCACGGCTGCTCGGGTACGCTCCCGACGCATCGCAGGACCTTCCGCAGGACTACCGCCGGGCCGCCCGGCGGGCCCGGGCCGTGATGGAGCGCCTGTTCTACGGGTGACGGCGGGTAGCTGAGCGGCTGACCCCGGTGCCGCCGCCTGCGGCTGGTTATCCGGCCTGCTCAATGCGCGACTGAGTGATGACGCCGTTGGTGACCGTATAGGTGCCCTGGTAGCTCTTGACGCTGCCGTCAGTCTGCGTCGCGGCGAGGCGTACGGTCACGACGTTGCCGTCCACCGAGACGATGGTCAGGTTATCCCGGGCGGTGCCGTCGAAGCCCTGCACGAAGGCGTTGTAGGACGAGCCGGCGTTCTTGCCGCCGAGGCTCCACGCCTTCGGGTAATCGTGATCATTGATTGCGCTGAAGTACGCGCGCACGGTCGCTGCCGGGCCGAGGGACTGGGAGGCGGCCGGCCTCCCGGCGTCAGCCGGACTGGCGGCTCGGGCCGGCGGCGGCGATGAGTGGCTGCGCAGCACCGTGACGGCCACGCCCGCGATAGCTAGCAGCGCGACGCAGGCGGCGATCGCCGCGACGCGCGCGCCAGACCCCCGTTTCCGGGCCTTGTCGGGCTGGCCGCTGGGCGACGTGAGACGCGGGGGCGCGGGCGGCCAGGACCCGGCCGGACGGCGCTGCGGCCCGGATCGGCGGGCCGGGGCGGGAGAACGCGGTCCGGGTGCCGGGGGCGGGGCGGGGCGGGAAGACGGCCCGGTTGCCGGGGGCGGGGCGGAGCGGGGCTGCGGATTCGTCGGCGGATCGGCGAGCGGCAAGGCGGGCCGTGATGCGGGCGGGTGCGGCTCGGGGATCCGCGCCCGCTCCGTCGCCGGCCCGGGCGCCGAGGCGGCAGCGGGGCTGCCGGGCTCCGCTTGCCCGAGGCCGCATGCCGCGCGCAGCGCCGTCGCAAAGGTCATGCACGAGCGGTAGCGGTCGTTGGGAGACTTGGCCAGCGCCCGGGCGATGACCTGGTCGATCGCTGGCGGCAGGTCGGGCCGCAGTGCCCTCAGCGACGGGGGAGGCGCCTGTAGCTGCGCCCACAGGACCGCGAGTCCCTGATCCCGCTTGAACGGCGGAGCGCCGGTAAGCATCTCGAACGCGGTGCAGCCCAGCGCATACAGGTCGGCGCGACCGTCGATCGCACGGCCCTCCACCTGCTCGGGCGCCATGTAGTCGAGAGTGCCGAGGAACTGACCGGTCAGGGTGAGCTGGGCGGAGGAGAGCGCCGGCTTGCTGAGCCCGAAATCCGACAGGTAGACGTGATCTGGCTCGCCGCTTCCCGGCACCGCGGAGATGAGGATGTTCCCCGGCTTCACGTCACGGTGCACCAGGCCGCGGGAGTGCGCTTCATCCAGCGCGGAGGCTATCTGGGCGACGATATCGGCGACGCGCTCCGCCGGCAGCCGCCGCTCTGAGTCGAGCAGCGTCCGCAGGTCCTGCCCGATGACCAGCCGCATGGCGATGAACAGGGCGCCGTCTGCCTCACCGGCGTCGAAGACGGGAACTATGTGGGGATGATCGACGGAGGCAGCGGCTCGCATCTCGCGGACGAACCGCTGCCGGAACGCCGTGTCGCCGGCCAGGTCTGGCGCCAGGACCTTCAGCGCGACCGTGCGGTTCAGCCGCGTGTCGGACGCGCGGTAGACGACCGCCATGCCACCGCGGCCAATCTGCCCCTCGATGACATAGCCGGCTACCCGCGAGCCGACCGCGAGTTCTCCCGACGCCGGGGATAGCTGGCCGCTCACCGTGCCTCCGCAGAGTTCAGCCGCTCAGGAACGAACCAAGTATCCGTAGCGGGGGGCGGCTGTCAACCTGGCCGAGTCGGATAGCTTCCGGCTGCGAGCATACTGAGACCCGGGCGCAGTTCCGCGTCCATCGGCAAACCCGCGGCAAGGAAGGCAACAGAGCATGGACCTGACCGGCGCCACCTGGCGGACGTCCTCCTACGGCAGCGAGAATGACGACGCCAGGATCGAGATCGCGATCGTTCCCGGCTCCAAGGAGGGCAGCGACCGCGTGATCGCCATGCGGGACGGCAAGAACCCGGACGGGCCCACGCTGATCTTCACTCCGGACGAATGGCGTGCTTTCACCGCCGGCGTCCTAGACGGAGAGTTCGACCTTCCCTGACGCCGCGGCGCGGACCGAAAGTAGTGCTTTTCCCGTTGTGGTAACGGCGGATAGTGCACTACTTCAGGCCGACTGGGGCGGGGGGAGAGAGTTCGGGGTCCGGCCGGGGGAGGGCCGGACCCCGAAACACGATTGGCAGGTCGGAGCGATGATTCGGGCTACGCGTCGAAGTACAGCTCGAACTCGTGCGGGTGCGGACGGAGCCGGATCGGGTCGATCTCGTTCGCGCGCTTGTAGTCCAGCCAGGTCTCGATCAGGTCCGGGGTGAACACGCCGCCTTCGAGCAGGAAGTCGTGATCGGCTTCCAGGTTGTTGAGCACTGTGTCCAGGGAGCCAGGCACCTGCGGGATTGCCCTGGCCTCGTCTGGCGGCAGCTCGTAAAGGTCCTTGTCCACGGGCTCAGGCGGCTCGACCTTGTTCTTGATCCCGTCAAGGCCCGCCAGCAGCATGGCCGAGAACGCCAGGTACGGGTTGCAAGACGGGTCCGGGACCCGGAACTCCAGCCGCTTGGACTTCGGGCTCGGGCCGGTAATCGGGATCCGCACGCACGCCGACCTGTTGCGCTGCGAGTACACCAGGTTGACCGGCGCCTCGAAGCCGGGGACCAGCCGGTGGTAGGAGTTCACCGTCGGGTTCGTGAATGCGAGCAGCGAGGGCGCGTGCTTGAGCAGCCCGCCCACGTAGTAGCGGCCAAGGTCAGAGAGCCCCGCGTAGCCGACCTCGTCGTAGAAGAGCGGCGCCCCGTCCTTCCACAGGCTCTGGTGGCAGTGCATCCCGGAGCCGTTGTCACCGAACAGCGGCTTGGGCATGAACGTCACGGTCTTGCCCGCGGCCCGCGCGACGCTCTTCACCACGTACTTGTAGAGCATAACCTTGTCGGCCATGTGCAGGAGGCTGTCGAACCTGATGTCGATTTCAGCCTGGCCCGCGGTGCCGACCTCGTGATGCTGCATCTCCACCGGGATACCGCACTCGATCAGGGACCGGACCATCTCCGACCGCAGGTCGGTGTAGTGGTCGGTCGGCGGGACCGGGAAATAGCCGCCCTTGTAACGCGGCTTGTAGCCCAGGTTGCCGCCCGGCTCGTCGCGGCCGGTGTTCCAGGCGCCCTCGACCGAGTCGATGTAGTAGTAGCCGGCGTTCGGGCTGGTCTCGAACCGGGCGGAATCGAAGATGTAGAACTCCGCCTCGGGGCCGAAGTAGGCCGTGTCCCCGACTCCGCTGCCGCGCAGGTAATCCTCGGCCTTGCGGGCTATGTTGCGGGGGTCGCGGCTGTACGGCTCACCAGTCAGCGGGTCGTGTACGAAGAAAGTCAGGTTCAGCGTCTTGCGGGTGCGGAACGGGTCGACAACTGCCGTCGTCGGGTCTGGCAGCAACAGCATGTCCGACTCGTGAATCTCCTGGAAGCCGCGGATCGACGAGCCGTCGAACATCAGGCCGTCGCTGAAGATACGGTCGTCGAAAGACTCCGCCGGGACCGTGAAGTGCTGCACGGTTCCGGGCAGGTCGCAGAACCTGACGTCGACGAACTGCACCTCCTCGGCGTTGATAAACCGCAGTACCTCATCGCCGCTGGCGAACATTGCTCTCCCTAGGCTGCTGACAGGCTGACGTGCCCGCGTCCGGGCGCTGCTGGAACGCTAGGCGGTTGCGATTTCCGACCCGTATCCCCCATGTTTCGCTCATGTTACGGGCAGTGGCGGCGCTGCGGGGGGAAATGGCGGGAGCGGCGCAGGGGGCGCGGAGGAGCGGAGGTACCGTTTGCCTGTGGCGGATCGACGATGGGCGGGAGGGTGGCTGGGCGCCTCGCCGGCTGGCGAGAAGGGCGGCTATCCCGGACAGCGTCTCGGGCTGCCCGAGTCAGGCGCCGGGTCGGTGGCCGGGGTCGGCAGGCGCCTGGGCGCCCTGGTGATCGACTGGCTGATGTGCGAGGTCATCGCCTTGGCCGCGTTCCACGAGCAGTACCTGACCATCGCCGTGTTCGCCGCCGAGGTCTACCTGCTCACCGCGCTGACGGGTTTCACGGTCGGCAAGCGACTCCTCGGCATGCGGGTAGTGCGGCTCGACGGCAAGCCGGTCGGCATGATCTGGTCCCTGGTCCGCACGCTCCTCCTCCTCGCCGTGATCCCGCCGATGATCTTCGATACCGACCTGCGCGGCCTGCACGACCGGGCGGCCAATACGGTCGTCATCCGGATCTGACACGGCCCGGCGGGGTTAGCGGAATTTCGGGCGAGGCGCCTTCGGCATCCGTGCGGTCTTGGGTAGGGGCCCCTTGGGCACCTGAAGTGACTGCGGCAGCGCCTTCAGCCGGTAGTTCAGGTCGGCGACGGCCGGGCCCTTGAGGTTGCGGGGGAGTTTCATGATGCGGCGCTGCAGCCGCCGGATCGGCACCTGCCCCTCCTCGTCGCCGACCTGGAGGTCGTAGATCGGCACGTCGTACGCCACCCGCGCGACCCGCTTCTTCTCGGCCGCGAGCAGGCTGGGCAGCCGACTTGACGAGCCCTCGCCGACCAGGATCACCCCGGGCTTGCCAACCGCCCGGTGCACCACATCCATGTTCCTGTTCGCGGCGATCGCCGGGGTCACCGTCCAGTTCCCGCGCATGCTCTGCAGGATCGCCGAAGCGGCTCCTGGCTGCCCGGCGATCGTCGCGTACTGCGCGGACTGGGCGAACCGCCCGAACAGGACCATCGCCGCGCCGATCCCGAGCAGGACGCCGAGCGGGACCAGGAATGCCACGAGGTTGGTCACGACGGCGATGACCACGGCGATCACGATGACCCCGAGGCCGGCGATCGCGACGATCGGCAGCGCCTTCGGGTTGGTCTTGCGGATGATCCCCGCGACCATGCCGATCTGCTTGATGCGGCCAGGCGCGGAATCATCCCGGGACTTCTTCGTGGCGGTACCCGGCGGCTTGTTCACCATGCTGGTGAGGATACGAGCAACGCGGTCTTCCGCGCTAACGGGCCCCCGGCCCGGATCGTCCTAGCCGCCCGCTCGGCTCAGCGCCTGCCGGTACAGTCTTCCGGCGCGGTAGGACGAGCGCACCAGCGGCCCGGCCATGACCCCGGCGAAGCCGAGCTGGAGAGCCTCGTCGCGGAGCTGGTCGAACTCCGCGGGGGCGACCCACCGGTCTACCGGCTGGTGGCGCACGGACGGCCGTAGGTACTGGGTGATGGTCAGCAGGTCGCAGCCGGCGGCGAGCAGATCGGCCAGGGCCGCGCTGACCTCGCCGCGTTCCTCCCCCATGCCGAGGATCACGTTGGATTTCGTGATCAGCCCTGCCGCGCTGGCCTGGCTGATCACCTCCAGGGACCGGTCGTAGCGGAAGCCGGGCCTGACCCGCCGGAAGATCCGCGGCACGGTCTCGATGTTGTGCGCCAGCACCTCGGGACGCGCCGCGAAGACCTCCGCGAGCCGCCCCGGCTGCGCGCTGAAATCCGGGATCAGCAACTCCACGCCGCAGCCGGGCACCGCGGCGTGGATCTCGCGGCAGGTCTGGCCGTACACCCAGGCACCGCCGTCGGCCAGGTCGTCCCGGGCCACCCCGGTCACGGTCGTGTAACGCAGGCCCATCGCCGCCACCGACTCGGCGACCCGGCGCGGCTCGTCGCTGTCCAGCGGCTCGGGCCTGCCGGTGGCTATCTGGCAGAAGTCGCACCGCCTGGTGCACCGATCGCCGCCGATCAGGAAGGTGGCCTCACGGTCCTCCCAGCACTCGAAGATATTGGGGCAGCCCGCTTCCTCGCAGACTGTGTGCAGGCCCTCGCGTTGCACCAGTGCCTTCAGGGACGCGTACTCGGGCCCGGTGCGCAGCCGGGTCTTGATCCACGGGGGTTTACGCTCGATCGACGTCTGGCTGTTACGCGCCTCGAGCCGCAGCATCCGGCGTCCTTCGGGTGCGAGTACCACGCCTCCAGCTTACGTGCGGGCGGGTCGATGTGACGCGGGCCGCCGGAGTCGGGAACCATAGGGCGCATGGCAACGCAGTTTGACCCACCATCGGGGACCCGCGACTTCCTCGCCGCGGAAGTCGAGAAACGGGAACGCGCGTTCGACGTGATCCGCTC
>Ga0335081_10016432_pt1 | contig 11976 bp, 16 predicted proteins | sample Lox_Sample_35_FD_206713 | JGI IMG/M metagenome (GOLD analysis project Ga0335081, IMG submission 206713) | Soil microbial communities from Loxahatchee National Wildlife Refuge, Florida, United States - Lox_Sample_3.5 | ecosystem: Environmental > Terrestrial > Soil > Wetlands | place: USA... | reverse complement strand
GCCACCTCGCTGCTGGCGGGGGTCGGGAGGGAGGTGGTCAAGGCCATGGCGGACGTGCCCGGGGACCAGAAGCGCGGGATAAGGTCGTACGCGGCGGTCCACGGGCTGAAGCAGGCCTCGGCCGTGGGGGCGCTCTTCTTCCTCCTGGCGGTGGTCACGAGCGTCCTGCCGCTCTTCGTCCTCAAGGTGAACGCCTTCTACAGGTACGGGGTGGCCCTCCCCGACGTGGCCTTCGTCTATCTCGCCTACAGCATCCTCAGCCACGCGGACACCCAGGGGGCGCTCAGGGTCAAGAAGACAGCCCTCATGGGGATGCTCCTGGGGCTTGTCGTCTTCATCGGGGGCGCGGTCTGAGGATGTGGTCGGAGAAGTACAGGCCCAGCAAGCCCGACCAGCTCATCGGGAACGAGGACGCCCGGCTCGCGCTCTCGGCCTGGCTCGCCGAGTGGAAGCCGGGCAGGAAGGCGGCCCTGCTGGTCGGGCCTCCGGGGACGGGCAAGACCACCTTCGTGAACCTCCTCGCGCGCGCCAACGGGATGAACCTGGTCGACCTCAACGCGAGCGACGTGCGCACGAAAGACAAGCTGCAGCGCAGGATGGGGGAGGCGATGAGCACGGTCAGCCTCTTCGGAGAGAGGTCGTTGATCTTCCTCGACGAGGTCGATGGCCTCGCGGGGCGCGCCGACATAGGAGCCGTGGAGTTCATCAAGGAATCTGTGAAGGAGAGCCAGAACCCCATCGTGATGGCCGCCAACGACCCCGACTCCGACGAGATCAAGAAGCTCTCGAGCTCGTGCGTCACTCTTCGGTTCAGGCCCCCGCCGCCGAGGGAGGTCGAGATGTACCTGAGGGAGGTGGCGAGGGGCGAGGGGCTGGCAGTGGGGGACGAGGAGCTCCGGGCTTGCGTGAGGGAGGCGGCGGGCGACGTGAGGCAGGCGATCAACCTCCTCCAGAGCACCGGGAACTCGTCGGCCGACGAGGCGCGCGGACGCTACAAGGACAGGGACCGCACGCTGAGCGAGGCGCTCAACGGGTTCTTCGGCGCGGCGGACAAGGGCGAGGCCCTCGTCTCCCTCCGCGACCTTTCGATGTCCGCCTTCGAGAAGGTCAGGGAGGTCCAGAGGAGCGTCGTGAAGTCGGGCCTCCCGCCCGAGGCGATGGCGAAGGCGCTCGAGGTGGTCTCGAGGGCGGACCTCCTAATCGGGAGAATGATGAAGGCCGGCGAATGGAGGATGCTCCGCTACCTGGACAGGCTCTTCGCGGAGGAGCTCTTCCCCGTGGTCAAGGGCATGGGCGTGAGGTACACGGGGCAGGACGACCTTCCGTTCCCGGTGCTGGTGCGCGTCTGGAACGACTCGAAGAAGGTCCGCGAGGTCTCCGTGAGGTACGCGGCGAGGGCCCACACCAGCGGGATGAGCGCCCGCTCGCAGGACCTCCCCTACGTCTTCGCGCTCTGCTCGAGGAAGAAGTTCAGGGAGGACCTGGAGCGGGCCATCGGCCTCGACGCCGACCCCGACCTCCTGGAATCATTCGACAAGTTCCTCGCGAAGGAGGCGGTGAGGTAGTGGCCGAGAAGAAGCGGATAGTCGTCGGAGGATGGTTCGACCTCCCGCGCCTCGGGACCGAGGTCTGGTCGACGCTCGTCAGGAAGCAGGGCGTCGTCTACGACAAGTCGACGGGCTTCAAGTTCGATGCGGCTACCGATGTGCGTGGGGCGGTGAGGACGCTTCGCTCGGCGGGCGTGGAGGTCGAGCTCACCCTCAGGTGCTGGATCTGCGGGAAGGAGGCGTGCCCGGGGTGCCCCTACCTCTCGTCGTGCGACAGGGCCAGCGTCTCGACCTTCTGCCTCTGCGCCGACCACGCCCCGGAGAAGTCGGTGTTCGAGGAGTACGCGAGGGCGTTCGACGCGAACCTCAAGGTATGACCGCCGCGCCTAGCTGAAGGCCCTGGCCACGGCCTGGCCGGACGACTCCGACGAGATGGACCTCCACTCCGAGAGGAAGCGGCCCACCGCGTTCGTGTAGGGGTTCGAGTGGTTGACCCTGAAGATCCTTATCCTGTTGAACCTTTTCTCTGTCAGGAGGCCGAGCTCCACGAGGAGCCTCAGGTGGACCTCCACCGAGGAGTGGGATATCCCCGACCGGCGCGTTATCTCCGAGATGTTGAGCTCGTTGCTCTCCATCATTATGCCCATTATCTTCACCCGCCCGTACGAGGAGAATAGCTCCTCGACCTGCGGCACCTTTCGTGCTGCCATGGCACCTGCGCCCCTCACGCCTCTTTGTGCAGCTCTTCGATGAGATGCTCGGCCGAGACCCTCGAGAGCCCTATCATGGTGGTCCTCCCCCTGAACCCCTTGCCCGAGAGCTGGGCGTCTATGATCCCCTTCCTCGCGAGCTCGTTGACGTCGTTCCAGACCTGGGTGTGGTGGTTCGGGGTTATCCCCATCGACTCGCAGAGGGCGTTGTAGCTCTTCTCCACCTCCCCGATGGTCGTGAACTCCGAGTCGCTCTTCTTGAGCATGCTGGAGATGGCCATGAGCATGACGCGCTCGTGCTTGTCGAGGTAGACGAGCTCCTCCTTCCTGAACTCCGGCGGGAGGCCCTCCTTCGCGAGCCTCACGTGCTCCGGCATCACCTTGCCCGAGTCGGCCATCTCCGCCTTGTTGCCCGCCCTGTGGAGCAGGTCGATGGCGTAGCGCGCGTCGCCGTAGATGCTGGCCAGCTCCGCGGCCATCTGGAGCGACGCGTCGTCGACGCACCCTTCGCGGAACGCGAGCTGGCTCCTGGCGAGGAGTATGTCGTAGAGCTGCTCGGCGGAGTAGGGCTCGAGCGATATCGCGTTGCGCTGGAGCGAGCTCAGGGTGCTCAGGTCGACCATCTTCACGTAGTCCAACGTCTTCGAGATCAGGAGGGAGGAGAAGGCCTGGGTGTCCGGCGATATCTCCCTGATCCTGGTTATCGTGTAGAGCGAGGAGGGGTCGGACTCTACCAGGGCATCGACCTCGTCGAAGGCCACGAGCATGTGCACCCTGTCCCTCCTCAACTCCTCGAAGAGGGCCTGCAGCAACTCCTCGAAGCTGAGCCCCCTCGAGGGGTAGACGTGCCCTAGTCCTCGGAGCGCCTTGTTGAATATCGCCACGAGCGACCTGTCGATCCTGCAGTTCACGTGGAGGAACTTGACGCGGTTGCCGTAGGTCGCGGCCTTCTTCTCCAGCGCCAGGCCGAGCTTCTTCGCCAGCATCGTCTTCCCTGAGCCGACCGGCCCGTAGAGCAGCACGTTCTGGCTGACGCTCTGGGGGCGCTCTGCCACGCCCTGGAAGTAGGCCTCCAACTCCCGCATCTGGACCCCCCTGTGCGGGGTCGTGGGCGGGAGGTACTCAGGGACGAGCACGCTCTCGTTCTTGAAGAGAGTGTGATGGAAGCTCATCGCAGAAGGAAATTTCGTCTCCGTTCGTATATAACCGTGATTGGGAGAGTTGAGTGAAAGTATTCAGCGTTCCCTAAGCGTTCTTAAGCAAACAGCTGCCCCGCCGGCTCAAGGCCCGTTGATGTTCCCCTCCCCGACGCAATACGGGCAGCGGTACTCGATGCTCGTCACGTACTCCCTGATGGCCGCGAACGTCGTCGTCTACGTCGCGCTCCAGGTGGGGGGCGACCCCCTGTACTCGGCCCTCTCGCAGACCGGTTCCTCGTTCTTCGGCGGGGCGTACTGGCAGGTCTTCACTGCGATGTTCGTCCACTTCGACATCTACCACATCGGCTTCAACATGATTGCGCTCTACTACTTCGGGAGGCTGAACGAGATCTCCTACTCGAGGGGCGAGTACCTGGCGATATACTTCGGGGCGGGGCTCCTCGGGAACGTGGTCTCGCTCTTCCTCCTCCCGCCCTACGTCCTGACGGGAGGGGCCTCGGGGGCGATCTTCGGGCTGATAGGGTCTTACGCCGCGAGGAACCACAACCTCGCGAACATCGCGCTCGCGCTCGTCTATGCGGTCTTCATCCTGATCGCGAGCGCAGGGCCGGGCGTCAACGACTACGCCCACGTCTTCGGCGTCGCGGGCGGGTTCGCGCTCGGCCTCCTCTTCACGCGCCTGCGCCCGCCGGAGTAGTGCCCGTATAAGGGAGGGGCCGTCCGGGGATGGCCGTGAAGGCGGTAAGATTCCACCAGCACGGAGGTCCGGAGGTCCTCCAGTACGAGGACGCGCCAGACCCCGTCCCGAGGACCCCAGACGAGACGCTGGTCAGGGTGAAGGCCTGCGCCCTCAACCACCTCGACATCTGGGGGCGGATAGGGCCGCCTTACTCCAAGCCCCCTCTCCCACACATCCCGGGGTGCGACATCGCGGGGGTGGTCGAGGAGGTCCCCGCGCACGAGAGGGAGCTGCGGAAGGGGACGGAGGTCATAGTCAGTCCGGGGATGGGGTGCGGCAGGTGCGAGAGGTGCCTGAGCGGGGCGGACAACCAGTGCCGCCGCTACTCCGTCATCGGGAACGAGGCGGACGGGGGGTACGCCGAGCTCGTGGTCGTCCCGACCAGGAACGTCCTCCCTAAGCCCGCGAGGATGGACTTCGTCCAGGCCGCGTCGGTCCCGCTGGTCTTCCTCACGGCCTACCACATGCTGGTAACAAAGGCCAAGGTCCAGCCCGGCGAGACGGTGATGGTCCTGGGGGCGGGCTCCGGCGTGGGAATCGCGGCCATCCAGGTGGCGAAGGCCTTCGGCGCTAACGTCATAGCGACCGCGGGGAGCGCGTCCAAGCTCGACAAGGCCGTGGAGCTCGGAGCCGACCACACGGTGAACCACAAGACCGCGAAGGTCTCCGAGGAGGCTAGGAAGTACACTGAGGGCAGGGGCGTGGACGTGGTCGTGGAGCACCCCGGCAAGGCGACGTGGGAGGAGAGCCTGCGGTCGGTTGCGAAGGGCGGAAGGATAGTCACCTGCGGTGCGACCACCGGGTACGAGGCGGTCACCGACCTCAGGTACGTCTTCAGCAGGGAGATCACGGTCTTCGGGAGCTACATGGGGGGGAGCGGAGAGCTGCTCAGGGTGCTGGAGCTCTTCAAGCAGAGGAGGCTAAGGCCTGTCGTGGACGTCGCGATGCCACTGAGCAGGGCGAGGGACGCGCAGGTCCGGATGGAGAAGAGCGAGCACTTTGGGAAGATAGTCCTGACGGTCTAGGCGCGGGCTATCTCGTAGGAGAAGGAAACCTTGGCCTTCTCGTTGATGGTCGCTGCCACGCTGCAGAACTTGTTGACGCTGTCGGTCACCGCCTCCTTCACGTACCTCTCCTCGATGGCGGACCCTCCCACGAGGTACCTCAGGTGAATCTCCGTGAAGGGCTTCGGGTAGCCGTACTTCGGGCGCTTTCCGGAGACCTCCACGGTCAGCGAGGCCAGCTTCTGCTTCCGCTTCTGCAGGATCGAGGCGACGTCCATGCCGGAGCAGGCGCCCAGCGAGGTGAGGAGGGCGTTCATCGGGCCGATTCCCTTCGGGCGCGGCTTGGTCCTGGTGGGCGTGGGGAGGGCCGAGTCGAAGACCACCGAATGGCCCGCCTCGTCGCTGCCTAGGAAGAGGTCGTCTTCGACCCACCTGACCTCGACCTTGGAGACGGTGGTCGAGTCCTCGCCGCTCACTCTATCCTGACCTCGACGGGCTTGGACTTGCCCGAGGTCTTGCCCTTCTCGATGTACACCCTTCGCCCCCAGGCGACGTTGACGCTGGCCACAAGCCTGTGGGTGCCCCTGCCGAGGGACTTGGCGGGGATGTCGAACCTCTTGGTGACGTCCAAGAACTTCGACCTCGCGTCCTCCACGCTGACCGGGATGATGGGGGCGCCGCCGTCCTCGTGCACCACCGCAGCCCAGATCCTGTAGGGGAGGTCGGGGTCCCTGCTCCAGTAGAACCGGGCCCTCCTCACCTCCCTCCCTGAGGTCGCGAGCCTCTTTCCCGAGGAGACCGTGGCGTCCATCATCAGCCTCACCAGCTTGTCGTTGTCCTCCCAGGCGATCGTCCAGACGTTCGGGGTAAAGGACTCCCTGAGCCCTCCCACGACGCGGAAGCCGACCGTGAGCCCGATGTCCTCGTCGAGCGACACGACACCCTTGTCCAATATCATGCTTATGTCCGCGAGGGCCGTCTTGGGCCACGAGTACTCGCTCCGTCTATCCATGAGCGACATGTAGGATTGGGTCCCTTCGGCCCCGCGTTATAAAACTGAAGGTCACCAAACGCCTATAAGGTCAGGAGGGCTCGCAGGCGGCGTTTCCCTGGATGGAAGAAGAGCGCGACTCGGCCGCGGGAGCCCTTCGCTCCGCTTCGCCCGGCGAACCGGGCCCGTCGCAGGAGTCGAGGCCGACGGCGCACGACGCATACGTGGAGCGGCACCCGCACATCTCGGGGAGGGGCCTGATCTCGGCCTCCGCGCTGGGCCTGGCCGACGGGCTTGTGACGAACCTCGCGTTCCTCACGGGGTTCAGCGGGGCGGTCTCGAGCGACTCGCTGATACGGTTCGCCGGACTCGCCGCGATGCTCGCGGGCACGGTCTCGATGTTCTTCGGGGGAATCCTGAGCGCCCGGTCAGAGCACGACCTCTTCAAGGCCGATTCCGACAGGGAGGCCTACGAGATGGAGTACGAGACCGACGAGGAGAAGTCGGAGCTGAAGTGGATATACATGGACAAGGGCCTGACCGAGCAGGAGGCGGACATGGTCGTGGCCAGGCTGCTGACCAACAAGGAGAAGTTCCTGGAGGACATGCTCACGAATGAGCTCCACGTACACGAGCACAACCTCAACAACCCCTACAAGCTTGGGGCGGTGATCGGGCTCTCGTTCCTGGTCGGCTCGTTCGCCCCCCTCACACCCTATCTCCTGTTCTCGGCGAAGTCCTCCGCGGTCGTGGCCTCCGTCGTGGTTTCGTTGGTCTTCCTCTTCGCCGCGGGGGAATGGAAGGGACGAATTGTGAAGCGCAAGCCCCTGAGGAGCGGGCTGGAGACGCTTCTCATAGGGGCGGTGGCAGCAGGGGTCCTGTTCGTAATCGGCAGTGCCTTCGCCTTCGTCTGAGCGCGGCTAGGCCGTGCAGATCGACTCTATCATCCTGGTGTAGATGGAGAGGGCCTTCCTAGCCTCGCCGAGCTCGACGAACTCGTCGACTGTGTGCGCCTGCTTCAGGCTTCCAGGGCCGAGGACCAGCGAGGGAATCCCGTGCTCCGCGTAGAGCGCGGCCTCGGTGCCGTAGGGTGCCACCTCGGATTCGAGTCCGCTGAGCGACTCGGCGAGCCTAACGGCCGGGTGGCTCCGGGGGAGCTTCAGCGAGGGGCTGTCGTACATGAGGTCGACCCGGGCGTCCAGCGAGGGGTCCTTCCTCTTGAGGGCGGCTATGGTGGAGTTCAGGCCCTTCTTGACGAAGGCGGTCCCGTGCTTCGGCACCCACCGCGAGTCCACAATCAGCTCGCACCAGTCAGGTATCACGTTGCTCTTGGTCCCTCCCCTGACCACCGTCGATGTCGCGATGGTGCTCCCGAGGTCTCTGTCGGGGGCCTTGCTCAGGCCGCGGCTCCAGGCGGAGATTGCCTCGATGACCGTCGCGCACTTCTCTACGGCGTTGACCCCCAGCTCCGGCCTGCTCGCGTGGCCGCTCCTTCCTCTCACGGTTATCCGGAAGTCGGCCAGGCCCTTGTGGGCGCGGACGGGCCGAAGGCGGGTCGGCTCCCCCATTACCCCTAGCCTCGCCGCGCCCTCCGGGATGAGCTTGCGCGCGTAGAGCGCCTTGAGGCCTTCGAAACCCACCTCCTCCCCGGAGGTGGCGACGAAGATCAGCCCGCGGCGCATCTTCCTCTTCGAAGTCGCCTCGACGGCCTTGAGGATGGCCGCGAGCCCCGTCTTCATGTCCGCGGAGCCTCTCCCGTAGAGCCTCCCGCCCTTCACGACCCCCTCGAACGGAGGTGCAGACCAAGCGGACTCGTCTCCCGCGGGGACGACGTCGATGTGCCCGCCGAGCAGGAGGCCCCGCTCGCGGGGGCCGAACCTCGCCACGAGGTTCGCGCGTCCGGCCTCGAACCTGTCGAGACGGAGCTCCGCCCCTTCGACGTGCAGGTCCGCGAGGAGGTCGTGGATGTGCCGGGCGCACCCTTCTTCGTTCCCGGGCGGGATCTCTGTCCTGAACCGGATGAGGGACTTGGCAAGCTCGACTAGGTCCAACTTCCCTCTTCCCCGTCCGCCGACGTTGTTATTGCTTTCCCGGGAAGCGGGCGGACCAAAGTTAAAGCGTCGACGCGGGCGCACGGGTGATCATCCGATGGCCCGCCCAAGCCCCGTGGTCTCCATGTCGGACGTCAGCCTGGTGCTCGAAGGGAAGAAGGTGCTGAGCCATGTCGACTGGGAGGTGATGCCTGGCGAGAACTGGGTCGTGATAGGCCCGAACGGCTCCGGGAAGACGAGCCTCCTTAGCATCATCAACGGGTACAGGTGGCCTTCGAGCGGGTCGGTCTCCGTCCTCGGAAGGACGTTCGGGAGCGCGGACCTCCGCGAGATCCGGACAGAGACGGGCCTTGTGAGCTCCTACCTGGACTGGATGATCGGCGGCGACGAGGGGGTGGTCGACCTGGTCGTGAGCGGGAAGTTCGGCTCGACCCGGGTGTGGAGCAAGGTCAGGGCTACCGACGTATCCAGGGCAAGGTCCCTCCTGGCGGCGATGGGGTGCGCCGGGCAGGTTGGAAAGACGCTCTCGGAACTCTCTCAGGGGGAGAGACAGAAGGTCGCCATCGCGAGGGCGATGATGGCGAGGCCGAGGCTCCTCATCCTCGACGAACCCTGCGAAGGGCTCGACATCGCCTCGAGGGAGAGCTTCCTAGACGGTCTCGAGCCTCTCCTATCGAGGAGGCGCGGCCCGTCCTTCATCGAGGTGACGCACCGGACCGAGGACATCCCGCCGGGGTTCACCCACGCCCTCCTCCTTAGAGAGGGGCGCGTCGTCGGCTCGGGGGAGATCCGGGCGACGCTCACGGGCAGGAAGCTCACCCGCTGCCTCGGCACGGAGGTCGAGCTCAAGCGCTGGGGTGGCAGGTACTACATGATAGCCGCGAGGAACCGGAGAGCGGGCGACTGAGAATCGATGCTCTTTTATCGGGCGCGGCGCTCAAACTTCCGTAGTCGCGATGTGGGAGAGGCTCGAGGTCGAATGGAAACCCGCCGTCGAGGACTCGGTCCTTCTCGTCGCGCTCTCTACAATGGCGCCCCAGTATGAGCCCCTCTACTCCCACGCGAGGGAGCTCTCCAGGTTCCTGCTCCGGAAGCTGGAGTTCAAGAGATTCGCGACGCTCTACTCTTCCTCGCTCCCCGCCGACGTGGTAATCGGCGACGACGGGATGGCGAGGCTCCGCTCCAACAGCTTCTATTCTTGGTCTGGGAAGCGGCGGATAATCATGCTAGCAGGGGACGGATCCCCCTTCGACGACCAGCAGGAGTTCGCCCACAGCGTCCTATCGTATGCGCGCCAGCTCGGGGCCAAAGAGGTCGTCTCCGTCGGCGCGAGATGGTCCGAGTCTCCGGTGGCTCCCGGAGCACCCCTCAAGCCCGTCGGGTTCGCCACCGACGCGGCGGCCGTCGGGGAGCTCGAAGGGCTGGGCGTGACCATCACGAAGGGCGAGCCTGGCCCGTTCTTCCCCAACCTCGTGGTCGGGATGGCGGTGGACTATGGGATGAGGGGCTACAAGCTCGGGGTCGACCACGGGGAGCCCCGCCCGCACCCGCGCTCGCTGATCCAGATCCTCGGCGTCCTCTCGAAGATGCTCGGGTTCGACGTCGACCTGAGGGAGCTGGTGGCGCGCGCCAAGGAGATGGAGAGGGAGGCCCCCGCGGAAGGGCTCCCGGAGGTCCGTCGCGAGCGCGGTGGGATATACGGATAGGCCACACGACCGCAAAGCCCTAAATAACTCCGAAAACGCTTCTTCTCTGTCTTGTCCGCAGTCGAAGAGGTCGACCTGAAGGAGGTCCAGCGCCAGCTCGCGAAGGTCGTGGACCCCGAGATAGGGATGCCCATCGTCGAGATGAACCTCATCGACAAGCTCGAGGTCACTGACGGGAACGTCGTGATCGAGTACCACGCGACCACTCCCTACTGCCCGCCCATCTTCGCCCTGAAGATATCGCAGGACATGAAGAACTACACCCAGCAGGTGAAGGGCGTCAAGGACGTCAAGGTCACGGTCAAGGGACACTACCTTGCCGACGCGGTCAACAAGCAGGTCAACAAGCCGCAGGCCCAGCAGCCCCCACCGGCTCCAAAGTGACGCTCGCGGCGCCTCTCCGCACCGTCTGCCTGATGGTCCCGCGCGAAACTGGCTGGGCTAGCGAATGACAAGAGTCGACGACATAGAGGCCGCCTTCTACGAAGTGAAGTCCTCCGCTGAGACGGCGCTCGGAGGCGACGAGGCGTCCAAGGACCGCTCGTTCCAAGACATCTTCGCGCTCAACAACGCGATTGGCAGGCTGGCCCGCGAGCAGCCCGCGACGATGCCGAAGATGAAGGAGCTGCAGGGCTACGTGAACATGATCACCGTGGGGATCAAGTACGAGAGGGCCGCGGAACTGCGCGAGGGGCTCGCCGTGACCGAGGAGATGATCAAGGACGTGAAGAGGGAGCTCTCATCCCAGCCGTAAGGATTTATTAGAAGGTCAAACCCAATTTCGCGTCATGACCGAGACGAAGGTCACGGATTTCGTCGCAGTCAAGGTCGCCGAGGTCGGGTTCGCGGACGAGGACGGCCTCGAGGGGCTCGTCCTCCTAAAGGCCCAGCCGGACGGGACGTTCACCATGCGCGCCTTCTCGGGCGAGACGGCCATGCACATGTCCAGGTTCGACAAGGGCGACCGCTCCTCCATCCCCTCCGTCTACAACATGATAGAGGAGTTCGCAGAGAAGGAGGGCCTCCACCTCGCGGGGATCGAGGTCTACCCTTCAGGGAGCGTGCTCAGGTCAGACCTCCAGTTCGTGGGGAGGGGGAAGGAGATGCTACTCCGCGGCTACAGGGCCTCCGACGCGATCGCGATCGCACTCTTCTACGACGCGCCCATCCTCCTGCACCGCTCGCTCCTCGAGCGCTGAAGAAAGTTAAAAGCGCCGGGCGCGCTGAGCCGCCCGACTGTATTGGTTAAGATCTCGTTCAAACCCTACGAGGAGCTCATCGTCCACGAGCACCAGCGCTTCGCGCTGGAGGACATGATCAGGCTGAGGTGCACGGGGATGCAGGTGGGGAGCATCGCGCCGAACTTCCAGTGGGCCGAGGGCTTGGTGATGTGGAGGGAGACCTTCCCCCAGAACGAGATGATAACCAAGGAGAACCTCGACGGGAGGGTCCACTGGCTCTGGGTCGGGTACTCGGAGATGCTGGAGTACAAGCCCAGCTTGTCCTACAAGGAGACGAGCGTCATCGTCCCCGTGATTGACCTTGGGAACAACCCCGTCTACAGCGCGGCGGCCAGGTGGCTCAAGGAGCAGCAGAAGGGACAGCAGTGATGCGCGCAAGTCGGTCGAGTTGAAAGAGCAGGAACGCCCGGGGCTCTCCCTTGGCAAGCTCCCGCCGGAGGTGATGGAGAGATACCTCTTCGGGATGACCGGAGCGAGGTCTGGGAGGGTCGTCGTCGAGCCCGCGCTCGGCCTGGACTTTGGGGTGGTGAGGGTGGGGGAAGAGAAGACCAAGGGCAGGTACCTCGTAGTCTCCTCTGACCCGATAACTGGAGTGAGCGAGAGGGCGGGCTGGTACGCGGTCAACGTCAGCGCGAACGACGTGGCGACCAGCGGGAACAGGCCCGAATTCATGCAGTCGGTGATCCTCCTCCCGGAGGACGCTTCGGAGCTGGACGTGAAGCGGCTCTCTTCCGAGATGCACCGGACGGCCAAGGCGCTGGGGATAGCGATCGTCGGCGGGCACACAGAGCTCAGCCCCGGGCTCCGCAGGCCCATCGTCGTCACCA
>Ga0335081_10016431_pt1 | contig 11976 bp, 13 predicted proteins | sample Lox_Sample_35_FD_206713 | JGI IMG/M metagenome (GOLD analysis project Ga0335081, IMG submission 206713) | Soil microbial communities from Loxahatchee National Wildlife Refuge, Florida, United States - Lox_Sample_3.5 | ecosystem: Environmental > Terrestrial > Soil > Wetlands | place: USA... | reverse complement strand
CCGATCGGCCCCACGCGATAGGCGATGCTGACCAACACTACACCCTTGCGCGCCAGGACCTCACCGCTGTTAGTGGGGATCGAGGTGGCGCCGGGCGCAGATCGCCGACCGGTGGGACGGCAAATGGAATGCCACGGAAGACGGTGAGTCCATCCTCTTTTGTGGCCCTGCAGGATACCCTGCTCAACCTTCGCGGTGGTGCTCGCTGACACATTCATCCGTCGCTGCCGCGACGACGCGGCCAGCAAAATCGCCTTCATTTTCGAAACTCCTCCCTCACTGGAGACTACTCATGGGATGGGCCCTGTGCCTGCTGCTTCCGCGCTTCGGTAGAAGGCCACCACACTGTGTCCGCTTTTCCCCTGCTCGGAAACCAACCTCTGCCACTTCCGCCGCGGCTTCCGGCTTCGCTCGCGCAGTGTCATCGGCCTGCCTCCCCGTTCGCAGGCCACCATGCCACACCCCAATAGCCCGGCAAGATGCGCTTCACGTAACGCTCACATAGCGCTCACAGCATTCGCAGGTACAACGTGTGTCGTTCCTCTGAGATCCGTGGAACGACCAAAGCCGCAAAGCCTGCTTTCGCACTTGATCAAATCGGCGACGCCCCAAGCTGTGAAAATCGATTCGAGGTCTATTCGAGAGTACGCCTTCTCACCACCCTTCATTTCAGCCAAGTGCATGCGGCGCTCCTCAGAACACCGGAGACCAGAATTGCGCTTGCGTAATTTCGATCAGTCTGCCTTCGCTCCTCCGACCACAATGGATTCTGCACCGATGTTCCACCCATCCACCTCTAACCTCAGGTGACCAGCGTTGGAGGCCAAACTGTAATGGGCGACGACGGCGCGCGATTCACCAGGCATTAGCGAAAAGTAGTTGTCCTCCCAAAGCACAGGGAGAATCTCTTCGCCGCTCTTTCCGTCGACAATTGAGAGGTGAATCTGGAACGCCAGGTTCTTAGATGGGTTATGCACTTGAACATGCACGTCTTCTCCTTCTGGCTGGCGACTCGCGAATGCCGACGAATCCAGATGAACCTTCCGTAATTGGTTCAACATGCAAAGGTCCTCGTAGCTCGTCACCCCGGTATAGTACGGATGCTGTTTTTCGTGCTCCGTCGACCAGTCGAATTCAGACAATTTCCTGGGTAGCCAGTAGAAATTCGTACTCAGCACTCGCCCCGCCTTGTCCGAAAGGGTCAATCGGACGAAATGCACATCGGTGTCAATGTTTTCACTCGGAATGTTAAAGAGCCTCTGCACACTATCCGCGGGAGATTCTAGTTGAGTCTTTCGGAAGAACAGTTGCCGTAAGTTGAAATCGTACAGTGACGCTTCGGCAGTCAATTCGCTGAAATCTCGGTTCACGCTATTGACCACGACTACGCTGCGGTCGTCGTAGGAGTATTGAATATGCACTGGCTCGCAAGCCTTTTTCGTACCGAAGTATCCGGCCGCGGGCTGAAGGTAATAGTCGTACAGGTGCCAGATTACCGAGGGCCAGGCGTTATTCAGCATCCACTGAATGACTCCCGTTGATACATATTTGTTCCGGCCAAAGGCCTCGAACATGGCCCTCTCGCCGTCATAGGCCATGGCCTGTGATTTGGAGATGTAATCATCCAATCCCTTAGGCAGCCCATAAATGGCGGTCATCGAAGCGTTAAAGTGCTCGAGGTTGCCGTTGTAGATCCCTGCCCCGGAATGGAAATTCCAAAGGCTATCGACCGGCCAGAGATGTTCTTTGGGAAGGAACTTTTTGAGACTGCTCACTACGGGAATTGCCGCGCCGGGACTGGTCTCCGTGTTGAAGCCGAATGCTCCGCCGAAATGGTCCGTGTCCAGCAACCAATATCCCGGAGGAACATAATCATACGGCCCAGTCATCTTGACCCCTGATGGACCGCTCACGGATGTCGGCCTGGCGCTGGCCGAAGAGATAAAGGGATTGGGCCAGCCGGCCTCACCCAGGACTTTGCGGTAGGCTTCTTCAACGCGAGCTGGGGGTGGATTGTCGCTGCCGTTCAGCCATAGAGCCAGGCTGGGATGGTTTCGCAGCCGGAGAATTTGCGTCCGCAAAGATTCGGTGGCAATTCTCAAATCGCCGGGCTGCCAGGATTTCCAATGCTCCCAATGGTCGCAGCAGCACCATCCCGCCAGGACCAGAATTCCCATCTTGTCCGCAAGATTGAAAAACTCGTCTGATTCCAGCTTTCCTTCCAGCCGAATGGCATTCAAGTGCATATCCTTGACGTAGCCCAGCTCGGCGCGGAGCCGGTCCTCCGAAGTGCGTAAAAGCATTTCGGGAGCCCAGCCAGCCCCCCGTATCAATACAGGTCGGCGATTCACGCGAATCAGCAACGGCCGCTTGTCGGTCTTTAATCTGGTGAAGTCGCCGTTATTGTCGTAGACCTCGCCCTGTTGGGGCGATGCGCCATACAGCTCTCCGGTGATTTCCCGTATTCCGAAACTCGCAGTCTGAGAGTCGGACACGGCGCCCGAAGACTCGAACTTCATCGACAACAGATGGAGCTTCTGCCCGCCTAGACCCGTGGGCCACCACAGTTCGGGGTGATCGATCTTGAGTTGAGGGAATTCGTTGGGAGTAAATGTCTCCGATCGCGTTTCTCTTGGTGAGAGCTTCACTTTCCTCTCGAATGTAGCCGCCTCGAACTCGCCGCGGAGCGTTCCCTCGACAGATGAATCTGTATCGTTGTGCAATTCCGCTCGCACTGTCAGGTCCGCACGCTGTAACGAATCGCCAGGGAAGTGTGTGACCACTTCGGGATAGCGTACCCGGACCGGCCCACTGGCCATCAGATAGACATCGCGCCAGAGGCCCATATCTTTGTCCGGCGGAGTCGGATTCCAGTCTACAAAGTTAATCCCCAGGTCCTTGGCTCCGGGAGCAAACACCTCGACCGCGAGCACGTTCGCCCGGTCCTGGTCAATGAGAGGAGTCGCGTCGAATTCGTAGGTCCTGTACGCACCTGTAACATCGCTCGCATCGGAAAGCTTTCTTCCGTTGAGCCAAACGTTCGCCTTGTAGTTAATCCCGCTAAAATGCAGCCACACTCTGCGGCCCCTGAAATCCTGCGGTAACCGGAATTCAGTTCGATACCACCACGAACAGGCGTAAGGACTCCCACTCGACATATCCAGATTTGAAAACAGTTCATCGATTGGGTAGTCCATTCCGGGCAGCTTGCGCAGGTTGTCACCGAAATCGATGTCCTTGAACTCCCCATTTGCCACTTGAGCGGCCAATACGGTTGACGGAACCGTTGTTTTGTACCAGTGGTCTGGAGAGAATTGCGAGGTGGACAGGACTTCGGCGGTCACACCGACCTTACGTGAGCTCTGCAAAAACCAATTCTCCTGCAGATCCACTCGATTCGTCGTCTGCCCTCTGCACGGAGTCCAGAACGCCAGAAAAGTCAGAGAAGTCATCACTACCCACCGCGTCTTCCCGCAAGCAATCGATCCCTTCGCCATCATCGTCTCTCCCTTTCGAACCATTGATCGTTCTTGACCGATTAGCCCAGGCCGCTTGCGTGCTCGGGTTCGCAGCGCTGGGTGCTGGTCTAGCGCCAGGCAACAGCCGCGGCTCATGAGATCCAGTTTGAGCACAGTTCCGCCGCGAGAAGAAAGCTAGGCGATTGCCGGTAGATTTGTCAAGCAAAGTGTATTCCAAAGATAATCGAAGCAGGCCTCCATGCAATGCGACAATGTACGATGTTATCTTTCAACGACTTAGGATAATTCCCGGTCTCTATTCGATCGAACAAAAGAACTCTGCCGACGCCATACGGTTGTTAATGGACGCCAATTTTGCTACACAAATATTGACAAATACGTGGTCGCACGTTACTTTGAACGGGCAATGCCAACTTCAGTTCGGGTAGCGCCCAAGCGCAGGTCGCGGGTCAAGGTCGCCGACGCGTGGCTCCGCCAAATCCTGAGTTTGCTCTACCAGCGGCGGAACCTCAGCCGCATAGAGATCGTGGAGACGACTGGCCTGAACGCGGCCAGTGTAAGTCACGGACTTCGGTATCTTTTGGCGAGAGGCGTTCTTCACAAAGCAGGTGCATGCGATGTGGGTACGGGCCGGCGGCGTGAAGTGTTCACGCTGAACGCGGAGGCGGGCTACTTCGTAGCACTCGATCTGGAAGGAGACCGGCTTCGTTTTGGGCTTACGAATTTTCTGGGGGACGTCCGATGCCGTTGGGAACAGTGTCTTGAGTTCCGCGAACCACTTCTGCCGCAAAAGGTTGTTGAGGGAATCGCGAAAGTCACCAGAGATTTGGACCGGTCTCAGCTTTCCCGTGTTCTGGCCGTCGGCGTAAGCTATCCGGGCCTGCTCGATGACGAAGGACGCCTGAGTGCCGTCAACCTCGGTTGGACCAAAGTACCGCTTTTAACCGTTCTGAAGGAGGCGTTTCCCTGGCCGGTTTTCATGGAACGGGACAAGGAGACCTGCATTCACGCCGAGAGGTGGCTCGGAGCCGCCCAGAAATGCGGTAACGCTCTTTTCTTGATTGCCGAAGGCGGCATCGGTATGGGTATCTTGGCCGGTAGCGATCATCTGACGGGGGCGCGGGGCTTTTCGGGCGAAATCGGGCACTGCAAATTCGTCCCTGGCGCTGAAGATCTCTGCAACTGCGGCCAGAAAGGCTGCCTGGAGGCCATCGCTTCCGGCGTGAACATCGTACGGCAGTATGAGGAACGTGCCGGTACGGAACGAGGCAAGCTTCGTTTCGTTGATGTGCTTGAAAGAGCCAGACGTGGGGACTCGGTTGCGCTCTCCGTCTTCGAGAGAGCGGGGCGGGCGGTTGGCTCTGCACTTTCGACAGCGATAGGCCTGCTCGACCCGGAGATCGTGATTCTCGGGGGGGATCTGATTATTGCGGAGGGCGTAATGCTTCCCATTATCTGGGATCAGATCCGCCTGCAGACGCGGCCACGGTCATTGGAGGTCGTTAAGATGGTGGTTAGCGGTTTGGGACTTGATATTCGATTAAAAGGGGCCGCTTCATTGGCGTTTCGAAACATGCTCGAGGACCCGGAACTAGTCCAGCGAATATGCGCTCCGGTCTTGAATGCCACGCCGCCGGCCGACCTGTGAAGTCTACCCGAGTTGGGTGCCGTGGGTGGCAGCAGGCGGCGCCTTGAAATGGTTGTTGTGGAAGGAGGTATCGCCCAGTGTCTGAGAGCCCTGAAGTGAGGATAGCGTCCGCCATGCCGCTAGCCAGTCACAACCGCGACTTGAAGTCAATTACCAGAATCCTCGAGGATGCTCCACCAATTGACCGCGAGTACCTGGCGCCACGGACGGAATTCGAAGAGCGGGCGCGCCGGGTGAGTGCCGCCCTCCTGCGGGCGGGACATGCCGCCGGATTCGTTTTCTCCGACGAACACTACCGAGGGGACGTTCCCTACTTGGGTGGCAACACTAATCTCTCGATCGAGCAGGTGACGGGCGTCGTTGGAAAGAACGGTTTTCATGTGGCGGCGGGACTCGAAGGTGGGTACGTCGCAGAGCAGTTGGCCGGGCGAGCCGGAGCCGTGGTCCACAAGGTGGAGATGCTGCAGCTCGCCGACGAGAAGTACCCGATCAAAGCCGAGCGCCTGGAACAGGTCATTGAAGACGCTGCTGGCGGCCGCGTGGATCATATTGCGCTGTTGACGCCGCGCCAGGTGATCCCCGCCGGCATCGTCGAGTACCTGGAAAAGCTGTTCGGCACGGATGGCGTTGTCGATGCCCAAGAGATGTACTATCGCATCAAGTACGAAAAGAGCGAGATCGAGATGCGGCTGATTTCAGATGCAGCCGTGATTGCCGATTGCATGATGCGAGCGATGCTGGCCGTGTTGCGCCCGGGAAGACTCGAAACCGAGGTGGCCGCCTGGGGTGCTTGGGTTGGCCGCATACTCGGTTCCGAAGCCGACGGCTTCAAAATCATGGTTGGCGCCAACGAGGCAAATCGAACCTTGATCGGTCCGGCGTTGAATCGCCCGATCCGCGAAGGCGACTGGGTCCACCTCGGCGTTGCTCCGCAGCGCGACGGCCTCACGGCTTGTATCCGCCGTTCCGTAGTGGCCGTCGACAATCCCTCCCGCGTGACTGAGGAACAGAAATTCTGGATGGACTTGGTGGAACAGGGATACCGGCTAGGGGAAACGGCCTACCGCAAAGTAGCGGTTGAGGGTCTGCCGGCGCGTCTTCAAGAGCAGGCGCTCGTGGACTATTTCGCCGGGCGCGCTGAAGAAGTCTCGGCTCGTGTTGGGAAGCGAGTCGATCTTGCCTCGCTTAAGCCCTACACCGGGACACACAACTCGGGCTATACGGAGTGTCAGGAGTTCTTCGGCGCTATCACACTAGACAGCCATGAGCCTCTCGGGCACCGGATCGTCACGATGCTGGACGTGGCCCTGCGTGGAATTGGCGACCATTGGAATGAAGTGATCATCCCCGGGTTTGATTATTGCGTAGTGGAAAACACGTTGGGAAAAGATGGTACCAGTGTCAAATGCCTCACTCGTGTGCCAGTCCACGCGCAGGAACTCGTCGGGGACGACAATTCGATCCGGACTCGATCCCCGAATAACGTTGCAGCCGTGATCGAAATCGGCTAGCTCGTACCGTCGAGAGAAGTGCCGAAGCCATCGGAAAACAGCGGGCTACCCGAGACTGCCTGCAGAGTGGTGACGTCCGCCCTGTCTTCCCTTTGCGAGACAGACTACGACTCAGGGCAAAGGAAAAGTCGCGCTGGCGCGCGAGCATCCGCGCCGCAAAGAACAATCATAGACACGGCGTTGCGCCGGTGTCTTGCGTAACCTGATGGGCGGAGAGAGTGTTTACGTCGGGCCAGAGGTGTAGTTGGGGGGTTGCTATTTCTAGTCACAAGTACGAGGTCCGTAGTACTGTCCCCAGGCGCAACGGTCTCTGACGCTCAAGTAGGCGTAATGGCTTCCGACGCGTTGACAGAAGAGGCCTGACTCCCACGCACGGTTTGTCCGCTGTGACGCTCCTCTGCATCTGCTGCTGAAGCAAGGTCTCTTCACGCTGGAGATTTCCATTGTGGTAGACGCTCATGAAACGACTGTTCCCTCTTTTGTTTTGATCACCGGCCCGGCAAGTTTGTAGCGAGTTATGGCTGTCGCCGACGGAACCCACTCGGGCATAGCCCCTCGATCACGTGCCACTCGGAGTTAACCCCGATGAGCTCTCGGCCCCGATGAACGGCGTAGGGGCGAGTTGGCCTCTGACAGCGGCGCGTCGTCAGCGCGAGCACATGACTCGACACTAGCCGACATAACCGCAAGAGTGATCCTGGAAGGTGAGACGGCCCTCGGAATGGCCGGCGTAGCTCCCGAGCTCTGCCCCTCAGCGAGGGCTCACTTGGCGGGGCTCCGCCACCTCGACGATACAAATTTTATAAAGCCCGTCCACTAGCCTGCCGATAACCGAAACTGGGAGGAAGTGGCGTCATGTCCCCAAGCGTCCCCGGCAGCAACAAGAGAAGCGACACATGCCCAGGAGCGAAGGCTGACACTCCGACTAGGCCATCTCCTGAATTGAAAACAAGGCGTTTCTGCAAAACGACCCTCGGAGCCGCATCTGCGGTCTTGTTAATGCTAGCAGGCCAAAATGCAGTTTCAGCCGCTAAACAGATGCCCCTTCTGACGAACGCACGCCAAGTGAGCGAGCTTACGGTGGCACAGGCTAAGCAGGAGTACCCTGTATGCCTACACGGCGTAGTCACGTACGTCGACCTGAAGCTCGGGCATGCGTTCATCCAAGACGGTACGGCCGCCACCTTCGTTTACTGGCAGCCGGCCGAGCCTGACCCTCCACTCGCAGTGGGCCAATGGGTTGAAGTGCGCGCGGTCACAACTCCGGGCGATTTTCCTCCTGTTTGAAGAACGGAACATTCAAGATTTTGGGGAAAGCGGCGCTACCCAGCCCCAAACGGCTCCCATTTGATCAGCTCATCACGGGTCGGTGGGTTTGTTACTGGGCTTAGTTGGAAGGGACAATCCGGTCTGGCAAGGCTCAGCCTGGTAGTCTCGAGCTTGATTTGGCCACTGGGGGCGGGCGCGTCCTCGTCATCATGCGGCAGTACCCGGACTGGCAGAGGAAGTTGGTCGGCGCGAGAGTAAGGATCCAAGGCCCCCTGAGCGCGCTTTACAACGACCGCCGCCAAGCTCGGGGGGTGAAGCTCTTCGTGCCCAGTCCCGAATTTGTCTAGGTGTTGAAGGCGGCGCTCCCCGATCCTTATTCCCAAAACGAAATCCCTCTCAGTCAAATAGGCCAGTATGATGTAACCTCTGACTTGGAAGCTCAAGTCCGCGTGCGAGGCACGGTCATTGCGATTCAGAGTGGACCGCTGCTTTACCTCTCGGACCAGGAAACCAGCATCGCGGTCCAATCCTACCCGACTTGCTCCCCGTACCCCGGTGAACTCGTCGATGTTGTCGGTTTTCGGGGGCTAGTCTACGGCCGACCCGGCCTTCTTGATGCAATCTGCCGCTCAGTGGGCGCCGGCGTGAAGTTGAATCCCACCGCTGTTACACCGCAGGATATTTTTGCAGCACAGACTGAGCCCATCGGCGACCCTACGGTTTACCTGCACGCCGCCACCCGCTACGACCTTCGTCTGGTTCGAATGGAGGGTGCGCTCCTCCAGCATTCTCGAGGGCCCGAGGGCAACATTCTGGTACTGCAGTCAAAGGACAGGGATTTCACTGCCCTGCTCCCCGCCACGGCGGGTGCTTCAACTTCAGAGCTCGAAGTAGGAAGCCATTTAGTGTTGACGGGCGTATGCGTCATCACGTATGACAGCTACAGCCGGCCTCTAGGTTTTCGGATTATTCTCCGTCACCCGGCGGACATCGTGCTCCTAGCCAAACCGCCTTGGTGGACGCTCCAACGCTTAGGGGCATTGTTGGGCATCGCCGTCGCAGCCGCCCTCAGCGCGGGGGTCTGGATTGCTGTGCTTCGGCTTCGGGTAGATCAACAAACGGCCACGATAAGACGTCAAGTCGAGCGCCTCGAGGAGCTGAAGAGGCATGCCGAGGACGCCAACCGCGCCAAGAGCGAGTTTCTGGCCAACATGAGCCACGAGATTCGCACTCCCATGAACGGCGTGATGGGCATGGTCGACTTGGCGCTGGACACGGAACTGACGGACGAGCAGCGGGACTACCTGGGGATGGTGAAGGCTCGGCGGAGGCCTTGCTCACCGTGATCAACGATATCCTGGACTTCTCCAAGATCGAGGCGGGCAAGCTCGATTTGGATCCTATTGCCTTCCAGTTACGCGACGACTTGGCGCAGACCCTCAAGCCGCTCGCGTTCCGGGCCCAGCAAAAGGGTCTGGAACTGACCTGCGATGTGCGACCCGAGGTGCCGAAAGAAATCGTCGCCGACCCCACGCGTCTGCGGCAGATCGTCATCAATCTCGTTGGCAACGCCATCAAGTTCACCGAGCACGGCGAAGTTGGGATCGAAGTTGCTGTAGAGTCCCAGAAAGAAGACCAAGCCCAATTGCATGTCAGCGTTCGGGACACCGGCATCGGGATCGCCCCCGACAAGCAGAAGAGGGTCTTCGACGCCTTTTCTCAGGCGGACAGTTCGACGGCGCGCAAGTACGGGGGCAACGGACTGGGACTGACCATTTCCTCGCGGCTCGTGGCGATGATGGGGGGGCGGGTCTGGCTGCAGAGCGAGTTGGGCAAAGGCAGTCGCTTTCATTTCACGGCCCAGGCGGGAATCGCGCGAAGGACGGCCTCGACCGAACCCGTGGAACAAGTCAGGCTCACCGGGTTGCCGGCGCTCGTCGTCGATGACAATCCCACTAATCGCCGCATCTTGGGGGAGATGCTGGAGCGATGGGGAATGAAGCCGGTGCTGGCGGCAAGCGCGGGTGAGGCGACTGGCGGCGCTTAAAGAAGTCCGTCAGCCACGTCGTTTGCGTTGCTCTTGACCGACGCTAACATGCCCGGCACGAACGGGTTCATGCTGGTGGAACAGGCTCGGCAGGAAGTCGACTTGCGCCAGACCGCGATCATGATGCTAACTTCCGCAGGACAGCGGGGCGAAGGGGCATGGTGTCGGGAACTCGGCATTGCGGCTTACTTGATTAAACCTGTTTCTCAGTCGGAGTTGCTGGATGCGATTCTGCGCGTTCTCGCCACGAAGGCGCAGTCCGCCGACGATTCCCGTTTGGTCACCCGTCACTCTCTGCGTGAGGCGCGACGCAGCTTGCGGGTTCTGTTGGCCGAGGATAATGCCGTCAACCAAAAGCTGGCCTCTCGCCTCCTCGAAAAGCAGGGCCATACGGTGGTCGTGACCTCGAACGGACGCGAGGCGGTGGAAGCGCTAGGGAGGCAGGGGTTCGACTTGGTGATGATGGACGTGCAGATGCCGGAAATGGATGGGTTCGAGGCCACGGCGGCGATCCGCAGGCGGGAGAACGGCACCGGCGTTCATGTTCCGATCATCGCCATGACCGCCCACGCGATGGCGGGTGATCGCGAACGATGCCTGGCCGCCGGGATGGACGCGTACGTTTCCAAGCCTATCCAAGCCAAGGACCTTTTCGAGGCTGTCGAGAGCTCGATGGCCCCCGCTGAGAGCCTCGTCTGACGCGGCTCATGATCCGGCCGGAACCGGGCCGCGGAGCATCCCAAGGAACTGCGCGCCTTCGCTCGGACTTGTTGCAGCTGGCTTCGCAGCTTAACGTCCGGACTTAAAGGTTGCCTGGAGAAATAACCGCCGGCCAAGATGAACTCTCGCTAACGTTAGCACTCTATCGGGAGTGACCCGGCCCGCAAATGTTGGGAATGCGTGAGACCGATTCGCCGGGTCACTCACGATAGAGACGTTTGAATGAAGCCGCTGGCGGTTGCGGCGGACGCCGCGAGCTATGGGACTTGTATGGGTTGGGGGCTTGATGGAAAGACGGTTTTGGGGAGGTAGCCTGCGGGAAGCGTCTTTGAAAGTGGCAGAAGCAGACGCTTGAGACGAGCAACAGCAAGAGCGAACCCTGGCCAGGAGGGCCTGCGGGTGAGATTTTCAGGGCGCGGGCAGACTTCGGTGGTGCGCGCCGGGGCACGACGTGGGTGCGAGGCTGAGTCGCGCTCAAGAAGTGTCAACGAAACTCCGCAGCAAGTCCGCGGTGCGAAGCACCCACTGCTCGGCGGTCAGTCTCTCGATGATGATCATCGGTCCACCACAAACGGGACAAGACCAGGAGGGTGGCGGCTGGGGTGAAGCCGGACAGAGAGAGGACGGCGCCGGATTGGCCGGGAGCAGTTGCTGGCAGATCGGTAAGAGGATGGCTCGTTGCCGGTGGGCGAGGAAGCCGAAAAATCCCTTGGGCAAGACGTGTAACAGGAACCGTCCCAGGAATTCGTCGGCGGTGAGGGTCATCTTGTGCTTTTTGTTGCCGTGGGCGTAGTCCCGCCCGCGAAAAGCAACCTGACCGCCTTGGAAGCGAAGCAAACGATGGTTGGAGATGGCCACGCGATGGGTGTAACGGGCCACCAGGTAGTGGAGGACATATTGGGGACCGCCAAAAGGTGGCTTAGCGTCGACGATCCAGTCCTGCCGGAACAGGGAACGGACCAGAGAGCGGAAACAGCTTGGGGATTCCTAAGCGCCTTTTGGTCTCCGTAGAATCCCAGTTTCTTTTGCTGGAAAAGCTGATTCTTTGCCTTCTCCAGATCGAAGTGCCGCCCGGGCTGCGCGTACCAGTGCTCGCCTACCTGAAATACTACGTTCTCAAACACAATGAATTCGCGAAGGCGATACAGCATGCAGCTTCGTAAATGGCGCCCGGTCGGCCCCGACGAAGTTGTGACGATATGTGCTCGATAAACATCCCATATTCGTACTTCGAGATCGGCGCGCTGGTCTCTCGCGCATCAATGGTTGCTGTCAGTCGTTCCGGGGCGTTCGGCTCAGCTT
>Ga0335081_10016430_pt1 | contig 11977 bp, 8 predicted proteins | sample Lox_Sample_35_FD_206713 | JGI IMG/M metagenome (GOLD analysis project Ga0335081, IMG submission 206713) | Soil microbial communities from Loxahatchee National Wildlife Refuge, Florida, United States - Lox_Sample_3.5 | ecosystem: Environmental > Terrestrial > Soil > Wetlands | place: USA: Florida... | reverse complement strand
TGCGTGGCGCCAGGTTGCATGTGACCCTGGGCACTGCAGCCACCCCCGGACTCTCAGAGTATCTTACGCACCAGGCGGATGAATTCAAAATTATCCAGCGGGGACCGATGGAAAACCTATTCTTCATGCCGTCGGGCCGCGAGGTTTCGAATCCCGCCGAGTTGCTGGCGGGGGAGGGTTTGAAGTGTCTGCTGGCCGGTTTGGAACCGCTGTTCGACTGGATCATTGTGGATTCGCCTCCGGCGGTGCCGGTCACGGACGCCAGCTTGCTGGCGAAGTGTTGCGATGGCATCGTGCTGGTGGTGCGCTCGAATGTCACTCCCTTTGACCTGGCGCAAAAGGCGCGGCTCGAATTCGGCGATGAGCAACTGCTGGGGGTGGTGCTGAACGGAGTTGGATCCGCATCCCTGCCATACCATCGCTATTACTACGGCACTTATCCGCGGGGCGACAGCCAAGCAGCTCAGAGGTAGAGCTTGACACGTTCTTTCCAGGTTTGCCTGGTCCTGTCCCGGACCATCAAGATCGCATTGCTGGGACGGAGTGCGCAATGAAGTGGGCCTTCTGGTGCGCGGTTGCGGTCATCGTCTACACCTATTTCGGTTATCCCGCCTGGCTGTGGCTGCGCAGCCGCCGGCGTCCGCGGCCGGTGCGGTTAGCCCCGTCCACCCCTTCGGTCTCAATTGTTATGGTGGTGCGGGATGAGGAGCAGGTCGTTGAACGGAAGCTGGACAATTTATTGAGTCTGGACTATCCGGCCGAGTTGCTGCAGATTGTGGTGGTTTCTGACGGGTCTAGAGATCGGACCGCGGACATCCTGCGACAGAACGCGTCCAATCCTCGACTCAGCGTCGTGCTCAAGCAACTCGCCTGTGGCAAGGCTTCCGGGCTAAATGATGCGCTGGAACTCGCATATGGGGAGATCATTATGTTCACTGACGCACGGCAACTTTTGCAGCCCGATTCCGTCCGCTTCATGATGGAGAATTTTTCCGATCCCGAAGTGGGCTGTGTGAGTGGCGAACTGATGCTGGGAGATCCCAAGTCGGGAGGCTCTGTCGGTGGGTTGGGCTTGTACTGGAGCGTCGAAAAGCAAATTCGCGAGTGGGAAGCGGTGTCAGAATCAATGGTGGGTGCCACAGGCGCATTCTACGCGGCACGCAGGAGTTTGTTGACGCCAATTCCTCCGGAAACCATTTTGGACGACGTTTATGTCCCACTGCAGATTGCGCGCGGCGGGTCGCGGGTGGTGTTCGACGGACGCGCCAAAGCCCAGGACAGCGCCGACCTGGGCCGAGAACGTGAGTTTGCCCGCAAGGTGAGAACGCTAAGCGGCAACTACCAACTGCTCCAGTTAGCTCCGTGGTTGCTGACCTCTGAGAATCCGGTGCGTTTTGAGTTTGTCAGCCATAAACTGCTGCGCTTGCTGATGCCCTTTGCCCTAGTCATTGCCGTGGTTGGTTCAATGGTTCTTTCCGGGCCCATTTACCGTTCCGCCCTGGTTCTGCAGCTCGCGTTTTATGGGCTGAGTCTGCCGGCGATGATGGGGTTGAACACTGGATCGCTGGCAGGTATGGCAAACGCCGCCTACACCTTTGTGTTTCTGAACACTGCGGCGCTGGTAGCCTTCGTCAATTTTGTGACCGGGCGGAAGGCGGTGTGGGGCCGATGACGTTTATAGACCGGCACAATCGCGGGCTACAAGAGGGGAAGATGGCCTTACTCATGAACCCCGGAACGCAGGACCACACTGCCCGGCGTTCCAATCTCGCTTATCACGCCTTGGTTGTGTTTTCCTTCTTGTATTACACCCGGCCGCAGGATGTGATTCCGGGCCTCAGCGTCATTCCCGTGGAGAAAATTATTGGCGGCGTCGCCTTGGCCGCTATGGTCGCAGGATTGGCGACGCGCAGGTTGAAAGCGAAAGTCCCAATTGAAATCAAGCTGCTTCTGCTGCTTTTCGCCGACTTATGCCTGGCCATCCCCTTTGCCTTTTGGAGAGGTGGCTCTTTTGCCGTCGTGTTCGAACAGTTCTCCAAGGCCGTGCTGATCGCGTTGCTGGTCGCCATGGTGGTGCAGAACGTGGGCCAATTGCGGAGGCTGCTCTGGCTGCAGGCGGCCGCAGTGGCCCTCATGACTTGGTCATCGATCGCCTTGCGGCCGGGGGGAGAACGTTTGCAGGGTGTGCTCGGAGGAATTTTTGAAAACCCCAACGATCTGGCGGTCGACATCGCCATCAACTGGCCTTTGTGTCTGGCGCTGTTGCTGGCCGCGCGCGGGCCAGTGCGCAAGACATTCTGGATGATCAGTCTGCTGGGCATGCTCTATGGATTGATCGTAACTTTTTCGCGCAGCGGATTCATCGCCATGAGCGTCGCATTGCTGGCCTGTTTTTGGGAGTACGGAATTCGCGGCAAGCGTGTCGCGCTGGTGGTGCTAACAGGGATATTGGGCATCGCTTCCGTGGCGGTGGCGGTGTCAACTCCGCATTACTTAAGTCGGCTACAAAGTATCGTGCAGGGCGGGGGAGCGGATGCGGAGGCTCAGGCTTCCTGGGAAGCTCGGCGTCAACTTCTGGTGTCGAGCGTTGAGTTGGCGATTCATCATCCGGTCTTTGGGGTTGGGCCGGGGAATTTTCCTGCGGTCACCGAGTCCTGGCACGTCACTCACAACACTTACACTGAGTTTGCCGCGGAAGCAGGATTCCCGGCGTTGATCTTGTTCCTGATTATTCTGACACTGGCGTTTCGGAACCTGCGTCGAGTGCGCAAGACAGCAACTTATGCGCAAAGCAAGGAAGTGCAATTGTTCACGAGCGCCCTATGGGCAAGCTTGGCCGCCTATCTGGTGGGTGCGATGTTTTCCAGCACCGAGTACAACCTGTTCCCATACTACATGGTGGCATATACGTCAGCCTTGCATGGACTGGCTTTGCCTGCGGCAGAAGCCATGCCCGAGGGCAGGGCAAAGCTCGAACGCTATGCTCGGGCGGCTGCGCGGTTTCGAGGTCCGATCGAACAGGCTACGCCGAATCGCTAAGGATGCAGCGCTGTAACGAGACGGACAAGCTGAAAGGGGGAGAGAGCGTGTGTGTGGCATAGCCGGCATCGTGGGTAAAGCGGACGACATGGTCGACGCAGGCGACATTCATCGCATGTGTCAGACCATGCTTCACCGCGGGCCCGATGACGAAGGCATCTACACCCAAGGGCCGGTCGGACTGGGAATGCGCCGGCTGAGCATCATTGATGTAGCGGGCGGACACCAACCCATCCACAATGAGGACGGAAGCGTCTGGGTGGTCTTCAACGGGGAGATTTATAACTTTCCGCAGCTACGGCGAGACCTCGAAGCGCGGGGGCACCGCTTCTACACTCACAGTGACACGGAAGTCATCGTTCATCTCTACGAAGAGATGGGTACCGATTGCATCAAGCAACTTCGTGGGATGTTTGCCATTGCATTGTATGACCGGACCCGGCGCCGATTACTTCTGGCGCGGGACCGGCTGGGCAAGAAACCCTTGCACTACGCATGGTCGCGAGGCCGCCTGCTGTTCGCCTCCGAGATGAAAGCCATCCTGACTGTCGCTTCAGAGTTGGCGGAGGTGAACCCGGAAGGGCTGTTGCAGTATTTTTACTTCGGCTATATTCCTGATCCTCTCACCGTATTCCAGCAGATCCACAAACTGCCCCCTGGGCATCTGCTGGAATACGCCGACGGTCAATGCGCCCTACGGCAATACTGGGACGTCCCGACCTATGGAACCCAAGCGAGAATGTCTGAGCAAGACTGCCTGCAGGAGCTTGAACGCAAACTGGCCGAGGCGGTACGTATCCGGCTGATCAGTGATGTGCCTTTGGGAGCGCTGCTGAGCGGCGGCGTGGATTCGTCCATTGTGGTCGCATTGATGGCGGGAGCGAGCCGCGGTCCGGTCAAGACTTTCTCCATCGGTTTCCGGGCAGACGAGTTCAATGAGTCGGCGCACGCGCGGCGGGTTGCCCAGCATTTCGGCACCGAACACCAGGAGCTGCTGGTTGAACCCCATATGGAAGAGACTTTGCATTTCCTTTCAGGAATGCTGGAAGAGCCGTTTGGCGATTCCTCCATGCTGCCGACGTATTACGTCTGCCGCATGGCGCGACAGCAGGTGACAGTCGCGCTTTCCGGCGATGGAGGCGACGAACTGTTTGCCGGCTATGACCGCTATCAGGTGGCGATGAGTCATCGCCACTTTGATCACGTACCGGGCTGGATGGGGCGCCTCTATCGCCAGCGTCTGCATCACCATTTGCCCGCGGGGACGTATGGAAAGAACCGGGCGTGGAATGCATCTCTTTCTGCTCGCGATCGTTACCTGGATGACGTATCGATCTTTCCTGTGCTGCACCGTGAGAAGAATTTCTTCACCGAAGAGTTTCTGAAAGCTTCCGCCGCCCTGCCGGACCCGTTGAAGCAATTCCGGCGTTACTACGACGGCGCGCCGGCCAGCGACCAGCTAAGCAAGCTGTTGTATCTGGATACCAAGACCTATCTGGCGGGGGACATCCTCACCAAAGTTGATCGCATGAGCATGGCAACATCGCTCGAAGTTAGGGTTCCCATGCTGGATCACGAGTTCGTGGAGTGGGTGGCTGGACTGCCCGTTGGCTGGAAGTCACATAACGGAACGCGAAAATACCTGCTGAAAAAGCTGGCGGAGCGGCTGGGAATTCCATCCGCGTCGCTGCATAGGCCGAAGCAGGGTTTCGCGCTCCCGTTAGTGCAGTGGATGAAGAATGAACTCAAAGAGCCACTGCTGTCTGTACTGCTGGAGCCGCGGAGCCTGCAACGCGGTTACTTCAAGCCCGGCGCGGTGCGAACCCTGCTATCTGAACACTTGCGTGGGCGCCGCGATCGCTCGGGATTGCTGTGGCGAATGCTGGTGCTGGAGCTTTGGCACCGCAATTTTCTGAAGGCGGCGGCAGGGGCCGAAGTAGGTGCGTGAGAAGTTTTCCTTCGCCGCTTCGCGGCTCAAAACCGACGCCTATTGCACTCCCGCGATGGCCCGGTTGATCGCGTCTACGTCTGCGCCCAGATCCTTGCGGTCCGCGCCGGCGCCTCGGAAGCGGCTCTCCTTCGACAGGCGATAGTCTCCACCGCTGCCGTCGTTGAAGTTGGTAAGTCCCACATCGCGCGCGTGTTTGGGGAAACTGTTTCCGCGCGGCCAGCGGTTCCATCCCCCGATGATCGCGTCGTGGTCGAAGCGATAGGATACGAAGCAATTCTTTAGAACCTCGGCTGGATCGTTGCCACCCGGTTCAGACGAGCAGGAGAGTTGTGGTCCGCCTCCAGTGGCTGTGAATTGATATTCACCCGCGGTGACGATGCTGTTCGTAAAGCTGAAATCTCGCATGGATCGATTGGCAGGCCCACCGATGAGGAACAAGGATTTCGGCGGGAAAGCCGTAATGTGGTCGAGTTGCACCGCCCGTAAAATGGGCGCATCCATGGAGATTTGGGCCAGAGTTCCGAAACCTTGCGAATCCGGCTTGCCGATGTCGTCAACGATGACGTCGTGAATGCTGTAACGTTCCCCGGCCCTGGCCGCGGCGCCAGAGTCGTCGCGGCTATTGGCGATCTGAAAGCCGCTGCCCACATGGCTAATCCTGCAGTATCGAATCGTGATATCAGTGACCATGCAGAGAGGGCAAGTGTTGCGGCCTTGGTTCCTGGGCGTGAGCAGGACGGCAAAACCGGTTTGTGAAAATCCTCCCCAGGTGTTTTCCAACACGTTGCCTTCAAAAAGCACGCGTTGCGCGTTTTTCAGCTCGAACAGATTCTTCACGATGAAGGGGCGGCCGTTGGCTGCGCCTACAAAGTGCGGATCACCCGGCCGCCAATTGACCGGTTTGAACAGATAGTTGTGCCTGATTTCGATATCGGCGGGAACTTGTGTGGCCGATCTGCCACCGAAGAGAATGCTCTCCGCCGCTGCCTCCATAAAATTGTTCACGATCTTGTAAGGGCCCATGGGACGATTGCCCATGCCGCCCGCAATTGCCTGCGCGTCGGTGCAGGCCCCGGTTCCAGCGGTGCAGTGGAAATCAGAAAAGAAAGAATCCACGACGGCAACCTGAGAACTTCCCCCCAAAAGAATTCCGCGCGTGGTTTCATCCTGCGGCGTGCCATGGAGCCAGACGCGATCGAAGATGATGTGATCAGCCGCTCCGCCGTCGGCTTGCGAGACGAGATTATAGACAGTCTTTCCCGGCGCATCGCGGGTGATTTCGAGGCCGAGCAGACGATAGTGATTGGCGCCATCGGCAAGGACGATTGGGCCGCTGCCGCCCGCGCCATCGTAGACCAACTTGGCGAGCACGTTGTTTGTTGAGGCGCAGTGGAACGGCCGGCCGGGGAGCGTGGCGATGCCGGCATAACAAGGCGTGATGCGCGCGCCTTCGGGAGGCAGGTCGCGATCGGGCGCCGCGGTGCGGATGATGATCCAGTGGAAGTCGTCGCAAGCCTTGGCAGGGATCTTGAACGAGCCGCGAAAAGTGGCGCCTGCTTGCAACTCGATGATGTCGCCGCAAGACGCGACATCGAGTGTTTCTTGGAAATCCTCTCCTTCTTTCACTTGCCAGATACGGCCGGGCACAGGCGTGTCGGCCAAAGAACTGTGAACATAAATGCGGGGCAACTCCGCTGGACCGTCGAACTGGGACGCGGCCGGTGTGGCGACCTGAGGCGAGAGACTGGTGCCCGAGTAGCTCAACGCCGTCGCGCCGAACCATCCCAGAACAAGCAGCGTTCTGACCGCGGAGGCTGGAGCTGTCATGGACGTACCCGAGAGGAAGTCGATGATAGCACGGACCGCCACAGTCAACTTGGCCGGGGGTCAGCGTCGCTGCGAGGTTGCCGGAAGGTGTTCATTGACCAGCGCCAGCAATTCGCTTTGCAGCGAACTGCCGCACGCGACCAAACCGGAAAGCAGGGGCGAGCGGTTATTACAGCGAAGCGGCTGATGATCGAGGGTGCCGACGTAGCCTCCCGCGCTTTTTACCAGCGCAGCCCCGGCGGCCACATCCCATTCGTTCTTGGGGGTCAGAGTGAAGGTCGCATCTGCCAGTCCCGCCGACACCAGAGCCAGCTTGTAGGCGACCGATCCAACGGGTCGAATCTTGAATCCCGCATTTTCGAACCGTTTCCATTCGCCGCGCTTGGTTTCGCTGCGGCTGGCGAGCAGAAGAGCGTCTTTGAGGGTGGTTCGCTTGGTGGGCTGGGCCGGCCTGCCGTTGTAGGTGAGGCCCGTGGCCAGCGAGCCAAGGAACATCTCGTTACTGGCGGGGTTGCAGATGCCACCTGCAACGGGCACGCCGTCTTCCACCATGGCGACGGAAATGCAGTACTCGGGAATTCCGGCAACGAACTCTCGCGTGCCATCGAGCGGGTCCACCACCCACACCCGGCTCTTTCGCAGGCGGCTCAAGTCATCCACGCTCTCCTCCGAGAGCCAGCCCTCGTCATCCCGCAGCAGTTCCTTACGAAGCACGGCATCTGCGGCATGGTCGGCTTCGGTTACGGGATCGTGGCCCAGCTTGTATTCCGCATCGATTGCCCCAGCGGTGAAGCGCCCGAATACTACGCGGGCGGCTTCCAGAGCCGACTGGATGCGCTGTATCGTTTCGGTGTGAAAATGATTGGTCATGGATATTTTGTTGTAGATCGGCCTGATCAAGCCCACAGCATGCGTGCTCCTGTCGCCAGCAGAACGGTGCAGAGGATGCGCCGCAACCAAACCACGGGCATACGAGTACTTAACTGCGAACCGAGGATGCCGCCGGGAATCGAACCGATGACCAGCGAGCCCACGAGGTAAGGATCGATATTGTGGATGCGGAAGTGCATCAGGCTGGTTACGCCGGTGAGGATGACGGCATGCATGATGTCGGTACCCACCATCATTTTGGGGGGGAAGCTGTAGAACAAAAGCAGAAGCATCATGATGATGCTGCCCGAACCCACCGAAGTCATACCCACCAGGAAACCTGCCAACAATCCGATGAAGGCCATGCCGACGATCGACTTCATGGTAGGCGGCCGATGGGTCACATGTTCCTCAATCCGGCGCTGGAAGAGCATCACCGTGGGAATACAGATCAGCAGGATGCCTACTGCAGTGGTGATGAAAGTATTGACGCCAGCGCCATACACCGTACGCAGATGGCCCAACAAGCTAACGCCCGCGATCGATCCGGGAATGCTCCCGGACGCCAGGCACATGACCACTCTGCGTTTGATCGTTCCTTTTCTTACATGAACCCAAGCCGAGCCGATCTTGGTGACGAAGTTGAAAAGTGCGTCGGATCCAACCGCCAGAATGGGTGGTACCCGGAGTACAAAAATCAGAATGGGCAACAACAGCACGCCGCCCCCGATGCCGGTCATTCCAATCAGGGTGCCGACTACAAAACCGATCAGAATTTTCTCGATCAGCATAACGTCAATCGCGTCCGGCGTGGGAAGCCAACTCCATTTCAGGCGCTGTGGCCATTGACTCCGATGAACCCTTCGCGTTCCATGTGCAGAATGATCTCCTGCGCGGCTTCTTCCGGGCTGAGGTCGGTGGTATTGATCACCACTTCCGCATCCTTGGGTTCTTCGTAGGGATCGGAGATGCCAGTGAACTCTTTGATGATCCCGGCGCGTGCTTTGGCATAGAGTCCTTTGCGGTCACGCTGCTCGCAGACTTCCACCGGGGTGGCAATGTGTACCAGGATGAAGCCCCCCACCGGTTCGATCATGCTGCGAACCTGTTTGCGGACGGCGTCGTAGGGCGCGATGGGCGCGCAGATGGCAATGCCGCCGTTCTTGGTAATTTCCGAAGCCACATAGCCGATCCGCCGGATATTGATGTCGCGGTGCTCCTTAGAAAAGCCCAACTCCGACGAGAGATGCTTGCGTACCAGGTCGCCATCCAGGATGGTGACGGGGCGGCCACCGGTTTCCAAAAACTTGGTCAAAAGCACGTTGGCAATGGTGGACTTGCCAGAGCCCGACAGGCCGGTGAAGAAAATGGTGACCCCTTGTTTATGGCGCGGCGGGAAACTGCGGCGCAATTCCTGCACCACTTCGGGATAAGTGAACCAACTGGGTATCTCGCGTCCGGTGTTGAGTCGCGCGCGCAGTTCGGTCCCGGAAATGTTCAGAACACGAGCCCCGTTCGCCACCTCGTTGTCGGGGACGTATTGGTCCTGGTCCTCCAGGTACACCATCATGTTGAACGGAACCATCGTCACGCCGATGTCGGCTTCGTTCTTCTTGAACAGTTCCTGGGCCTCGTAGGCGCCGTAGAAGGGTTTTCCATTCACGTCTTTGCCAGGACCGGCATGGTCGCGCCCCACAATGAAATGGGTGGCGCCATGATTCTTGCGGATCAGCGCGTGCCAGATGGCCTCGCGTGGCCCGCCCATGCGCATGGCTAGCGGCAGCAGGGAAAGCTTTGCGGTTCCCGGGGGAAACTTGGACAATAACAGCTGGTAGCAACGCACGCGGGTGAAGTAATCCACATCCCCGGGTTTGGTCATTCCCACCACAGGATGAATCAGTAGATTGGCTTCGACTTGTTTGGCCGCCCGGAAAGTCAGTTCCACATGGGCGCGATGCATGGGGTTGCGAGTCTGAAAGGCGACCAGGCGGCGCCATCCCAAGCGAGCGAACTCAGCGCGCAGTTCTGCCGGAGTCAGGCGCAGTGTGCGAAAGTCGTAGTGGGACGGCAGCTGCAGGCCTTCTAAACGGCCACCGACGTACCAGGGATTGGATTTGTTCAATACGTAATCGGCGCCGGGGTGAGCAGCGCTGGTGCTCTTGAACACAGAGTCCGCCTCGGCTTTGCGATCGGGCTGCCAAACATCTTCTACGAAAAGAACCGCGAGCATTACACCTTCAGGATCACGCAGGGCGATCTTGCTGCTGCCGGGTTTCAGGGTCTTGGCGAAAGCTTCGCTGACGTCCAAGTTGATCGGCATGGGCCAAAGCACGCCGCTCTTCAGCCGCATGTTGTGGCATACGCCTTCGTAGTCGGCCTGATTCATGAATCCAGGCAGGGGTGAGAAGCCGCCGCTCAACAGGAGTTCCAAATCGCAGCTCTGGCGGGCGGTCAAGTCCCACGATGGCCATTCGCGCGAGTGGGCCTTCAGTTCTGCCGAATGTTCCGGCGTTCCAATGAGATTAACAAGCTGCCCGCCATGGGGCGGGATAAGATGACTCGAAGCGGTCAAATCCGTGAACCTCCCAGGTTCGTAAGAATTCTGGTCTACTGTCTTTCCCCGGCCTTTTTCCGGAACTGAAACGCGAGGCTCAACACTTGCGGATTCCAGAAGGGAAGGTGAAACCTTCATGCGTTGCCCTGCCAGAGTACTACGCAATTGGGTATGGCATCAATTCTAGATGCAACCGGACGAAGCAAACCAGGTATGGAGCAATTCACATTCCTTCAGGGCGGGAAGGCGAAGCTCGTAAACAATTGTAAATACAGCGTTTAGAGAAGTTTATCGCGAAAGCCCTGTAAGCCTATCGACAATGTGCAAATGTTTGCGACAAAAACTCCCCGCCATCTTGCAACAGTTTGGTTAGCGCGGCCGGGCGCAAACCTCCTCCATCCACAGGCCCAACTCCCGAGCCAGGTTCCGGTAATGGTAGCGAGGGGCGAACTGCTTCCTCACGTCTTCAGGATTTCGCGCCGGCCACTCGAGAGCTTGCAACAGTTTGAGAGCAATTTCCCGCGGGTCTCCCGGCCGGACCCAGATTCCGGCCTGGGTTGCGTCCATCACGTCAGTGAGCGCTCCCTCTTCCGAGACCGCGAGAATGGGCACGCCGGTCTGCAGATACTCATAGAATTTCGCCGGCACCTGCAACGCATGACTGCCTTGAAAAAGCAGAAGCAGATCGCCCTGCCAAAGCAGTTCGCTCGCTTCTGCCCAGTTGATGCGAGGACTGAAGCGGATGCAACCGTTCTCCACCAGGTGGGGCACAAGCCTGGCAGCCCCGGCCAGGTAGGATGGGTCATTTTCGCCCTGAAAGAGAACCTCGAAGGACTGCGGAGCTAGGCGTCCCGAACTTACCAGGTCGGCTATCGCCATCAGAAAGGTGTCCACGCGGCGATGGGCGTAGAGCGATCCCAGGTGAAGGAGGAGCTTCTTGGAACGGGTCGTCCGCTTTGGTGGAATCACGAGGTCTTCGAATCCATTGGTCAAGGTGCGAAACTTGGCGGTGTCAAGATCAGCGTAGCGATGCTGCAGCGTCGCGGTCAGGCGATCGGTATTGCCCACCACCAAATCCGAGCGCCGGACACAGCTTTCTTCCATGCGCTTGGCCAAGTCATTCCACCATCCTGGGTCTGTCTCTTCTGGCTCGGCGCTTGCCCATGGGTCGCGGAAGTCGATAAGCCAGGGAAGTCCAAATTTCTTCTTCAGACGCCGCGCTACCAGGTGAGATGTCCACGGTGGGCCGCTGGAATAGATCGCATCGATCTTTTCCCGACGCAGAACATGTGTACCCAGACGAATCGCGGATAAATACCATCCCCAATAGCGGTCCGGAAGTTGCAGGAGTGCCTTAAAGTTTCGCCGCAAGATGCCGCTTGGATGGGTGGTGGCCTCGGCGGTGGATGGACCTTGCGTATGCCGGCGGCGGCCGATTCGTCTTCTCGCCGCGCCATACCAGTCCAAGGGGGTGGACATCGTGGGCGCGCATAGTACGCGTAGTCCAGGCGGAACTTTTCGAGAATAGTCCTGTGGATCGTACGAGCGTTCGCGGCCGGAAAGTACGATGGGTTCGATTCCCCAGTCCGGCAGATAGCGGCAGAGCTGCGTCACCCGAATGGTCCCCACCTCCGCGAGCGGCGGAAAAGTGTGACTGACCACCAGGGCACGGAGTCGGCGATCCAAGAAAAGCTCCTCTCACAACAGCCGTTGCTTGTTCGCCCGCGGCGGCTTAC
>Ga0335081_10016428_pt1 | contig 11978 bp, 13 predicted proteins | sample Lox_Sample_35_FD_206713 | JGI IMG/M metagenome (GOLD analysis project Ga0335081, IMG submission 206713) | Soil microbial communities from Loxahatchee National Wildlife Refuge, Florida, United States - Lox_Sample_3.5 | ecosystem: Environmental > Terrestrial > Soil > Wetlands | place: USA... | reverse complement strand
AACACCAGCCCCGCCCGGCTCCATCGGGCGGGGCCATTCACATCATGCACACGCTCACCGGCAACGACGCCGCCACGCTCACCCCGGGCGTCCGGCAACACCTGCTCAGACCGCGCGGTGCGCACACGGGGCACCTGCCCGGGATGCGGCCAGGACCGTGCCCTTCCGGGGCTGCGGCCCGGCGACGGCGCCGCGATCTGCACCACCTGCGCAAAGTTCTCGCAGACCTTCGACTGCACGCGCTGCGGCGTGCAGGGCAAGCTGCTGGGCGGACGGCTCTGCGAACGCTGCACGCTCGCTAGCAGGCTCACCGTCCTCCTGGACGACGGCACCGGCCGTGTCCGACCCGAGATGACGCCCCTGCCGTCGGCTGGCTGGCGGCGATGGACAGGCCCGCAAGCGGGCTGGCCTGGCTGGAGATGCGCCCTGGCCAGCCAGGGAACGCCGCGCAGATGCTGCGGCAGCTCGGCCTGGGGCAGATCCCGCTGACCCACGACGCGTTCCACCAGCTCCAGCCCTGGCGGACAGCAGCTCACCTGGAAGAGCTCCTGATGACCAGCGGAGTCCTGCCAGCGGCCGACAAGTACCTCTGCTCCTTCCAGCGCTGGCTTCCCGGTCACCTGGCCGGCATCGCCGATCCCGGCCACGCCAAGACGATCCGGCTCTTCGCGACCTGGCACGTCCTTCCCCGGCTCCGGGCCAGAGCGGACCGGAGCCACATCACGCCGAGCATCCGCCGCTTCGCCGCCGAGCAGATCAAATACGCCACCGGCTTCCTGCGCTGGCTCGCCGAGCGGAACAGCACCCTGGCGTCCTGCCGCCAGATCGACATCGACGCCTGGTACGCCCAGAACAGCGAACACGGCCGCACCTGCCTGAGGGCCTTCCTCAACTGGGCCATGCAGAGCCGGCAGTGCCGGCGCTCCCTGTCCATACCCGCGATGAAGGTATCCCGCCGCGCCGCGCTGAGCGAGGACGAGCGCCTGGACGCCCTCGGACGGCTGCTGACCGGCTCGGACATCCCGATGCGCCTCCGCATCGCCGGCATCATCGTGCTCCTCTACGCCCAGCCGCTCACCCGGGTCGTCCGGCTCACCGTCGACGACGTCCTGCATGACGGCGAAACAGCGCTCCTGCGACTCGGGGAACCGGCCTCACCCATCCCCGCGCCGGTCGCGTCCCTGCTCCAGGAGTACATCGCCGGCCGCGCCAACATGACCACTGCCACCAACCCCGCATCCCGCTGGCTCTTCCCCGGCCGGCGGGCAGGCCAGCCGTGCCGTCCGGACCACCTGTCCGCACTCCTGGGCAAGGTCGGTGTCCCGGCCGCCGCCGCCCGCGGCGCCGCCATCCGGCAGCAGCTGCTCGAGATGCCCGCCCCCGTCGTCGCCGGCGCTCTGGGCTACCACGACAAGACCACCACCCGCCTCCTCAGCGAGGCCGGCAGTCAATGGAGCCGATACGCCGCCGGAGATCACCGGAGGTCACTACCACGCCCGGCAGCACCCGCAACTCGCCACAGTTGAATGCGCAAGCCCGCCAGGACGGGCTCGGTGGCGGGAGGATGGAAGACTTGCCACGTGCCTAGACGTACCTGGCTCGACCACAAGATCGACGTATTCCTGGAGGAACTCGCTGCGTCCGGCATGCACCTCGACCGGCAACGGGCCGGGGAGCTGATCACCGGGCAGGTCCGTGCCGTGGCAACCCTCATGAGCTTCACCGAGGCAACCGCCCGCACCTATCTCGGCGACGAGACCATCAAGGACATGGCCCGGCGGATGCTGTTCGAGGTCGTCAGCGAACAGCCCGGCGCCGACCTGATGCAGGCGCCACGGACCGTTCTGCTGTCGGTCGCCCTGGTGGGGATCACCGTCGCTGCCCTGGCCGAGGCAATGCAGGTACGGGCGGCGAACGAGCCGCCGGATCGCCATGGCGACGTCATCACCACCTACGCGCAGATGCTGTCCGGGCTCGGGCAGATCACCGCCGACGCCGCGGCAAAGCAGGCCGGCGACCCGGCAGAGATCCTGTTCCCGCCAGCCTTGCTGCTCCGTGCGGCCAGGTACATCAGCGGCGCCGCCGACCTGGCTACGAAGGGCGGCAAACTCCCCGACGGGATTCCCGAGACGGCCCGCAGCCAGCTGGCCGCGACCCTGCGCCAGGACGCTGACGGACTGATCGCGATCACGACCACCGGCTAACCAGCCGCATCAGGGACCTCGGACAGTTCCCCGAAGGCGCTCGCCCGCTCAACGGTGCCTGTCGTCAGGGCCACCCGTGGACCGTGACAGCCGCCCTCACTTTGCACTTTGACACAGGACAGCTTCGGGAGTCCCGGGCCCACGAGGCTGGCAGTAAACGGAGCCGATACGCCGCTGGACATCACCGAAGGTCACTACCGCGCCCGGCAGCCCCCACAACTCGCGACAGTTGAATACGCGAGCCCACCAGGACCGAGGGCCACATCCCGGCGATCAAGGCCGCCGACGCCGTCTTCCGCGGCGGGCAGCCAAACTGCGCTGACCCGGGCGCCGATGAGATCACCCAGGTCCCGACCGGCGTGCCGGATCTGTGGGCCGCGACGGTACGCGTCCCGCCAGATGTGACGGACCCCAACCTTCCCGGATCCGGCAACGGGCGCGACCAGACCCTGGCGGTCTTCCTCGCCAGCCTGCACAGCCATCCGGACCCAGCCATCATCCACTCCGGCGGCCAGGTGGCGGACTGCGCGCTGCCCGCGAGCAACCAGGCAATCTGCGTCGCGGGACTGCGGTACTTCGTGACCCAGTCGATGGCGGCGCCCGCCGGGCCAACGTCCGTGGCCGCGATCCAGGCCGCCGTTAAAAATAACCTCAGAGTTCCCCGGGGTCGCTCAGGCTCGTTCAGGCCCAGGACCCGCCGGGCCGCCAGCGCCCCGGCGTCCTGGTCGGCGAGCCAGCCGAGCCAGGCCGCCATGTCCCCGGCGTGCGCGCGGCTTGTGCGCGCCGACGGCAGCCCGGTCAGCCACGCCGCCACCAGGACCTGCTCCCACTCCCCAGCCTGCCGGCCGCCGACAGCTCCGCCCGGACCCAGCCGAGCAGCCCGGCCGCGCCCGCCGCGGGGCCCGCGTGCGCGGCCAGGAGGACGGGCGCGGGCAGCGGTTCAAGGTCTCCTGGCATGGGCCGGATGGTAGTGCGGGCATTGAACCGGATGGTAGTGCGGGCATTGAATAAGCAACAGTCGGCGGGGCTGAAGATCCTTCACCCGGGGCCGCCGACGAACTCGCGAGCCCGTCGGCGGTTGCCTACTCGGCCGCGAGTTCAGGTCCGCGACCATGACCCAGCGCCCCGAGGTCGTCCAGGCCGCGCAGGACGCGCCCGGGAACTCTGGGGAATCTGTTGCGTACCCTCCGTCAGAAATGTCACACCGCCGACGTACCTTGACGAGCATGAGCGCTAGAAGCCGTAACCCGAAGAAGAACCCGGCTGCCCGGAGGCGGCGCGGCCGTGATTCGTCCGGTTTGCCGCGCGCGCGATTCCGGCTCGATGACATCGGCCGCCTCCTGCTGAACGCCCCAGCCGAGGTGCTTCCGCTGATGGCGCTGCCCGCGGTCTGGCTGTGGAACGCGGCTGAGGACAGGCACGCTGCATCGCACTGCATCGACTGCTGCGTGACGGTGCAGTATGCCCTTGCCGAATACGGGATTGCCTCAGAAATCCAGGCGGTCGGAGTGGGCATCGCAGCGGCAGGGACCGAGCCGCAGTTGTACGGCGGCGGTGACGGCCTGCGTCCTCGTTACAACCAGGACGGCACCTTCAACGGGCACACCATCCTGGTGATACCCGCCGCTGGCCGGCTCCTCGACCCGACCATCCAGCAGTTCGCCGCGGTCCCGCGCACGGTGCAGGCCGCGCTGCCGGTGATGGGCCCGCTCCCCGTCCCGGGCGGCCTTGGCACAGCGCCGATCGGCGTCGACCGCACCGATCATTTCGTGCTCTACATGCCGCTGCCCGCTCCCTACCGCGACGCCTGGCAAAGCCCGGTCCTCGCCCAGCGAGCAAATGAGTACCGGGAAGCGGGCGCAAACCTCGCCGCCAACGTGTTCGACATCATGCGGCGGGAAGGATTCCGCGACCGGACAGCGCGATCCCCCTACCCGCGGCTGCGGGCACTCCTCACCGCTCTGGACGGCACGACAACTGTCGCCGACCGACGCGGGTACCGGTTCGCTGATCCTGTCACCGGCAGGGAACTCCGCCTCGCGGACGTCCCCTGAACCGGCGCCATTAACATCCCACCCGGTCGCCTGGGCGTAGCACGGCCACCTTCTGGCTGGAACGGGCCATCATCCACGACACAGACCCTGGCCGGCCTATCACACAACCCAGACGAGAAGGTTCTGATCTGACATGAGCTCACCGGCCTATCAGAGGTAACGGCGCCTTACCTCTGATAACCCGTGCGTCATCCTGCGGGAACGGAGCCCGCGGCGGGTCTGACTCACGCGCGTTATCTCTGATAGAGCCATCCGGTGGTTCAGCCACCGGTCCCCCACGGCGGATCGGCGGGCAGGAAACCCCGCAACCGGTCCCATTCCTCTCGCCCGCTTATACCTCTCCAGCCGCTGCTGCTCGGCCTCGGTAATCTCCACCGGGGCCTGGGGATGCGCGGTGTACTCCCGGACGCAGCTTCGGAACCGGGCAGCCGAGGCGCTCGAGCGTCGCTATCACGTCCCCGTTCGGCACTAGTCTGGGCGCTTCTCGCCGTAGAACATGCGGCCCCTTCACCCTCATTTACCGAACGTCAATTCGCTCTCTGCATAGCTCAATTCGATGTTAGACAATTATACATTCATAAATGAATGCATGCGGGAATGAGTGAGGGAACTACCGGCGAGGTCTCCCCCGTTGGCTCTGCTTCTGGCCCTTCGGGCTGCCGAGCAGCTTGACCAGGTCTTCCGGCTTGTGCTTGGCCAACAGCTGGTCCAGGGCGTAGCGAACGACGGCACTGCCTGAGACGTCCATGTTGCCGACGAGTCCTGTTGCCCGGATCCGGCGCAAGGCCTCGTCATGTTGGGGCGTCACGTAGAACTGAGCCAGCCGCAAAGGCAGCTCGACTTGCTCGGTCACCTCGGCCTTTGGGACCTGACGCTGCGGTGCCGAGGGCCCGCTCCGAGGGGTCGGCTCGGCGGCCTCGGCCGGCGAGGAGCCGCCCCGGCCTTGTTCGGCCGCTGGCGCTGGTTCGCTGGGCTGCGGAGCCCTAGCGGGTGCCGCTACCGCGGCTCGAGGGTGCCGAGGAGGTAGCGGCGCTCGACGCTGGCGACGCGCTTGAAGGTCAGCTATACCGTCACTTGCTGTTACAGGTGCTTGTTCAGGCATTGGCACGCCTCCTCACTTCCTCGGCGACTCGCTGCAGCTCGTGCCAGGCGGCATAAACCTTGGCGGGCACGGAAATCTCGGGGTGGGATGTGACCGCAGATGGTATTAGCCTCCTCGCCCACCACACGTGATGCGAGATCGGCGGCGCAACCGGGACTCCTGCCTCGTCGACCATCATCCGGAACCGGTCGAGCTCACGAGCCGGCGGTACAGGCGGGACCATGTTCGGGACGATCAACATGGGATAGCCGCTGTACTCCTTGAGCGCGGTGGCGAGAGCGTTGAGCTCTTTGGTCTTCAGGACCGCTGGGATCACGACCAGGTTGGCAGGAGCTACCGCTCCCCTACCCGCACGACCGCTACCTGGGTGCGTATCGACGACCACATAAGGCCGCTCCCACTCCGCTGCCCACTTGGTGAGCATGTCGGCGATTGCTTCTGGCGGCGGGAGCTCGTCTTCGAGGTCCGGGTGGCCAGGTACGAGGTCGGGTCGGCGCTCGGCCCGCATGGGCCTAGGCGCTCGGCCCGTCCGGAAAGCCTGGATAAGCCGTGCCCGCTCCGGCCGCTCTGGCTCCTTGAGACCCCATTGCACCGAGGCGCTGCCGTCGTCCCACTCAAGATCGATCAGCGGAGCCTCGAGCATGTAGGCCAGCTCGTAAGCGATGGTCGTCTTACCGACCCCGCCCTTGGGCGCCCACACAGTGATGACCTTGGGTTCGGTGTTCTCCATGGCACGGGATGGTAGCGACTCCCCCGCATTTATACATGCATATACGACGGCATGTCGGAAGGATGTCGGTTAGACATTTGCTCATTTCCTCATGCATATATGATCACATGCACACCTACCTGCCCATATGCTTCCTGGCTACGACGGAACGATGTCAGTGGACCATGCGTGACTGAGGTCAGTCTCACATGTTGTCATATAGGCATTTAGGCATGTACAAATGGGGTCTGTCGGTCCGATCCTGGCAGAAACCGCTGTTCAAAGATCGTGGCCCCGGGGGAGGACCGGCCTCCCGGCCGGGCTCATCGTGCATTCGCCTCAGCTTGGCGCACCGCCCCTCACTGTCAAGCAGCTCCTCCCGAAACTTCCTGCCGTCCTGCGGACCGCTACGCTCGGCAGGAACTTTCCGCCCCGCTCACTGGACAGCGAGCCTCCGGCGGCGCGCGGCGGCGCTGAGTGCGGTGGCGGGCAGCCCCGCCACCCCGCCTAGCGGCGAACGCAAGATGTCGGAGGCCCGCGCTACGGTGCGGCAGCCGGACGACGTGGCACACCCCAAGGAAGGGCACCAGCAATGAGCACTCCAGTCAACCTCACCGGGCGCCTGGTCGCCGAACCGGAAATGCGGTTCTCCGCGAAGGGCCAGCCGGTCGCGAAGTTCACCGTCGTGACCTCCCGGCGGGTCCGCGACAACCAGACCGGCGAATGGTCGGACACGGACACCTCGTTCTGGGGCTGCGTGGCGTTCGGCCAGCTGGCCGAGAACCTCGCCGAATCCCTCGGCAGAGGGATCGCGGTCCTCGTCACCGGCCGGGCCGCCCAGGAAGAGTGGGAGACCAAGGACGGCCAGAAGCGCCGGTCCATCAAGGTCACCGCCGACGAGGTGGCGCCGTCGCTGCGGTTCGCCACGTGCAAGGTGAGCAAGGTTGCGCGGTCCAAGCCTGCGGGGAACGGCGGCCGGAGCGAGCCGGACCCGTGGGCCAGCGAGCCCGCAGGCGGGTACTCGGACGAGCCGCCTTTCTGACCAGCCAGAACACCAGACGCCCGTCCGGCTTCCCCACCGGGCGGGCGTCTTACTGTGCTACACGCTATCCGGGCGGCGGCCAGCCATCCTCGTCCTCACACAGGTCGAACGCGCTCGCCGGGGTTGTCCTGCGGGGTCGGCCAGACGCGGGTCCAGTGCGGGCTGCCATCGGCGCCGACGCCGGACCAGGTCGAGGCTTTCCGCACCTCCGGCCTCAGGGGCGAGGTAGTGCTCGAGCAGCGCGAGCGGACTCGGTGACCGAGGCACCGAGGCCGGTTTTGGTGACGACGGCCAGGCGGCCCGGGGGAGTGGTGGCGGTCGGCCAGACGCGCAGGCGGGCCCACGCCTTCCCCGGCCAGGGCTGCCGAGGAATAGCGCCAGAACGGGTCGCCGACGATCAGCTCGCTGAGCGGCTCAGGTCAGCGGGGGGGGCGGGCGTCAGATGTGGCCGCTTGCCAACGCTAGCGCGTGTGTGTCAGGTCTCCTCTGGTCTGGCCACTGTTCATGCTATTGACCTGCCCGTTGGCCAGTTGTCCTGAGACAGGCCGTCCACCGTTCGTCTCAACCGATGTGGCCAATTCCTGGGCCGTGGGCACGACCACATGTCGATCGCCGAGGTACCGGCCGCGCCGACCTGCGGATTGGTCACTTCTCGTGAGAACTGGCCACTTGCTTGGCCGGATCGATGAGAAAAGGCCAGTCCCGCCGCGACCTGACAGCGTGCACAGAGCCCGGCCGTACAAACGGAGCCCCGCTTAGAACCATTTCATTATCTCATAATTTCATTTCATCATTGCATAGCAAAATGAAATAATGATAAGATCGGATCAGAGCCCGCGAGAGGAGCCCGCCGATGTCCAGCGCCACGCCGGAAGCGACCGCCGTCAGGTGCGCGTACCCCGGATGCGAGAACGAGCCCCGCGCCGACGAGTACACGGTCGGGGCCAAGCCCAAGTACTGCGGCCAGCCGGACGCGGTGACCGGGAAGCCGCACAGCGCGCTGACCGCGTTCCGGCGCCGTCAGGAGCTAGCCCGCCAGGGCGGCGGCGCCGAGGCTGAGACCGGGACCGGGCAATCCGTCACCATGGCCCGCGTCACCGGCGCCGAGATCCTCCGCCAGATGCAAGAGCTCGCGGGCACGCTCACCGCGGCCGCTGAGCGGCTGACCGGGACCGTGGCCACCCTCGGCGACCCGACCGCCGCCGAGGCCGAGGTGGAAGCGGCCCGGGCCGCAGCCGAGGAGCGCGCAGCCGTCGCCGAAGCCGCCCGGGCCAGGGCCGACCAGTCCCGCGCCCAGGCCGACGAGGCGGCCGAGGAGGCGGACGCGCGCCGGGAAACGGCCCAGGCCCAGGCCCGCGAAGCCCGCGAGCGGCTGGCCGGGGCCACCGCCGCGCACGCCGCAGAGGTCGACCGGATCCGCGCCGAAACTGATCAGGCCATCGCCGGCGCACGCCGCCAGGCCGACGAAGCACGCGCCGAGCGTGACGCCACAGCGGAGCAGGGCGAGGCCGACAAAGCCGCCGCGCGAGCCGAGGCGCAAGAGCGCGTGAGCCGCGCCGAGGCACAGGCGCAGGAGGCGATCCGGCGTGCACGGGCCGAGGCCGAGGCGCAGGTCCGCGCCGCGAACGACACCCGGGACCAGGCGCTCACGCAGGCCGCGCAGGCCGACCAGCGCGCCGCGGCCGCCGACGCACGCGCAGAAGACGCACGCGCAGAAGTCACGCGGACCCGGGAAGACGCAACGCGCGAGCTCGAGCAGCTGCGCACCGACGCGGAGCGGGAGCGAGATGAGATCCTCGCCCGGCTGACCGACACCGCTAGCCGTCTAGCCGAGGTGACCAGGGCGCACGCCGCCGAGCTCGAGCGGGTCCGCGCCGACGCGGCGCGCGAGCGGGAGGATCTGCGCGCCGCGCTGGAATCCCGCGCCCAGGTGCTCGAGGAGTCGCGCGGCGAGCTGCGCGCCCGGGCCGAGCGAGCCGAGCACGACCTGGACGCTGTGAGGGCGCAGCTGGCCGCCGTGCGGCAGGGAACCGGCACAGAGGACGCGCTGAAGACGCCAAGGCGGCGTGCAGGCCAGTCCCCGGAGTAGGGCGCAAATGGCGTCAGGGCACCCGTCCGGGCCCGCTCGCTGACGGGTGTTTCCTTGCGCGTTGCAGTTACCGGGCCCCGGTCAGCGGCAGCAGGGGCATGGAGGGCGCCGGCTGTGCAGGGCCCTGTAGCGGCCAGCAGCTCAGGGGAACCCACGTAGTGGCCGCCCTGGCAGTCGGGGCGGTCGCAGCGCCAGTCCCAGCGCCCGTTGTCGATGCTGGCCGGTGCGGTCAGCGTGCGCCCGCAGCCAGGGCGGAGGCACTTGGCGGGGCTGGTCTGCTCTGTCATCATCGCCCCGTGTTGCGGTCCTTTATTACGCAACATGGTATCGACCTAGTCTATGGTGCGCAACATAGTTGCGATAGTCTGTTGTCATGAAACAGAACGAGGATGCAGTCCGCGAGGCGACGCGCCGCTACCGGCAGACCGAGCAGGCGCACGAGAAGGCCCGCGAGGACCTGGTCGCCGTCGTCGTCGAGGCCCTGAAGGCCGGGGAGCGGCCGACCGATGTCACCAGCTGGTCGCCGTTCACCGCGACGTACGTCCGCAAGCTCGCCCGGAAGCACGGCATCGTGGCCGCCGGGCCGGCTGCGGCGAAGGCGGTCCCGCCTCATTCGGTTTGATGGTGCTTTTGCTCCGAAGCACCACCCGGTGAGGCCGGAACAAGCCCCGGGACAGCCGACCGTGCAAGAGCACCACTGTCCGCACCGTGGCTACGCTCCGCGCACACCCCATCTAGGGGGCCGCGCTAAGTGGCTAGGACCCGTCCGGTACATCCCTGGGCGGGTCCTCTGCTGTGCCGGGTCCGCGGCTCGCCGACGCGAGCAAGGCGTGTGTGTCCTGTCCAACTGAAGACTGCGAGGAGGCCGGAGCGCTGAGCTGGGCTTCGCAATGTAGCTCCGGACGTCCGGATGGGAAGTGTCCAGACTTACCTTGCGAATTCGGCGGGTCGGCGGTAGGCCGAGGGACAAGGTCGCCTCACGGTCCCCGCAGCCGGGAAACAAGCCATTGGTCTTGTGACCGTCGAATACTGCCCAGGCTGGGAACTCCGCCTTGCGAAGTAGTCCTCGACTAATGCAACTGGTGCGGCGATGTCAGGGATCCGCACGCAGGTTCGCGGATGTCCCTGCGTCGGCGTTGTCGGCAGCCGGGGAGACCGCGGTGAGGTACTGGGTCAGGAGCGCGCGGTGGGCGGACAGGAACTCGGCGATGCTGGCCAGGGCCGCGTCGGGGTAGGCGGCGGCTTCGCTGAGTGTGCCGGCTATCACCGGCCCGAAGATCACCTGGCCGAGTTCCTCCGCGCGTGGGGTCTGCCGGACGAGCGTCCGCCGGCGATGGCTCGGGTCGGGCTCGCGTCGGGCGTAGCCGGCCGCCTCCAGCCGGTCTAGTACGGTGCTGGTGGCGCCCGTGGACATGCCCAGTGCGTCCGCGAGCGCGGTAGGCGAGATCACCCCGGCTTGCCCGATGAGGTCCAGCGCCCGCAGGTCGGTGCGGTTGATGCCGAACTGGCGCATGGCGTAGTGGTCGAGCCGGTCCTGGGCCGTAGACAGCGCGCGCAGCTCCATCATCACTGTCTCGGCCAGGTGCTGGCGGCCGGCATCTTTCGGAGTTGACACAGCATCCATCTTCGCATAATACTCTACTTTAGAGCTGCTCGAAATTCGAGTTAGACGATTTTAAAGCTCAGGACACGGGGGAGAGATGTCCAGATCACAGACCAGTAACCAGGGCGCTGGAGTTGTTCCGGCAGCCCGCATGACACCGCCGCCGGCTCAGGCGGCTGACGTCAGCCAGCCCGGACGGCGGTTGCGTGTCCTTGCCTCGGTGGCCGGCATCGTCGGCCCAGTGCTGCTGGCCGCCTACTTCAGTCTTCCGGCGTTCGTCCACTTGCCGTCCGCGGGAGCTTCTCCCGGCAAGCTCATCGCCTTCGCTAATGCCCACCGGCTGCTGTTCTATCTAGGCGGGTGGTTTCAGGTCACCGGGTCACTGCTGAGCGTGGCGTTCTTGCTGGTCCTGCTGCAGCTCAGTGGCGCCCGGCGCACCCTGGCCGGGTCGGCCGCACTCCTCGGCTGCGCCGTGCTGCTGTCCATGACGGCGATCGAGGCCACCCTGCTAGAGGCCGTTCCAATGGCGGCCGCGAACGGCGACCACGCCACCGTGGCGACCTCGTTCGCCCTCAGCACCGGCGGGGTGTTCGCCCGCATCTACCCGCTCGCAGCGGCACCGCTGGTGTTCGCCGGGATCGGGTTCGCCCTGTCCGCGAGCAGCATCCTGCCCCGGCTGTTCGCCCGTACCGCGCTGCTGATCTCCGGGCTGTTCCTGCTCGCGGGGCTCGCGGCAGTGTTCGGCACAGCCGGGCTGATCTTCGCCACCGTGATGTCGGTGCTGGAAGCCATCTGGATCCCGGTCGCCGCCATCGTCTTCGCCCGGCGGACGCTGCGTTCCCAGACGTAGCGAACCTCCCCGCAGCCCGGCCAGGACATCCCCGTCACGTCCCGGCCGGAATGAGCCCCGAACCGGACGCGTCAGCGGCGGCACCCGCAGGTGCCGCCGCTGACCCGAAAATAGGACCTTAGCTGAGCGCGCGGCAGCGGACCTTGACCATGGCGGGCCGGTCAGGGTCTGGTACGCGATTACGGTCAGGCGGCCTGGTGTTGTCGGCCACGCTGTCTGCACATGGTTTGGCGGCGTTTGGTGCCGGCGTTTCGGCGCGCGGGTGACGACGGCGCGTGGGGTGGTCAGGGTGAGGGGCTGCTGGTGTTGTTCTTGCTGAAGAGGC
>Ga0335081_10016427_pt1 | contig 11978 bp, 4 predicted proteins | sample Lox_Sample_35_FD_206713 | JGI IMG/M metagenome (GOLD analysis project Ga0335081, IMG submission 206713) | Soil microbial communities from Loxahatchee National Wildlife Refuge, Florida, United States - Lox_Sample_3.5 | ecosystem: Environmental > Terrestrial > Soil > Wetlands | place: USA: Florida... | reverse complement strand
TGTCGAGCGTAAACAAAGCTTCATCAATGTCCCAGGTCTGTTGGGCATCTGTCGGCAGGCCACGCAATGCCACCCACACGCTGTAAGCGCCATCCGTCACACCCAGCGTCACGGTGATGTTTGTGCCTGTGTACGGCTGCCAATCCACGTCAGCGTAGTTAGTGTCGTTTATCAGCACCGCTTGGTAAAACGGAATGCCACCTTCCACGTTGAGTTGGACTCCAACGGTGCGGCTGCTGATATAATTGTTGGTGACGGAGAGGGAGAAGCTAATGACATTGGGATCGCTTTGGCTCTGGTAATCGGACAAGAGCGAACCGCCATCACCGTCGGGATCGGAATTGGGGTCCAAGCCGGTTCGACCGAAGTATTTTATCTCCCACCAGTCGCCGAGGCCGTTGCCGTCCTGGTCCTCGAGAAAATCGGCAACGCTGTTGTCGTCTGTGTCCACCGCGTGGCCGTTGGCGTCCACTGCCGGATAATGGTAGCCAAGGTCAACCGGCGAATTCAGCTCCGGCGTTTGGCCGGTCTGTGTCGTGTAATAGTAGAGTCCTGCTTGCCCGGCAGTGACATTGCCAGCGTTGATAAGCGAGCTCCCCGAACTCAGATAATAATTCCCGAATGGGCCGGATTGAAAGTTTCCATCAAAAGCCAGCGGATTATCTCCAAACTGCGTGCTGTTATAGAACCCGTTGTGCGTTCCAACTAACGTCGAATTTATATCGGCCGGAGTGTTCGCAATGATGGAATTCGTCAAGGCAATCTGGCCGCCACTGGAGAAGCAGTCACATCGGTCGATCGTGATATTCTCCGCAAACAACGTCCACCCTTCCTCGTATGGATTGTCGATCACAGAACCGCATTGGGAAAACAGCGCGTTGTGAAAATGCAACACGCTCCCATCGGCGTTCGGAAGGACGCCTATTCCGCACTTGATGAACTGACAATTCCATATTTCGCATCCTGGAAATGAAGCAATCGCATCGTCCGCATAGAGAAAACGGGCATTAACTGCCGTCGGCACGTCATCGTAGCTGCTACCCAGCCAGATGTAATAATTACCACTGCCGCCTTGCCGGGTTTCAGGATGACCGGTACTCGTTTCAATCCTTTCACCAACCGAGTCATCGTCCATGGATGTAAATATCGCCGGGTCATAAGGATCGGTCGGCCAAACGGCGCAGGGAACAGGCCCTAAAGCTTCGATGATAGCGCTGCCTCTGGCAAATTTCACTGTCGTCGCGGCCTGAAACGTCGCCGTGCCGTCAATGATGAAATCACCATCCGCAAAATACGTTTCGCCTGTCTCGAAAGTAAAGTCCCCCTGCTCCGAATTGAGTTCACTGTAATCCAGCACCAAGCCGCGTTTTTGATCGAGGTCGGCTTTGGCCAGTTGCATTGCACTGCTTTCAATCTTCCCGGCCGGTTTCGGCGCCGGCAACAGGCGTTCAGCGGAGACAACATAGCGGACCGAGCCAATTGCTGGCTTTGGCTCGGCTTGGGCAGAAGCGGGCAATTGCGCCAATTGTCCGGCAATCGCCGACACACCGACGGATTCCACCAGAATGTTCCGGCCCCCGGCCGTGACCCACTGCTTCGCTGTGCGGACGCCCATCAGCGGATTCTGTCCGGCAAGGAAGGCATGACCCATTCTCATTTGCATACTTCCGAAATCCAGCGCTTGATCCGGTGATTCAGCACTGCCCCCGGCAGCGCCAGACAGCGTGCGGACAATCGGCGTGGGAGCCGCGGTGAACTCAGTCCACACCTGCAAGACTGACGAAGTTGAAGAGAGTCCGAACGCCTCTGCCGGCGGTGGCTGCGATAACAGAATTACATCCTGTTCCAAGCCAGCCAGCGTGTAACGAAAGCGGGCGTTAGCGGTGACACCATCAAACGCATCCAAATAAATCACCTGGTTACTGCCCACAATCTGACCTTGGCAATCCTTCGTCTCAGCGATCAACACACTTCTGCCGCTGACGGTATCACAGTATGCCAAACCCAGAATCGTGCTCCGCATTTCCCTGCCGTCGGGCATTTGGAGGTCAATGGCTCCGGCGCTGTTCAAATTATTTGCGAAAATGACCTTGTGCTGGCCAAACGGCGCGATGGCTCCGCCCGGATGCGCCTCGATGACCTCGCGGGACGCTGACCAGGTTCCGGTAACCGGATCCATGAAATTCAAGCCTGTGGCCAATTCTACGTAGGCGCGATTGGTGCTCAGGATGAGGTTGCCTCGCGTATCCGTGGTGCGGACAATTTGCTGCCACACCCGTTGGTTTGCGCCTTGCTCGCCAACTTGATAGGACGTGCTGACATTTGGAGACAGAGGTGGAGCCTGTTCCGCAGGCAAGGGTGCAGGCGTTGGGGTTTGCGAGGATAAAGTGAGGGTAAAAGCGGCCAGAACGAAAGCCGGAATCCAGAATGAACGTTTCATAACGCGCCTTCCAATCCGCTCGCATGAGCTATACGCAGTTAATTTCGGCCGCTACCGGCCGGAATCAATAAAAAACTCATTCGTAAGTGATTTTTTCAGAGCAGGTTATGATGAGTATAAACGAGTTGGAGGCGCTGCAAATCCCGAAGCATTGGCAGTTGACACTTCGGGGCAATCATGGAGTCATTTCGGCATGAATGAGGCACGGGTGCCCAGACGGGAAGGAGCGCGGACCGCTGAGTCCGCGTGTTCGATTCCATCGAGAGTGCCGGCTGGTTTGCGGGCGATCCGCTCGCGCGGACATGGCGACCCGCGCTCCGGGCGGTTTGGAAGGAGCGCGGATTGTCCTCAATCCGCAGCGAGCGATTTTTCCGAGGTGCTGCGAGTTGGGACAACTCGCGCTCCGGCGGCAGTGCCACCTTGCGCCCGGCGCTTTCTCGAACTCATTTTCACACTCGCGGCGCTGTTCCTGTTTTCGCACTCCGCCGGCGCGCTGGACCGGACGAATGAAGTCTTCAAAATTTTCCAGTTCCCGCCCGACCGGATTCCGACCATTGACGGCCAGACCAACGATTGGGACATCGTGTCCGAGGATTATGTCATCGGCAGCGACCAGCTCGTGGATGACAACGGCCAACACAAATGGACCGATGCCTCCGCACCGAAGGTCCGCGTGCGCGTCGGCTGGGTGAACGGATTGAGCCGGTTGTATTTCCTGTACGAGGCCGACGACGATTACTGGGATTTTTCCGATCTGGGCCTGCACAACGACACGTTTGAAGTCGTGGTGGATGGCGACCTATCCGGCGGCCCGTTGATTGAGCGGTTTTCCCCGGCCAAGAGCATTCTCGGCACCTGGGAAACGTATTTCACGCTGCAAGGCGCGCAGGCCCAGAATTACCACATCTTCACCCCGGCGGAAGGTAAGGACTGGTGCATGGTCTGGGGACCGGAGCGATGGATCAAGGAATTGCCCTACGCCAACGCCGCGCAAAAATATAATTTTCGCCCCGGCCAGCCCGGCCACTATGTCTTGGAATTCTGGATTACGCCTTTCGATTACGCTGGCGCCGAAGGCCCGCAACGCGCCGTGGAATCCGTGCTCAAGAACAATAAAATCATCGGCCTGTCCTGGGCGGTGATTGATTATGACGACGTTCATTCCGGCGACACCAACAACGGTTTCTGGAATCTCTCGCGCAAACACACAATGTATGGCAACGCCGATCAACTGGTCGCCTTCAAACTGATGCCGTTGGAACCGCGCGTCCTCAAACCCATCGCCGCCCAATGGTCGTTCCAGGTCGTGGACATGGATCGGCGGCTGGTGGCGTTTAAAGACCTGTCCGTCGGCAAAATCACTTCCTGGAAATGGGATTTCGGCGACGGCGAAACGTCCACTGAACAAAATCCGCTGCATGCCTACAAGGAAGCCGGGCATTACGTGGTGGTGTTGTGGGTCGAAGGTCCGGCGGGTAAATCGCGCATGGCCAAGGTCTGGGACGTAGCGGTGAAATGAAGAAATGTGTGCGTCACTTAAAAATATGATTTCTCGACTTTTTCAATGGATTAAGCGTCTGCGCCCGCCCTCGCCTTTTATCCTCTCCCCCGGGAGAGGAAACAGCGTTCGACGGTTTCCGGTTTTGCGGAGGCGATTCTGGCCGATCCAGTCATACAACTTTCCAACAGGGTGGCGAACGATTCTCCCTCTCCCCGGGGAGAGGGCCGGGGTGAGGGCGGGCGTATTATTTCTCCTGGTGTTGCTGACAAAGCTTCAGGCCGCACCCGCACCGAAAGTTTTCAACGTCCTTGATTTTGGCGCCGTCGGCGATGGCATCACGGTGGACACGGCGGCCATCCAACGTGCCATTGACGCCGCGGCACGCGCTGGCGCCGGCACCCAGGTTCTGGTTCCGGCTGGCCACCGTTTCCTGACCGGCACGCTTGAGTTGCGCGGCAACCTGGATTTTCACCTCCAGGGCGAATTGGTCATCAGCACCAATCAGGCGGATTACCGGGGCGACGGCGTCATCACTGCGCTGAACGCGGAGAACCTTCGCATCACCGGGTCCGGCAAAATCGAAGGGCGTTCCCTGGATTTCATGAACGGCTACGACAAGATCGGTGAATGGTGGCTGTTTAAAGAATGGCGGCCCAAGCTGTTTGTTCTCACCGGCTGCACGAACCTCGAAGTCCGCGACATTACCTTTGGCGACGCGCCGTTTTGGGGACTCCACATGCTCGGCTGCAAAAAAGTTCTCGTAGATCATCTCACTGTTCGCAACCGGCTCGACGTGCCGAATTGCGATGGCATTGACCCCGACCATTGCCGGGACGTGGAAATCCGCAACTGCGACATCACTTGCGGCGACGACGCCATTGTGCTGAAAACCACCCGCCAGACCGGTGATTTCGGCCCATGCGCCAACATTTATGTCCACGATTGCGTTTTCAAGACCCAGGATTCCGGCTTGAAGATTGGCACCGAAACCACGGGCGACATTCACGACATCCGGTTTGAACGCTGCAAAATTCTCACCGGCAGCCGCGGCCTGACGATCCAGCTTCGCGACGAAGGGAACGTCTATAATGTTGCCTTCCGCGACATTAAATTCACCTCCCGGTACTATTCCGATCCGTGGTGGGGTCGGGGCGAAGCCATCTCGTTCACCGCGATTCCGCGCCTGAGCACGACTGTGCTGGGCTGCGTGAGCAACGTTGTGGTGCAAAACGTCATCGGCCGCGCCGAAAACAGCATTCGCATTGACGGTTGCCGCGAAAGCCGCATCCGGGACGTGCATTTCGAGAACGTCACCGTAACGCTCGATCGTTGGACGAAATACCATGGCGGCCTGTTCGACAACCGCCCGACCAGGGTTTATGAACCGATTGAAGCGCACGGCACTCCCGGTTTCAGTATCCGCTACGCCGACAACGTAACGTTGGACAATTGTTCCGTCCGCTGGGGCAGAAACTGTCCGGATTATTTCACCTACGCCCTCGAAGTTGAAAAAGTGACCGGCTTGCGCCTGACTGGATTCGAAGGAAAGGCCGCTCATCCCGACCGCGATGCAACGATCTTTGTCCGTTGAGCAAGCATCTTCGTCCGCGCCTGACCGAATTGCGAATCGTCATCTCTTCGCCATCCGTCGGCACGACGTGGACGCAGCCTGGCACTGCTGCCGACTCCCTCGCCCCGCCCAAGCGGGGAGAGGGCTGGGGCGAGGGGATTTGAGCTAAAAAATCAGCGCCACCTCACCCCGACCCTCTCCCCCGCTTCGCGGCGGAGAGGGAGAAAAAATGGCAGCGTGTCCCATTGCGCTCGGCAAGCAGCCTGAGCCGAATTTGGATTTAACTTCGTGACGGTCGTTTCATCAAAATAGCCAATTTTGGTGATTCAATTGGCCGCGGTTTTTCTCTAGCTTGCCCCGAACCACTTGAATACATGAGCGGCCGTTCAACCGTAAAAGTTTGGGATGAAGAAATCGTCATTCCGACCTATTTGCCGTTGGCGCCGGACAAGAACCCGATGTTCCTGGAGCAGCGGGTTTATCAGGGCAGCAGTGGCAGAGTGTATCCGCTGCCTTTCACCGACCGTATCGGGGAAAAACCGTTTGACCGGAAGTGGCGGGCGGTCCGGCTGGAAAATGAATACTTGCGCGTAATGCTCCTGCCGGAAATCGGCGGGCGCATCCATGTGCTCCAGGACAAAACCAACGGCTACGACCTCATTTATCGGCAGCCCGTCATCAAACCGGCGCTGGTCGGGCTGGCCGGCCCCTGGATTTCCGGCGGGATTGAATTCAACTGGCCGCAGCACCATCGCCCCGCGACTTTTCTGCCCGTGGATATTCACATCGAGGCACAGGCTGACGGCTCAAAGACCGTCTGGTGCAGCGATCACGACCCGATGGCGCGGATGAAAGGCATGCACGGCGTCTGCTTGCATCCAGGCCGGGCTTACGTTGAACTCAAAGTGCGCGTTTACAATCGGACGCCGTTCGTGCAGACGTTTCTGTGGTGGGCGAATGTCGCCACGCGGGTGCATGAATCGTATCAGAGTTTTTTCCCGCCGGATGTTCATTACGTCGCCGATCACGCGCGCCGTTCGATGAGCGAATATCCACTGGCGCAGGGTTTTTACTACGGCGTGAATTACGGCGAACGCGGGCGCAAAGGAATTCCGCTGCGCGAAATTCCAAGGCAATTCGTGCCGCGGCACCGTCTTGACAATTCCGCACTCCGCACTCCGCACTCCGCTCTCCCGAATTACGCGCCGAACGACTTGTCGTTCTACGCCAACATCCCGACGCCGTGCAGTTACATGGCTATGGGTAGCCGCGAGGATTTCTTCGGCGGTTACGATTACACAGCCGAAGCGGGCATTGTCCATATCGCCAACCACCACATCGCTCCGGGCAAGAAGCAATGGACATGGGGCAATCATGATTTCGGATACGCCTGGGACCGCAACCTGACCGACCAGGATGCCCGGGGCGAATATGGCCCCTACATCGAACTCATGGCCGGCGTCTATACGGACAACCAGCCCGATTTCAGTTTTCTTCAGCCTGGCGAGACGAAAACCTGGAGCCAGTTCTGGTATCCCATCCAAAAAATCGGCCCGGCCCGGCACGCCAATCTGGATGCTGCTGTCTCGCTGCATGTTTTGGACTGCGGTGGCAAGCGGAGCGCGACAGCGCTCTTGAATGCGCCGTCGCCGCTGCGCTCTGCCGGCGCATTCCCAAAAGCGGTTCAGCTTGGCATTTCGGTCACGAGAAAATTCCAGGGCGCAAGAATCGTTCTCATCGCGCGAAACAAAACTCTGTTTTCCTCGACGCGCGACCTTGGGCCCGGCCAGCCGTTCGTAAAACAGGTCAAACTGCCGCGCCGCGTCGCCGAAAGCGATTTGCGCCTGCGCGTCATAGATCACGGCGGCAGAGAAATCATTTCCTGTCAACCCGGGCTGCGCGTGAAAGGCGAAATCCCGCCGCCTGCGACCGAACCGCTGCTACCGGAAGCAATTTCCAGTACCGATGAATTATTCATCACCGGTTTGCACCTGGAACAATACCGCCACGCGACGCGTTCGCCGGTGTGGTATTGGCAGGAAGCGCTGCGCCGCGATCCCTTGGATTCACGCTGCAATAACGCGATGGGCCTGTGGCGTCTGCGTCGCGGTGAATTCCGCGCGGCTGAGGCACATTTCCGCAAGGCCATCGAACGACTGACGCGCCGCAACGCGAATCCTTACGACGGCGAGCCGTATTACAACCTGGGCCTGTGCCTTCGTTTTCAGAGTCGCGATGAGGAAGCTTACACAGCGTTTTACAAGGCGACCTGGAATGAAGCCTGGCAATCGGCCGGTTACCACGCGCTGGCGGAACTCGATTGCAAGAAAATGAATTGGTCGAACGCGCTGGACCATCTTGACTATTCCTTGCGATACAACACCGAAAACCTCCGCGCCCGGAACCTGAAAGTGATGGTCTTGCGGCTGCTCGGCCGTGAAGACGAAGCCCGCTCAGGGTTGCGTGCCACTCTCGCCCTGGATCCGCTGGATTGGTGGGCCAGAATATTGGACGGGCAGAATCTGGATTGCGATTTGCAGGTCAGGCTGGACATGGCTCACGATCTTGCCCGGGCCGGCTTTTACATTTTGGCCATCGCCGTGCTCGAGGCCGTCGCCGCGCCGCCGACGGCGGCAACCGAGACGGCTGCGCTCCCCGACCAAAACCGGGGCGCGCTGCCGCTGATACATTATACACTCGGCTGGCTTTGGAAGGAACGGGGCGACCACGCGGCGGCTTTGAAACATTTCGAGCGCGCGGCTGCCCGGCCGCCGGATTATTGTTTCCCGTCACGCCTGGAAGAAATCGCCATTCTGGAAACGGCGATGCGCGCCAGTCCGAAAGACGCCCGCGCGCCGTATTACCTCGGCAATTTGTTTTATGACCGCCGGCGCCACGGTGAAGCGATCAAACTCTGGGAGCGCAGTGCGAAGCTCGATCCGAATTTTTCCATCGCCTGGCGGAACCTTGGCATCGGCTATTTCAATGTCCTGAAAAATCCGGGCAAGGCCCGTGTGGCTTACGACCGCGCGTTCCGTGCGAATCCCCGGGACGCACGGTTGCTGTACGAGCGCGACCAGCTCTGGAAACGGCTCGGCGAAAAACCGGCTGAGCGTCTGCGCGAAATGGAAAAACATCCGCGACTGGTTTCGCAGCGTGACGATCTGACCGTGGAGTCTTGCGCGCTGCTGAACCAGACTGGTCGTCACCGTGAAGCGATGCAGTTGCTGGCTGGGCGCAAGTTCCAGCCGTGGGAAGGCGGCGAGGGCGGGCCGCTTGGACAGCACATCCGCACGCAACTCGCACTCGGACGCGAGGCGCTGGCACGAGTTGAAGTTCAAGCTTCAGCTTGTCCTCATGGCACGCTGAAGCGTGAACTTCAACAGGCGCTGGCACATTTTGAGAACGCACTCCGCGCGCCGCCAAACCTCGGCGAAGCGAAGCATTTGCTTGCCAATCAAAGCGACATCCACTACTGGCTCGGCATTACCCTGAGTTTGCTCGGCGAGAAAAGATCCGCGCGTGAACATTGGCTCGCCGCTGCGACATTCAAAGGCGATTTTCAGGAGATGAGCGCGCGCGCGTTTTCCGAGATGACCTATTATTCGGCGCTATCGTGGAAATGCCTCGGCCAGGAAGCGAAAGCGAAAAAACTCTTACGCGACCTGCGGGCATACGCGCAAAAACTCGCCAAAATACCTGCAAAGATTGACTATTTTGCCACCTCGCTGCCGACGATGTTGCTGTTCGAGGACGATCTCCAATTCCGGCAGGAAACGATGGCGCTGTTCCTGCAGGCCCAGGCGCGCCTCGGCCTCGGCCAGAAATCCCGGGCGAAACAATTATTGTCCGCCGTGCTCAGACGCGACCCGAACCACGCGCTCGCGGCCGACCTGGCGTCGGTATTCTTCCAACGAAAGGGTAAACCATGATCATCGTGCCGGCAGGCCGCTCCGCAGACTCCAGGGCCGAATACAACTTCGGTTATATCTGGCTCATTTCAATCATCGCTGCGCTGGGCGGCCTGCTCTTCGGCTACGATTGGGTCGTCATCGGAGGCGCGAAGCCGTTTTTCGAGCGGTATTTTCATCTCACCAACGCCGCGCAATCCGGCTGGGCGAACAGTTGCGCGCTCATCGGTTGCCTCGTCGGTGCGCTCGTCGCCGGCGCGTTGAGCGACAAGTTCGGGCGCAAACGCTTGCTGATCGCCTCGGCATTACTGTTTGCCGTGACGTCGCTCGGCAACGCGCTCGCCGCGAGTTTTTCCATATTCGTCGCGTGGCGGATGCTCGGCGGGGTGGCCATTGGCCTGGCCTCGAATCTTTCGCCGATGTATATCGCCGAAGTGGCGCCGGCGCCGATGCGCGGCAAACTCGTGGCCATCAACCAGCTCACCATCGTCATCGGCGTGTTGTCGGCGCAACTGATCAACTGGGCGCTCGGTCACAACCTGCCCGAAGGCGCCAGCGATGAGTTCATTCAAAATTCCTGGTACGGCCAGGCCGGGTGGCGCTGGATGTTCGGCATCACTGCCATCCCTGCGGCACTGTTTTTCATCGGCATGTTCACGGTGCCGGAAAGTCCGCGTTGGCTGGCGAAAAATGGCAAGCCGGAACGCGCCCGCGGCGTATTGTCGAAAATCGGCGGCGCGAACTACGCCACCGCCGCGCTCGCCAATATCGAAGCGACACTGGTGAACGAAATTGAGAAGGTCAATTTCCGCGACCTGCTGGAGCCGCGGATGCGCAAGGTCCTGCTGTTGGGAGTGGTGCTGGCCGTCTTCCAGCAGTGGTGCGGCATCAACACGATTTTCAATTATGCCGAGGAGATTTTCAAAGCCGCGGGTTACGATATTTCGACCGTGCTGAAGAACATTGCGTGGACCGGTTCAGCCAACCTGGCATTCACGTTTGTCGCACTCGGCACGGTGGACCGGCTGGGGCGGCGGCCGCTCATGCTGCTGGGCGCGGCGGGCCTGGCGGTCCTCTACGCCGTTATCGGCTTGTGTTATCACGAAGCCGTCACCGGGCTGCCGATGCTGCTGCTCGTGCTGTCGGCCATCGCGTGTTACTCGATGTCGCTGGCGCCGATCACGTGGGTGGTCATTTCGGAAATTTTTCCGAACCGGATCCGGGGCGCGGCCATGGCCGTCGCCGTGGCGGCATTGTGGCTGGCCTGTTTCCTTCTGACCTACACGTTCCCGATTTTAAACAAGGGCATGGGCGAGGCGGACACGCCGGTCAAACAGTTGCTGGAGAAAATCGCACCCTGGCTGAAAACCGGGCTGGGGCCGTCCGGCACCTTCTGGCTCTACGCCGTCATTTGCGTGCTCGGCCTGGTTTTCATCTGGAGGAAATTGCCGGAAACCAAGGGACGGACCTTGGAACAGATTGAAGGCGATTTGGTCGGAGAGAGCAGAACGACCCGGCCCGGTCCGCGCCCGCACTGAAACGATCGGCAGGAATTCCATTATTCCGCTGATTCACTCGCGCGGACGTTCTTGAACGTTGGCCGCTTCGCTCAGGAACCGGTGCCAGGGCACATTTTCCTTCAACAGCCGGGCGAGCCTCAAATTTCCGTTCGCGTTCAGATGGCTGGGGTCGGCGAACTCCGCCGGACTCCAGGTCGTGCCATCCATGAAGCCGGCGTAAATGACCCGGTCCCCGTCGGCCCGGCGCTGCATCACGGCGTTGAGCGCGTCCAGCGCATTGAAGATCCCTTTCTTTGTCAGGTAAGGAACCCACCATTTATAATTGGTTTCGGTAATCGTCTCCGGCGACATGGCGTGCGGCAGCAGCACGACCCGGACATGCTTCGCCTGACACTCCCGCAGCAGAATATCGAGGTTGGTGCTGAAGGTTGCCACCACACGCGGATCCACCGAATCCGAAACGTGCCCGGCGGGCAGGCCATGAGGGAATGGGGAGGTCGCGAGGACCCCGGTCTTTTCCAGGAGAACGACGGTTCCCTGGACCAGGGCAAATGGGGGCAACCGGTCCCGCCGACAGGCGCCGGTGACGGCGAAGCGGAGGGAAGGCTGGTGAAAGTTTGCGTAGTCGGGGCCGGGATCGTCCAAATTCATGTTGCGCAGGTCGTTCAGACCCATCTGGAAGATGACCACGTCGGGCGAATACCGGGCCAAAATCTGCGGAAGCATTTTCTTGTGTTCGACCGAGCTGTGTCCCGGGACACCAAAATTAAGCACCTCATAATCGGGTTGCAGGAGTTGGTCCAGGTAGTAAGGCCAGGTCTGGTCATCCCCCACACCGATGCAGTAGGTCGTGGAACCTCCGATGCACGCGATCCTGTGCCTGGTCTTCACGGGCGAGAACTCGTTCCCACGAAATCCATCCGAGTTATGATGGTGGCTGTTTCCCAGCACGGTCACCGATACGTTTTTTCTGGGAGTAATCACCCATTGCGGGTTGGGCTCAAACAGCAAATAGTTCGCGCTCTTGGGTCGCGTA
>Ga0335081_10016425_pt1 | contig 11979 bp, 11 predicted proteins | sample Lox_Sample_35_FD_206713 | JGI IMG/M metagenome (GOLD analysis project Ga0335081, IMG submission 206713) | Soil microbial communities from Loxahatchee National Wildlife Refuge, Florida, United States - Lox_Sample_3.5 | ecosystem: Environmental > Terrestrial > Soil > Wetlands | place: USA... | reverse complement strand
AGTGTTTTCGATCTAAAATACACAACCAATCTACACTAAACTTTCAAACCAGTTGTCCAAAATCATTGACACATTCCGATAGGCGTCGCCCGCGGACTGTAACTACCCCAGCGCGTTAACCTTTGCCTGTAAGCCAATTATGCTTTATATCTCTCCAGCAATTCTAAAACATCTTTATTCTTTTCAAGGTGATCTTTCAGACGGTCTCTTACTTTACCTTTAGTTATAAAATCTCCCCACTCTAAAGAGGCACGCATAAATTCAAAACGATATATCTTTTTCAAGTATGTTAGGCTGAGTTGAGGATATTGACTTATTAATTTTCTTGCAGCTCTTCTTGGAATACTTACAGTTTCGTTTTTCATTTCTCATCTCGCTACATTCAAGATATTGCCTTCACCTGTCGAAAGGGGAAGCCATTCAAATAAGCGTCATTGCATGCCGTTTGTTGCGATTCATTCCTTTCCTTTTACCAAAAAGTCTTTTGCTGAGATTATTTCAGGTTCCTGCGCTTTGATGATTCTAAGTTCTTGGCGCTTCTTCATAGCAGGATCAATAATCAATGGCTTCAATACTTTCATTAAAGTTTCTTGGGAATCGTAACTGACAGTGTTTAATACCCAATTGTATTTCTTCTGTAAATCAACGATCATCGCAAACGGATTTTCACCTTCTTGAATAATTGGCACAAATGGAATCTGATAATCAGGGATGGTCGCCTGTAATTCAAGCGGCGATGACTTCGGATTAGTTACATCCGCAATCACAAAGTAAGATAAACCCGCAAGAGTTTTGATCGTTTCAGTAAAATCTTTATCTGTTGGACGATCAAAATCGAAAACGATTGGAAGTAAGTTGTATTCGCGTAATTTATCTTTAAGGGAATTTAGTATTGCTTTACGTTCAGGAATCGCAAAACGCCCAAGGACAAGAACAGATTTGGATGTGAGAGTATTTATCACATTGCGAATTTCTGCGTTGTTTAAGATCAAATATATGAATTGTCCTACCCTAATATTATCAACCGTGATAACTGGTTGGCCTGGGTGGGTAATAATTAGATCGCCTTGCTCCTTGAACTCTCCTACTAAATCCCAGACATTGATTCCGTAAATCCGACTATTAGATACTTTTGCGTCCTTTACTCGAGTGCCTATAAATGTTGCCTGCGTTAGGTTTGTAAGAATAAGATTTGTTCCTGTAAGATTGGTTTGATTAAAGTTGACACGAGTCAAATTTGCTCCTGATAGATCTGCATCTTCAAGATTGGCCATACCCAAGAGAGCTTCAGAGAGGTCCGCGGTTCGCAATTTGGCTCCACCAAGATCTGCATTTCTAAGTTCGGCTCCAACAAGAGATGCGCCGTCAAAAATTGCTTCTTTTAGAATCGTTGCACCTAAATTGGCGTCTCTTAGACTAGCATCATTGAAATTTGCTCCAACCAAGTTGGCTGCATAAAGATTTGCCTTATACAAATTTGATTTGCAAAAGTTAGCATTGTTAAGTACGGCCTTAAAAAAATTTACCCTTCTAAGCCTACAGTGGCTAAGATTGACCTCGATAAGATTTTGTCCACCTAGATTGGCATCATTCAAATCAATGGTCTCGCTAGGGTTTTCATTCCTCCATTTGTTCCATAAACCAACACCTTGCCTTAATATATTTAATTGTTCTTCATTTGCCATAATTTCAGGCTCCCTTGAATTTCTTGCCTAAGGCGGAATCGGGCAACTCAACTAGGCGTACCAATTCATCTACGGTAACTACTCGTGGCTGCCTGCCATACCAAAGTGTTTCATAGTCGAACGAAAGATATTCTGGTGATGCAACGATAATGAAGTCTAGCCGGTGAATAAACGATAAGCCCTGTTTCTCCAATTTGTGTTGGAGCGCTATGCCGCGTCGCATTAGTTTATCCATTTGCTCTTCAAGAACCTTTAAGCGATCTCTAATTGCAAAAAAATCTCCTTTGTGATAGTTCGATTTACGTTGCCAGCTTTTCATGTCGAGATTATACAGAATATTGTTTCGGCAGAAACAAAAATCCACATCACCATGATTGACACTACCATCCAAAATCTCACGATTGGCTGGCCAAGGTAATTCGTTTGGCTTAAGTTGCAACCGCTTGATGAAACGCTCGCGAACCTGTTTTTCAAAAAGAGCGCCACGGCGTTTGCCAATAGCGCCATCGCCAGATGTTACCGCCACGAGGCATGCCTCTTTGAATTCATACCAAAGGGATAAATCGAGCACACAAGTTAATGGATCAATATTATAGAACAGGAAAGGTTCGGGTAAATCAGTGGATGGTTGTGAGCCAGTAAATTTAGAAATGATTTTTTCGCTCAGCTGGCTTGGATTTTGCCAGCGCAACCCAATGAGCTCGGCTTCAATTGCAGTACGAAATTCAGGAACAGAACTTCGTAACGTACCACGAACAAGTATTGAGACTAAATGTTCTGTTGCATTACGAAGAAGCGTTTTATCAGATGGAGAGTCTAAGATGAGAGCATTCCGGCCCAACCATCGGCCCTGTTTTAAGTAACAACATTGTGTCTGGCGGGCGATAACCAAGCCTAAGGCTTTCATTCCTGCACTGAGCTCATCGCAAGTTAGTCCCTTTCGGGACTGTAATGCGTCCTCAAATGGTTGTAATTGTTCAATCCAATCTTGCAGTTTTAATTCAGGAATAGGATACCAACTTGGATTCGGGAATACAATGTCAAGGGCTGGAATATAAACCGGAACGGCTTTCTCCGTTCCGCGCCAACCGGCAAACCACATCCATCCTGGTATTGGTTGATTACCTACAGATCCTTCCACTTGGAGTAAGCCTGTCCGAAGTCCATCCTTGATGGCTGCTGGGTCCCTTCGAGATTCATATATCGAAACGGCTTTCTCGATTTCTGGATCTGCATTTAGTTCCACATGGGGCAGAATAAATATGCCGTCGCCTTTCCAATGCATAATCGCCTTGAGGTGGACAGGCTGAAGGCGCTCAGGCATCTTTTTTATTTTCTTGCCCTTTCCCGCCGAACGATGCCACCCTTGCACAACATCCAACAAGCTTGCCGCCCCAATACATCCGCCAAGCATCTCCGGTAGCCTTTTTAGAATGAGTTGAAACGACTCTGATTCTAGGTCTATCCAATTGCTTTCTGAACCTTTCCTCTTGGGCCAGATTACACCATTCTGTTGAACAGCCGCAGTAGTAGCTAAATGAATGATTTTTACAATGCCAATTCGGTCACCATATCTCTGTGTAACGACTTCGATAACCTCAGGCGGAATTGAGCGGATGGCTTGGAGTGTGAACCTTGGATCAAGAGACCATACAGCATCTAAACAGGAATCCCAGGCTTCCTGAATTAATCGATCAAGCCGGTCTGTATCGAAACCTTGTTGCTGTTCTTCTCCGCTAACCCATTTATCGAGCGTTACAGACCAGGTTCTTGCGGCTGCTTGTTGCATGATAGATAATTGGGGCCGAACAACTTCTTCCAATAGGCTTGCCATGTAATCAAAATTAATATGCGACTCGCCATGCGCAACTTTTAGCGGAAAAGTTTTATCTTTGTTACGTGGCTCATTATGTGATAATAGTTTATATCGGCGACTAGGCATAGTAAGAACTCTTTTCTAACTTACCCATAAGCATTTGATTGGATGGCTCCAAAAGTGATTGCTCTGGAAGCGCCCTAATTAATACAGATGGCATTAACATCTATCCTCGGCGTAGTTCCTCTGCGCTCACGAGTTGCAACCCTCGCAGCGCATTGACATTCGCCATTAACGAAAGCCCCTTAATTCTTGAGCATATTGCTGCGCAAGCTGTTCAAATCTTTCATATGAACTATCAAAGAAACCGGCTTTCAAGAGTGGCCATGACTCCTTTGCCCGAGATGCTTCATCACATAAAAGGCTAAAAGGGTTAACTTCGACTCCTCTTGAATATTTCCATCCAGATCTTCCAATGGGCCCCCATACATTTCCAGAAATCCTCCCTCGCTCGAATGCATATTGAAGTGCGTAGATAATTTCGAATCGATCAAATACGGTTTCGTATTCATCAGTGAACACAAGAATTTCCTTGAGTTTATCCTTAAAGAAATTAAACAAGTATTCGCTAGCGGGATTGTAGGTATTCTTGAAATCTGGCAGAAATTTAAATAGGCCCTGAGCTGTTCGGAATCCTTCCTCTATTGCATACACAAGGGGGACATTATTATAAGGATAGGAAAGGATATTAAACGTTGATTGAAAAAAGCTATACAAAATTGCGTAATTATTTGCTGTGATAGCTCCGATGCCTACGGCATACATTAAGAGCACCAATGGATATAACCTAAGAGACGTCCATTGATTACTACGAGAATCTTTTCCAAGCTGTTTAGAAAATTGCTTCACAGGAACAGAGATAGAGAGGTAGTGATCTGAATTTCCCCAAAGTCCGATTAATAACATCACCAGGACGGATTCAGATGAAGATTCTTCATAACGTTTAAGGCGTAAAGCAAACTCATCAGCGTCTAACTTAGCATTCAATGGAAAATGTTCTTCTGCTGTGGCCGTAATCAATACATCAGATATCGCTCGAAGGCGATCATAGAGTCTTATTCGAAGTTTAGGATCTGCAATTAACTGCTTAATTTCATCATGTGTTGATAAAGAGTTCTTCTCAGTCATTCATACATCCTTCTTGCAATCTCCATTTGCAAGTTCATCAACGAAAATGAGTATTCCTATACGTTATCGCGTCGATACCCGAAGCGCAATGATGATAAAGACAACAACAGCGGTTATGACACCATGGAGCCAAATAATTGACTTCGACCACAGGGTTCGGAACCAGCTTGGAACCTGCGTCTCATATTTCTCCGTGTCTAAGCTAAACACTTCTATTTTCTTTTCCTTCTTGGTATTTGCACTCACTCGCAAATCGTTATATAAACTGCGAAACAACCTTTCTTGCCGTAAATAGTATGCATCGAGACCCCAGAATGACAGAGATGACAAAAGTGCAACGAGTGCGAATAGCGGATTTGGGTTGCTTATGATCAGGGCCAAGATTGCGGATGATATAGTCACACTCCATCCTTTTAGAAGGAAGGAATTGTTGGACATGCGATTTATGATGTTCTGGATAAATTCTAGGTGCTTTGTGAATGCTTCGTTCATCGTTTATACCTTAATATGATAGAAAAATTTAGCGGTATTCAAGCTTAGATGTTAGTCGTCTCCATAAATATTCAGCAGCTTGTTGTTGAGTTGCTGACGGTTCTTCAACGTGAATCATGCCTAATCCGAAGATTCCAATGTGTAGGTACAATTCATCGGCATTTTCTTCAACAGGAAGATAATCATTGTAACTATTACCTTGACCGAGCCTTCTTGTTTCCTCACTGTAATAAATGGCTGTTGATTCTCCTAGCCAAATTCGACATTCAGCTTTGATGTTGCCTTGTATGTATATCTTGCACATAAACTCAAGATTGTTTACATCGGTGAAGTCAGTCTGTATGCTCCGATCACGAACTTCGAGTTCTCGAAGCCCGGACTGGAAATATTGTTTGATGTAATTAAATGCTTCTTTTGAAAAACGATCTTTGTCTAACTGCGTAAAACTTTTTCTCACTTTCGGCATCGGGATTGCGCCTAATAACGAATGAGATGAGTCTTGGCTATCTGGTCGAACAACCTGAGATGTTGTAGTTGGCTGTCCCTTTACCTTTGCCAGTTTTTTTTCCAGAACATTTGCAATACTTTGTAGAGAGTGTTGACGAATATCTCTATAACCGGTAGTTTCTGCAATACCCGGCACATCGGTATCATCGATTCGGATGGGCAGAATATACTCATTTGCGTCGCGAAATGCACGTGCTTGGATGTGCTGGCGTTCGAAGTTAGTCCAGTGCTTAAGCGGGTAGTGTATGGAAATAAACATCACACAGAAACGAGCTTCATTTTGATAAAGGTCAGCTAGATGAGCGATCAAGTCTTTTCCCCATAAATCATCAGCGTAATCCTCATCATAAAAAACCTTAATTTTTTTGTCTGTAAGCAAATCAGCAAATTCCCTTGCGATTGCTCGATCTTCACCCGCAAATGACAAAGCTACATCATATTCAAATTCATTGTCAGTCATTCAAATTCTCCTTGGAGTTCACCCTTGAATGCCCTATCCAACACGGACAGCATTAGCGCGGACAATTCATCTCCGCTCTTGGCCTGTAACTCTCTCAACGCATTGACCTTCGCCTGCAACCCATCCAGATAAGCGATAATGCGCCGCCATTTGTTCATCTTTCACCGCCTTCTAAATTCATCAAGATATGAAAGATATTCGGCTCCGCTTCAAACACATCAAAACCTTGACGGCTATACCATTCTCGCAAGTATTCTACCGTTGATCCTTCATGTGCAGAAATAAAACCCCAGATAAATTTTGCTCCTTCGTGTTTTGCTTTTTCTACAAATAATTTCATCATCTTTTTGCCTATTCCACGCTGGCGGAGTTCTTGGTATCTTTCGAAGATAATAATGTCTGCCAAGTCTAATCCGCCGTCATTATTCCATGCAGATTCAACAGTAGCAACCCAATTGCCTCGATAATAGACCCATAATTTTGGTCCCAATCCAAAATGTGTTCCCCAAGAAGTCCAAAACTTTTCACCGTGATTGTCAGTAATATACTCAGCATTCTTCCAAGGTTCAATATTGAACCATCTCTCAAAAATTCTCAAACTCATAAATCCCTCTCAAATACTTTACCCGGCATAGAAGGGTACTTCCACAACGTGTTAACATCAGCCAACAAGTCACCGAAATCGGCGACAAGGCGCCGCTGTTCAATCTTCATATTTCAAACCCAGAGCCATAATATCCAATGTAACTCCTCGCTCGTTACTGCTTTCTATTGTCTTGAATCCTCGTTTCAAATATAAGCCTTGAGCATGAGTAGTTTCAAGTACGATTTTGGTGCATCGTTCGCGCTTAGCAATTTGAATTAGATGGTCCAGTATCGCTAATCCATAGCCTTTCCCTCGGTATTTGATCCGTACAGCCATGCCTGTGATACAGAATATTTTCCCATTAGGCTTATGAGTATCAAGAGGGTCTTCATCCAAGCCGGGTTCACGCTCCGTTAACCATTTTTCAGAACACCCGTAAGCCGCAATTTCGTTATCTTCTGTCAAAACAATGAAACCTGCTAGAAACGCTTTAAAGCGTAAGGCAAAAGTTTCCGGATTTTCTGCTGTGCCATAAGACGAAAAGGCCTCGTAATCAAGGTCTGCAACATCAGGCAAATCGATTTCACGTATTTGGCGAATTTGATACATTTTATGATCCTGCCTTCAATGGCTCACCAAGAATAGACAGCATCGCTTGAAAAACGTTTTGAACCTTCGCTGTCCTTCTCCTTCATGTTGCCCATGCCACGCCTCGACTAGCCCGCTCGAAGATCAAGTTATATATTCGGTCGCGGACTTGTTTGAAAGATAAGCGGTCATAAACTTTTGGTAGACTTTTATCGAGCACTTCTTCAATAGCCGACCTAACCCGCTCCCGGCTTTGTTGGTCTTTATGCCAATCCTGAACCAGTACCGGTGGCTTTTCCTCTCTAAGCCGTTTCAGTAGCATTTGTGCAGCATTTTTCAATGCAACTTCTTCGACTTTTGTAATCTTTTCTTTCTTCATCAGGTCGAACAACTCAAGTTCTTCCTCAGTCAGTTCTTCGCGGATGTGACGCTCTTCCTCATCATTCAAATCCTTCATGAAGTTGAGCAGTTCTTCATAACTGATTTCAGTCTGAGAACTGCCAGAGTTATATCGATCCACAATCTTTTGATAGCGTTCTGCAAAATCGACACGGGTAATATTGCGTGCCATCATTTGCTCTAATTTCCTTTCGATAAAGGCACGCAAGTCCGCGATTTCTATATGTTTGAATTCCGACTTGGCAAATTCTTCTTTGAGCTTGTCAACATTTAATTTGCTCAAATCCCAAGTCTTGCCGGTTTGTATGATTTTGAACTCAGTTCGGCTTTCTGCCGATTGTTGTGGCTTATTGGCCGCGATGACACTTTCGTCCAGTAACTGAGCGATTCTCAATTCAGCTTTATTTACATCCTGACGATTAATGATGGCTTCCAATACTTCGCGCAGATATTGGAAGACATAGACTAGGTGGCGCGGCTGTGTAAAGATTTCGGGTTTGCATGCTTCATAGAGAGCTGTAATGGTATTCTCATACACCGTAAATTCTTTGCGCCATTCATCTTTTGATAAGAGAATATTTGCAAAGGTATTGAACTTTGCTAAGTTCTTGAACACCTCTTCAACTTCTAATACACTTTCAAGGTCAATTTCTTTAGCATGGCAGAATACCAAGCCTTGTGCAATAGACTCGTCCAGTAATTCAAAGAGCTTATCTTTGTCCTGAACAGGTAAATCTTCCTGTCCTTCTGAGCCGACGGCATAATCAGCCAGCGCCTTTTTCATATTGCGAAAGACATTGTAGTAATCAATGATTTCCCCGTTGAGCTTGGATACACCATTGATCTTGTAATCCGACACCCGATTAGCGCGCGTGATCGCTTGCATCAGCGTGTGATCTTTCATCGGCTTATCGAGGTACAAAGTGGAAAGAGATTTCACATCGAAACCGGTCAACCACATGGCACAGACAAACACCAATCTCAATGGGTTTGCCTTATCTTTGAATTGATATTCAATATCATGCCCATTTTCATCAATTTGATTCATGCGTTTTCGATGAGGCTTAATATCCAGGTGTTGCTCTGCGAACTTCTTTTCTTCATCTGCTTCTTCACTGATGACTACTGCCATTTCAGTAGTTCGCATGAAGTCCAATATTTTGGTGAGCCGCTCATTCTCTTCTCGGTTGAAGGTCTGGGCAATTTGTTTCCGCAAATCCTTTATGGCTTCTTTCCAATGGTATTGAACTTTGTCATACATCTCAACGGCTGTGAATTTATCAACTGAAATCACCAATCCTTTACCGAGATAACCGCGCCGTGGGAAGTGATAAACAATATCTTTAGCGATTTTTTCCAAGCGATCATCGCGTTTGATTACTTCCACCTCTGCAGAAAACTTATTTTCGAGTTTTGCAGTTTGGGCTTCATCCAGATTTTCATCTTCAAGGATCTCGTAGAACTCGTCACTTAAGTTTTCGTTCTGTATCAAGACTTCAGGAACACGTTTCTCATAAAATAATGCAACAGTCGCGCCATCGTCGGTGGATTGGGTAAAGTTATATTCGCTGACGTAGTCGCCAAACCATTTGTTGGTTTTGCGTTTACTCCCCAAAAGCGGAGTGGCAGTAAATGCCAAATATTGTGCATTGGGCAAACCAGCACGCATATTTTCAGCCAGAGTCTCATATTGAGTACGATGAGCTTCATCTACAATTACAATGATGTCATCCCGCTCAGAGAGAACCGGATATTTCTTGCCTTTATCGAATCGGAATTTATGAATCAATGTAAAGACGATGCGCTTATTCTGCTTGAGAAACTCACGCATTTCCTTGCTGTCTTTGGGGCGAGCGGCTTCATGCTTCTTGACTGTACCTGTACCAAGGAAGTTTCCGTAGATTTGATCGTCCAAATCATCGCGGTCGGTGACAACGACAAAGGTAAAGTTGCCGGTCATCTTGCGCCAAATCTTGCGTGCATAGAAGATCATCGAGAAGCTTTTGCCCGAACCCTGTGTATGCCAGAAGACGCCTAGCTTGCCTTTCTCATCTTCTTTCTGATTCTGGCGTTCTTGAAAAACCTTCAAAGCTTTATTGACGCCGATGAATTGGTGGTTCTGAGCAATGATCTTCTCGGTCTCGTTGTAGAACAAGATGAAGTTTTCAATGTAATCGAGCAATCGTTCTTGCGGAAGCAAACCGTCCAATGCGCGCTTGATGCTGATGCCTTTGGCTTCGATGGCATGACGATCAATCTTTTCGGTTTCATCGTCTGGTCGCAGCCAAACGAAGAAGTATTCCCAGTCGGCATTGAAACTGCCGACGCGTGTATCAAGCGCGTTGGACAAGAGACAGAATGCGTTGTAGTGAAAGAGATGCGGAATATCCGCTTGATAATTGGTCAAATTGTCATCATAGGCATTCTTGATGGAAACATTGGAATTCTTCAACTCGATGAAGACCAACGGCAAGCCATTGATGTAGATCAAAATATCTGGACGGCGATAACGTACTAAACCGCGAATCCACAATTGAGTGACGACCAGATATTCGTTTTTATCCTTGTCATTCTCACGGTAGAAATCAATCACCCGCACGCGTCCATGTTCGCTCTTGCCATCGGCATTCTGGTAATCTATCGGGATGCCATCGCGGATCAAACAGTCAATCTCGCGATTCGCCGCAATCGTGGACATGGCGCCGCGTGGAGCTGTCAGCATGGATAAGGCTTGATCAACAGCAGACTCTGGAAGGTCGGGGTTGAGGCGTAGCGCGGCAGCTTTCAATCGGTCATAAAAAACAACATCGCGCTTTTCCGAACGCCCAGAATGGTCGTTCAAATCGTCGGGGTTATCGGTATAGCAATTAATGGATTGATAGCCATAGTCCCTGACCAGCTTTTGGACAATGGCTTTTTCGATGTTGTCTTCCGAAATAAAGTTCGGCATGTATCAATCCCTTGCAGCGATGCTAGATTAGTTCAAAGGTAAAAACCGCGTTCGCTCCATTGGCGGGACCCGTAATCGAAGCCCGTTTCACGTTACACATTTCTTCAAACTTATTCGACCCAAGTGCAGAACAGACCAGCGGCATCCTGTTTTGATAATTGAGCGCGGCATGAATATCGCCTGCACGAATGGAGACTCTTTTTTCACCTTTAGTTCTGGCAACGTCTACATAGTTTTTCTTGCAATACGCGCGTACATCATCAGAATAACTCATGTTTTATCCCTTCTGAAACTCAGCTTCCATACTCGGCGGAAAACGAATGTCGAGACTATCCACAGACAACTTTCCCGAAATCAAGCGTGAAAGAAGAAGGTCGCGAGATTTCTTCAGTAAGTCAACCTTCTGTAATAGAAATTCCATTTCTTTGAACATCGGTAAGACTTTTACTTCGTATTGCTCAACTAATTCCTTGCTTGGCTTACGAATTTTTATCTTCTTGAATGTTCCTTTGGTTAATTCAGCAAATGTCGCACCAGAAGCCAATAACTCAAAATAAGGCTTGCTGAGTTTTAACCAGTGATACAGGAATGTGAGTGGAAAATCTTCGTTTGGAATGCAAGTTATAAAACCTTGATTTGTGCAGGCAGGAGTCGTGGTTATTCCAATAGCACCGATAGTCGCCCGGCTTGTCATCATGATGGAGTATGCTGGAAACATTCTTGCAGAACTATTATTGAAGCCTTCTTCAGTACATTTATCACGAGATTCGGGAAGGAAAATACCATCAGCAGATGTTATGTCAGATGGCGTGAACCATTTAATGGTTCCATCTTCCCAATATTTTCTTTCCTTCGTTGACGGTGTTCCACCGCCTGTGAATTTAAACGCGTTTTCTACTCTTATTTCATGCCATCCATCAGGAATGCCCTTCTCAAACTTGGCTTTTCCCCAACCCGGAAATCTCATGCGGACAAACCATTCGCGAAAGATTTCCTCGGCGGCTTTTTCCAGTAGTGCAATGCGCTTATTGTTGTTCTCGATCAGATCATCATAAGCAGAGAGTATCGCAGCGATTTTCTGTTGGACAGGAAAGTCAGGTATGTCAAGGCGAGTCTTGTTTTTGAATGACGTAAACTGAAACCTTGAAACTCCCGTGTGCTGGATATTGAAAACTGCCATGTATCCACTTTTATGTAATGATTGAAGAAGATAGTAAGTATAAGGTGGGGAATATTTCTTCGTTTTCAATCTCAAATAACGACTGAAGCTTGCACATAATATCGGCTGATCTTCATGTGCTTCAAAAA
>Ga0335081_10016424_pt1 | contig 11979 bp, 10 predicted proteins | sample Lox_Sample_35_FD_206713 | JGI IMG/M metagenome (GOLD analysis project Ga0335081, IMG submission 206713) | Soil microbial communities from Loxahatchee National Wildlife Refuge, Florida, United States - Lox_Sample_3.5 | ecosystem: Environmental > Terrestrial > Soil > Wetlands | place: USA... | reverse complement strand
GCGCTTGATACCAGAGGCGCAGCACACTCTTGCGAAACGCTCTCATCCGCAACCAGTTGCCCGGAATGGCGTGATACTGGAAATACCCCCGCACCACCTGTTGCAGCCACTGCACGGTTCCCTGCACGCGCTCGTGCATTCGCATGCGCAGCTTGGCTCGAATATCCTTCAGCTTCGCTGCCATCCTTTTGCCGACCGTCTTGCGGTGCACCTCGAAGTTGCCCGTTTGGTGATTAGTCCCACAGATGTGGGTGAAACCAAAAAGTTGAAGGTCTCCGGCTTTCCTTCTCCTCGCTTCTTCCGGCGCTCAGCGGCATAGCGCCCGAACTCGATCAGGCGCGTCTTCTCTGGGTGTAGGTCTGCGGCCTTCCCTCCACAACCTCCGCTGGCGATTCCTCGCTTTTGTTCGGCTGCTTCGCCGGTACTATGCCACAGTACGACTCCCCGCTGTCGTGCATGAAGGACTTAGCATGACCTTGTCACCGTGCTGTCCCTACTACCCCGCCGAAGTGTCTCGCCGCATCAGTCCGTTGCGACGTTCCATGCTGCCTTCGCCAAAAGAGTGCTGGCTCGGCCTTCGGGGCGCGAGTTTTCGAGGCCATCTATGGGTTCACTTGCGTTACGGCCCGGTGACTCGCTCACCATCCAAAAGATGGCTTTGTCAATAGGCTTCAGGATTTTCAGTTTCCGTCCTTCCTGCTATTCAAGCTATGGGGCTTTGACTTCTACCCCGGTGGGACTTACCTCCCACTGATCACGCCAGCTTTCGCTGGACACACACTCTTTCATTCGCTACTCCATACCGGTTTTATCCCGGCGCTATCCCGGGCAGAAGCCCTGGCCCCACGGCTACTTCTTGTAAACGTGGGGATTCTTAAAGAGCCAGTTGCCGCCGATTTTGCGGACGGCCAGGCGCACGCCGCTATCGATTCGCATCACGACGTCGGCCAGCTTCTGCTCGGGCCAGCCGCGGAAGGAAGTCACGTGATACGAGGCGTCGCGCCCGGCGGGATGAGGCGAGAAGTAGTAGTTCGAAACGCAACAGCGCCGGCCGTCCTCGAGCACCTTGCTCACGGAGTGCCAGGAGCGCTCGTCGGTCTGCATCACCACCAGCCGGTTGAAGCGGCTATGAACGGTACGCTGCGGATGGCCGGGGCCCCGGTCCCACAGTTCGAGATGGCCGCCAAAATCGTCCCGCCAATCGGGAGTGACGTAGTACAGCAGATTCAAAACGCGGTAGTGGTTGCGGTCTTTATCGTGCGAATTGTCCAGATGCGGATTGAGATACTGCCCCTGGGTCATCAGACTGATGCCGCCCGCGTAAAGCTTGCCGTCGGGCAGCAGTTCTCGGATTCCAGTGATCTCGCTCACGGCACGAACAATGCGCGGGTCTTGGAACGCGTAGATCGCTTCTTCGAGAAGCGGGTCGTACGTGTCCATCTGGTACCCGACATATTTCAACTGCCCCAGCGTTTTTTTGAGCACCAGGCGATCGACGGGCGGGAAAGCAGCATGAATTGCCAGCGCGTACTCTCGCGGCAGCAGATCTTCCACGACGAAACTTGGCACACCAGGGGTGCGGTGAAACTCATCCGACGCACGCGCCCGCTCGGCCTCGATACGTTTCAGGATGGATTCTGCAAGCTGGAGTCTAGAGAGGCGAGGAGTCTCGGTCCTCGGGGACATCGCAACTCAGTATAGCAACCGTAAGCAAGGAGAAGGCGCCTTGCGGCGCCCCCTTTTACAGGTGCCCCAGCAGCATCAAGATCACAAGGATCAGGATCACCAGGCCCAAGCCGCCGCTCGGATAATAGCCCCACCCGCGGCTATACGGCCAAGCCGGCCAAGTCCCGGCGAGCAGGATAATCAGCAGGATCAGCAACAAAAGCATGGATCGGTTCCTCCCGCCATGTCCGGAGCAACTCGACGGCCCTCGTGCGGTTCCGCACCGGTCGCTAGCTCAGTTTGGGAAGCGCCTGTTCCTGCTGGCGGCGCAGGCCGAGGATGAGGTTCATGACCAGGCTCTCGATCTGATCGCGCACCCGGCAATGCTCCTCATACTCCATGAACACCGGGTCCGGGACGGGCCATTCCTCGACGGGAACGTCGTTCTCCCAGGGGATCGACAAGCCGCTCATGTTGATCACCAGATCGAATTTGGCTCTGCGCAGCTGGCGGAAGCTCTTGGGGAACTGGCCGCTCAGGTCGATATTCTTCTCGGCCATCGCGCTGACCGTGTCGGTGGGGAGATCCGACGCGGGTGTCAGGCCGGCGCTCGCCGCGATCAGAACATCGCTGCCATATGTGCGGGCGAACGCTTCAGCCATCTGGCTTCGGCAAGCGTTGCCGAGACAAATGAACAGAATCCGCTTACGGTTGGTCACAGCTTCTCAAGGAATAGCTTATGTATGCGCGAATCCGAAGTCAGTTCGGGGTGGAAAGTAGCCGCCAGGTACTGCCGCTCCTCCACTAAAACCGGATCTCCATTATAGCGAACCAGCACTTTTGTCTTCGCCCCTATCCTTCGGATAATGGGCGCGCGGATGAAGACAGCTTCGAGATTCCCCGGCGCGGTGCGCTTTGCGAACTCGGCCTCGGGCTCGAGTTCGGCCACGCGGCTGTCGAGCTGGCGCCCGTAACCGTTGCGCTCGACATCGATATCCATGACGCCGAAGCTCTCCTGGCTGGGATGGGAAACTCCCTTAGCGAGCAGGATGGCCCCGGCACAGGTGCCGAAGACCGGCTTTTCGCGGGCAAACTGTACCACGGGTTCAAGCAAATGGTCGTAGTGCAGCAGCTTCAGCATGGTGGTACTTTCCCCTCCGGGAATTACCAGTCCGTCGATTTGGCGGAGCTGCCCGGCGTCGCGCACTGGCACGGCTTCGGCGCCCGCGCGCTCGAGCGCTGCCTGGTGCGCCGCGAAGTCGCCCTGCAACGCCAGCACTCCGACCTTTTTCTTCACTACCACCCTCGGGTTTGCAACAGCTCCGATTCGGGCATGCGCGCCACATCCAAACCGGGCATGGCGTCGCCGAGCGCGCGGCTGGCGGCCAGGAGCTTCGCCGCGTCGTTGTAGTTCTTGGCGGCTTGCACGATCGCGGTGGCGCGAGCGGGTGGGTCCATGGACTTGAAGATCCCCGAGCCAACGAACACGGCTTCGGCGCCAAGCTGCAGGACGAGCGCCGCGTCGGCCGGGGTAGCGATGCCACCGGCGGAGAAGTTGGGCACCGGCAGCTTCCCGTGCTCCGCGACCCATTCGACCAGCTCCAGCGGCGCCTGCAGTTCCTTGGCTTCGTGCACCAGCTCTTCGCGCCCCAGCACCGTGAGCTTTTTCATTTCCTTCACGATGGTGCGGATGTGCCGGACCGCCTCAACGATATTGCCTGAGCCCGCTTCACCTTTGGTGCGGATCATGGCCGCGCCTTCGGCGATGCGGCGCAGGGCTTCACCGAGATTGCGTGCTCCGCAGACGAACGGTACTTTCCAATTCAGCGGATTTTTGTCGATGTGGTGCTCTTCATCAGCAGGTGTGAGCACCTCGCTCTCATCGATGTAATCGACCCCCAAAGCTTCCAGGATGCGGGCCTCCATGAAGTGGCCGATGCGGGCCTTGGCCATGACCGGAATGGAGACCTTCTGCATGATCTCTTCGATCTTGGCGATGCTGGCCATGCGCGCCACGCCGCCTTCTTTGCGGATATCGGCCGGCACGCGCTCAAGCGCCATCACCGCCGACGCGCCCGCGTCCTCCGCGATCTTGGCCTGCTCGGCGTTGGTGACGTCCATAATCACGCCGCCCTTGAGCATTTCCGCCAAACCTACTTTGACTCGAAAGTCTTCGCTCTTGAACTGAAACATGTTCCCTCCTATACCATTGCTTGCGTGGGTTCCACGGTTTCCAAAACACTCTCCCGCGCGCTTCGGACGACGCGGCCCAAAATCTCGATTCCCCGCCGGATCTCCGCCGGCGTCAAACCTGCAAAACTCAAACGCAGCGCGCCCGGTTCGCGGCGCGAAATCTCGAAGTAGCGGCCCGGAACGTATGCCACGCCTTCTCTCTGGGCGTGCGGCAGCAGCTCCGCCGCATCGAGCGGCTTCGGCAAACGAACCCAAAGGTTCATGCCGCCTTCGGGCTCGGTCCAGCGGCCTTGCGGCAAGAATTCGCGGCAGGCTGACAGCGCGGCGGCCAACCGTTCGGCGCCGGCCTGGAGGACGCGCTTATGGTGCGCTTCCAGGCGGCCGGATTCCACGAACTCCAACAGGACCGCCTGGGAAAGCTGATCGGTGTGGAGATCCGACGCCTCCTTGGCGTGGCGGAGCCGCTCGATCAGCGGTTTGGGTCCCAGGGCCCACCCCACGCGCAGTCCAGGAAAACTGACTTTTGAAAAGCTTCGCAACAGAACCGTCCCGTTGCGCTGGTCGAGCTGCTTGAGCGAGGGCGCCGGTTGGCCGTGATAACGCAGCTCGCCATACGCGTCGTTCTCGATGACTGGGAAGCCGGCGTTGTGCGCGGCTTCGAGCAGCGCCCGCCGCGCGCCCGCCGGCAGCGTGGTGCCCGTGGGGTTTTGGAAGTTCGACGTCACCACCAGGAAGCGGGGACGCTCGCGGCGCAGCGAACGCTCCATGTGCGCCAGATCCATTCCATCTGCGCCGACCGGGATGCCGATGAGCTGCGCACCCATGCCCGCCAGCAAATTCTTGAGTCCGGTGTAGACCGGATCTTCCACGACCACGGAGTCGCCCGGACGGAGCAATACGCGCCCGATCAGATCGAGCGATTGCTGGCAGCCATTGGTAATGATCAAATCGTCACCGGCCGCCGCCAGACCCTGGTGGCGCGCATCGTCCAGCAAGTAGCGGCGCAGGGGCTCATAACCGCTGGGAGAACCGAGTTGCAGAATGTCGGCCAGGTCGGCGCGGCCCAGGACCGCCGCGCAACTGGCACGAAAATCGTCCAGCGGAAACAGCGCATCGGACGGACGCGAGACCACAAACCGGATCACGTCCCGGTCGCCGGAGGGAGCCGGTGTGGCTGGTGGGAGCTCATGCCGCTCGAGGACTCCATCCCAATCGATGCCGCCCGTGCGGGCCGCCTGTCCGCGTGTGACAAAGCTGCCGCGGCCGACTTGCCCGGTAATCAAGCCCTCAGTTTCGAGTATTTCGTAGGCGGCGGAAACGGTGGTGCGGTTCAGTCCAAGTTGGCCAGCCAATTCCCGAGTGGCGGGTAGGCGCTCACCAGCCACCAACCGTCCGGTGCGGATCTGGTCCGCAACCTGTTCATAGAGTTGGCGGTAGAGCGGCGATTCGGATTGGGGATCCAACGGCCGGAGATCCATCAGCCATAGCGTACCATATTGGACTGGGCCGTGCCTGATCGAATTCGGGCGCTACGCCGCTGAGCGACGGAAAAAGCGGGGAGAAGGGAAGCCGGAGACCTTTAATTTTCTGGTCTTCACCCATATCTGTGGGACCCATCACCAGACCGGCCAGTTCACGGTAGACCGGAAGACGATCGGCGAACGGATGGCAGCCAAGCTGAAGGACATTCGAGCGAAGCTGCGCATGCGGATGCACGCGCGGGTAACCGGAACGGTGGCATGGCTGCAGCAGGTGGTTCGGGGCAACCCTATCCCGATGTGCGCTTCGACGCCAAACATCCCAACATCCGAGGTAGGAACCGTGTGCGTTAGGAGCGCCAGCACGGGTCTGTGCGGGGGGGCGGCGGTCTGCGCCACTCACAGAACCAGTCGCTCTTCACCCTCACGGCGCGTGATTCGTTCGCGGTCGAGATACTCCAGCAACGGAATCGCGTACTTGCGCGAGATACCGGTCCAATCCTTGAACGTGGTTACCGTGAACCGCGACGATTTGCGGCCGGCCAGCATTTGGCGCAGCCGGTCGAGTGCCGACTGGTGAACGATGAGCGCATCGCTGATGCGCACCAGGCGGTGCTCGCGGAGGAGGATCTGGAGCAGCGATCGCGCCCGCGCCTTTTCGACGCCCGAAGCGAGCAGCACCTCGGTCACGGCCGGCGCGGCCAACCCGGCCTTCTCAAACGCTCGTTCAATCGCCTCGCGGGCGAGTTCTTCATCCGCTTTGAGAACAACTTTGTGCGCGCGCGAGCGGACCGTTTCACCCTCCACGATCAAGTCCTTGACCGAGTCCAGCAGGTAATCGAAGAGGAACGGCGGCGAATCCGGCAGCAACGAGCTCCGCAAATCCTGTTTCGCGATGCCGGGCAATAGGGGCTTTTCGCGATGGCACTCGAGCACCGCCTTGGTGAGGCGTTCCTGGGCATCACGGAACCACTCGCGATCCACGTACCACGGAAGCGGCTGAGGAACGGAGACCACGGGCGCAGCGCCGGTTGCAACATGGATCCCTGCGGCGCCCATCCCGGTGCGGCTCACCAGTCCCACCGCGCCCATGCCATACGGCGCCTCCTTGACGAGGAGAGCAATCTTTTGCGCCGTGTCCGCACTCACAAGAATGTCAAGCCGGGCTCCGGCATTGTCGCCTTTGCGATAACGATGGGCTCCGATATCGAGCACGGCGCCGCCGCCAATCGTCATCACCGGCGAGAACATGCGGATGATAAAACGGTCTCCGGGTAGCAGCAACGCCGGGTCGCGCAACACCAGACGTGCGTACGCCGAGTTCCCGGGCAACAACACCTTTCCGCCGCCCAGCAATCGCACTTCAGCTTCAATTTCGGCGGTGCCCGAATGAAAGTGAACCGGCGCGCGATGCTTCAGAGGTTTGGCGGAAGGTAGCAGATCGAGGCGGCAATCCAACTGGTTCACGGCGTGGAACAGTCCGGGCTCCGACAAGACGCCGCCGCGGGCGAGTTCCGCTGGTTCCACGTCCGCTAGGTTGATGGCGGTACGCTGCCCCGCCACAGCGCGCCCAGCCGCCACGCCATGCACTTCGAGACCGCGCACGCGCAAACGGCGCCCGTTGGGGTACACTTCGACTTCCTGCTCTCGCGCCACGGAGCCCGAAACCAGCGTGCCGGTTACCACAGTGCCGAAGCCCTTGATCGAGAAAACCCGGTCTACGGGCAATCGGAAGTGTCCGCCGGCGTCTTTCTCCGGGGCCTCGCCGGCTACCCGCGCCAGTTCCCGCCGTAGCCCATCCAACCCCTCGCCGGTCACCGAGCTAACGGGCACGATTGGGGCGCCTTCGAGGAATGATCCGGCAACGAATTCCTCAACCTCGAGTTGCACCAGGTCGAGCATGTCGCGGTCGACCAGATCGGACTTGGTGAGCGCAATCACCCCACGCGGAATCGCCAGCAAGCGGCAAATATCGAAGTGCTCGCGCGTTTGCGGCTTGATCGATTCGTCGGCGGCGATTACGAACAATACCAGGTCGATACCGCTCACGCCGGCCAGCATGTTTTTCACGAAGCGCTCGTGGCCCGGCACATCGACGAAACCCAGGCGCAGCGAAGGCGTCAACGGGAGGTGAGCGAATCCGAGATCAATGGTAATGCCGCGCCGTTTCTCCTCCTCTAGCCGGTCGGCGTCGATGCCGGTCAGAGCCTTCACCAGCGCCGTTTTTCCGTGGTCGATATGGCCCGCCGTGCCGACGATGATGTGCTTCATCTTCGTTCCCATCCTACTACCGGCTCAGCCCGCCACTTTTCGCGCGGGTGTCACGCTCGTCAAAGTGGACGCATCGGTAACCGATCGTGGCGGCCGCACGATCACGGGCCTCGCTCAGCAGGATTTCGAAGTCTTCGATGAGAACGCGGCCCAGAAGATACTGTATTTCGAGCGCGAGTCCGACCCGCTCGATCTGCTCTTGGTGTTGGACGTGAGCGGTAGCATGCATCTCTCGCTGGGGGAACTGGCGCGGTCCGCACGCGCCGCGATGCGCCCGCTCGGATCGCAGGATCGCGGCGCCGTAATGCTATTCGCGCGAAATTCGTTGCTGACCCGGCGGCTCACATCCGACTTGGCGAGCGTTGAGCGCGCGATTCAATCGGCTACCGACGCCCAGGATTTAGGGAGCGGCACGGCTATCAACGCGGCAATTGTTTCCGCAGCCTCCTACTTCCGCGACGAGACAGTCAAAGCTCGGCGCGCGATTCTGATCGTGACCGATAACCTCAGCCTCAACTACCGCATTCCGGATGAGGAGGTGATCCGCGAGTTATACGCCGCCGATGCCACGCTGAATGCCATCCTCGTCGGAAAGCAATATCGGCCGCCGCTGCCCAAACCGGGCACTTACGTCAATCCCGATTTCACCCCTTCCGACGTATTCAAACTGGCGGATGCGACTGGCGGCGAGGCATTGGAATCGCGCCAGGCCGGCGAGAGCTTCGAGCGGATGGTGGAGCGAATCCGCTCGCGCTATCGCCTGCAGTACGAAGCGCCGCCGGGCGAGGCGGGGCACCTCCGGCACATACGAGTTCAGCTTGCGCCCGCTGCCCGCGGACGTTATCCAAAGGCTACTATTCGGGCTCGCACGGGATACTACGCGGTACAGTAAGAAAAAGTGGTTTCCCTTTTACTTTTGGCCATTGTGGCGGGCTCGCTGATGGTCTGCGCTTTGACGTTGATCGCAGCGTTTCGCTATAAACGTCTGCGCCCCGCCAAAGCCGCCGATCTGCCGCCCATCAGCATGTTGAAACCGCTCTCGGGCATCGACCTCGGCCTGGAGCAGAATCTCCGCACCTTCTTCCAGCAGAAATATCCCGAATATGAAATCCTGTTCGCCGTGCGAAGCGCCGACGATCCCGCCATCGCCGTCGTCGAGGGCCTGCGGGCAGAATATCCCTCCGTGCCGTCCCGCCTGATTGTCACCGGCGACCCGCCCTATCCCAATGCCAAAGTCTTCAGCCTCGACCGTATGCTGAAGGCTGCCCGGTACGATCTCGTCGTCATGGCCGATAGCGACGTGCGCGTCAATCCCAGCCTGCTATACACCATCGCTTCGGAATTCCAGGATCGCGATGTGGGTTTGGTCACCTGCCCGTATCGCGCCGTGGCGGGGCCGAGCTTCTGGTCTCAGATCGAAGCCATCGGCCTGAACACGGAATTCCTGGCCGGTATTCTGGTGGCCCGCATGATCGAGGGCATGAAATTTGCCGTGGGGCCGACCATCGCGGCACGCCGCAAAACGCTCGGGGATATAGGCGGAATCGATGCCTTGCAGGATTACCTGGCGGAAGATTTCGTGATGGGCCAGTGGGCCGCCGAAGCGGGATGGAAGGTGCTGCTGTCGTCGTACGTGATCGAGCACCACATCGGCAGCCAGCCATTCGCGGCCAACCTGCGTCACCGGCAGCGCTGGAACCGAAGCACGCGGCGCTCACGCCCATCGGGGTATGTCGGCCGTATCTTCACCAACCCCCTGCCGCTGGCGATCCTGCTAGTCGCGTTGACACCCGCGTGGTGGCCGGTATTGGCGATTGCCGGTGCCTTCCGCGCGGCCGCTGCCTGGGCCACGGCTGGCCGCGTGCTCAACGACTCGCTCACCCGCCGCCTCTGGTGGCTCGTGCCGTTGGAAGACATCGCGAGCTTTGTCCTGTGGCTGGCCGGGTTCTTCGGCGGCACCATTCTCTGGCGCGGCCGCGAGTACGAGCTGTCGCGCGACGGCAAGTTCCGGCCGGTATGAACGTATACCATGGACTGCATGAAATTGCTGCTTCTCCTGTGCGCCTCATCGTTGACCGTGCTCGCACAAGATTGGACGCCCAAGCGCGTGGTCGCGATCACAGAATACCCGCCCTTGGCTGCGTCTGGGCGAATTCAAGGAGAAGTCCTGATCACCTGCTTCCTCGCGCCGGATGGTTCCGTCACAAGAGCGGAGGTAGTCTCGGGCCATCCGATGCTCAGGGATCAGGCTCGCCAAAACGCACTCCGGTGGAGATTTGAGAAGCCGTCCGGGCAGGCAGGAAACGATCAAGTCAATTTAATCTACATCTACAGCCTGGAAGACGAGTTCCACGACAATGACTGGCAGCACACAAGATTTTTCGTTGACCTTCCCGCTACCATCCATATCGTGGCGCCTGAGCGAGTAGTCGATCATGTACCACAGCGCCGTTGATTAGGGCCGTCCTACCGCTACAATAGTCCCGATGAACCGCCTGGAAGAACTGCGCCACCGGCGCGAAGCCGCCCTGCTCGGGGGCGGCGCGGAACGGCAGGCCCGGCAGCATAAGGAAGGCAAGCTCTCCGCGCGCGAGCGCATCGAAATTCTGTTGGACGAAAACTCCTTCGAAGAGATCGATAAGTTCGTCACCCACCGCTGCCGAGACTTCGGCATGGACGAACAGTCGGTTCCGGGCGATGGTTTCATTACCGGTCATGGCCGCATCGACGGCCGTCTCGTCTACGTTTTCGCACAGGATTTCACCGTTTTCGGCGGCTCGCTCTCGGAAGCCAACGCCAAAAAGATTTGCAAGATTATGGACCTCGCGCTCAAGACCGGCGCGCCCGTGATCGGCCTGAATGATTCCGGCGGCGCGCGCATCCAAGAGGGGGTTCTGTCGCTCGCCGGCTATGCCGATATTTTCCTCCGCAACACCCTGGCGAGCGGCGTCATCCCGCAGATCTCGGCGATCATGGGCCCGTGTGCCGGCGGCGCCGTCTATTCTCCGGCCATCACCGATTTCGTCTTCATGGTCGACCAAACCAGCTACATGTTCGTCACCGGTCCCGAAGTCATCAAGACCGTCACCCACGAAGACGTCACCAAAGAAAAGCTGGGCGGCTCGACCACGCACAACTCGATCAGCGGCGTCGGCCATTTCATGGCTGCCAACGATACCGAATGCCTGCAGATGATCCGCGAACTGGTGAGCTACATTCCGCAGAACAATCGCGAAGACACGCCGCGCCGCGCGGGCACGGACCCCATTGACCGCACCGACACCGCGCTCGACTCCTTGGTCCCCGCCGATTCCTCCCTGCCATACGACATGAAGGACGCGATCCGCCGCGTGGTGGACGACGGCGAGTTCTTCGAAATCCACGAGCACTGGGCGAAGAACCTGGTGATCGGTTTTGCGCGCATGGACGGGCGATCCGTCGGCATCGTGGCCAACCAGCCCGCATTCCTCGCAGGATGCCTGGATATCAACTCGTCCGTAAAGGGCGCGCGCTTCGTGCGGTTTTGTGACGCGTTTAATATTCCCCTGGTAACATTCGAAGACGTTCCCGGCTTTCTGCCGGGCACGGAACAGGAGTTCGGCGGCATCATCCGGCACGGCGCCAAACTCCTGTTCGCGTTTGCCGAAGCCACCGTGCCCAAGGTGACAGTTATTACGCGCAAGGCCTACGGCGGCGCGTATTGCGTCATGGGTTCGAAGCACATCCGTACCGACGTCAACCTGGCGTGGCCCTCGGCCGAGATTGCCGTGATGGGCGCCGAGGGCGCCGTCAATATCGTGTACCGCCGGGAGCTCTCCACCGCCCCGGATTCCGGCGCTGCCCGCAAGCAAAAGGTGGAAGAATTTCAGGAGCGCTTCGCCAACCCCTTCGTAGCCGCAGAACACGGTTTCATCGACGACATCATCGAGCCGCACGAAACCCGGCCGCGCGTGATCGCCGCTTTGCACATGCTCGAAAACAAGGTCGACACCATGCCGCGCAAGAAGCATGGGAATATACCCTTATGAGGTCGCTCGGCTGTGCAGCCCTGCTGGTGACATTTTTTGGCAGCGGGCTCGCCGCGCAAGAGCGCTATCCCGTCGATTGGGCCAAGCTCCAGCCGGAGATTCTCGAGCAATTCTCCGCCCTGCTCAAAATCGATTCCAGCAACCCTCCAGGAAATGAAACGCGCGTGGCCGAGGCGGTCGAAGCGGCACTCCAGCGCGAAGGCATTCCGGTACAGCGTTTCGCCGCGGAACCGGCGCGCGCCAATCTTGTCGCTCGCTTGAAGGGCAACGGCTCCAAGCGCCCCATCCTGATCATGGGCCACACCGATGTGGTGGGCGTGCAACGCGAGCGCTGGAGCGTCGAT
>Ga0335081_10016423_pt1 | contig 11979 bp, 8 predicted proteins | sample Lox_Sample_35_FD_206713 | JGI IMG/M metagenome (GOLD analysis project Ga0335081, IMG submission 206713) | Soil microbial communities from Loxahatchee National Wildlife Refuge, Florida, United States - Lox_Sample_3.5 | ecosystem: Environmental > Terrestrial > Soil > Wetlands | place: USA: Florida... | reverse complement strand
CCGCTCCCGGCAACTTCGTTGCGACATTTTTGCCCACAATTACATCGGGAACAGCGGGAGGCGGACTGGACGGTTATAGTGCGGTTAGCGGTGAAGCATTCGACTCGACGGTGAATGCAACCATCACTTTCGCGACACCTCCGGTGCCCGGCCAGATTGCCGGCACCGTTTCGCTCTCGCCCAATCCGACATTCAACGGAAAATCTTGCTTTGCCACTACAGGTGAGACCGTGACTCCTCTTACGATCGACCCTAATCTCTCCTACCAGGCTGGTGTTTTCGAGTATATGTTTGCAGAGGGCCTCGACCCGTACGGCGCTCCTACTACACTTGTCCTGGAAAGCTCCTCAGTCAACTTGTATGCAGCAGCGAGTGAGACAAGCCCTCTGGCAGCCCAAGTTACCTCAAATGAGTGGGCTGTCTTTGCCGCAATTGGCGAAGACAATCCCGCCGTCGGTCCTTCTGGCGTGAAGAACGACGGGACGAACAACAATATCATGGTGCTTTACGGAGTCATGGGTGGCGTCTGTAACAATGCAGGCGGAGTTGATTCGCCATTCCACTTCGTCTCAGGCAAGTCGATCAAGCACAAACCCCGTCACGTGCGACCACCTCGCACGCATCGCAAAAAGTGACGATTCGGCTGAGCCGCACGGCAAGACCAGAGTGACAAAAGCCACTTTCGGCAAGCCCGCCAAGGGCATTGCCGAAAGTGGCAAATTTTTATCACTCTGAGCAGTTCTCCTCACACTCATGGGCGGCTGGCTATCTACCTATCGTAAGAGACAGTGAAAGCCCAATGTTAGGGCGTTTAGGAGTTTGTGGAGTCTTTCCAACCCACAACCCAGCCCACAAGAACCTCCGTCTTATATGACTTCCGAGTAGTTTGGCAGTCCCCGCGGTCTTGTAAGTTGTTATAAAACCTAACCACGCTACCCTGATAAGGGCGAGGTCGGTGGTTCAAGTCCACCCAGGCCCACCATTCCCCTGTTTTCGCCCGTTCGAAGATCATATCGAACGGCTTTCTGTAGGTAGGATAAACACTTACGGCGTCCACGGCGCAGTTCGATAGCACTAATCGCAGCAATTTGGCCTTTTCCTGCGGAGGCTGCGTAACGTATAGAGAATGCGCCTTATTCGCGAGTTCTAAAAATGCGAACGCGGTCGAGCGCACGCTCGGGATTTTCTGCTCGTTCGAGCTCCCTCAGCGACGCCAGGAGCGATTGCTCCTCTTCCTGCCATTCCGTCGACTTCGCTTCCCAAAATTCCTCAGTGATTTTTCCGTCCAGGCGGTCCACATAAGCCTGCTCCAGGCGTCTGCGGAGTTCGGCCAGCCGCTGCTCGATTCGCTCAGCCTGACGCTTCCTGAGCGTTTCCTCGTGCGTTTTATCGGAGAGCAAGGACTCTTCGAGCTGCGCCAGAACGTCATCCGGGATTCGGATCGCCTGAAAGACCTGGCCGAGGCGCTCGGCCATCACTTCCTCGCGAAAGTACGGCAGATCGCATTTGCCGCGATAGCCGGTGCAGCGATAGTAGGTGTACTTCTGCTTTTTGAATTCGGCTGTTACCGCGCAATTGTCGTAAGCACAACGAAGCAAGCCGGAAAATGCGAACTCGTGTATCTGTTTCCGAGGCCGCGCTTTGCCGCTGAGCACGTCGCGCACGCGGGAGAATATTTCAGGGCTCACAAGGGGAGGATGCGTGCCTGCGTAGCTCTTGCCCTCCCATACGTAAGTGCCGATGTAGAAGGGATTCTTCATTAGTTTTCCCAAATGCCACTTCGAGATGACTTTGCCGTACTCCGCTTTGAGAAACCGGCGCAATGTGGCGAGCGAGTACGAACCTGTCGCGTATAGCTCGAACATTCGCTGCGCGATCGGCGCGTTGTCGGGGTCAACCTCGATAGTGCGCAGCAATTTGTTGTTCCGGTAGCCAAGCGGCGGCCGGCTAGGATAAATGCCTTGCGCCGCTTTTTCGCGCATGCCCTTGCGTACTTCATCGCGCAAGTTCTCGATGTAATTCCGAGCGATGACAAGCTGAATGCCGTGGACTAGCTTCGCTTGTGATTTCGAGTCCTTGCTGATGATCTGGCCTTCCTTGGGCAGGTGAATTTCAACGTCGAGGTCTTCCAGCGTCACGCAATCGCGGAAGTTTCGGTACAGTCGGTCGGTCTTCTCGACCAACACAACGCGGCACGTTTTGTGATCGAGCAAAAACCGCACCATCGCGCCGAATTGCTTTCGGCCTGTCGTCTTGGCCGTTTCTACGTCCACGAATTCGCGCAGGACGCTGAACTCGTGGCTTTGCGCGTATTCTCGGAGAAATTTCAGTTGCGCTGGGATGGAGAAGCCCTCTCGCTCTTGGTCTTTGCTCGATACCCTCGCGTATAGGACGGCTTGCCTCATCTGATCCTCTGTTGGCGCACGCAGAGTGACTGCGTGTGCCGCTCACCTTGCCCCGATTCCGTCTGCGTGTCAACGGGAGTCGCAGGCTTGCTATATCGGTCCCATGCGTCGAGCAGGAGAATAAACGCGCGCAAAGCGAGCAAATCATCGGGAGGGACCTGGTTCCTTCCTGTGGTCCCCTGGGGAGTTTGGAGATGAGATAAATCGGTGCTGTCGGCAGTAGGGCGCATAACTGTCTGGAATTCTGAGGAAGATTGGAGGGGTGACTTGGCGGAATGCCCGTCAATCTACTAATAGCCAGTGAGCGAGCAAAAGTGCTCAAAGAAAAAGTGCTCACAAAAGCTGCAAGATTCCGCTGCCGCGCGCCTCTGCTTATACTAATGGGCAAGAAGTCGGAAAAACTCCCCAAAGAAAAAATACGCGCTCGATTTCGAGAATATTTTGGTTTCGTTTTCTCCCTTCTGAAACGTGGACGAAACACCTAGCGCATTCAAAAAGAAATTGGGGCGGGAGCGACCCGGTGAGCACGTTTGGGCGGCAAAACCACACAAACACCGGGGGCGCTCCCGCCCCAATCGAGGTTTTCGTCCGCGGTCTTTTTTCAGAGCAAACGCCCGCAGTTTGTTCTTCTACGGACTGTTGCGGAAAGGCCTAGGTGAACGGAACGCCTACATTTGGGGGTGAACACTGCGTGCGTTCCTGTGTTCACCGCTGTCGCCGAATTGCAGAACGCGAAGGGTATCTTTCGACCAGAACACTGCCTGTGTATCACTGTTCTGCCTCCTTGCCGGACTAAAAGCCCAGGCCCTTGCGACGATACTCGGAGTCCGTGGACTTATTTTCATCAAAGGTGGTGTGATGCTTCCCTATGGACAATCAGAGTGGGCAAAGGGTCAAGAAGGAGTTCGGCCTGCGCCTGCGCCGCCTTCGCCAAGAAAGGGGTTTGTCTCAGGAAGCTCTCGCCCTGGCTTGCGACCTTGACAGGACCTATATCGGTGGCGTCGAGCGCGGCGAGCGGAATATCAGCCTCATTAATATTCACAAACTGGCTGAAGCCCTCGAAGTGAAGGCGAGGGACCTGCTCTAATGCCCAACACGCGGGACATACTTGCCTCCGCATCTCGCCACCTCCAAGGGCTGGCGGGGCATGTTTTTGACGTGCTCGCAATCTCGAAACCTATTTCACCGGACGCAGCGGTCAACCTCTCGAAGGTCGTTTCCAAGCTCTCGCCGCTGCTGGGGAACCTGATCGAATTCAACACGGTAGAGTTTCTGAACGATCAAGCTGAATACCATGGCCTTGGCGAGTGGCAACGCCAGGATCCAGGCTTTCCCGATACGATTTTCGTGGGGCCAAGAATCGCGCCGACTCCCGGCTTCGAAATCAAAGCGTGGTTCCCTCTCGCAACGGAAATCACGGCGCGCTTCAAAGACAGTCAAGCCCACTTTCGCCAAGACCAAACCTGTGTATGTATGCTTGCCTGGCTGCCGGACCAACTGATATTCGGCAAACCGAAGATCATTGACGTATGCATCGTCTCTGGGCGTTCAGTCGCTGAAGCCCGAGACAACCATTATCACAACCCGCCGGACTACCTCGTTTTGGAGCCTGAGGACACTCGGACGCGGACCCGAAATCTTCAGCAAACGAACACAAACGGCTACAAGTGGCAGGGAAGCAGACAGCAATTTGAGAAGGCGCGGAAGCTCGTCAGGAGTTGGGGTGCAGAAGGGCAGAGGTACAAAACGACGCCGCAATATCAGGCGCTCTTGCGGCAGCTTATTAACCGCTTCCCGTATCGCCTCGATACCAATTTCGCGAAGATGGACCGCATCGTTCATCCTGGCATCGAGGAATTCAAGCAGCGAATTCTCGGTACGACGCTTCACGGACTTACGGTCGCGCAATGGAGCCAGTTGCTGTTTCGACGTACGGACGAGGCTATTCGGCAAGCTATGGCGGAGCGGTTCGGCATTCGGGAAGCAGATATTGGCGAGATTCTTGAATGAGCCGTTTAACGCCGTAGTGAAAATAGGTCGGATCAATCTCCCCGCCAAAAGCCCGCCGCCCAGCGTTCCGGGCTGCAAGACAAGCCGTAAATAATCCCCCGAAAGGCTCCCAAACTACGTCCTCTTTGTCTGAGGACGCTCGGATAATCATCGTCATAAGATCGAGCGGTTTTTGGTTGAGGTGGATGGCTTTACCGCTGTCCCCGTTAACCTTGAACCGCTCTGAGCCGTGAAGCGCGTTACGGTCCCACACGTTTGTGAAGCCGTGAGGACAATTGAATTTGGAGCGCATGCGTGCCCATTCCTGGGCGGAGGCTGGATGCTTTCCATCGATGGAGAAATACGGCCTGCCTGCCGGTTCACCGTGGCTATTCGCGTACCTCTGCATTTTCTCGAACATCTCGGGCGGCGGGTAATACCAAAGATGGCCCTGGTCAAGATACTTTCGCGTGGCTACGTCGGCAACGCCGCAGGCTTCGTTGGATTGCCGGATCGGGAGGCCCGTGCGCTTCCATTCCTGCAACAGCCATCGCTTGAGCTGGAGCCCGTTAATGCGGGCTTCAAAAACGTACTGAACACACATCTCCGAAACCACGGGGAAGCGTCGAATTTTAGTTGTGTTGACGTTGCCCGCGATGTGGCCTTTTCCCTTGTTCCAGATATTCGCATTGACGTAACGCCAGCCATGGTGTTCAAGAACGGGATGCACTGCGGCCCATCCGATTTCCGAGTTCCAAAACCAAAGGGTCGTGGATGGGGTCGCGCGTTTGGACCACGCCGCGACATGCGGGTCATACCACTCAGGCAAACCTAAGTGGTCTGATGTGTCGCCTTCAAAACCAAGGACACCGTAGCCGCCATCGGAAACGATAACTGTTGGCGTCTCCCACGCGGCGTAGTGTTCAAGGCTGTCCCCAAGCTGCACCGAGATTAAACTGTCGGACCAGGTCGTGATTTCTAGCTCTTCAATTTCGCGAACGGCGCGCCCGCGCCCAACGGTGCTTGTCGGGGTGGGTCTTCGTTGGGTGCTGTTCTTCAGAAGTCTGTCCACGGCGGCCACGCTTCTTAAAACTGTTTTCGGCGATACCTAAAGTCATCATACTCAAGAAACCACCGAAAGCCAAGCGGGTACATCCGATGACGGGCTGGCAAATTCTCAGCGAAAGGTTACTCGCGATGCTGGCATCTGAAAAGTTCTAAGATCGTCAACTAGGGCCCACCATTCTTCATTTCCGCGCGCTGTCCTGCGGACTCTCATTCCTATTGCACGAATCCCACGTTCGGCGTGGGCCCACTGCCTTCCGGCGACTCCTTGATCGGCCCGAACTGCGCCTCGTATCGCCCCAGGTTCTCGCCCAAAGCGCGCCAAATCCGCTTGGCGTGCCCTGGGCTGACAATCGTGCTGCTGAGCAGCTTCCCCTGCTGCCCGTTGGGAAAAATGTAAATAAAATTCAGCGTGAACTCTTCCAGATTGTGGTGAATCATCACCAAATTGCTGTACTGCCCCTGCAGTTCCTTCTCGTCGGCTTTGATTTGCACTTGGCCTTGCACTGGCTGCTGTTGGTCCATGGCATTCGCTCCCGAATTTCTTCCTCGAACTTACCACAAGCGCCTCGCCTTCGCTTGGTCCGGCCCGCCACGCCTGTCTGCTACGCCCTTCTGCTGCGCCTTTGCGCCGAAAAAACAACCAAAGTCCCATTGACATGCGTCTATATTAAGTGTAGTTTAGAATCGTAATTTACCATAGTTAAGCCAAATCATGGCGCGCACGATTCGGCCTCAACTCGAAACGGATCCTCCCCTCGCGGCCTCGTCCGTCGCCGGCTTCTTTCCCTCTACCGGATCGGCTCCCGCCGTCCCCATGCCCTCGCTGCCCGAATCTCACCGCACCATTCCTTTTTCTTCGAGAGCGACCTGGTTTCGCAAGATTCTGGCGTTCGCGGGTCCAGGCTATCTCGTCGCGGTCGGCTACATGGACCCCGGCAACTGGGCCACTGACATTGGCGGCGGTTCGAAATTCGGCTACACGCTCCTCAGCGTCATCCTCATCAGCAATCTCATGGCCATGTTCCTTCAGGCCCTTTCCGCAAAACTGGGCATCGCCTCCGGGCGTGATCTTGCCCAGGCTTGCCGCGAGCACTACTCGCGCCGCACTTCCCTGTTCCTTTGGATTATCTGCGAAATCGCCATCGCCGCCTGCGACCTCGCCGAAGTGCTCGGCTCCGCCGTTGCACTGAAGCTGCTTTTCGGATTGCCGCTCCTCGCCGGCGTACTCATCACCGCTTTCGACATTCTGATCGTCCTGGCTCTGCAAGGCCGCGGGTTCCGTCTCTTGGAAGCGTTTGTTGTCACCCTGATTGCCTCGATTGGCGCCTGTTTCGCCTACGAAATCTTCTTTGCTCACCCGCTCTGGCGCGAAGCCGCCTCTGGGTTCCTCCCGCGCGCGGAAATCCTCCGCAATCGCGAGATGCTGTACATCGCCATTGGCATCCTGGGCGCCACGGTTATGCCCCACAATCTCTACCTGCACTCCAGCATCGTCCAGACGCGCGCCTTCGGCCTCAATCCTCGCGACCGCCGCGAAGCCATTCGCTATGCCATTTTCGATTCCACGGTTGCGCTGGGCTTCGCACTCTTTATCAACGCCGCCATTCTTGTACTGGGCGCGGCCGTCTTTCACTCTCGTGGATTGAACAACGTCGCGGAAATCGCCGATGCTTACAAACTCTTGAGCCCGGTCCTCGGCGTCAGTCTTGCCAGCACGGCTTTCGCTTGTGCGCTGCTTGCCTCCGGCCAGAATTCCACGCTCACCGGCACCCTCGCTGGCCAGATTGTCATGGAAGGTTTCCTGAGCCTCCGCCTGAAGCCTTGGCTCCGCCGCCTCATCACGCGCGCCATCGCCATCATCCCGGCCGCCCTGGTCATCGGCATCTCCGGCGAAAACAAAGTCACTTCGCTGCTCATCCTCAGCCAGGTGATTCTAAGTTTTCAGCTGCCCTTCGCCGTCATCCCGTTGATCCAATTCACTTCCAACCGGTCAAAAATGGGCGAATTCGCCAACTCACGCCTGACCACCGTCATCGCCTGGATCGTTGCCGCCGCTATCCTTTTCTTTAACGCCGAGCTGCTCTGGCTCATCTTCCGCGGCGCGTAGGTTCTCACAAGATGGATTGCGCCGAGCAACGGCTTGATGTACGTTTGCCGCCATGAAAGCTGCGTTCATTCTCGCGATCTTTGCGTGCGTATACTCCGTCTGGCCGCCTCCGGGTTCCAAGGCTGCTCCGCGAAGTGCACCGGGCGCGACGCCTCGGGAAAGCCGCGTCTCGGTCGGCGGCGCGCAGTTATATGCCCGCGAAGTCGGAAAGGGCGCGGCGATCATCGTACTCCATGGCGGACCCGATTTCGACCATAGCTACCTGCTGCCGGATTTGGACCGCCTCTCCGACTCATTCCGGCTGATCTACTACGACCAGCGAGGGCGTGGCCGCTCTGCCGAAGGAGTCAAGCCCGAAGACGTCACGCTTGCATCCGACCTCGCCGATCTCGACAAGGTGCGCCAATATTTCCGCCTGGACTCGGTCGTGCTGCTGGGGCACTCCTGGGGTACGGTGCTGGCTCTCGAGTACGCGCTTCGCTACCCCGGGCACGTGTCTCACCTGATCCTCATGAATCCGGGGCCTGCTTCCGCAGACGACTACAAACAACTCCGCAAGGAGTGGCTCGAGAACCGGCCGGACGACATGGAGCGCCGCAAAGCCATCGCAACCTCTGCGGCTTACCAGGAAGGGGACCCTGCCGCAGTCACCGCCTACTACCGTATCCATTTCAAGCCGGCTTTCGCACGGCCCGAGGATTACGAGAAGTTTATGGCCAGGCTGAGTGCCAGTTTCACCAAAGAGGGCGTCCTCAAGGCCAGAGCCGTCGAAGACCGGCTCATGAACGACACCTGGGCCGCACCCGACTACAACTTGCTTCCCAAGCTCAAGACCCTAATGATTCCGGCGCTGGTCATCTCCGGCAATCACGAGTTCATCCCTGTTTCCACGGCCGAGCACATCGCTCAGGCACTTCCGAATGCTCGCCTGGTCGTCCTGAAAGACTGCGGACATTTTTCTTATCTCGAAAGCCCGGTGGCTGTTCGCAAGGAGATCGACGCTTTCTTCAACAAGAGCAAGCCGGTTCACCCGGAGTGAAGTTCTCCTCCCAGCCTCTCTTGGTGCTTCATGATCTCCTGTCGGCATTCTCCGTGTTGAGATCTCTCCTCAACGTTCCACTGAAACCTCTCCTTCTCGCCTCCTACTCCGATGTGCGAAAATTTTCGCGCTTATGAACACCTCTCGGCCATCCCGCCGAAAACTTCCCAAGCTCCTCTTCGCCACGGTTCTCGCCGGCGCCTGCATTTTGGTTGTCTACTGGGCGACACAGCAAAGCAAACCCTGGGTGGTTCCCGAAGAGTTCAAAAACCTCAAGAACCCGCTGATATCCTCGGAAGCCAACCTAAGCTCCGCGCGAGAGCTCTACCACGAACAATGCGCGCAATGCCACGGCCAAACCGGCAAAGGCGACGGCCCTGAAGCCTGGATGCACCGCCCTGCCCCCGCTGACCTCAGCAATACCGCGCGGATGCGCAACATCAGCGACGGCGAGATGTTTTTCCAGATCACCGAAGGCCGCCGCCCCATGCCCACCTTTAAAAACCGCCTAACCGAGGACCAGCGCTGGCAACTCGTCCTCCTCCTCCGCACTTTTTCCCAACCCGCCGCGACTCCGAGGGAGGCAACGAAGTAGGGAAACAAAGAGGCAACAGTGGCCGCGTTCCGACACGGGAACGATCTTTAAGCGGCATAAGCGGTATGACCAAGGGGTACCCCGAGGCATTGATGGAATTATTTCGATGTTGAACTGGAAAGGGCACAGAAACGCCACGGCGCGCTAAGAGTAAAAGAAAGAACTGCGCCGGCTGGCTCTCCTCCGACGATACAGCATCAAGTTGTCTGCATATCTGTCTGCTGGTTCATGGAGTCTCCTTGCCAGACTTGGCAGGAAATTCTACAAAGATTGTTCAGACTCCAGATCGCCGCTACCCATGTTTTCAAACATATGATTTTTGGAATGCAGAAACGGAAAACTCGAAACATCATGACTAGGGCAACCACGTAGTTCAGGTCGAACATCTCAAGTGACAAAAGCGGGAACCAAATTTCATGGTTCGGTGTCCATGAAACGTGGGCAGGTTCCCGTACCCCCCAAACGTCCGTGCAAGAACTGAAATCGAGGTCGTTCCAAGGCTAGGCGCCGGATGTACATCCAGGAGTCATAGCCCGGGATGCCATCAGCACCATAGGAGGGACACATGTGGCCCCACGTTCCCAAAATGTCGCGAAAGCGAATTCTTGCGAGTGCCGCTTCAGTGCTCGTGGTGCTGATGGCGGTCGTATTGGCGAAGACCTTTGCGGGAGCCGACAAGACCGGGGAATGGGCAACGTACTCTCACGGAATACTTCGCGTAGTAATCCCTTATCGCGCGCCACAGGCAGGTTCGGGGCGCCTGACCGTAGAAGTTCTGGATCCTGAGGATCACGTTATTGGGAAGGCGGAGAAGCCCGCTGAAGTAGTGAAGGGATGGTCGAGGTTCAGAGCGGAAATGAAGCTCGATAAGCCCCTGCCGCTGGACGAACTCGTTTGGCATCGAGTGCGCTACGAGTTTCGCTATGACGACACAAAAGTGGAAGCGCTGCAGGGCGTCGATTCCATCTCGAACATTCTGAGGCTTCCTGTGCTTCGAGTTCTGGGCCAGCGGACTTATCTGGCCGGCAGCAAGGCGGCGGTGCGGGTGATTGTTAGCGACTCGAAAGGGCAGGTGATTCCCGGGCGGGGCACCGTGCGGATTGAATTGGAGGCCGAAGGAAAGAAAAAGCAGGCGCTCTTTGCGGGGCGTCTGAATCATCGCGGCACAACCGAGGCCCAATTTCAGTTTCCCGAAGGCGTTACGGGCAACTGCAACTTGCATTACACGGTGGACACGTCATTGGGAACAACCGAATACACGCAAGGAGTCCGGTTGCAGGACAAAGTCGGGATTCTCCTGACGACGGACAAGACGATGTATCAGCCGGGACAGATGATCCACGTGCGGGCGCTCGCGCTGGATCGCGCGGACCACCACGCGGCTGGAAAACGGAATCTGGTGTTTGAAGTGGAGGATTCACACGGGAACAAGGTCTTCAAAAAGACGACAGGAACGGACGAATTTGGAATCGCGTCTGCGGACTTTGGACTTGCGAGCGAGGTGAATCTGGGGACGTACCACTTGCGCGCGATCCTGGGAGTGGCAGGAACGGACTCGGCAAACACCGCGGAGATTGCGTTGGATGTGGAGAAATACGTCCTGCCGAAATTCAAGGTCGAGCTGAATTTCGCCTCCTCGGAGGGAAAGAAGAAACACGGCTACCGCCCCGGGGATCACGTGACCGGCACGGTTCAAGCCAACTATTTTTTTGGTAAGGCGCTGGACGGCGCGGAAGTTTCAGTGAAGGCCGAAGGAATGGATGTCACGACCTTCAACGCAGCCTCGGCTGAAGGAAAAACCGATCACGACGGCACGTATCACTTCGACTTGCAGCTGCCGGGTTATCTGGCGGGAAGGCCGCTCGACAAAGGCGCGGCAAAGGTGCTGATCGAAGCCACGGTAAAAGACACGGCAGGACATTCCGAGAGCCGGGGCGAACCGATCACGGTCAGCGCGTCTGCGTTTTTGCTGACGGCGATTCCGGAGGGCGGAACGCTGGTTGCCGGTTTGGAGAATCAGGTGTTCTTGGTGGCGTCCTATCCGGATGGAACACCAGTGGAGGCGCGCCTTAAGGTACGGTCTAAGTCCGGCGACGAACAAAACGTCACGACCGATGCGGGGGGCCTCGCCGTGATCACGCTCAAGAAGCCGCAGAAAGACGAGTTCCTGCAGATCGATGGGACAGACAAAGAGGGCGAGAAGGTTTCGGTATCGGTGCCGTTGCAGGCCCGCGCAGGCGATGAGCAGGTGCTGTTGCGGGCAGATAAAGCCCTCTACCGCGCGGGAGACTCAATCCAACTCAGAATCTTGACGACGAAGACGCACGGAACGGTCTACGTCGATGTCGTAAAGGACGGGCAGACCGTTCTCACCCGGGATTTGGACCTATCGGAAGGCGAAGCGGAGTTGACGCTTTCGGTCACTCCCGAGTTGGCGGGCACAGTGGATGTAAACGCCTACCTGTTCGGGCAAAACGCGCAGCCTGTAGCGGATCACCGCCTGCTGTTTGTGCAGCCGGCAGACGAGCTGAAAGTAGAGACGGTGGCGGATCGACCCGTGTACAAGCCGGGTGACGATTCCCATATCCGCTTTCGCGTGACGGACAAGAACGGCGAGGGAGTGCGCGCCGCGCTGGGGCTGCAGATTGTGGATGAAGCGGTGTTTGCGCTCGCCGAAAAGAAGCCTGGATTCGCAAAAGTCTTCTTTTACCTCGAACAGGAAGTTATGAAGCCGCGGTACGAAATTCACTCCATCGGGTTGCCGGAGACGATTGAG